>Ga0134121_10001330_pt1 | contig 23347 bp, 23 predicted proteins | sample KB301_FD_96463 | JGI IMG/M metagenome (GOLD analysis project Ga0134121, IMG submission 96463) | Terrestrial soil microbial communities without Nitrogen fertilizer from Kellogg Biological Station, Michigan, USA - KB3-0-1 | ecosystem: Environmental > Terrestrial > Soil > Unclassified ... | reverse complement strand
GTACAATCCCATGGTTTCTGCAGACGGAAAGACGCTGGCTTTTACTTCCCGGAGGAAGGGAAACATGGGCGGATTTATTCCCGAACTCGGAGTTTACACTGCTGACGTTTTCTCGACGATGTGGCGCGATACCATTTGGACCAAAGCGCGAAGCGTAGGGGCTACGGTCAATTCCGACTGGGATGAAGAAACGGTAGGCATGACCCATGACGGAAACAATTTGATAATATACTTCGACAACATGGAATTTTTCGGAGACCTCGGTATTGCCATGGCAAAGGGACGTAACTGGCAAAAGCCGATTATGATGAGTACGACCATTAACGCGAAGTCGGTAGAGAACAGCGCCTGCCTTTCGAATGACGGACAGGTGCTCTATTTCTCGAGTGATAAAAAAGACGGACAGGGAATGGCTGATATCTGGTTTTGCATCCGGCAGACCACAGGAGAGTGGAGCACACCTCAAAACCTGGGACCCACAATCAACACAAAATACGATGAAACGGATCCTTACATTTCAGTAGACGGACGTACACTTTATTTTTGTTCAAAGGGACATAACAGCATGGGAGGCTTTGATATTTTCTATTCCTCTTACGATTCAGGCACTGCGAAATGGAGTGAGCCGAAAAATCTTGGTTACCCGATCAACAATGCTGATGACCAGACTTCATTTTCAATGACAGGAAATGAACGCACGGCCTATGTTTCTGCTATAAGAACTGAGGGGCTGGGCGACAGGGATATTTATAAAGTGACGTTCAATGACACTGTGACACATTCTTTCAAAGCGCTGATATCAGGTGTAGTGAGCAGTCCGAACGGAGCCAAGGTTGAACTCAGGCAGGTTTCATTACTCAGCAAGGAAGACAAGAAGGTGCTTTCCGTTTACAAACCATATTTTATCAGCAATGAATACGTGCTCAATGCCGTTCCCGGCGAGTACTTTTTAAAAGTAGAGGGTTATGGTTTTCCCGTGGTGGAAGAGGAAATAAAAATTGAAAATGCTTTTCTTCCTGCTGACCTGGTCAAGAATTTTTCTGTAGACGTTGCGAAATAGGTGCATACAAAAAAGGATTTGAAAATACTGATGGTCTGCCTGGGCAACATCTGCCGTTCACCGATGGCGGAGGGCATCCTGAGAAACAAACTGGAAGCGCGCGGGCTGCATGCGATTGTAGACTCTGCAGGAACAGGCGCCTGGCATGCCGGCGAACATCCGGACAGGCGTGCCATCCGGACGGCAAAAAAATTCGGTGTGGATATTTCAAAGCTTATTGCCCGCAAATTCTCCGGGAAGGATTTTGAAGATTTCGATTACATCTTTGTAATGGACAACGAGAACCTCCGTGACGTCCTTGCGCTTGCTCAATCTGATAAGGATAAAGAAAAAGTAAAGCTCCTGCTCAACGTGGATGAACCGGGCTCTGATAAGAATGTACCTGATCCCTGGTATGGAGAAGGAGAAGAAGGGTTCACAGAAGTTTTTCACCTCCTGGACAAAGCTTGCGAGGCCCTTGTCAAAAACCTGGACTGATTTTTATACAATGAAAACAGGAGTTCTTTACCTCGTGCCCAGTCTACTCAGCGAAGAGAATGCAGCCGTGATTCCAGATCATACCAGGCAAATCATTTATTCACTTAATCATTTCGTCGTTGAGAATGAAAAAACGGCGCGGCATTTTTTAAAAGCTGTTCATTATCCAAAGCCTTTGCAACAGTTGGTGATGCATGTGCTGGATGAGCATACCAAGGCAACAGACATTTCCGTTTTGCTAAAGCCGCTGCTCGAGGGAAAAAATCTCGGCATCATTTCGGAAGCCGGTTGTCCGGCCGTGGCTGATCCGGGAAGTGACCTGGTACGCATCGCACATTCCAGGAATATTGAGACCATTCCTTTGGTTGGCCCTTCATCGATACTTCTGGCCTTGATGGCAAGCGGATTGAACGGGCAGAATTTTTTATTTGCCGGTTATCTTCCGAAGGAAAAAGTGCGCGGATAAAAATGCTGAAAGAACTGGAGCGGGCTGTTGCATCAAAAAACCAAACTCAGATTTTTATCGAAACCCCATATCGCAACCAGCATTTGCTGGAAGATATTTTACAAAATTGTTCGGCCTCTACCCTGCTCTGCCTCGCCGTGGATCTCACCTCATCGAATCAATCGGTGAAAACAAAAACGGTGGGGGAATGGAAGAAGAATATTCCCGATATTCAAAAGAAGCCTACGGTGTTTTTGATGGGGAAGTGAAATCTCCATCTCAGCGAAGTACGAATAGCGGCATACGAATTTACGTATCAAGCAGCCTAAAACTATTGCTTAATTATTTTCCTCACGAAGGAATTATCTGAAGTATAAACCCGGATAAAATAAATGCCGCTGCTAAGCATGCTTACATTTATTTTATTGGTGGAAGAAGTTGCTATACTGTGCAGTATCCCGGGAAGTAAGTGTAATAATCCGGTGTTGCGCCATGAGGGTTAAACCAGAATTTTGCTCCTTCTATTGACGAATAACAAGGAGTTCCCCCAACCGTATCCTCAAAACTTGGATTCGGTACCAGGTTTTGCGCATTTGCATTCACACAAAAAAGCAACAGGAAATATTTCCAACTTTTTTTGATTGGAATAATTTTTATAAAAATACTATTAAAAGTATAGTGTAACCCCGACGACGTAATAAACCTCCCTTCCAGTTTCAGTAGTCCAATAATGGAACGAGGGTTAATGTAACCCCAAATAGGAATGAAACCCCGTCGGGATTGTCGCACTCCATTTCTTACCCTACATCAATGTAGCTCCTCCCCCATCGAAGTACTTTTGTACCGTCATTATGGACAGAAGAAAATTCATACAGGCAATCACAGTACTTCCTTTAGCAGCAAACGCCATGGATCTGAATGAACTGAAAAATATTACGGACAGCTACGGAAACAGCGGGCGCATGCCTGTGTTCTTTGTCGGACACGGCAGCCCGATGAATGCCATCGAAGACAACTCTTATACGCGCAGCTGGGAAGCGATGGGAAAAAGTGTGACTGAAAAACCGAATGCGATTTTAGTGGTGAGTGCACACTGGCTTACGCGCGGCACATTTGTGAGCACAAATCCAACGCCTGAAACAATCTATGACTTCGGGGGATTTCCCGGAGAACTTTACAAGCAATCCTATCCTGCGCCGGGCTCTCCTGAATATGCGAAGGAAGTTATGCAGCTTGTTCCCGAAGCAAAGGAAGACAAGGAATGGGGACTGGATCACGGCGCCTGGTCGGTGCTGGTGCATCTTTTCCCGGGAGCAAAAATCCCGGTGTTCCAGTTGAGCATCGACTATTACCAACCCATGCAGTACCATTTCGATCTGGCAGCGCGCCTGAAGAAACTCCGGGACAAAGGCGTGCTCATCATCGGCAGCGGGAACATCGTGCATAACCTCCGCCTCTTCTTCTCAAGACAGGATGACATGACGCCTTATGACTGGACAATAGAATTTGATAACTGGGTGAAAAATAAAATCGTCACTAAAGATTTTCAATCCCTCATCAATTATGAGAAGCAGGGAAAGGCTGCGCAACTGAGCGTACCTACGGTGGATCACTATGTACCGATGATCTATTCTCTCGGGCTCTCTGATAAGAATGAGAACATTCAATTCACGAATGAAGAGACGCTGGGGAGTATTAGTATGAGGGCGTTTCGGGTTGGGTAGCGGGAACCAGTAGGCAGTAGACAGTAGACAATAGACAATAGACAATAGACAACAGACAACAATAGACAAAAAGAAAATTGAATAAGTCAAATAAACAATTAAAATTAAAAGCAATGATTACAGCAACAGCAACCACCACCAAGTGGGGTTTAGACAAAGCGCATTCTGAAATTCAGTTTAAGGCAAAACACATGATGATCAGCAGCGTTACCGGGGAATTCAAAAACTACGATGCAACGATTGAAACCGAAGACGAAGATTTTACCACCGCCAAAATCAGGTTCACAGCCGAAACGGCTTCGGTAAGCACGGGCAGCGAACAACGCGACGGGCATTTAAAGACAGAAGATTTTTTCAATCCGGAAAAATTTCCAATGCTGGTATTTGAATCGACCCGGGTAGAAAAAAAATCAGACGACCACTTTATCCTGCACGGCGACATGACCATCCGTGACATCACCCGCCCGGTTTCCCTGGAGGTTAATTTTGAAGGCAAGGCCGGAGATCCATGGGGAAATATGAAGTATGGCTTCAGCATCAATGGAAAAATCAACAGGAAAGATTTCGGTCTGAACTGGAACGTCATCACAGAAGCCGGCGGAATTTTAGTGAGCGAAGAAGTGAAGCTTCACGCAAGCGTGCAGATTGCGAAGAAGAAGGATGAAGTAGCTAAGTGGTGACTATGTATCAGTTGCAGCAAGATTGATTAAATTTTTTCCAGAGTAAAACCCGGTTCATTTTTTTACTTTTTCGCTTTCGCCTTTTTCTTTTTAGGCTTCGGGTTTCCTTTCACAGATGCTTTTACCAATGCCGTGAAAATAGATTCTGTTTGCGCGGGGGTCTTCTTTGCCATGCTGCGCGAATTTACAGAAAGTCTTTCATCTGCTTTCCTAAAGCATCAATGATTCGTCTATAGGTCAGGATATGCGCGTCCGTTTGTCCGGTTTCAACCCACGTTATTACGTTGGGGTTTAATCCAGTTCTACGAACCAGTTCAGCGCGGGTCAACCCTTGTCGTACCCGCGCTACCCTGATTTCCATTCCTACAGATTTCAAATACTCCTTATGACTCATTGCTTACCTGTTAGTTCTTTGTATTTCAAACGTCCCTCGCAGTTTGTAAGTATGTCCGCGAAACGTTCATCTTGTCCCTTGCTTTTACGGTTGTAACGATATGCTGCTTCGTTGCAATAGCGTTGCAAGTGCTTAGGAGAAACGCTGTGATGGATTCCGTTGATCTGTTTTTTAAGGAGGTTCCAAAACCCTTCAATCGTGTTTGTGTGTGCGATTCCTTTCACATACTCTTCTTTGCTGTGGTTCACCTGCAAATGATTGTATAGGCTCTTTACTGAATGGTAGCCTACATTTTCATCTGATACCATAGTGGAACCTTCTCGCACGTTATTCTTAATTGCAGCTACAAGGCTTTCCGCTTTAGTGTTGTCAACGATTTGTGTTGATACTTTACCGCCACGTTGCACAGCACCAAAAACCATAGTCTTATTAGAGTTACGATTCAGACCTTTTCTTTTTGAAACGTGCTTGTTAGAAATCTTTCCACCCACGAAAGTTTCATCTACCTCAACGATGCCCGTTAAAAGTTCCGGTTGGTTCTCAGTCAGCATAACGCGAATGCGATGGTTTAAAAACCATGCAGTCCGTTGAGTAACACCAAGCCATGAAGCAAGTTGAAGTGATGAAATACCTTTGGAGTGATTGCTCAGAATGTACATAGCAAGAAACCATTTTGTCAGAGGTATTTTTGTGTTTTCGTACATAGTTCCCACCGTTGCAGAAAATTGTTTGCGACATTCTTTTTCGTTGCACTGAAAACGTTTGCCATCCTTCAGACGCTTAACGTTAGTAGAACCGCAAAAGCAGCAAGCCGGAGTGTTACCCCAACGACCTTGTTCTAAAAATTCACGGCACTTTTCATCTGTGCTGAAGTGTTTCTGAAATTCGAGTAGTGATTTGAAGGCTTTCATTTGCTGTTTGATTTATTCGTCAAAAATAGGTCAAAAATGTAAAAAGTCAAGAAAAAATAAACATTTTTATTGATTGATTATCAATGATTTATGATAATTTGTGTGCCAGTGTGGCACACAAATTTGATAAACGTCGATTTTTGTGTGCCGTTTCCGTCTACATTTGCACCATGAGCAAAGAAATAAGAATAGTAATTAGAGTTTCAGACCTCGAAAAAGCAGGATTTGAACGAGCCGCAGAAGTTGCGGGAATAAGCATTTCGGCATGGTCGCGTGAACGTCTTCGCGCCGCCGCAATTATGGAACTTCAAGATGTTGGAGAGAAGATACCATTTTTAAAACCAATTAAATTAAAAAAATCAGATGAGAGAGAATGATTTTAAAATAGATTATATCGGTATTGCCGAGGCATTGAGCCAATATTATTTACAAGTCCCGGCGAACCAAAGGGATTTTGCATGGGAGACTGATGAGCAGGTGCAGGATTATTTGCAAGATGTATCTCACGCAATTTCAAAGGGGAATAACATTCATTTTCTGGGCATACTTATGCTAATAGAAAAAGGTAACCAAACTTTTGAGGTTGCCGATGGACAACAAAGACTGGCTACAACAACAATTATTCTTTCTATAATAAGAGACTATTTGGTTGAAAGAGGCGACATGAAAAGGGCTGAGACCTTGGAGGCAGAATATTTATTCAAAACAGATTTTACAACAGCAAAGGAGACTCCAAAACTCGCTTTAAATGATGCCGATAACGCATATTTCAGGGGTGCAATTGTTTTAAATAAAAAAGAAGCCATTGCACCAATAACGCAATCGAATAAACTTTTATTAAGTGCTACAAAAAAAATTCGTGAGCATTTCGAAAATAGAAAATCACAATTAGGAGAAGAGCATTTTAATGAAGAGTTAATAAGATGGGTTGCGTATCTTAGAAATAATGTAAGGGTTATTGCTGTTAAAGTTTCAAGTGCAGAAAATGCATTTCTATTATTTGAAACTCTTAATGACAGGGGTATTGATGTAACGGCGGCTGATCTTGTAAAGAATTATCTGTTTCAAAAATCACCAACGCGCATCCGAGAAGCTCAAAATGCATGGTCAACAATAATTACATCGCTTGAAAACATTAGTAGTAAAAAAAGTCTTACAATGGAATTACTGCGATATACGTGCTGCATTAGACATGGACAGACTACGGATAGAGAGGTTTTCAATAGGATTAAAGGGGAAATTAATGCTGAAAATGATGCAATAATATTGCTCACATTCATTAAAGACCTCAGTAGGGAATATGCGGCAATACGAAATATAGATAGCGAAAAGTGGAAGGATTATGACAGGGTTGTAATAAAATCTCTTGAAGCGATCAACATTCTTGGAGTCAAACAGATTCGTCCACTATTGCTTGCCGTTGCGAGATTTTTCCCTGAAGCCGAGGCTGCGATAGCATTTCGAAAAATGGTCTCTTGGTCTGTTCGCTTTTTAATTGCCGATGTAAAGGGTGGACGCTTAGATGTAGCCTATGCAACATTGGCCAATTTAATCTATAAAAGAGAAATAGCGTCTGCTCAAGTATTAAGAAAAAAAGCAGAGAATATTTTAATCTCTGATTCCGAATTTCAATCTTCATTCGCAGTTGCAAAAGTTAGCATAAGTAAATTGGCCAGATACTATCTACGCTCCCTTGAAACAACTGCACGTCAAGAGAAGGAACCGGAGTTTATTCCAAATGAATCAACTGAAATTACATTGGAACATATAATGCCAAAGACAGTTGAAAATGATTGGGCTTATTATATTAATGAGGAGAATATAGAATCACATCATTCAAGAATAGGCAATATGGTTTTATTACAATCTAAGAAAAATTTAAAACTTGGTGCTGCTGAATTTTCTAAAAAGATTGCCACATATAAAAAATCAGCATTTCTTCTCACATCGCAGGTCGGGGAATTATCAAATTGGAATATTTCAGAAATTGAAAATAGGCAAAGAATACTTGCGGAACTTGCTGTAAAAACATGGCCACTTTAAAATATAATGCGGGGGCGAAGACGTTTCCATTAGACGAAAAAAACCGGGATGCACCCCGGTTCTAAGCAGTAGCGTGAGAGACTACAACCCGCTTTTGTTTTTCAAAGATATTAAAATCACATGACACCACAACCAGACCCACCCATTGATATGATGAATGTAGTTGTCCCATTCATTAAGCAGAATAGAGAGTTTTTTTCTTCAGTTGATGCCAACGGAGATTACTATAAGTTTATAGGAACAAAGTCCGAATCACATTTCTATTTTGTAATAACTACCAAAACCAAGTTTATTAATGTTAGAATGGGAACAGGATATTACATAACCTATTTGCCCGCAGGGACAAGCACACCGGGGGATATTACTAAATTGAGTAACATTCCCATTATCAAAACACACCTTGACCATTGGCTAAGTCTTATTAAGCAGCATCGTTCACATTTCGAAGAAGATGTACAAATACAACCCGCAATTTTGCCGCAGTCTCAAGATGCCGAAAGTGCAAGTTGGGCGGTTGAAAATTTTGAGTCACTAATGGTTTGGGCGGAATTGGAAAATCATGTTCCAAAATATATAAAATTTGACCCAAAACTTTGGCGCGAAATGTATATTCTTTTAACAGAATTTCAAGGGGAACGATTTTTAACGCGCGAATTATTTCTTGATTTTATGAATAATGATAAATCCCTTTCTGTAAGAAAGAATATGTTCCCATCTGAAATTAAATGGCATGACTGGAAAAGCATAAAAACATATCCCAAAAAATTTTGGATATGGTATAATGAAAAGCCATCTCACATGGCAATTACTGGCGCATGTATTGCGTTGGTTGGGATAATAGTCGCTATTATAGTAGCACTAACGCGCAAATGATTGCCGAAATAATTGGAAGATAAAAGGAAATAAAAAAATAAACAGCGTCCCTTGTCTCTTCGTTAGGACATACCTCAAGCCACTTTCTTCTGAAGAATTCAATCACCTTTCACCCCTTTCCCTATATTCGCCTGCTGCAACTGATACATAGTCACCAGCTAAGTGATTAAGTGATTAAGTGACTAAGTAATTAAGCACTTAATAAAATAAATTTCAGAGGGGGATTTATGTTTTCCCGTTTGTGATGAAAATCGCGAGCGGGATTTTTTATGGGCTTTCACCAATTACCAGTTATAATACTTGCTGTTCCAGGTATTGCAGGAAAAATTTTTGCTGAAAGAAATTCCGATCCAGAGCACAATGCCACTGAACATAATGAAGAAGTGAACACAAAGCCAAAGACGCAGGAATATTTCACTTTCGAAATTCAGCACGTTCATCCATTGCACGGGAATTACTGCCGCGCCGGCAATGCAAAAAGCAAGCAACGTTAAAAAAAAGATCACAGGATTCTGCAGGGGAAGGAAAAGGAATTTTTTGTACCAGGCCAGATCCTTTCCCCATTTGTGGAGCAGGTAAAAAGAATCGTCGCTGAGTTGAGCAAACAGCAGCGGGTCTTTGTTGATGTTCTGTAAGTCGAAAGCGTGGTCGGGGGCGATGATCTTGAAATTTGAAATTTCCACTCCGTACTTTTTTTCGAACTCTTTGATCTTCATCAAGGCTTCGTAGGGAAAAGCAGCTTTAAAATAGGACGACTTCAGAAACCGGAGCCTGTATTTGATGCAGGTGTTCCTGATCTCTTTCAGGGAAAAAATATTTTTGCTGTCGTCTTCATCAATGGCCGACAAAAATTCACTCCCGGCCTGGTCTTCTTTTAAGCGCCGTAAAATTTCTTCGTCCCTCCTGTTTACTTCATCGAGCAAACGGTGAACATCATCCATCAGCCGCTGCTGCTTCATGCGTTCATGGATCAATTCCTGTTCGAGATTCAGAGGATCGAAAATCATTCTATTAGATTTCTACACAAAGGTAAATAACATTATCTCAACGAAGTACGAAAATGCAGCATACGAATTTACGAATTACGAAAGGTATATCAACGAAGTACGAATCTCTTGCTGCGCACAGGCCTACGAATTTACGAATTACGAATTTGAATGGAGTAGTGATTTATTGCCTACTGCTTACTGCCAACTGCCTACTCTTTTATACTTTAGCCGCTCAATAAAAAATTTCATGCCATCATATAAATTCGGAACCAATGCCATCCATGCAGGACAAGAGCCTGATCCATCTACAGGGGCCATCATGACTCCCATTTACCAAACGTCCACGTATACACAAGCCAGTCCGGGCATGCATAAAGGGTACGCCTATGCGCGCGGAAAAAATCCTACGCGTGTTGCACTTGAAAAATGCGTGGCTTCCCTGGAGTACGCTGCACATGGATTGTGTTTCAGCAGCGGCATGGGCGCCACAGATGCCATCATCAAGCTGCTGCGGCCGGGAGATGAAGTGATTGCCACAGATGACCTGTATGGCGGTTCGTACAGGATGTTTACGAAGGTGTTTGCCCACTTCGGCATTGTGTTTCATTTTGTGGACATGCACAACGATGCGGCTGTACGAAAGAAACTGAATGAAAAAACAAAAATGCTTTGGGTGGAAACGCCCACGAACCCGATGATGAAAATCATCGACATCGAAGCATTCGGCAAACTGGCCAAAGAAAAAAATATCCTGCTGGTAGTGGACAATACATTTGCTTCCCCCTACCTGCAAAATCCGCTGAACCTCGGGGCGCACATCGTGATGCATTCTGCCACGAAATACCTCGGCGGACACAGCGATGTGATCATGGGGTGCCTGTGCACGAACGACGACAAGCTCCACGAGCAACTGGCATTCATTGCTAATTCATGCGGAGCTGTGCCCGGTCCGATGGACAGCTTCCTGGTGTTGCGCGGATTGAAAACACTCCACGTAAGAATGGAGCGCCATTGCGCCAACGGAGCAGCCATCGCAAACTTTTTAAAATCCCATCCGAAAGTTGAGAAAGTTTACTGGCCGGGATTTCCGGATCACCCTTACCATGAGATCGCCAAAAAACAGATGAAGGATTTCGGGGGAATGATTTCTTTTTCCCTGAAAAATAATTCCATTGAGGAGACAAAACGCGTCATGGAAGGCACGAAAGTATTTTCACTGGCAGAATCACTGGGCGGAGTGGAATCGCTCATCAACCTGCCGTCTATCATGACCCACGCCTCCGTGCCTAAAGAGGAAAGGGAACGCATCGGGATTACCGATTCATTGATCCGGCTGAGCGTGGGCATTGAAGATATTGACGATTTGACTGCAGATTTAAAGCAGGCCATCGGTTAATGTCAGCCCATTGTCATTCATTTCAAACGCTCTTTTCCGGCGTTCAATAAATGCTATTTTTGCTCTGAAAATATTGTTTTAAATCAGATGGGCAAACTGACAATTTTAACTTTCCAGGTTAAAAAAAAAATGTACGTTTGCTCTCCCAAAAATTAAATTTTAATAAAAATGAAGAAAATTTACGCGATTGCTATCGCTTGCGGTTTAACATTTTTCAATTCTGCCTTTGCGCAGGAGCGGAAGCACTGCTTTACTACTGAGATGTATAACCAGAAAATGCTTGAGCATCCTGAAATGAAACAGTCGGAGCAGGAACTCGAATCATTTACTGAAAATTATATCCGCACACATGCAAACATGCGTCAGAGTTCCACGGTCCTGATCATTCCGGTTGTATTTCACATCGTCCATAACTTCGGCCCTGAGAACATCAGCGACGCACAGATTTATGATGCGGTGCGCATCATGAACCGCGATTACAGGAAACAAAATGCTGACACTGCCAACCTGATTCCTGCATTCCAGGGACTGGCCACTGACATTGAGATTGAATTCCGTTTGGCCAGCATTGATCCAAGCGGAAACTGTACGAATGGCATTGACAGGGTGGCATCTTACAGAACACACAACGCCGATGACTATTCCAAGCTGAATCCCTGGCCAAACAACATGTACCTGAACATATGGACTGTTGCCGACTTCGGACCCAATCATGAAGGCGCTGCAGCTTATTCTTACTATCCGAACAACGGAATTCCTGATGCAGAGGACGGCGTGATATCACTCTCATCTTATGTCGGCAGCATCGGCACAAGCAGCGTTACCAATTCCCGCACCCTGACGCATGAAATAGGACATTTTTTCAACCTTCAACATCCATGGGGAAACACGAATCAACCCGGTGTGGCATGCGGAGATGACGGTGTAGGTGACACTCCAATTACCAAAGGCTGGGATCATTGCCCGAGCAGTAATTTTGATATTTGTAATGCCGGCATAGACGAGAACTTTCAAAATTACATGGACTATTCTTATTGCGATGTAATGTTTACTGCCGGTCAGAAAGCCAGGATGATTGCTGCGCTTAATTCCGCAGTTCAGAACAGAAATAATTTATATTTAACTTCCAACCTCATTGCTACGGGTACCAGCGGCACATCACTGCAGGCCTGCGCGCCCGGGGTGGATTTTTTACCTGAATCGGTTCATATCTGCAGTGGGGATTCTGTCCGTTTCATTCCTGCTGTTGACAATGCAGATACGCTGACTTATGCATGGAGTTTCCCATCCGGCTCTCCGACGACTTCCACGCTGCAAAATCCTTACGTGTACTATTCGACGCCTGGCACCTATTCCGCTACACTAACGGTTACAAGTCCCGGCGGGAATAATGCGGTCACGAAGACAAATGTCCTTACCGTGCATGGCGGGCCTACACTGGCACCTATTTACAGTGATGATTTTGAAACTTCAGGAACTTTTCCCGGAGACGGCTATGTGGACAATCCTGACAACAGCGCGCTCTATAAATGGAACCGTGTATCGGGCATCGTAGGATCTTCAGGTGTGGCTGCGATAAAGATGCGGAACTCGGGAACGAATCACGTTGGTGAGTTCGACTCCTGGATCACAGATGCATTCGACCTGACCAACTATACCGGGTGCCTGCTTAAGTACAAGCTTGCCTATTCCAACTACAACACCGGAAAGATTGAGACACTCCGCGTATATTATTCAACAAACTGCGGAAGGACCTGGAACCTGCGTTTGTCTAAAGCAGGAGCAACACTGGCCACCACTACTGCATTCAGCAACTTCACGCCATCTTCGTCTGCTCAGTGGAGACAGGAAACTGTAACACTCGGCGCCGGCAGCGGGAAGCCGAATGTGCGTTTTAAATTTGAGTTTGAATGCGGAGGGACGGATGCTTCGCCTTACGGAGACAACAACCTGTACATTGATGACATCATGATTACCGGAACATCAGTGGGTATTGATGAGATCAACCGCGAGAACCTGGCATTTTCAGTTTCTCCGAACCCTACATCCGGAGACGCCGTGGTTTCATTCAGCACTTCTGAAAACTCAGATGTTGAGGTGCATGTTGCAGACGTGATCGGAAACGAAGTGATGGTTGTTGCCAAGAACAGCCTGCCTTCAGGAGATTACAGGTTTGACATTAACACATCGAAACTTGCAAAGGGAATTTATTTTGTGCAACTGAGGGCGGGAGACGCTACGGATTCACAAAAGCTAATTGTACAATAAAAATATTCCGGTAGATAAAAAACCATCCCGAATTTTCAGGATGGTTTTTTATTTTATCACTTTATCAGAATGAAAAAAATAATTTTACCGTTGCTGCTTGCCTGCTGTACGGCTGTGTTTGCACAGGAAGAAAAGCATTGCTATACCACAGAAGTATACCGTCAGCTCATCAAGGAACATCCGGAAGTTCTGCAGGAACAACGCACGCTGGAAAACTTCACCGCTCATTACTCGGCAACGCACGCCAGCCGGCCGAGCGGAACAGTACTTATTATCCCGATCGTGTTTCACATCATTCACAATTACGGACCTGAAAATATCTCTGATGCCCAGGTGTATGACCAGCTGCGGATCCTGAATGAAGATTTCCGCAAACTCAGTTACGACACTGCTTCGATTGTCAATGTTTTCAAGCCGATCGCCGCCGACTGTGAAATTGAATTCCGTCTGGCTACGCTGGATCCAAACGGCAATTGCACAACTGGTATCGATCGTATCGCGTCGTTGCTTACTTACAATGCCGATGACAATTCAAAACTCGACCCATGGCCTTCGAACCAATACCTGAATGTGTGGGTCGTGTCTGACCTCGGCAGTTCCGGCGCTGCGGCGTATGCTTATTACCCAGGCACTGCGCCGGCCGGTGCAGATGGTGTGATTGCCATTAACGGTTACATCGGAAGCATAGGTACCGGCACGCTCGGGCGTTCCCGCGTGCTGACACATGAGATCGGCCACTGCTTCAACCTCGCACATGTGTGGGGCAGCACAAATAATCCCGGCGTTGCATGCGGAGACGATGGAGTCAATGACACGCCCATTACCATGGGATGGTTATCCTGCAACCTGAACGGATCAATTTGCAATCCGCCGGCACTGGAAAATGTTCAGAACTACATGGAATATTCTTACTGCTGCAACATGTTTACAGAAGGTCAGAAAACCCGCATGATGGCGGCGCTGAATTCTTCGACGGGCGGAAGGAATAACTTATGGCAGGCGGCAAATCTTGCTGCAACAGGGACTGACGGCTTTTCAATTGCTTTGTGTTCGCCTGTTTCAGATTTTAATACAGCAAGGACCTTCCTCTGCGAAGGAGATTCAATTGTTTACAATGACCTTTCCTGGGAGGGACAGCCCACTAACTGGAGCTGGAGTTTCCCGGGCGGGAATCCTGCATCGTCTACAGATTCTGTTCCAACCATTGTTTATAATGTAGCCGGAATTTATGATGCAACGCTTACTGTATCTAACGCCACCGGGAGCGATACAAAAACAAGGACTTCGTATGTAACCGTTGCAGGCAGCGCTTCCCAACCGGTTCCGTTCAGCGAAGGCTTTGAAAATACATTTCCTGCTAACGATGCCGCCGTCATGAATTACGACAATGGAAATGCGTGGCAACAGGTGACTACAGCTGCGTTCAGCGGTACTCACTCAATGAAGATGAACAACTTCAGCGGGAATACTGAAGGAGCTGTCGATGAATACATCACGCCGCCGTTTGATTTTACAGGGCTAGAAGCCACCTCGCTTACTTTTAAAATTGCATATTCCATGCGCAGCGATACATCGCGCCATGATGGATTGAAAATCTACTACTCCCTGAACTGCGGTGAATCCTGGATCCTCAGGTATAGCAAATCCGGGGCGGGGCTTGCCACGGTGGCACCTCATGCGTCTGCCTTTACTCCTTCCGGGGCAAATGACTGGCGACAGGATGCGGTGAGCGTTGCCATCTTCGGGAACAAGCCGAATGTCCGCCTGAAGTTCCAGTGCATCAGTGCGCGAGGTAACAACATGTATATTGATGACATCAACATGTTCGGAAGCCCGCTCGGTATCATTGAAAATTCTGGAACAGGTTTTTCGCTGCAGGTCTCACCGCTACCAGTTTCTTCACATTTGAACATTGATTTTGAGCTGCAGAAAAATGCGGGGGTTACGCTTGAGATTTATGATCTTCCCGGAAAAAAAATCAGCACGATTGCCAACGAACAGTTCAGCATGGGTACCCACCACCTGGAAGTGAATGAACAATTGCCCGGCGGAATTTATTTTATCCGGATGAATGTGGATGGAGTGCTATCCACGAAGAAATTTGCTGTGGTTGGCGGGTCACGGTAACTTCTGAATACCTCCCCGAACCGGATGCCGGCGTTTCTTCGGTTTGATTTTATCGCTCAGTACTAAATGCCCTGATGAGCTTTTATTTTATGGAATCATGTACATTTGCTTTTGTGAAAAAATCAGCATCCCGGACGGCGCTACTCATTTTCTTCAGCCTGATTCCTGCTCTTCAAGCGGGGGCTCAGCGAGCGCCGTTTGAGACATCTAAACAAAAAAACGCGCTTACGTTCAACATCGGGCAATACCTGGTGAATGAAATCAATCTCGGCTATGAGCACTTTTTTTCAGAGAAAAAAAGTTTTGAACTCAGCGGGGGATTTATTTACAGGAATGAACTTTTAATAAAACAGGCAGAGGACTGGAGCAACTCACAATATTTTTATGAGCACGGTTTCGCAGTGCGCCTTGCCCATAAAATCTACCACAACATCGGCGAGAAGAGCGGGAAAAAATATTATTATTCCTTCGGGCTTAATTACCAGTACCTGTATTTTAATGATGAATGGTTTAAAACTGATCGCCAGCCAACTGTTTACCTGAAGGACAGCCAGGGCCATGTGATCGACAAAGCACTTGGAACAGAAGATATTTACCAGCGCAGGTACCGCAACCGCATCGGTGCGCAATTTCTATTAGGGAATATATTCCCGATGGGAAACACCTTCGCCATCGAGATCTATTATGGCATCGGTGTCCGCGGAATCATGAGCAACAGGTACGACGTTGCCGTGAGCGAAACGGGCTTTGGTAAAACGAATGTTTATCCTTCCGGAACCAGGAATGAAAAATTTTATATCCGCCCTTCCATTCATGCAGGCGCCAAACTGCGGATTGGCTGGTAGCCTTAGTCCCATACAAGAATTCTTACTCCAAACTCAATTACTTCTCAATGAAAAAGCAACTCTTAACAGGTATTCTGCTGCTCATCGCAGCGACTTCCTTTTCTCAGCCTGAGAAAAAAACTGCTCCTGCTCCTGTGAAAGTCACTTCCGTGGAAGGCATCACAGAATACAAACTTGCCAACGGACTTCGCGTCCTGGTATTTCCTGATCCTTCAAAGGCAACCATGACGGTGAACATCACCTACCTGGTAGGTTCGCGCATGGAAGGATATGGAGAAACGGGTATGGCGCACCTGCTCGAGCATATGGCTTTTAAAGGTTCAACAAAACATACAAACATTCCGCAGGAACTTTCTTCGCATGGCGCAAGACCAAACGGAACAACATGGTACGACCGCACCAACTACTTTGAAACGTTTTCTGCATCCGATGAAAACCTGAAATGGGCACTCGACCTCGAAAGCGACCGCATGATCAATTCCTTCATTGCGAAAAAGGACCTGGAGACAGAGTTCAGCGTAGTCCGGAATGAATTCGAAAGCGGGGAAAATAATCCTGCCGGCGTGCTGGAAGAGCGCATCATGTCCACTGCTTACCTATGGCATAACTACGGCAAGTCTACGATCGGCTCGAAAGAAGATATTGAAAAAGTTCCCATAGATAACCTGCAGGCATTCTACCACAAATATTACCAGCCCGACAATGCCATTCTCACCATTGCGGGCAAGGTGGATGAGGCGAAAACAGTTTCATTGGTGAATGATTATTTTGGTTCAATACCAAAACCGGCGCGTGTACTCCAGGAGCCATATACCGTGGAACCCGTGCAGGATGGAGAACGCAGCGTTGAACTCAGAAGAGTGGGCGACGTACAGGTGTTTGCCTGCGGCTACCACATTCCGAATGGCGTTCATCCCGACTATGCAGCTATCGACGTACTGAATGAAATTCTTACCAATGAACCTTCCGGCCGTTTATACAAAGCGCTGGTTGAAACGAAGAAAGCATCCAGCACTTTTGGATATGCGCAGGCCATGCACGATGCAGGGTTTGCCTATTATTCGGCGGATGTGCTGAAGGAAAAATCGCTGGATGAAGCAAAGCACGCCATGCTGAATGTGATGGACAGCCTGAAATTCCAGCCTGTGACCGCTGAAGAACTGGACCGCGCCAAGACCAAGCTGCTCACCGATGTGGAGCTGATGTTTAACAAAAGCGACAGGGTCGGACTTACACTGAGCGAGTTTATCGCGCAAGGCGACTGGAGACTCGTATTCCTTTACCGCGACAACGTTGAAAAAGTCACTGCCGAAGACGTGAACCGTGTGGCGAAGTTGTACTACAAACCTTCTAATCGCACGGTCGGAACGTTTATTCCTGATGCTGCCCCTGACCGCGCTACGATCCCCGCAAACCCTGACGTCAATTCGCTGGTCAAAGATTACAAGGGCAAAGCCGTGATGGCCGCTGCAGAAGCGTTTGATCCTTCCCCGGCAAATATTGACAGCCGCACCACAAGTGCTACATTAAAAGGTGGCGCAAAATATTCACTTCTGAAAAAATCCACTCGTGGAAGTTCAGTGAACGTGAGCATTACACTGCGCATCGGCACACAGGCCACGCTGCAGAACAAAGCAACCATCTCTTCTTTCACGGCAGGCATGCTTGACCTGGGAACAAAAAACCATACACGCAAACAGATCAGCGATGAGTGGGACAAGCTGAAGGCGAAAGTGAATATCGGCGGAGGCGGACAAACCGTTTCTGTTTCGATTGAAACCGTAAAAGACAAACTGGTGCCCGTGCTGCAGCTGGTTACGGAAATTCTGCGCCAGCCGGTTTTCCCTGCAGATGAATTTGAAAAGATGAAGCAGGAAGAGCTGGCTGACATTGATCAGAATAAAAGCGAACCGCAGGCCATTGCCAGCAACCTGTTCAGCCGCATGCTGAACCAGTTCGATAAAAATGATTTCAGGTACCCGATGACCTTTGACGAGGAAGCTGCCGCCGTAAAGAGTGTGTCGCTCGATGAGGTAAAAAAATTCTATGCTGACTTTTACCAGAGTGAAAATGCAACTGTGGGCGTGGTCGGCGATTTTGACGAAGCAGGCGTAACGGCAGAATTGAAAAACATGCTGGAGTTCTGGCGCGCGCCGAACAAGTATGAGCATGCTGTGGATCCGTATTGGGACATTGCTGCCAAATCAGAAAAAGTGAACACCCCCGATAAAGCCAATGCCATGATGATGGCTGGTTACAACCTCGCACTGCGCGATGACGATCCGGATTACCCTGCGCTGATCATGGGCAATTATATCATTGGCGGAGGATTCCTGAATTCACGTCTGGCCACACGCATCCGTCAGAAAGAAGGAATCAGTTATGGCGTGGGAAGCTGGCTGCAGGCAGATCCTCTGGATAAGTCAGGCGCTTTCGGTTCCTATGCGATTTACAATCCTGACAATTCAGACAGGCTGGTGGCGGCATACAAAGAAGAACTTGAAAAAGTAATCAAGGATGGTTTTACGGCTGATGAATTGAAGAATGCCATCAGTGGATATTTGCAAGGCCAGAATGTGAACAGGGCACAGGACGGTTCGCTGGCAGGAAAATTAGCGAACAACCTTTTCCTGAACAGGACCATGAAATGGAATGAGGACCTGGAGAAAAAGATTGCTGCCCTCTCTGCAGACCGGATCAATACCACCATCAAAAAATGGCTGAAGCCGGAGAAGATTACCATTGTGCAGGCAGGAGACTTCAATCGGAAGAAAAGTAATTAATCAATAAATCCGAATTGTAAAATCTCGAAATCCGAAAAAATAGTTAAGTAATTGTCAGCAAAATTAACCTCCTAAAACGGTTACTTAGTTTTTAAAAATTCAAAATCAAAAAATCAAAAAATAAAATTTCAGTATTAGAAAAAATAAGTAGCTTGTCTGATTATTTTTGATTTATTATTTGATATTTTTTCGGATTTCGGATTTTTATAATTCGAAATTAAATTTATGTATGTCAGAAGAAAAATATATTTCCATCGGAGAAACTCTCTCAAAAAAAAGCAACGCTGAAATCGGAAAGTTATTCGGCAAACCATGCCTGAAGATCAACGGAAAAGCATTCGCCTGTTTCTTCAATGGTGATATGGTTTTCAAGCTGGACGCTGACAGTCATAAAAAGGCTTCTGCGTTGAAAGGCTCGAAGCTCTTTGATCCGTCAGGAGCGAACAGGCCCATGAAGGAATGGGTGCAGGTAAAGGCAGCACATGAGAAGGAATGGATGGAATTGGCGGAAGCAGCAATGAAATTCGTGATTCAAAATTCGAAATAACTTTTTTTGAATTTCGAAATTCGAATTTTCTAAATTCGAATTTTCAGGAATTTCCGAAAACGAACTAGGCGAATGAAGATGCGTTATGCTTTAAGTCTCTTCCTTGTTATTTCATCAACGGCATTTCCGCGCACATTCAAAACCATTTCAAATGGATACTGGAATGATTCATTGATTTGGTTTTCAAATGCAGTTCCCTCCTATTCTACTTCTGATACCATTCTCATCGAAGATTCGATCCGGTTTGAAAATACACTCTTCCTGAATTCCGGTGCGCTGCTACAGATTGACAGCGGGGGCGGCCTGTGCGGACACTCAACAGTGTACGTTTACAGCGGAGCATTGCTGAGCAATTCCGGTTATTTTGAGCTGGACAGTTTTATGATTTCGGGCGGGTATTTTGAGAATATCAATTTTGGCAAGCTGAGGTTTTCAAAATTAATGAGATCCTGGAACGGTGGGGGCTTTGCATTGTTAGATTCAAGCCATACCTGTGGCTGCGCCTGGGATACCTGCTTTGGTGCCTTTGACCAGGCCATTGATACAGCAGTCAACGCACCTATCCCTGTTGAGGTGACCTGTTCGGCAAAAGTGTTCCCTTCAGTAGGAGAAGGAGACTTCACGCTGGAGTACGAGCAGTTCTCTGACGGGCGGTTTGTTTTATACAACAGCGTCGGTCAGTTGATCCATGAATCCGGCATTACAGGAATTTCCGGACGGGAAATCTTTCACAAGGAAACCCTTGCCAACGGTATCTACCTGTGGGAAATGACCAACCAGGGAACTGTTTGCGGAAAAGGAAAAATTATTCTGACCAAATGAAACACTTCGAAACAGAGCTTCGAGGTATTAATATGAATATTTTTTTTGCGGTAGAACTGAAAGGTGTTAAACCAAAGATCCCGCAAAGCGGGATTATTCCGATAGCTATCGGAACGACTAAAGCTTTTAGTGCGTGCTTTGCATTTCTAAAAGCTAAGTCTCATTAATAAATTGCGCTTCTATTAGAATTTTTATCCGCCACAATCCTGTATCTTTGGGGAAAATAAATCAAGCAACCTATGTCATTACAGATCAAAGGAAAATTAAAACTGAAAGGCAATGAGCAGGCAGTGAGTGACCGTTTCCGCAAGCGCGAATTCGTATTATTGGACGACTCTACACAGTACCCGCAATACATTTCATTTCAGCTTACGCAGGATAAGTGTTCGCTCATTGATCCGGTAAATCCAGGGGATGAAATCACGGTATCGTTCAACCTCCGCGGCAGGGAATGGAAAAGTCCGCAGGGCGAAATAAAATACTTCAACTCACTCGAGGCATGGAGGATTGAAAAGGGAAGTGCTTCCTCACCGAAGGAAAACAACTATGAAGAGATGCCGCAGGAAACTTTTAAGCAGGGAGATCAAACGGACGATTTGCCGTTTTAGCAGGCTACCAATTACGGATTACGAAAGAACAGCAGGGTTTCTCCTGAAAACTTGAGACAATTTTCTTCAGGAAAAATCTCCTGATAAAATCAAGTTTAAGAAATGTTATTTTTTCTTCAACACTTCCTGCACCAAATCAGCGGCTTCCTTCAACTGGATAGCTGAAAAAACTTTCAGTCCTGAAGCATCAATGATTTTCTTGGCTTCTTCCGCGTTGGTGCCCTGCAGGCGCACGATGATGGGAACAGGAATGCTTCCGATGTTGTGGTAGGCATCTACGATTCCCTGTGCCACGCGGTCGCAGCGAACAATGCCTCCGAAAATATTTACGAGGATGGCTTTCACGTGAACATCTTTCAGAATAATCCTGAAGGCCTGCTCTACCCGTGCAGCGTTGGCCGTACCTCCCACGTCGAGGAAGTTGGCGGGTTCGCCACCGGCCAATTTGATGATGTCCATCGTAGCCATGGCAAGGCCTGCTCCGTTTACCATGCATCCTACATTTCCGTCCAGCTTTACATAATTAAGATCGTGCTGGCTGGCTTCAAGCTCTGTCGGGTCTTCTTCTGAAGTATCGCGCATGGCGGCATAGTCAGGGTGGCGGAACAATGCATTGTCGTCGAAGTTCACCTTGGCATCCACGGCCAGTATTTTATCGTCGCTGGTCTTCAGCACGGGATTGATTTCAAAAAGAGAAGCGTCAATGCTGTCGTAGGCTTTGTAAAGAGCGGTCACAAACTTCACCATCTCTTTGAATGCAGTCCCGCTCAAGCCCAAATTGAAAGCGATCTTCCGCGCCTGGAATCCCTGTAACCCAACTTTCGGATCGATCTCTTCTTTAAAAATTCTTTCAGGCGTAGTCGCTGCCACGTGCTCAATGTCCATTCCGCCTTCCGTGGAATACATGATAATGTTCCTTCCATTGGCACGGTTGAGCAACACACTCATATAAAATTCTTTCGTCGGAGAAGCGCCCGGGTAATACACATCCTGCGCGATCAACACCTTGCTTACTTTTTTTCCCTGGGGTCCGGTTTGCGGCGTCACGAGTTGCATGCCGATGATGTTGGTTGATTTTTCCAGCACTTCGTCCAATGATTTGGCCAGCTTCACTCCTCCTCCTTTGCCCCTGCCGCCTGCATGGATCTGCGCTTTTACCACCCACCACTGGGTACCCGTTTGCTGCTGCAATTCTTTCGCTGCCTTTACCGCGACTTCCGGCGATTCTGCAAGGATGCCTTCCTGGATGGCGACTCCGAAACTTTTTAAGATTGATTTACCCTGGTATTCGTGGATGTTCATGTGAGTAGTGACTGAGTGATGAAGTAACTAGATGATTAAGGAAACTAAGTAATTAGGTAAGTGAATATAGTTTAAAACTACTGACTAATGTTTAATGACCAATGACTAATGACTGAATGACGGCTGTTTAATTCAGGGACGCAAAAGTAAAATTATTAGTGTTCCGATCACAGGAACTTTGCTCCAAAAGCCGGCTACTTTTTCGCTTTGTTCCACAAGCCATTCGGAAAGGCTTCCTTGTAGATTTCATCGAAGAAAAACTTCAGCTGGATGACGTAAATGGGGGAATTAAAATTCTTCTTGAACTCCTTTGAAGCGTTCAAGGCTACCCTGTAGCCAAGTCCGCCGGAAATGCCTACCCAGTCAATGATATTGTATTGGGCATTCACGGAAGGTTCGAAAAGCACAACGGGAAAATTATCTGTGGTTACCCGCTCGCGCGAAAACCGGTCGATGTATTCATAATGCGCGCCTCCCGAACCCAGCACAAGGGGCACAGAAATGTGCCAGGGATAGTCGCTGTAAAATTCATATTCGAAAGACGTATTTATATAACTGAATTTCAGTTGCCCGTTGGTTTGGTAGGAAACATCATTCTTAGTCACGGTGATGCGGTCAACGATGTCAGAGTACAACCAACTGTATCCAACGGCCACACGGACTTTTTGATTGAACTCCAGTCCGGCGCGGATGCCCGAAACATTGGCGGTCTCCCTATTGATAAATGAATTGTATTGTGTAAAATTGAAAAAGAATTTGGGCTTTTTCCGAAAACTTTCGCTAATATCCGTTAGTAATTGTCCGCGCACGAAAGGTGCATGACAAATCACCAGGAAGAAAAGTGCGAGGCGTTTCATTTTAATCCAATCTATACTGGGGATAGCCTGTAAACGTTACGCGGTTGGAAATATTTAGTTGAGAGGGAAAACAGGGCGGGAGTTTTAAAAGTAATTACCTACTTTCGTCTTCCCTCCCCTATAATCCTTTCATGAAAAGAATTTTTACCACTGCTTTTTTACTTTGTGTTTTAGGCTCCCTGCAAGCCCAGTTTGC
>Ga0134121_10001329_pt1 | contig 23348 bp, 17 predicted proteins | sample KB301_FD_96463 | JGI IMG/M metagenome (GOLD analysis project Ga0134121, IMG submission 96463) | Terrestrial soil microbial communities without Nitrogen fertilizer from Kellogg Biological Station, Michigan, USA - KB3-0-1 | ecosystem: Environmental > Terrestrial > Soil > Unclassified ... | reverse complement strand
GCCGGTGCGCCCGACTGGCGGGGTTTGGTTGAAGGGCCGACCGATAGGGAAAGATCGAAACCCGATAGCCGTCAGGAAACCACGCCAGTCGGGCGCAGCCCGACAGCGGTGGGGAGCCAGTACGTGAAGCCCCGTATGGGGATTCGGCAGTCCGCCTCGGGCGGAGACCGTACATACCTTGTATGTAGCGGGGTATGTATACCCGCGCGGAGCCGTGAGGCTCGGCTCGTGTGTTGTCGGGCACGTCGAAGCTGATCGATAGGACGACAAAATCCCTTCCTCTTCAAGGCGGCATTCTGTGGCGCCTTTTGCGCGTTCTCTTCGGCCCGTACTCTGAATCGCAGTTCCTCGAAAACCCATTCAGAAAGGAGAAACGCATGACGCCTGCCGAAGCGAACGCCGAGGCTTCGAAGCTCGACATCCTCGCCCGCGAATCGGGAATGAGCGTTCCCGAGTACATCGACTCCTATGCCTTGGATGACGTGGCCCCCGGGATCTGCATGAACCCGGACTGCGACTACACGGCCGAAGTCGAACCCGACCAGACCGAGGGCTGGTGCGAGGAGTGCGAAACCCGTTCCGTCCGGAGCGGAGTCGTCCTCGCGGGCCTGATCTAGCTCCATCCCCGCACGACAAGAACCGGCGGCTCGACCGCCACAACGAGACCGGCTCCGAGCCGGTAAAGGAGAACTCTCATGTTAACCGCAACGCAATCAAGGACCTTGACCCGTGCCTCCCGCGAGTGGTTTAGCCGGCCGGACGATGAGCGCTACCTCACCCTCGACCACCTCTACGCGTCTACCCGTGCCCGTGCCGACGTGAGCGAGGTCCGCACGATCCCGAACAAGAGCCTCGTCGCCCGCGGCGATGCGGAAGCCGGCGGCGAGCTCTATCTGGAGCATGAGGACTTGGGGACACTCGACCCCACCCACTGGAGCCTCGGCCAGCTCGCGACCCTCTCCCGCACTCCGGCCAAATGGATTCGGGACATCGCCACCGTGCCCACGGGTCCGGCGATGGCCGCGCACGCGATAAACCTGGGGCTCAGGCACCTGACCGAGCGCTCTCTGGTCCAGGCGATGAAGCTCCCCACGAGCCCAGGCCTCCCTACGGGGACCCTCCGCTGCATCGTTGGCCCCGACTACGGCCGGATCTACGACCACGAGGTGGTGCGGGCCGTGATGGACTCGAACGAGGACGGCCGCTGGCACGTGCCCGCGGCCTCGTACCAGGCGAAGAACCCCAAGCGGGCCACGACCCTCTACGCCTCGGACCGGGACGTGTTCATTTTCCTCGTGGACGAGAAGAACCCGGTCTCGGTCCACGTGGAGGGAGCCATCCGGAACCTCTTCCGGGGGTTCATGGTCTGGAACTCGGAGGTCGGGCATCACAAGTTCGGCTTTATGACGTTCCTCTACGACTACGTCTGCGACAACCGGATGGTCTGGGGTGCGAGGGAGGTAAAGGAGATCTCGATCAAGCACACGAAGAACGCCCCCGAGCGCTTCGCCCGGGAGGTCCGGCCTATGCTCCGGGCCTACGCTGAAGCCTCGGTCATGGATGTGGAGGCCCAGCTCGAACGGGCCACCCGGAAGAAGGTCGGTTCCTCGGACGAAGAGGTCATGGACTTCCTCCGGAAGCACGAGTTCACGAAGAAGGAAGGTGAGGCCATTGTCCAGACGGCCAAGGCAGAGGAGGGCGGGGCGCGGACGGTCTGGGAGCTGGTGAATGGAGGGACGGCGGTTGCGAGGTCGATTCCCCACAACGATGACCGGGTGCTACTCGAAAAGCGGGTCTCCGGACTGCTCAGGGCGGCGTAAGGGAGAGGACAATGGAGGTCCCACCTCTCCGGTTCATCGTGAGATGCCTCTTCATATCCCCGGGTGCGCTCGTAGCTTTCGTCGAGGCGAGCGACGATCCGGAGATGTTCCTTCTTCGGCACCTTCAAGGAGATTGGGGCGACGTGAACGCCAAGGAGGACGAGGCGAACGAAACCGCGCTCGCGACTGGCCGGCATCTCTTCTCGCTCTACCGCACAAGCCTCGGGCGGCCGATCCGGGTAATTACGGACCCGGGCCGGGCCGCTACCTCCATGCTCCTTCCCGAGGAAGCCATCAACTGAATCCTATCGCCCCCACCGCTCCGGCCGTGGGGGCTTTTCATACTTTTGGGACGTCGGTGAGGCTGAGCAATTGTATCGCCCTCACTTGCAACTTGACACCCTGACAATATTAAAGTATAATACAGTTGTTTTTTCAGTTCGTGAGTTGTCCGCTTTTCCAAGTTCTCTTCTGTTAGTCTGCCGCCCTGAGAACTTCCCGCTCACGGAAAGTTTCGCTCTCAACCGACGACCCTATCAGCCGCCTATTTTTTGTGCTGCCATGACACACCCTCACAGACGGCCACCTAATTACTACCTCCGCACTTATCGCCGTCACGCCCATCTCACTCAGGCGGGGCTTGCCTATCTCCTCGGCGCCTCTACGGGCGTGAAGGTGTCGCGCTACGAATCCGGGAACCGCACGCCTTCCCTTGAGACCGGACTTGCGTACGAGGCCGCCCTTGGCGTCCCCGTCTGCACGCTCTTCCGCGGCAAGTGCGAAGAAATCGCGGAGCGGGTCGCAAAGCGGCGGCGGAGACTCGAAGCGAAGGAAGAGAAACGACAAAGAGTCGGATCTGCTTCTTCCCATGCAGCGTGAGATGCCGAACACAATTCTCGCCATCGACCCGACCTCAAGGGGCTTCGCCTTTGCCGTCCTCGAAGCTCCTGCATTTCTCGTGGATTGGGGCGAGAGGATCGTACCCGCAAAGACTGGCGGTCTGCTTCGCAAAGTGGACGAGCTTCTCGCGCGCTACAAGCCCGATCTCCTCGTGATCGAGGATCTTGCCGTCCCTGGCGCCCGACGCCGGAAGCGGGCAGGCAAGGATATCCGCTCGATCGAACTCCTGGCCCTCAAGCGAGGGCTTGCGGCAAAACGGATCTCTCGCCTTGGGGTCAGAGACACCTTCGCGCCCGGGAAGAGCAAGTTTGAAGTGGCACTCCGGCTTGTTGAGATCTTTCCGGCGCTCGGAGACCGCCTCCCGAGGAGGCGTAAAGCCTGGATGTCCGAAGACCAGCGCACGAACACCTATGATGCCCTTGGGTTTGCAGCGGCGGCAATGGCAGGAGCAGTATCGTGGGAAGGACATCCGAGTACATTGACTCCTATGCCTTGGAGAGCGTAACCCCCGGAATCTGCATGAACCCCCGGATTGCGACCACGCGGGTTTCCTCCCGCGAATGGTTCGGGACGAGCACCTCACCCTCGACCACCTCTATGGGGATTGTCCGGACCTTCGCTCACGTCGGCACGGACACGGACCTAACGCATGGAGCCTAGGCCAGCTCGCGACCCGAAGGTCCAATTCTTCATAGAGTTCTTCCCATATTGTCATTTCTGTCCCACCTGCGAACCGTGCCATACTTGCCGATATCGACTCCGGCTACAACACCCCGCAAAGGGAGGCTAATCCTATGCCCAACTTCAATTTTCTCACCACAAACCTCTGGCCTGTCTCAGAAGGGAGGCTAGTTAATGGCCAAGGCGTATCGGTATTCGATGACCTGGGAACTGAGTACCTTGATCTCACATGCCAAACTCTTAATCTCGCTTATGGCCACCGTCATCCAAGAATCACCGCGGCGGTCGAGGAGCAGCTTCGACACATTTGGTTTTCTAGTTCCAGGTTTGGTAGTAAACCATTTATTGACCTATCCAAGCTCTTAGTCTCGGTTGCACCCCATGGCTTAACAGCCGTTAACCTCAAAATGTGCGACGGATCGGATGCAGTCGAAACTGCTATTAAATTGGCTCGCCTGCATACCCGCGCCAAGAAACTACTTTGCATAAGGGGAGCATGGCACGGAGAGACTAGCGGCACTCTCGGCCTTTGCTCGTTCGAATCAACTAAGGAGTACGTTACCTCCGAGACCGATGTTATATTTTCGCAAGAAGCCACTCTAGAATCATTAGCACAAGAAGTCGCCCGGCATTCGGATCTCGCTGCGGTAATAGTTGACCCCGCCGGAGTATCGAATGGCCTCTTCCAGACGGAGGATTGTGAAAGGTGGCTGAGAGAAATTAGGCGCCTCTGTGACGACAAAGGTGTCGCTCTAATATTTGACGAAATTCAGACATATGGAGGCTTTCTTGGTGCGCACCTATTTGCCGCGTCCTACTTCAATGTGATACCGGACCTCTTGTGTTTAGGAAAGGCGCTCGGATCTGGCCTGCCGCTCGCCGCCACTCTTTGCAGAGAAGAATTCCGCGCGCTACTAGATTACAACAATGGTGAATTCACATACGGAGGTCAAGCACTCTCTTGCGCCGCAGGGCTAGCAGCACTTGGCCAGTACCTTGATAACCGGCCGGAAGTAGAGGCTGGTTTGAATCACTGGGTAAGTTCACTTACTAGACATTTACAAAACCTCGAACCGGTAGAAATCAGGCGCCTTGGCTTTATAACTACAATCACGCGAAAAAACCCTCGATTCCGAGAGAGTTGGACTCGCGAGATCGTGAGGCGGGCATTTGAAGCAAGGCTAGTTATCCGCCCTACCAACCACGGCAGTAGTATTCTTATTAAGCCACCTATTGTTATCTCTGCTACGATGGCAGATACCGCGTGTTCAAAGCTGAGAGAAATCGTTGATGACGTTGAAGGTAGTTTTTATCGAAACCATGTAAGGCAAAAGCCGTTGCAAGCGAACGACAACAAGGCATACGTGGACGAATTGCTAAGCTCTCTTGGGCCTGGGTTTTCATCTAAGCCACGCAATCCGAAAGATCAAGAGACATTGAGTGAACAGTTAGTGCGGATCGGCATCCCAATCAACAGAACCTTCTCTCGAACCGATGGAAGTCTTGACTACTGGTACCAGAAGGGACTATCTCTGAATTCTGTCTTGCCTGATCTGAAGAAGGACACCGACTACGCCCTGATCAATGCCCTGCTAGTACGTCAACAAAATGCCCTTGAAATGGCACATTTCCATTCATTTGTTATCGGCGATCGCTGGCCAGGGAATACCCTAGTCAACGGTAGCGAAATTATGCTTATTGATTTTGATATTCAATATGAAGGAGATTTGCAACGCCTCTGCCTTTTTGAGGAGATGTTTTCCTTGTTCCAATTTCTTTCACATATAGAGCGTCCGGATTTTTTGACTTCGCTATCAACTCGCTTCACCAATGGCATCAGGCGGCGCTTTGATTACGAGGAGGTTCTCGACGTATGGAGTGCCATTAAGAATTTCTATACAAACTCTCTGAAGCCGACAGTGAACTCCTCTCTATCGCTAGATAGATACGCTCGCGTAGCGAGCGTAATGACCGAATGTTTCGACACAAATCTCGCTTCGAGAAAAACTTAGAACGAGTAAGGCTCGCGCTCTTTACCTTACTGTAACTGACTTGGCCAGCGCACGCGGCTTATCAATGTTTCGGCCCAGAGAGGCAGCGCAGTAGTAGGCTAAGAGTTGGCCAGTGATCAACTCCAAAACAGGATCAAGATAGCGGTTGATCGACGGAATCGCTATGTAGTCTTGAATCTGGCCAATGTCTTTGGAAATGTCGGCATCGTGCCCAATTGCTATAATTTTGCCACCCCGAGCTTGAATCTCAGATATATTAGAAAGAGTAAAGCGATAAGTATCGGGGTCGGTCTCCTTACTTGGCAAAAACGCCACTGTGAAAAAACGGTCGTCGATCAGAGAGATTGTGCCATGCTTGAAGAAACCGGCCGGCATTCCCTCGGCATGAAGATAGGAAACCTCCTTGAATTTAAGAGCGCTCTCCATAGCAACAGGATAGTGAACGCCACGTCCGATAAAGAACCAATTATCGACGAGCTTATTCCGACTGCCGATAGATTTTATATGCTCTTCCCGCTCCTCAAAGAGAACCCGCAAAATCTTGCCGAAAGTCTTTTCACCCTCCGACATTGCATCATATTCTACTGACGTGATGAGATTGCGCTTTCTCCCGAGAAGTTTAGCCAAGCGATAAAGAATGAGTACTTGGCTGACAATGGACTTCGTGCTTAATACGCAGACCTCGGTCCCTGCCCCTTGGAAGATCGGGTATTGCGCTATACGTTGGCAGGATGAACCGTAGACGTTATTAATTGAGGTAACCGTGCTACCGGAGCTGAGAGCCTCCCTAACAGCCTCAAGAGTGTCGAAAGTCTCCCCTGATTGAGATACCGCAATGAGATGATCATGGCCGTTGAATGAAACAAGGGAGCGAATTTCGTCAGAAGGGTGAACGCGGGTATAAGTGTCAGCAAGCTGGGAAAAGAAATATTGACCTATTTGTGACACATAAAAAGCACTTCCTGCTCCCGTGATGCTTATATCCTTCCCCGCCAAGTCTTCAACGACTGCGTTGAGAACCTCTTCACTGAGAGAGAAGGCATTTTGGACAGCCGCTTCCGCCTCGTGGATCTCCTTAACCATATGGTGAGGGTATCCGTTCAAATCGCTGCTATCTTTCGCCCACGGTAATGATATAACTTTACGCTCGACTGGCGCGAGAGAGCCGTTGGCATTTAGGTGATATACAGATGCGCTTTCGGCGGAAAGGACTAATACGTCACCATCTTCAAGGAAGGTCATATTGGGGGTAAGTGGTCCAATCGCTCTCTGATCAGAGGCGATCATTCCTAACTCTTCGGTTTGGCCAAACCCCAAAGGACTCTTGAAGCGCGCCCCGTAAATATGGTCCTGATCGTGAACTGTGGTAAAGACTATGGCGTATTCTCCATGAATCTGGACAATCGTTCGCCTGAGCGATTCTAGAACATCTCCGGTTTCGTTAAAGTGAACTGCGAGTAAATGCGCGACAACTTCGGTGTCCGTGTCGGACTCGAATTTGATTCCAGCGGCTAAGAGTTTCTCACGTAATTCACGATGATTTTCTATCACTCCGTTGTGGACAAGAGAGAAGGCTCCGTCGAAGGAAAGATGAGGATGCGCGTTCTTCTCCGTCACACCGCCATGCGTTGCCCATCTCGTATGTGCAATAGTTATCTTGCCATCGGAGACCGAATCGAAAAAATGTTTGCCCGAATGCTCTATGACTGACCCGACGGCCTTTTTTGTACTGATCAAACCCGGATGAAGCACAGATACTCCAAAGGAATCGTATCCACGGTATTCTAACCGCTTAAGGGCTTCGACAGCGATGTTGAGAGTTGGGTTTGTCTTACTGACCACTCCTACAATTCCACACATAGTAAAATATCTCCAAGGCCTAGTTGTTTCATTTAAAATAAATATAACATGGCGGCCGGCGCGATGCCAGTGTCGATGTTCTTGTACGTGTGCGCTCGGTGGCCAACGCGCAAGGGTCCGGTTTATGCCAACCACCTGAGGGCTTCAGCCGTCTCACCCCCTCCTTCAGGGCGGACTCTGCACCAAGCCTGTCCGCCGCCGACCGTTATCTCCAAGCATCTTGCAAGAACTACAAAAGCCGCCCTCGCGGCTATTCTGCCACACTTCGCATGCCAACGAAGGGAGAGGGTGAGGAATTCCCCTCGGATGGAGGGCCTAGGAGCACCCGGTCATCTGGTCTCCTGGACCGTCCGCGCCCCGCCTTCTTCCACCTTGGCCATCCGGACGATGCTCTCACCGCTCCACTGTATACTTATAGACATCTGTCTCGGAAAGGAGCCAAGCCATGGGCAAGCCGCAGGTGGAGGGTCATTGGCATAGCCTGATTGAGGGGTTCTCGACCTCATCCCTGGACTTCTACGAGTTGGTCAAAGCCGGCATCGCCCGGCGGGAGATCCCCGATCTCAAGATCTCCCAGGTGGAATGGAAACAGGGCGGCCTCGGTGCGGGGAAGCGAGTGTATCTCCGGGTGAGCCGCGAGGGCCTGAACTTCGATATCTGCGCCGCGCCCTTCGGCACCGGATACTTCTTCTCCTGGTGGCTCGCAAAGATCTCAAGGGTGCTCCTCGATCTCCTCTTCATCTTCGTCTGTCTCTTCGTGGGGTTCCTCCTCTTCCACGGTATTTCCGGGAGCACTGAGGGGGGCGAACCAAGCCCTGGCTGCGCCGGGCTCCTCCTCAAGCCCATCCTTTTCTTTGGCCTCCTTCTCGCTCTCGGCTTCCTCGTCCGCTACGGGGACCGCGGCCTTGAACCCACCGTCCTCTCCATGCCGATCACGGGCTTCGTCTACGGCCTCATCTTCCGCCCAGTCACGTACTTCAATGAGGACACCGCGATCATGTTCCGGGAGTCGGTGCATCACGCGGTCACGGAGGCCATCGACCAAGTGACCTCTGCTCAGGGCGTTCGGGGACTCTCCGAGGAGGCGCGTAAGATAACGTTTGAGCCCCGCGGCAGGAGGAGCTGAGCCGCCGGACTTTAAGCGATGCGTGAACCGTCCCTGCCCGATCGCCTGACCGAGCAGTTCTATGCCTGGGAACTGCGGGGGCGCGGCTGGCAGGAGTTTCCTTGGCCGGTCGCTCTTGAGCCTCCCTTCCGTCCCTTCCCCGGATACTTCCTGCCGTCCATCAAGGACGACGGGCACCGACCGGGACTCCTCGGGCGCCTCTTCGCACCGCGCCGGCCGGCGTCGGAGATACCGGAGATAGAGGAGCCGGAACCGGAGATCTTCGAGAGCGGCGAAGCGCTCATCGAGTGTGCGGTTTCGCTGCCCTCTGAGGCGGCGGTCAAATCGGAAAGCGCGGAGCGCTTCCTCCTCGCCCTCTCCGGCGCCGAGCTGTCGCTCGCCTTCGAGATCGTGGGTCTCCCCGAGAGCCTCACAGTACAGGTGGTCTCGCGCGCGCCGGATGCCGCGCTGCTCGGAAACCAGCTCCGCGCGTTCTTTCCCGAAGTCGGGGTCCAAGCGGAGCCGGAGGGACTCCGGAACGCATGGACGAGGAGTGCGGGTGAGACCGTCCTCCTCCACTTCGGTCTGGCGCGTGAGTTCATGCTGCCCTTGGCCTCCTTCCGCTCCCTCGATCCTGATCCGCTTCTGCCGCTCTTTGGGGCGATGGCCGAGCTTGAGCCCGGGGAGGCGGGGCTCGTGCAAGTCCTCTTTGAGCGGGTAAGGGAGCCCTGGACCGAGAGCGTCATGCGGGCGGTCGTGGCTCCTGGCGGCGAGCCCATCTTTGTGGACTACCCTGAACTCACGAAACTCGCCCGGGAGAAGATCTCCCGCCCGCTCTTCGCCGCATGTCTCCGGGTGGCCGCGAAGAGCGGTACCAGCTCTGGTGCCTGGCGCATCATCCGCGACCTCGCGGGCGCCCTGACTCACTTCGGCACTCCCACCGGAAACGAGCTTCTGCCGCTCGCCACCGAGGAGGGTCCGGAGGCTATGGCGGAGATTTGTTCGCGTACCTCCCGCTGGCCGGGCATGATCCTCGGAAGCGACGAACTTGCCGTCTTCGCCCACCTGCCGAGCGCCTCGGTCCGGGTCCCGAAGCTCCAGAGGGAAATTCGGCGCTCCAAGGCGGCACCCGCCCTCTCTCAAGGCGCAGGGATTCTCCTTGGCGAGAACCTGCATCACGGCCGAGTCCTGCCGGTCAGGCTGCCGAATGATCTACGCCTCCGGCACGTCCACGTGATCGGCGCCTCGGGCTCTGGCAAGTCCACTCTTCTCCTCGACCTCATTTCGCAGGATATAGAGGCGGGCCGGGGTGTCGCCCTCCTCGATCCCCACGGCGATCTCGTAGACGAGATCCTGGGCCGCATCCCGGAGGAGCGCCTTGCAGACGCCATTCTTTTCGATCCCTCGGACACCGCCTATCCGGTCGCCTGGAACATCCTTGAGGCTCACTCGGAGCTGGAGCGGACCCTGCTCGCCTCGGACCTCGTAGGCATCTTCCGCCGCTTCTCGACCTCCTGGGGCGACCAGATGACCTCGGTCCTGGGGAACGCGGTCCTCGTGCTCCTCGAAAACCCAGGAAGCACCCTCCTTGATCTCAGGGAGTTCCTCGTGGATCGTCCGACCCGCGAGCGGCTCCTCGCCGCGGTGGACGACCCGTACCTCAACTCATATTTCCGGCATGAGTTCCAGCTTGCGGCCGGGAAGAGCGTGGGCGCGATCCTCACTCGTCTCGATGGGTTCTTGCGGTCGAAGACGGTGCGCCAGATCGTCGGCGCCCGTGAGAGCCGGCTGGATCTCCGCGCCGTCGTAGACCGCGGACAAATCTTTCTCGCAAGACTCTCTCAAGGTGCGATCGGCGAGGAGAACGCCGCGCTCCTCGGAAGCCTCCTTGTCTCCAAATTCCACCAGATCACGATGAGCCGCCAGGAGGTGAAGCGGGAGGAACGGCGGCCCTTCTTCCTCTACGCCGACGAGTGCCAGGAGGTCGCGACCGCTTCGATGGCGCAGCTCCTTGCGGGAGCGAGGAAGTACGGCTTGGGACTCACCCTCGCTCATCAGGATCTCCGCCAGCTCGAAGCGAAGGCTCCCGAAGTCTCCTCCGCCCTTCTCGGGAATGCCGGCACGCGCATCGCCTTTCGGGTGGGCGACCGGGACGCCAAAGCTCTCTCCGAGGGCCTCTCCTTCTTCGGGCCGGCCGATCTCATGAGCCTCCGGGTCGGGGAGGCCATCGCCCGGATCGACAACTCCCAGGGCGACTGCAACCTCGCGACGCGGCTCCTGCCGGCGGTTCCGGCCGAGGTCGCCACAGGGCGGCGCGAGACGGTCACTCTGCGCTCGCGGGAGCGGTATGCCGTGAGGCGAGAGGAATCGCAGAGAGCAGAGCCGGCGCGCAAGGCTCCGCCTCCGGCGGTAGAGGCGGAAGCACCACGAGCTCCCACGCCAGTACCGACCGCAGTGCCGCCGCCTCCGCCCCCGAAGAGAGCGACGCGAGAGGAAAGTCCCGTCCCACCCTTGGGGCGCGGAGGCCCCGAGCACCAGTACCTTCAGGAACTCGTAAAGCGCTGGGGCGAATCCGAGGGCTACCGGGTGACGATCGAAGAACCGACCCCGGGCGGCAAGGGCAGCGTCGATGTGGCGCTCCGGCGCGACGACTTCTCGATCGCCTGCGAGATCTCGGTCACCTCCACCGTGGGGCAGGAGGTCGGCAATGTCCTCAAATGTCTTGAAGCCGGGTTCCACGAAGTCGCGGTCCTGGCCCTGAAGCGCCCGCGCCTCTCAAAAATCGAGGCCGCCTTGAAGGAGAAGCTCCCGGTCGCAGAACTCGCGCGGGTGCACTTCCTCTCGCCAGAAGAACTCTTCGCCATGCTCGCCATGCGGCCGAAGACCCGAGAGACCGTGGTCGGCGGGTACAAGGTGAAGGTGCGGCACGAGGCGGTCGATCCCGAGGAGGCAGCAGCCCGTTACAAGGCCTTGACCGAAGTGGTGGCGAAGAGCGTGCGGCGCATGAAGGGCGGGGAGAAGCCATAGGAGGCGAATTCCGCCGCCTTTCCTTCCACCGTCACGCTCCCCATCATGGGGGAAGTCCCTTTACAGAAACCCACCTCAAAGCGTCCAAAGGAGGAATCCCCATGAAGATTCAAAACGAGCCGGAGGCGAAACCGGTCGGCATCTGGATTCGGGTCTCGACCGAAGACCAGGCCCGGGGCGAAAGCCCCCTGCACCATGAGATGCGCGCAAAGAGCTACGCCGCCTCCCGCGGCTGGAACGCCCTTGAGGTCTACCACCTGGAAGGCGTCTCCGGGAAATCCGTCATGGAGCACCCGGAGGCGAAGCGGATGATGGCCGATGTGAAGAAGAAGCGCATCGGGGGCCTCATCTTCTCGAAGCTCGCCCGGCTTGCGCGGAACACGAAGGAACTCCTGGATTTCTCCGAGTTCTTCCGCGAGCACGGCTCGGATCTCGTCTCCCTTCAGGAATCGATCGATACCTCGACGCCCCACGGCCGCCTTTTCTACACCATCATCGCCGCGATGGCCGAGTGGGAGCTGGAGGAGATCGCCTCGCGGGTCGCGGCCTCGGTCCCCATCCGGGCGCGCCTCGGGAAGCCCATCGGGGGGCCTCCGCCTCTCGGGTACCGCTGGCACGAGAAGCAGATGGAGATCCACCCCGAGGAGGCCCCGATCCGCCGCCTCATCTACGAACTCTTCCGCGAGCACAAGCGCCTCAAAACCGTGGCGGAGTGCCTGAACGCCGCCGGCCATAGGGGCAGGAAGGGCAAGCCCTTCGGGGGCACGACCGTGGAGCAGCTCCTCACGGACCCGACCGCGAAGGGCCTGCGCCGTGCCAATTACACGAAGATGGTGAAGGGCAAGCGTGTCCTGAAGCCCGAATCCGAGTGGATCTTCGTGCCCTGCCCGGCGATCATCTCCGAGGAGCTTTGGGAGGAGTGCAACGCGATTCTCCAGGCCCGGAAAGCTGCACACAAACCCGTAGCAAAGCGCGCCGTCTACGTCTTCGCGGGCTATGTCTTCTGCACCTGCGGCGAGAAGATGTACGTGCGCTCCAACACCCCGAAGTACGTTTGCATGGCCTGCCGCACGAAGATCCCGATCACGGATCTGGATCGCGTCTTCCGAGAGCAGTTGGAGTGGTTCACGCTCTCTCCGGAGGCCATAGCTGCCTGGCTCGCCCAAGGGAGCGAAGCCGTAGGGGAGAAGGAGGAACTCCTCGGCGCCCTCCTCCGGGAGCGGGAGCGGCTCACGAAGGAAGCCGACAAGCTCTACCGCCTCTACCAGGAGGATGCCCTTACCGTCGATGGCTTCCGGGAGCGTCACCGTCCTCTTGAGGAACGCCTCGTGGGCTTGGGTGGAGAGATCCCCCGCCTCCAAGGGGAGATCGACTTCCTGAAGGTGAAGACGGTCATGCAGGATGACATCGTGAGCCGCACCCGGGACCTTGCTCAAAACTGGCTCACGATGGACCTGCCCCAGAAGCGCACCGTGGTCGAGAGCCTCCTGAAGCGGATCACGATCCACAAAGACACCGTAGAGGTCGTCTTCGCGACCCTCCCGCCTCTCTCTGAGATCATGGCAAATGGGCCACACAGCCCTCGGCCTTCATGCGCGACGTCAAGTCGAAGCTGGCTCGGGAGACCAACCGCCTCACCGGCTGGAGCGGTCCCGTTTTCGAGCGGCGCTATGAGATGACGGTCGTCACCGAGGAAGACCGCGCCCAGATCGAGCGGCTGCGATACGTCCTCGCGCAATCCGTGAAAGAGGACCTTGTCGAGCGGGTCCGCCAGTGGCCCGGAGTGCATTCCGCGGCGGCGCTGATCGACAGCACCCCCCTCGTGGGGCATTGGCTCGACCGCACCCGAGAGTTTGCCGTCCGCAATCAACGGGAGGAGATCGCGCCGCAGCAATTCGCCATGGAGGAGCACGTCCTCCTCTCGCCGATCCCCTGTTGGGCGCACCTGCCGCCCGAGGTCTATCGAGAGCGCGTCGCCACCTTGGTGGAGAACGTCGAGACCGAGGCGGCGCTCGCCAGGAACCTCAAGGGCCTGACCGTGCTGGGCGTGGAGGCAATCCTGGCGAAGGATCCGCTCCATCGCCCGGCTACGCTCGCCCGGTCGCCAGCGCCGCTCGTCCACGCAGCGACCAAGGCCGTCCGCAAGGCGTTCTACGACGCCTACGCCTGGTTCGTCGCCGCCTTCCGAGAGGCCGCGGAGAGGCTACGCCGGGGAGATCGCGAGGCTCCATTCCCCGGTGGCAGCTTCCCGCCGGCCTTGCCCTTCGTGGCGGGATAGGTCCTCGTCAGCGCTCTTTGACAGCCGCACCGCCCGCCAGAGGGCCATCTTGTCCGAGCTTTCAGCTCGCAAGGGGACAGGTGTGTCCCGATTGGCCGCGGAAACGGGGCTTCGGAGGCTCCCGGTGACTAAAAGGCTGTCTCGGGCGGCTGACCGACCTGTCGACCCCTGCCGGTTCTCAAAATGACGCTGGCACCTTTTCGGCAGCGGAGCAGCGGAGCCAGCGGAGCCGGCGGGAACCCGGGGTTGAGAAGCACCCCCACCTCCCCCAACCCTGCCAAGGGTAACGCCTTGATCCGGCTGGCGGCGTGCCGGCGCGTGAGGTGATGCGACAGATCCTCGCGCTGCAACACCTTTTCTGCGCTGCTACGAATGGGCAGCGACCCTCTCGTTGAGCCGCTCGAACATTGCGTCTAACTCGCGGCTACCCTGAAAAACGCCGACCAGCTCGATTCCATTCGGGATGGGTCTATAAACAATGGCGTAGCGCTTGAAATTGTGCCGCCGCAGATCAGGGTGCAACCCCTCGCATCTACTGCCCAGGATGAAAGGGGAGTCCGCAAGTTTCTGGCACTCCCTTTCGATGGCGTCAATGAAGCGATCAGCATTGACCGGACTATTCTGGGCAATAAAGACGCCAATCTCAATCAAGTCTTGTTGGGCAGCCGGAAACTTCCTGACAGTTCTCATTCCCGATGGCCGGCTTTCCTCGCCTCAACTTCCTCGTGAACGCGCCTCTTCAACGCGGAAAAATCCATCGGCGTCGCCGGGCCGCTTGCCAGCCTATTTTCAATCTCCGTCTTAAACGCCGTGGCTCGCGCATCCAGTTCCTGGTCACGCTCGTCCAGAATATGAAGAGCTTTACTGATCACGTCGTCGGGCGACCGATAACGACCGGTCTCTACCTTCTCCTGGACCAGCCTTTCGAGATCCTTCGAGAGATGTACGACCATGGAACTCATTCCTTCCTTCTTTACCGACATCTCCTAAGCGGCCCAAGTCAAGAGCCTAAGGGTGACGCACCTCAACGTAACTCTACCATAGGCCTCCTACAGGGTCTCCCGTGCTGGGCGTGGAGGCGACCCGCTCCACCACCCGGCCTCGCTCGCCCGTTCGCCAGCGCCGCTCGTCCACGCGGGACCAAATCCGTCCGCAAGGCCTTCTACGCCGCCTACGTCTGGTTCGTCGCCGCCTTCCGGGAGGCCGCGGAGAGGTTGCGCCGGGGAGACCGCGAGGCCCCATTCCCCGGTGGCAGCTTCCCGCCTGCCCTGCCGTTCGTGGCGGGATCGGGTCTTCGTCTCTGCTCTTTGACAGCCGCACCGCCCGCCAGAGGGCCATCTTTGTCCGAGCTTTCAGCTCGCATGGGGACAGGTGTGTCCGGACTGGCCGGGGGGAGCCTCTGAAACGGGGCTTCGGGGGCTCCTGGTTAAATTAAACGGCTGTCTCAAGCGGCTGACCGACCTGTTGACCCTGCCGGTTCCCAAAATGACGCTGGCACCTTTTGCTCCGGCACGCGCGTCAGGTCCATGAGATGTCGAAGGCTAAGAAGGCGCGGATATCAAGTGGACGCAACGCCATGCAAGAAAAAGGCAAGTTATCCGCTCTGCCTCTTCGACTCCCTTCGCCATCGCCGCTTGAAATGCCTTCACTTGGATTGGCGCCCAATCTAGCCTGAGCCTTTGTAGTTCAACCACGGTTGGCTTGAAATCGTCAGCGTGAGCCACCTTGTTCCGGAGGCTGTTGAGAGCTCGAATAGGCGAAACGAATCGTTCCGGAAGGACACCAAGTGAGCGGGCCAAGTCAACCTTGAGTTCGAAGGATAGCCGATTCTTCGCGTACAGCCGGTTGGGATGACGAAGAGCCCGTTTAATCGCGGTGTCCAGAAGGCGTTCGATGAACAAGTGGGCTTTTAAGATGAACTGACCTCCTCCACCTTCGAAGATTAGCTTCTCGACCGCTCGCTGATCCAAGTCATCGAATGTCGCGTTTTCGTAGTTGAACGTCATTCCTATCTTTCTCCGAGGTGCGGTTCTCGAAATGACGCTGGCACCTTATTAGCACCTTTTGTTGCTAGTCTTCTCATGCTCCGCCTCTCCTAATGTCGGCGAGCCAACGTTCCACGACAACCTTAATAGACTGGGGGTGCGAATCGGAAAACGCATGGTCTCTGGTAAATCTTGGCGCAGTGACTCCTTTAAGATTTGACCACGCGTCTAATTCCTTTTCGACTCTTGACGGAGCCTCTATCAGCAGAAGTAGGGGCTTTCCCTGTCCCTGCAGAAACCCGAATTCGTGTGCAAGGTTCAAACTGAAGGCAACCTCGTTCTCACCAGCAGGGTCGACGCCGAGAACAATACCGGCCCGAGCAGCCCACATCGCCGAAGAGACTTCGTCAAGGGATGTACGCGTTCCTCCAGGCAAAACCTCCCCCTCAACAGTGATGCAGTCTGCGTTTTCAAGGACACTCCTCACTTTTTGTGCATACTCTCTGGGCTTATCCTCAGACAGAAAGCGTCTCGAGAGAAATACCGGCAACTTCTCCTGAGGAAACCGGGCTCTCCGCTCGATGACTCTTGCCCTCAGATGGCTTGGCACGTGTGCAACTACATCGTCGGGATGGCGCGAATAAATCACGGCTTCAGGACTATACCCCTTGCGAATTTCCCACAACGGGCGAAGGGACTGCGGCAAATGGCCTAGTGCCTCACGAAGGGTATCTTCCAACGAATGTCCAGCGACTGCCGGAACTGGCTCACAAACGGCTACAAGAATCGCGTTTTTCGAAGCCGCCCCGCCGCGCTTTAAGAGGCATGAAAGCACGTTTACTTTCGACTCTCGAAGAACTGCCGCAAGTTGTCGTAGCACGCCCGGCTCATCGGCGTGTTCAATGGTTACCATAAGGGCACCCTTACGAGGAACCACTCCTCGAAATAACCTAACTGTTGTATCTCCGGATAGCACTAGACGCTGCGTGTCAAAATCACTTGTGGCCCCAAGTGTCTTTAGTTGCTTGTCAATGACATCTCGCCAAGTTTCCGACTTAACATGACCGGGGAATGTAACCCAGCCGTTCTCAATGGTACCGAGCCGACTCCAAACGATGTTGGTGTTAAGAGGATGAAATCGAGAAACACGAGTCCTTTGGAATCGCGACTCAAGTACTTTGCTTAATTTGTCAATCTTCTTATCAGGTACTCCTGTTGAAAGGTGCCCGCGGGGCTCGCAAATCAAGTGAACATGATGTAACTTGCCCCTTTCAACTGTAACGGTTTCCGCTAGTGCAATGTTCCATTCATTGACCAGATCGAATGCTTGTTCGATCACCCCTGGTTGATCACTTTGCAAACAACTGACCAAAATGTGCTGATTCCAGCAGTTGGGGTCGAGTACCGAAACGAGGAGGTCGCCGGGGCGACCAGCCTGCGAATCGGTGACAGCGACGTAGACCTGCGTTCCGGTCTCGAATCCGAGCGGGGCTCGGTGCCACCAAGGCACTGGCACTCGAGCTTCCTCATCATAAAGACGGATCATTGAGCCCAGAATATGCATAGGTTGGCCTCCATGAAAATGTCATCTAACTCTTATCAATACTACGACTTAGATTCCATGAGAATTCCGAGCGGTTGGTTATCCGTTTCAGCGGACTCCAGATCTCCCTTAGCTTGAACATTGATTCTCCTGTTCGCTTCGTAAGGGGTCAGCAGTTCATTAAGGTCGCCACTCAGGTCAATGCAGCCATACAGGCTCTTCGCGCAACATCTTGCCGGCCTCTACCCGACATCTGTCGGGTGGCTTTCAGCGGTTCGCTCAGCGAGGTTTGTCCCTTCTCCGACTCCGCAATCGCGATTTCGCTATGGGTAAGAGTATATCGCAGGAGCTTCTGCAAAACGCACCACCGCTGATTCGCGGCTAAGCGGACAGATATCAAACTTTAGCTATGAAGGGTGGGCTTATTGCGATGGTGGAGCCCGGGCCGCCCTGCAGGGGATAGTGCCACTGAACCGTCACCCAGCCCAATGTGCTGGGCTGAAGGATCTCGGACCTTTGGCCCGGCCGTACCGTCAAGTCGTTCCCCCGTCACCACCGCAGCCCGGCCTTCGAGGCCATCTTATTGGGGGCCGTAGACCTTCTTGTCCTTGATGTCCTTTAAGTACTTGCTTCCTCCTCGCCATGCGGTAACTCTTCGCATCCGGAGACGAATGTATAGAAAGGGCTTGACACGGAGACGCAATCCGTGGACTCTATGCACACTAACTAGGAATGACCGGCGAGACGGAGCGAGGGACGGTGACAGCGAACACGGGATTCCGGCGCCAATGACGGCGCCTGACCAAGGAGCCTCGAAAGGGCTCGAGAAAGGAGAAGGACAATGTCGACGTCGAACGAAGCAGTGGTGGGTAACCTTCAGCAGCTCCTCGGCAAGCTGGAGGCCAACAAGGCGGATCTCCCCCAGGTGGAGATCTCCGTGACCAAGCTCGGGACGGTGATGGCCCGGCTGATGGACCTCAACAAGCAGCAGGGTGCCTTGACGGCCAGCAAGCAGGCGGCGTCGAAGGAGCAACAGGCGCTGCTCACCGAAGGCCAGCGACTGGCCAACGCCATACGGGCAGTGGTCAAGGAGCACTATGGTATCCGGTCGGAGAAGCTCGCCGAGTTTGGACTGCAGCCGTTCCGCGGCCGGGTCCGCACGGTCAAGGCCACCCCGGCCCCCGCGCCTCACCCCACCAGCACTGCCTAGTCTGGTTGCCGCACAGTTAGATTCGGCTTCGGGGGCGTGCTTCGGCACGCCCCTTTTTTGTCTCTCCGAGCCGCCTCAAGCCGCCGCCGATCGATTCCGAGGCCCGGCCTATCCTTACCGGGAGCCAAAGAATCCATACCGCGTCTCTCCGATGCTTACTGGAAGACTCGGTATCGATACCGCGGGGCTCGGTATCCTTACCGGGCAAGCCGGTAGCCATACTTGGCCCTCGGATGCTTACCGGGAGACCCGGTATCGATACCGCGAGGCTCGGTATCCTTACCGGAAGAGCCGGTATCCATACTCTGGCCCGCCGAGGCTTACCGAGAGGCCCGTTATCGATATCGCGGGCCCGGCATCCTTACCGAGAGGCCCGGTATCCATACTCTGGCCTGCCGAGGCTTACCGGGAGACCCGGTATCGATCTGCGAGGCTCGGTATCCTTACCGCGAGACCCGGTATCGATACTTTGGCCGCCGATGCTCACCGGGAGAGCCGGTACCGATACCGCGAGGCTCGGTATCGATCCTTTGGCCCGGCGATGCTTACCGGGAGACGCGGTATCGATCCGCGAGGCTCGGTATCCTTACCGGGAGAACCGGTATCGAACCTTTGGCCGCCGGGCGGGAGAGCGCCCACTCGGGTACAATCCCCCAGCCATGAGCCTCAAGATGCTCATCGAAAGCGACCCGCATCAGACGCGGATCGCCGTCCTGGAGGACGACCGCTTGACGGAGATTTTCGTCGAGCGGCACCGCCATCGGGGACTCGTGGGCAACGTGTACAAGGGGCGGGTGACCCGGGTGCTGCCTGGCATGCAGGCCGCCTTCGTCGACGTGGGCCTGGAGCGCGACGCGTTCCTCTACGTCAGTGACGTGGCGGCCGACGTCGAGGCCATGGAAGACCTGGAGATCGACGACGCCCGCAACCACGACGAGATCCCGGGGCAGCACCAGGCGGGCACGCCGTCCATCGACGACCTCCTGAAGCCCGGCCAGGAGATCATCGTCCAGGTCGTCAAGGACCCGCTGCCCAGCAAGGGGGCGCGCATCAGCACCCACGTCACCCTGCCCGGGCGCTACCTCGTGCTGCTCCCCACCGTCCGGCACTTCGGCGTCTCGCGCCGCATCGAGGACGAGGCGGAGCGGGAGCGGCTGGTCGCCATCCTTCACCAACTCCCGGTGACGGCGGGCGGGTTGATCGTGCGCACGGTGGGCGAGGGCAAGGGGCCGGAGGAGTTCGACAGCGACCTCCTCTACCTGGCGCGGCTGTGGGAGAAGATCCGCCAGCGGGCCAGCCGCGTCTCGGCGCCCACGCTGCTCCATCAGGACCTCGACCTCGCCCTGCGGGTGGTGCGCGACCTGCTGCGTAGCGATTTCGCCGTCCTTTGGGTGGACGGCGAGGAGACCTACGAGCGCATCGTCGAGTTCCTCGACCAGGTGCAGCCGGGGCTGGTCTCCAAGGTCAAGCTCTTCCGCCAGCGGGCGAGCCTGTTCGAACAGTTCGGCATCGAGGAGCAGATCGAGGCCGCCCTCAAGACCAAGGTGTGGCTCAAGTCCGGCGGTTACATCGTCATCAATCCCACCGAAGCCCTGGTCGCCATCGACGTCAACACCGGCCGCTTCGTGGGCCAGAGCAATCTCGAGGACACGGTGCTACAGACGAATCTGGAGGCGGTCTCCGAGATCGTGCGCCAGATCCGTCTGCGCGACCTCGGGGGAATCATCGTCATCGATCTCATCGACATGATCGAGGCGGTGCACCGCGAGGAGGTCTTCGCCAGCCTGGAGAGCGAGATCAAGAAGGACCGGGCGAAGACGAAGCTGCTCAACATCTCCGAGTTCGGCTTGGTGGAGATCACCCGCAAGCGCAGCCGCTCGAACCTGGAGCGCCTGCTCACCCAGCCCTGCCCCTACTGCCAGGGGCGCGGGCGGATCAAGTCGGTGGCCACCATCTGCCTCAATCTGCGCAAGGAGCTGCTCCACCTGCGGGGACGGGCGGGCAACTCGGAGCTGCTGCTGCGCGTCCATCCGGAGATCTCCCGCGCCCTGCAACAGGAGGAGCGGGCCATTCTCGACGAGCTGGAGCGCACGCTCGGCGTCCACATCCTCATCCAGAGCGATCCCGAGCTGCACCACGAGCGTTTCGACGTCGTGGAGGTTTGAGATCCCCTCCGAGTCCTTCTCCATCCCCGGCTGGAGCGGTGAGCTGGCCGCGGAATTCCGCCCCACGGACCTGGCTGGCGCCGTCGAGCGGCTGATCGATCCCGGCGCGGCCGTCAAGACGCTGCACTGGGGGCGCAACTATCTCTATGTGTCGCGGCTGGAGACGGTGGCCGGCCCGCTGGAGGTGGTGGTCAAGCAGTTTCGCCACGGCGAGGCGCGCGACCGGCTGCGGCGGCGGTGGGCCGGGAGCAAAGCGGCGAAGAGCTGGCGGGTGGCGAACGCCCTCCTGGCGGCCGGGCTGCAGACACCGGAGCCCGTGCTGCTCCTCGAATCGACGGAGGAGAGCGGGCCGGCCTTCTACGTCTGTCGCCATCTGCCCGAGGTCACGGAGGCGCGCTATCTCTTTCGCGCCGCCGCCGCGCGGGAGGAGGCGGAGAGGTATCCAGGGGTCGATTTCGCGGCCTTCGTCACCGCCTTGGGACGAATGGCCCGCCGCTTTCACGACGCGGGGTTCTGGCATCGCGATCTTTCGGGCGGCAACGTCCTCCTGCGCTTCGGGGCGGACGGCCACCCCTCCGACCTCTATCTGGTGGACCTCAACCGCACCCGGATGGGCCGACCGCCGAGCGTCTCCGAGCGGCTGCGCGATCTCTCCCGTCTGGCCCTGTTCAGGCCCGAGCAACAAGAGCTGCTGCTGGCGGGGTACTGGGGGACTGAACCTATCCAGGGGCGCCGCCTCTATCTCGGCTACCAGCGGGCGTTCGTGCTCAAGAACGAGTCGAAGAGGCGGGTGCGCGGCTGGCGCGACCGGGTGAAGCACCTGCTTCTTCCGCGGAAGCCCCACACCCATATTCCGGACGCACCCGTGGACGCCGGTTCCCGCGACAAGGTGGTGTGGGACCGGCTTTCGGATCAGCCTCACCAGCACGCCGGCCGGCTGGACAAGCTCAAGGTGCGGCTGGCGGACGTGGGCGCCCACGGCGAGCAGGCGGCGGTCATCGCCTCGGCCCTGCCAAGGATCTGGCGGCGGTACCGTCAGCTCAAGGGGAATCTCTACAAGGCGCCGGTGGATTTCGGAAATTCCGCAGGGATGGGCGTCTGCGTCCGTCCCTGGCCGGAGGCGCCGCAGGCCCTTTTGGACTTGACCGACGAACTCGGCGCGCGACACGTGCTGCTGCGGCTCCATCCTTGGGAGGAGGATCACGATGCCGAAGAGGATCTGGCGCGAGCCCTTCACGCCCGGGGCTGCGAGCTGACCTTCGCCCTCCCCCAGAACCGCGAACTGGTGCGCGATCCCGCCCGTTGGCGTCGCGCCCTGGAAGCGATCGGGCCGCGCTTCGCTCCCTATGGCGCCCGTTTCCAGATCGGTCAGGCCATCAACCGCAGCAAGTGGGGGGTTTGGAACGTCGGGGAGTACGTCTCGCTGGTGCGGGCGGCGGAGGAGATCCTGCGGCGCGAGCCCGGCGTCGAGCTGCTCGGTCCCTCGGTGATCGACTTCGAATATCACGTCACGGCCGGGGTGCTGAACCTGCGGAAGGCCGGCTTCCACCTCGACGCCGTCTCGGCGCTGCTCTACGTCGACCGCCGGGGCGCGCCGGAAAACCGGCAGGCGGGGCTCGACACGGTGGACAAGGTCGTGCTCCTCAAAGCCATCGCCGAAACTGCTCGCAATTCGACCGGCCGCACCTGGATCACCGAGGTGAACTGGCCGCTGCGCGAAGGGCCCCACTCGCCGGCCGGCCGGGACGTCTCGGTGGACGAGGAGACGCAGGCGGATCATCTCGTCCGCTATTACCTGCTGACCCTGGGCACCGGCCTCGTCGAGCGCGTCTTCTGGTGGCAGGTGGTGGCCCGGGGCTACGGGCTGGTCGATCCCTCCGATCCGGAGAATCCCCGTCGTCGTCCGTCCTTCCTGGCCCTGAAGACCCTGATGCGCCAGCTCGACGGCGCCCGCCTGGAAGAGGTCCTACCCGCGCCGCCCCCGGCTCGGCTGTACCGGTTCCGGCGGGACGCCGAGGAGATCGTGGTGGGGTGGAGCACGGCGGGAACGGTGAAGGCCCTGCTGCCACATTCGGTGTCCGGAGTGACCAGCCGGGACGGCGAAGAGCTGCCCGCGACGGGGCCCGAGGTGGAGTTGGGCCCGTCGCCGCGGTATTTTCGCCTTTGATTCCAACAACTTGGACGATTGGTAGCTGGCAGGCTGGATTATCCCGGATGCCAGGCTGGATTGTCCGGGCCTCTTCGCGCGTGGCAAAGTTGCCTGAACGCGGATAGTGCGATCCTTCGAAGGAGACGCCCCACGGGGTTCCCCGTGGGGCGTCTCTACAATGGCAGCCGACGGGCCAAGACCGGCACTTAGGCCCCCCGGTGCCTACTTCTGAAACACCTGGTCCACCGGCAGAATCCGGATCGATCCCGGTTTCACCTTCAGCGCCTGGATGGTCTTGTCGGCCTCGATCACGTCGGGGCCGGGCGTGGCGTTGTAGGTCTTTGGGCTGGGATCGTCCTTCTCCAGCGTCTCCTTGAGCTTCTGGGCGTTGGCGGTGACGAAGACGGCCTGGTAGTTGTCCGTCTGGAAGTACTTCTTGATCGCCGCGTTGACCTGATCGACGGTCATGCTCTTCAGCCTCTTGTCGATCTCGTCGATGTAGTAGGGCATGCCGTAAAACCGGCTGTCCATCATGAAGCCGAGGCGCCGCGACAGGCTCTGCGCCCAGAGCTTCGAGTAGTTGACGACGAAGTCCCGGCTGAGCTCGAACTCG
>Ga0134121_10001328_pt1 | contig 23357 bp, 28 predicted proteins | sample KB301_FD_96463 | JGI IMG/M metagenome (GOLD analysis project Ga0134121, IMG submission 96463) | Terrestrial soil microbial communities without Nitrogen fertilizer from Kellogg Biological Station, Michigan, USA - KB3-0-1 | ecosystem: Environmental > Terrestrial > Soil > Unclassified ... | reverse complement strand
TCAAGTCCTTCGGCGAGCCGGGTAACAAGCCCGGGCAGTTCAATACGCCGCACAGCATCGCAGCGGATGCGAAGGGCAACCTCTACGTCGCCGACCGCGGCAACCGGCGAATCCAGGTGTTCGACGGCGAGGGCAACTTCCAGCGCGAGATCAAGATCGACGTGCCGTACGACAAGAGCGCGCGCACGGCGATCGGCGCAGTGCCTGATGTGGCCAAGCTCGAGGCATCAGGATCGCCGCTCACGCAGGCACCCGGCGCGCCGTGGGCGGTGTGCATCACCCCGGGCGCGAACCAGGTGCTTTACGCGTCGGACGCGTATCCGGGCCGCGTGTACAAGCTTTCGCTCGACGGAAGAGTGCTCGGCGTCCTCGGCGAATCCGGCAAGCAGCTGAAGCAGTTCGGCTGGATCCACGAGATTGCCTGCCCGTCGGAGAACGTGCTGTACGTGGCCGAGCTCCTCAACTGGCGCGTACAGAAGCTGATGCTGCATCCACGCTAGACGACGCCGCGCAGCCGCTCGACGGCTTCTTCCACCGAGAGCTTCTTCCCCGCGCGCATCACGGGCGCGGGGACCCATTTCGGATAGGGCGTCTTCACGACGCGGTGCCTGCCGCTCGCGGTGTGGATCTCCTCGAGCGCGGCGATGCGGCCCTTCGGGATCTGCGGCGAGAGGCGCACGAGCGCCGGCCAGGCGCCGCGATGCACATAGGTGACCTTGTCGCCGACGAGGCGGCAGACCATCACTTCGCCGCTGTCGCGCACGCCGTTCAAGAGCTGGAAGATCTGCTTGCCTTGCGCATGGCCCCACCAGCTGCCCTTGACCGGCGCGCCGACGATCAGCTCGACGAGATTCGGCACCGGGCCGCGCGCCGACTCGAGCACGACGCTCTTCGCCCGGACGAAGCGCAGGACCTCGGCGATGTTCACGCTCAGTCGCCCTTGATCTTCGCGTCCTTGATGAGCTTGGCGAAGTGCGCATAGTCGGCGCGATTGCGCCGGTCGAGCTCTTCAGGCGTCGACAGGCTCACCGACACGCCCTGTCTTCCGAGCGTCGCGCGCACGCCTTCCTCGGCGAGCACTTCGCGGAACGCGTCGCGGTACTTCGCGACGATGTCCTGCGACATGCCGGCCGGGCCCCAGGCCGAGAACCACGAGGTGTAGTCGAAGTCCTTCAAGCCTTGCTCGTGCAGCGACGGGATCTGCGGCGCGAGCGGCGAGCGCTCGCGCGCCGAGCCGCCGATCGCCACCAGCTTGCCGCCCGCGCCGAGCGTGAGCGCGGTGCCGAGGGGCACGAACATGGTGCCGATCTGCCCGCCGATCAGGTCGGCAAACGCCGGCGCCGAGCCTTTGTAGGGAATGTGGGTGAGGTGCAGCCCCGTCTGCAGCTTCACCGATTCCATCAGCAGGTGATGGTGCGTGCCGTTGCCGGGCGAGCCGTAGTTCGCCTTGGGTCCTTCGCGCTTCGCCCACTCGACCCATTCCGGGAAGTTCTTCGCCGGGACCGCCGGATGCACGACGAGCGCGAACAGGTTCTCGGCGACGATGCCGATCGGCGTGAAGCTGTTGAGGATGTCGAAGTCGATCTTGAAGAAGAGCGGCAGCGTGACCGTCGAGTTGACGCTGATGGTGAGGACATGCCCGTCGGGCGGCGACTTCGCCACGGCGTCCAGGCCAATGGCGCCGCCGGCGCCGCCGCGGTTCTCGACGATGAACGGCTGGCTCCACTTCGCCTGCATGCGTGACGCGAGCGTGCGCGCGATGAGGTCCGGGGTCGTGGCGACCGTCTGGCCGAGGATGAAGCGCACCGGGCGGTTGGAGAGGCCCTGCGCGCGGGCGAGCACCGGGCTCGCGAGCGCGGCGAGCATCAAGCGGCGGCGTAGAGAGTTCATTCGGCCTTGGCCCCCGAGTCTTTCACGACCTTGGTCCATTTTGGAATCTCGCGCTGGATATACGCGGCGAAATCCTGCGGCGTGCCGCCGGCGATCTCCGCGCCGAGGCCATTGAGGCGCTCGACCAGGTCCTTCTCCCTCAGGGCCGAGTTGATGGCGCGGTTCAGGCGCTCGACGGTGGCGGGCGGCGTCGCGCTCGGCACGACGACGCCGTGCCAGGTGATCGACTCGAAGCCGGGCACGCCGGCTTCAGCAATCGTCGGCAGGTCCGGGAGCGAGGGCGAGCGCTGCGCCGTGGTCACGGCGAGCGCGCGCAGGCGGCCGGCCTTGATGTAGGGGATCACCGAGGCGGAGGTGGCGAACATGAGCTGGCATTGCCCGGCGATGACGTCGGTGAGCGCGGGCTGCGCGCCTTTGTAAGGTACGTGGACCATGTCGACGCCGGCCATCGCCTTGAAGAGCTCGGCCGAGAGATGCGCGGCGACGCCGGCGCCGGTGGAGGCGTAGTTGAGCTGCCCCGGGTGCGCTTTAGCGTAGGCGATCAATTCCCTGACGCTCTGCGCGGGCACCGAGGGATGCACCACCAGGATGTTCGGCTGGATCGCGACCAGCGCGACCGGCGCGAAGTCCTTCACCGGGTCGTAGCCGAGATGCGCATAGAGCGCCTGGTTGGTGGCGAGGATGCTGTTGTTGCCGAGTAGCCAGGTGTTGCCGTCGGGCGGGCTCTTCGCCACGACCTCGGCGGCGAGGTTGCCGCCGGCGCCCGGGCGGTTCTCGACCACCACCGGCTGGCCGAGCGCCTCCGTGAGTTTTGCGCCGAGAGCGCGCGCGAGGATGTCGCTCGGCCCGCCGGGCGTGAAGCCGACGACGAAGCGCACGCTCTGCGCCGTGGCGGGCGTGGTGGCGATGAGAAGGCACAGGGCTAGTACGCGCATTTGAGTGAATGGTAATGTTTGGCGATGCTGAAGTGGCTTCTTCCCGCGTTGCTCGCGTTCGCCGCGCACGCTCAGGTGCCGGCAAAGACGCTCAAGGTGCAATCGACCTGGACGCCGGGGCTCACGGCGCAGGACCATCTGCGCATGCTCGGCGAACGCGTCGAGCGGCTGACGAGCGGCGCCGTGAAGATCGAGGCGATGACCGCCGGGCAGCTCGTGCCCGCATTCGAGGTGCTCGACGCCACGAACAAGAAGGTGCTCGACGGCTACCACGCCATTTCGTACTACTGGATCGCGCGGAGCCCGACCATGGCGCTCTTCGCCGGGCCGCCGGGCGGCCCGTTCGGCATGGACCATATCGATTTTCTCGGCTGGCTCTACGTCGGCGGCGGGCTCGAGCTGTGGCGCGACTTCTACCAGAAGGAGATGAAGCTCGACATCATCGTATGGCCGGCGCAGGCGTCGAGCCCGCAGGCGCTCGGCTGGTTCAGGCGCGAGCTGAAGGGCGTCAAGGACTTCAAGGGCATGAAGTGCCGCCAGAGCGGCCTCAACGCGGAAATCTATGGCAAGCTGGGACAGACCGTGGTGAATCTTCCGGGGAGCGAGATCGTGGCGGCGGCGCAGCGCGGCGCGATCGACTGCGCCGAGTGGGTCGGCGGCGTCGAGGACTTGCGCCTGGGCCTGCCCGGCGTCTTCAAGTACTACTACGCGCCCGCCGTGCACGAGAGCAACTCGATCGGCGAGTTCGGCCTGCGTCTCGACGTGTGGCGCTCGCTCAACGCCCAGCAGCAGGAGGCGATGAATTCGGCGATCAAGGATACGTTCATCACCTGGCTGATGCGCTGGGAGAAGCAGAACGCCGACGCGACCGAAGAGATGATCCGCCAGCGCGGCGTGCAGGTACGCCGCACGCCGGCCGACATCCTGCTCGCCTCGCTCAAGGCCTGGGACCGGATCGCCGCCGACAATGCGGCGAAGGACCCTACCTTCAGGAAGATCTACGACTCGCAGCGCGAATATGCCGCGAAGGTCGTGCCGGCAAAGCGGCAGCTGTCTCCGCCCAACGCCTTCATCGCCAACCACTACTGGCCGCCGTGAACCAGCCCACCCCCCGATCGATCCGCGCGCGCGTCAGCGCGGAAGAATGGGATCTGCGCGTCCATCTCGCCGCGTGCTACCGGCTGGTCGCGCGCTACGGGATGACCGCGGGTGCCGGGGCCGGAGCACCACATCCTCATCAATGCCTACGGCATGCTCTACGACGAAGTGACGGCGTCGAGCCTGATCAAGGTCGACCTCGGCGGCAACATCGTCGACAACGGCGACACCGGCTATTCGGTGAACGCGGCCGGCTACATCATCCACAGCGCGGTGCACGAGGCGCGCGACGATGCGCAGTGCGTGATCCACACGCACACGCCGGCGGGCATCGCGGTCTCGGCAATGGCCGAGGGGCTGCTGCCGCTCTCGCAGACCGCAATGCGCTTCCATGGCCACGTCGCGTACCACGACTACGAAGGGCCCGCGTTCAATCGAGGCGAGAAAGGCCGGCTCGTCAGGCATCTCGGCGACAAGAACGCGATGATCCTGCGCAACCACGGGCTCCTCGTCTGCGCGCCGAGCATTCCGCAGGCGTTCAACCTGATCTACTGGCTCGAGCAGGCCTGCCGCATCCAGGTGCAGCTCCTCTCCAGCCAGCGGCCGCTGCACAAGGCGGCGAAGAAGGTCGTCGCGCTTACCGCTGAAGCCCTCTCCGGCATGGAGATCACGCTGGATAACGAAGCGTCGACCAATCCGAACCTCAAGCGCGGCGCGCAGAAAGCGGGCAGCGGCTACGGCCTGCTCGAATGGCCGGCGCTGCTCCGCGCGCTCGACCGGCAGGACACCTCTTATCGCCACTGAGCGGCTGGGCTTCGTCGGCGCCGGGCGCGTGGGCAAGGGCCTTTCACTCGCGCTCTCGCGCTGCGGCTACACGATCACCGGGGTCGCCAGCCGCTCGCGCGGCGATGCGCAGCGCGTGCTCGACGCCTCCGACATCGTCTTCCTCACCGTGCCCGATGGTGCGATCGCGTCCGTCTGCCAGTCGCTGACCTGGGCGAAGCAGAGCGCCGTGCACTGCAGCGGCGCCGCGGAGCTCTCGGTGCTCGGCGCCGCGAAAGGCCCGGTCGGCGGCTTCCATCCGCTCGTCATGTTCGCCGACCCGGAAGTCGCGGCGCGCTCGATCGCCGGCGCGGCGATCGCCGTGGAGGCCGAGGAGCCGCTCGCGTCGACCCTGCGGGCCATGGTGAGCGCGCTCGCCGCGCGGCTGCTCGCCATTCCTCCCGGCGCGCGCGCCGCGTACCACGGCGGTGCGCACTTCGCCGCGGCCTTCGTCTGCGCGTCGATCGCGCAAGGCGTCGAGATCTACGAGCGCATCGGCATCGCGCGCGACGACGCGCTCGCGGCGTTGCTCGGCCTCCTGCGAGGTGCGACCGATGCCGTGGCGCATTCGGGCCCGGCCAAGGCGATGGCGGGCTCGATCGCGCGCGGCGACATCGATACCGTGAAGCGCCACCTTGCAGCGCTCGACGCGCTGGACCCGGGGTTCGGCGAGATCTACCGCGCGCTCGCGCTGAAGACCGTGCCCCTCGCGGTCGCCGCCGGCGGGGCAACGCCCGAGCGCGGCGAGGAGATCAGGCAGCTGCTCGCTTCCCGCTCATCGACGCCGCCGCGGTAAGGAGGCCCGGCATGCCGCCGAGCAGGGGGGCGAGCGCGGCCGCACCCGGCAGCATCGCAAGACGCGCGAGGCCGGCCGATACCCGCAGCCTGAGCGCGAAACGTCGGCGCCACAGCCGCGCATAGTCTCCGCCGTGCACCAGGCATTGCGCGAGCAGCGCGCCCGACTGCATCGCCATCGCAATGCCTTCGCCGACGACCGGATGCGCTTCGCCCGCGGCGTTGCCGATGGCGTAGACACCGTTCGCACGGAGCGGCCGCATCCCCGGATGCAGCGGCCCGGCGCCGAGCCACGGCCCTTCCAGCGTGGCCGTCGCGAGCGCTTCTCCGAGCGCGGGACACGCGCCGATGGCATGGCGCAGCACCGATGCGCCGGCCGGCGCGCCGGCCTCGCGAATCTCCTCCAGCCGGTCGCGGCGGATGCAGCACGCGAAGGTCGAACGGCGGCGCGCACGCTCGACCAGGCCGCCGTAGCCGCCGGGGAATGGAATCAGCGCGATGGCGTTCGCCGGCAGCTCGCCGCCGAGGAAGTGGGCCTGGAAGCCGAAGAGATCCGACGGCCTGGGTTGCGCGTTGCGCTGCCACGAGCCGCAGGCGCGAATGACGGTATTTGCCTCGATCGGCTCACGGACAAGGCGCGCGCCGCAACGGACGGCGGCGTCGAGCAGCATCGCGTCGAGCCGATCGCGCTCGAGCGCGCGCGGGAATCGATTCCCGGGCATGGGCGCTTCGAGGGCGCGCTTGCCCGCCCATACCGCGATGCGTCGCACCTCGGGGCCCGCTGCGGCATCGAATTCCTTCTCGAGCCCGAGGCTGCGAAGAATCGCAATGCCGGACGCCGCGATGAACTCGCCGCACACCTTGCGGCGCGGGAAGGTGCTTTTCTCCGCCACGACCACGTCACGACCAGCGCGGGCGAGCAGGGCGGCGGCGGTTGCGCCCGCGGGGCCTGCGCCGATGATGAGGATCTCAGCGCGCACGGGCGACGAAGAGATGGCTGAACGGGGGTGCGCTGCGCTCATCGAGCCGCCACGGCGCGTGCCAGAGCGCGGACAGCTCATGGCCGGTGAAGCCCGCGCGCACGCTCACCACCGCGTCATGGCGCGTGACGTCGTTCGCGCCGATGAACCACATGAGGCGGCAGCCGAGGAGCGCGAGCTGCGAGCGGCGCGGCTCGCACGCGGCGACGAGCCGCGCCCGCTCACTGCACAGCCTGAACAGCTGGCGCAGCGTTTCGGGGTCCAGGTGATGCAGGAACAAATTCGCAACCACCACCTCGATCGGCTCTTCGCGCAAGAACGCAAGCGCGTCGCGCGCCGCCACGCGTGCGCGCCAGCCGAGCCTTCCGAACTCGGCGAGCGTGGCGTCGCTCACCACCGGCGCACGATCGACGAGGGTCAGCTCGACGCCGGGACGACGCAAGCGCCTGGCGATGGCGAGCATCAGGTGTCCGTCGCCGGAGCCCAAGTCCGCGATGCGGCTTCCTTCCTTGATGTGACTCCTGAGAGAGGCGGAGATCAGCCGCGCGTTGCCCATCAGCCCGTTGACCCGCCGCAGGTCGGCGCGCGAGCGCACGGCGCGCGGGTCCTGCGGCGGCAGCTCGTCGAGCCACTCCGGCTCGAGGATTCGCGCGTGCATCAGGCCGCGGACACCTCGAGGAGCGCGCCGTGGCAGCTGAAGCCTGCGCCGAAGGAAGACATCCACCACCAGCCGCCCGGCGCGTGCTCGCGCAGCGACTGCGCCAGCACGAAGAGCACGAAAGGGCTCGAGAGGTTGCCGAAGCGGCCCAGGACCTCGGCGCTGCGCCGCGTGGCATCTTCGCTAAGGCCGGTGAGCGCGCGCAGGCGCTCGAGCACGGTGCGGCCGCCGGCGTGCCAGATCCAGGCGCGGATGTCGCCCATCGCGAGCCTTCTTTTCCTTAGCTCGCTTGAGAGCAGGGACGAGGCGTGCTCGGCCGCGGCTTGCGGCACGCTGCGCGAAAGGATGTTGCGCAGCAGGCCGCCGCGCTGCTCCATGCGCAGCGTGTCGCGCGCGCCCGGGTCGGCAATCGTGGTCGCGCCGGTCCAGCGCACGCTGCGTGCGCCGTTCTGCGGATGGGGCGCGGTGAGCGCCGCGGCAGCGCCGTCGCCGAAGAGGCAGGCGCTGATGAGCACGCCCGGATCGTCGTCGATATAGAGCGCGGCGCTGCAGACCTCGACGCACACCGAAAGCACCCGGCCGCAGCGCTGCGCGGCAAGCAGCGCGTCGGCGGTGCGCAGGTTGGGCAGCGCGGCGCCGCAGCCCTGGCCGACGAGATCGAGCAGCAGCGCGTCGCTGCGCAACTGGAGGCGCTCGGCGACGTAGCTCGTGAGTCCGGGGCAGAGGTAGCCGGTGCAGGTGCTGATGACCAGCGCGTCGATCTCGCCTGGGGTCGCGCCGGCGTCGTCGAGCGCTTTGCGCGCGGCACGGGTGGCGAGGTCGGGCGCATGCGCGAAGTAGCGGCGATACAGGACGTCCGGGTCGAGCTCGAACGCCTCGGTAAGAGACTGCAGCGCGAGGTGGCGCGTCTTTACGCCTTCGCCTGAGCCGAGGACGCGCTCGAGCAATACCCGCGAAGGCGCGGAGAGGCGTGCGAATTGCGGCGCCGCGCGCAACGCCTCGAGGCACTCGAGCTGCGAATAGCGTTTCTCGGGCACCGCCGTGCCCAGTCCGGTGATGAACATGTCGGGGCTCCGCTTTAGGAACAGCCGTGATGCGGAAGGAATTCCAATGCTAGGCGGGGAACCAGCGGCTGCGGCCCGGCCAGCGCTCGACGAGATCGATGAACAGCGGATCGACGCCCTGCGGGTTTTCGTGGACTTCGCGCGCCAGCGGCCCGGGCTCGTCGTTATAGGCGAGCAGCGACAGATCGCTCATGCGCTGCGGATAGAGCACGCCGTCGAGGTGGTCGCACTCGTGCTGCAGGAGCGCGGCCCATGAGCTGAAGGCGTCGTGCTCGTGCGTATGGCCCTGCAGGTCCTGGTAGCGGATGCCGATCTCGAGGTAGCGGGGCACCTTGCCGTGCAGGCCGGGAATCGAGAGGCAGCGCTCCCACACTTCGGTTTTCTTCTGCGCCTTCGGCGTGATCACCGGGTTGATCATCACCGTCCAGGGGCGCGGCTCGAGTCCCGAGCCCTCGGGGATGCGCGCGGCGATGATGCGATAGACCACCATGCGCTTCGGCACGAAGACTTGCGGCGCGGCGAGCCCGCTCGCGCCGATGTCCTCCAGCGTTTCCTGCATGTCGGCGGCGAGGCGCCTGATTTCGGGCGCAGTCGGATCTGCGACGGGCTCCGCCTTTGCGAGGAGCACGGGATTGCCCATCTTCGCGATGCGCAGGGCGGCCACATCGCTAGTCTAAGTACTAGCGCGGGTTTTGCGGCGGCGGGGCGGTAGCGGGCTCGTCGCGGCGTGTAGCGCCGGCGGCGGAACGGCCCTCTTCGCGCAGGCACTGCTCGCGCTGCGCGTCGTCCATCTTCTCGCAGCGATTTATCGCACGATCCGAGCGGCTGTGCGCCTTTTCGGCGCCGAGGTCCGGCGTGGCCGCTTTCCCGGTGCCGCCGCCCACCGGGCCGCGCTGCTCGTCGAGCGACGGCGGCGTCGGGCGCGTTTCGCCGATTCCCGGCGTCTGCGCAAATGCTGCGCATGCGATAAGTGCCGAAACGAGCGCGAAGAATGTCTTCATCGTGCAGTGCACCGAGCAATATTTCGGCCGCGTCAGGCGCTGCCTGACGTTTGCGGGCGACACCAGGTAGCGTTCCTCCTCCAAGCGGTCGCGGCAATCCGCGCTAGGCAGGCGGCGACATGCTGGCTACGCTCGATTCAAGGAGGACAACAAATGAACGCTGCGATCGTCGCCCGCACTCTCTCGCTGATCCCCGAGCGCATGTCGCGCCTGCAGACCGGGAGCATTTTCGATCCGGCGGCCCCCTGCGCTCATCCCGAGCGCGTGGCGCATCTGCTCCAATTCCTGAGCTGGCTCGGGCCGCTGCAGCCGTTGACGAAGGACGACCTGCGCGTCCTCGGCCTGCTCACGCCGTACGCAAAGCCCGCGATTGCGCTCGCCGACGAGGATGCCGAGGTCGAGGAGGAGGCGGCCGGCGCGTCCGAAGAAATCGCGCCCGTGGTCGCGCAGCCTCCCGCGGCGCAGAGCGAAGCGACGCTTCCCTAGGCTCGCGGCACGGCATTTGCAGCAGACGGTGACCTGTTCAACTGTCTGGAGGCTCTATGCTTAGCTGGGCGATCGGATTCTTCATCGTCGCCATCCTCGCGGCCATCTTCGGCTTCACCGGGCTCGCGGGAACGGCCGCAGGAATCGCGAAGTTCCTGTTTTTCCTCTTCCTGATCGCGTTCATCGTGTCGCTCGTCATGGGCTACCGCGGGCGCGGCGGGCCGGGGGAGCCACCTCTCGTCTAGGTGCGCTCACCAAGCTGACAAGGCGGTAAGCAAGGCGGGCCAGGCACGAGATCGGTGCCTGGCCCTTTTCATTTCTGCGCTTGCTGGCCGCACGGGATAGAGGCATCCTGCAAGCCTTATCTCGGGGAGGAGATATGCAGAAGACCGCCAGCGTCGTTGCCTCGTTGCTCCTGAGTTTTGCCGCCTACGCGGGTCCCGCGGACATCAGCGGCGTCGTCACGGGTCCGCAGGGTCCCGAAGCCGGAGTCTGGGTCGTCGCCGAAACGGGCGACCTGCCGACCAAGTACGCGAAGGTCGTCGTCACCGACGACAAGGGCCGCTTTGTCATTCCCGAATTGCCGAAGGCCAACTATTCGGTGTGGGTGCGCGGCTATGGGCTCGCGGACTCCGACAAGCAGTCTGCAGCGCCGGGCAAGAGCCTGAAGATCAGCGTGCGCATGGCCGGCAGCGCGAAGGAAGCGGCCGAGCTCTATCCCGGCATGTACTGGTACTCGATGCTCAAGATCCCGGCCACGGATCAATTTCCCGGCACGGGCGACAAGGGCAACGGCATTTCCGAGAACATCAAGTCGCAGGACCAGTGGGTCGACACCGTGAAGAACGCCTGCCAGTCGTGCCACGCACTCGGCAGCGCCGGCATCCGCAAGGTGCCCGAGATGTTCGCGAAGGAGGGCGACTCGTACAAGGCGTGGGCGCGCCGCACGCAGTCGGGCCAGGCGATGACCAACATGGCGACCGGCCTCGGCTACATGGGCTACGACGCGGCGATCAAGAATTTCGCCGACTGGACCGATCGCGTCGCGGCGGGAGAGCTGCCATTCGCCAAGCCCGAGCGGCCAAAGGGCGTCGAGCGCAATGTCGTCATTACGATGTGGGACTGGTCCTCGAGCAAGCACTACATGCATGACCTGGTCTCGACCGACAAGAACCAGCCGACGGTCAATGCGAACGGCAAGGTCTACGGCGCGCCTGAGGAAAGCACCGACCTCGTGCCAGTGCTCGACCCGGTGAAGAACGTCGCCTCGGAGATCAAGCACCCCTATAAAGATCCGGAGACGCCGTCGTCGACCTCGTTGCCGAAAGGCCCGTCGGCATATTGGGGCGACGAGCTGATCTGGGACGGCCACACCAGCATCCACAACCCCATGATGGATCGCAACGGGCGCGTGTGGTTCACGGCGCGCATCCGGCCGGCGGGCGCGCAGCCGAAGTTCTGCACCGACGGCTCCAGCGCCTCGTCGAAGCTCGCGCCGCTCAAGGATTCCCCGCGGCAGCTTTCGGTGTACGACCCGAGCACGAACAAGTGGCAGCTGGTCGATACCTGCTTCTCGACCCACCACCTTTATTTCTCTCCGAAGAATCCCTCGATGCTGTGGACGAGTGCTGGCGGGCCCGGCAGCGGTGTCGTCGGCTGGGTCGACACGAAGAAATTCCTCTCGACCGGAAACGAAGCCGCCGCGCAGGCTTGGGCGCCGGTCGTCGTCGACACGAACGGCAATGGCAAGCCCGACGAGGGCGACACGAAGCTGCGCGCCGCGTATTACGGCGTAACCCCGAGCACGGTGGACGACTCCGTTTGGGGCCAGTCGATGGGCATCGGCTTCGCACGGATGAACCAACCGGGCTTCGTGATCCGCATGATTCCGGGCAGCAACCCGCCGGCGAGCACGTTGAGCGAAGTCTTCGTGCCTCCGGCCCCGGGCTACAGCCCGCGCGGCATCGACATGGGCAACAACGGTGTCGTTTGGGTGCCGCTCGCGAGCGGACACATGGCGAGCTTCGACCGCAAGAAGTGCAAGGGTCCGATCAGCGGGCCTGAAGCGGCGAGCGGCAAGCTGTGCCAGGAAGGCTGGACGCTCTATCGCATGCCCGGCCCGCAGTTCAAGGGCGTCGACGAGAAGGGCAGCGCGAACCACGCCTACTATGTCTGGGTCGACCGGTACAACACGCTTGGTCTCGGCAAGGATGTGCCGATCTTCCAGACCAACGGCAGCGAGTCGCTGATGGCGGTCGTGGACGGCAAGATCGTCGACCTCCGCGTGCCGTATCCCCTTGGCTTCTTCACGAAGAACGTCGACGGGCGCATCGACGATCCGAAAGCGGGCTGGAAAGGCCGCGGACTGTGGACGACCTCCGGCACGCGCACCAACTTCCACAACGAGGGCGGCACGCAGAACCGGCCGAAGGTCTACAAGCTGCAGATACGGCCGAATCCGCTCGCTTCATGAAGGCTCTTTTCGCGGCGGCAAGCATGGCGGCCGGCGGATTGGCGCAGGCGGCGGACATCACGGTGCTGGCGACCCCCGGCATAAAGGAAGCGTACGTGGAGCTCGCGCCGCAGTTCGAGAGTGCGAACAAGCACAAGGTGACGACGACCTGGGCCGGCACGGCCGATGTGATGAGGCGCATGAAGGCGGGCGAGGTGTTCGACGCCGTGATCCTCGCTTCCGATTCGCTCGATGCGCTGATCGATACGAGCCGCGTCATGGCCGGCAGCCGCTCCGACGTGGCGCGCTCGCTCGTCGGCGTGGGCGTCAAGGCCGGCGCGCCGAAGCCCGACATCGGCACGACCGACGCGGTGAAGAAGGCGCTCGCGGTGGCGAAGTCCGTCGTGATCTCGAGCGGGCCGAGCGGCGTGTATCTCAACACGCTGTTCGACAAGCTGGGCGTGATGGCCGAGCTCAGGCCGAAGCTGAAGGTCACGCCCTCCGGCGTGGCGGTGGGCGATTGGCTGGCGAAGGGCGAAGGCGAGCTCGGCTTCCAGCAGGTGAGCGAGCTGATCCACTACCCGGGCGTCCAGTTCGTCGGCGCGCTGCCGCAGGACATCCAGAAGGTGACGGTTTTTTCAGGCGGCGTGCCGGCGGTGTCGCGCGAGCCCGACACCGCGCGGGCATTCCTGCAGTTCCTCGCCGCGCCCGAGCACCAGCCGGTGCTGAAAAAGCACGGCCTCGACCTTGGCCAGGCGTCTCCTTACTGAATTTGCGGGCCGCATCCGCCTTCCGGCGCATTGTCGCGCCGCGGCGGCGCTCGCATAGTCGTGGCCTCGATCACCCACTCTTGAGGATTCCATGAGGCTTACCCAATCCATGTTCTTCATCGTCGCCGCGGCGCTCGCGCTCGCGGTCGGCGCCGGCTATGCGGCCGACGAGCACATCGGCAAGGACGCAACCAAGAACGACCCCGGCTTCAACGCCCTCGACAGGAATAACGACGGCTATCTCTCGCGCACCGAGGCGGCGAAGAATCCTGCGCTCGCCAAGAAGTTCAAGGACGTCGACAAGAACGGCGACGGCAAGATCTCGCGCATGGAGTATCTCGAGGCGATGACGGTGCAGGATGCATCGCACGCCAAGGACAAGGTCGAGAACGCCATGGACAAGCACAAGGACAAGGACAAGGACAAGCCGGCGAGCACCGGCTCGACCACGTCGAAGTAAGGCTTACGCCAGCCGGCGGGCTGGCAGGCTGCGGCGCGCCACGCGGCCGGTGATCCACTTCACCGAGTTGCGGGCGCGCTGCGCCACGACCGGCAGCGGCAGCTGCTTGTAGTCGTCGTTGAACACCTCGAAGCTGTAATCGCCGCGGTAGCCCAGTGCATCGAGCTTGCGCACGAGCTCGATGACGTTCTCGCTGTGCACGCCCTCGCCGGGAAAGACGCGCGAGTGCCGCGCCGTCTCGATGCGCTCCTCGGGCGAGCGCACCTCCTGCCACAGGAAGTCCGACAGCTGCACGAGGAAGATCTTGCCGGCGGCCATCTCGTCGAGCGGCTCGAGGCCGCTCGCATGCGCGAGGAGGTGGTACGAGTCGAGCGCAAGGCCGAGGTTCGCGCGCTCGGCCGCCTGCACGAGGTCCCACGCCTGCGTGTAGAGGTTGACGTGGCGTCCCCAGGAGAGCGCCTCGTAGGCGACGCGGATGCCCAGCGGCACGGCGAGCATCGCCAGCTTCTGCAGGTCCTTCACCAGCGCGTGCGCCTCGCCCGTCGCATGCGCGCTCGCCGACGAACAGATCAGCAGGACGCGCGAGCCGAGGTCGCGGCACATTTCGAGCATTGCCTTCGCCACATCGACCTTGTAGGCATGCAGGTGGCCCGACAGGCCCTCGAAGTCGCGCAGCACCTGGAAGCCCGTCACCCTCAATCCGGAGCCACGGACGGCAGCGACAGCCGCGCTCTCTCCACCCGGATGGCCGACGATGTCGGTGGCGTTGAGCATGATCTGCGTGAAGCCCGCGTCGCGGGTCGCCTTCAGCTTCGCCTCGAGCGGCCCGGCGAGCGTGATGGTGTCCATGCCGAAGTCGTCGAGGTTCACGGGTGGCTGTGCACCAGCTCGAAGGTGACGCCGCCGAGGTAGGGCTGCGTGAGGGCGCCTTTCTCGCTCGGCTGCACGCTGCCGCGATCGACGAACACCACGCCGCGCTTCTGCAGCGCCGTCACCGCCCCGGGCACATCCGCCGCGCCGAGCCCGACGCGCACCAGGCCCTCGTCCCAGCGGATGTCCTCGGCGCCCGGCGGCGGCTCGATCAGCTGCAGGTAGAACTTGTGGCACGGGCTCTCGAGGAGGGTGCCCTTGGGCAGGACGCCGAAATAGCGGCCGGTGGGCAGGACGCTGAAGCCGAAGAGGTTCTGGTAGAAGTCGAGCCAGTCGGCGGTGCGATCGCCGAGGATCGACTGCACGATGCCGAACCAGTGCAGGCCGGCGATCGCGGGCGGCGCGGGCTGGATCCCCTGCAGGGCGACGAAGTCGACGTCGTATATGGAGAAGTCGGTGTATCGGTCGACGAAGTAGATGAGCGTGTCGGCGACGCCGTGGATGCCGGGGATGTTGAGCTCCATGGCAGAGGCCCGCGTCGGCATGTCCCACGCGCCGAGGTCGAGCGAATGGCGGTGGGCAAACGCCGCGTCGCGCACGCGCAGCGCAAACGCGGAGAGCGCCGGCAGGGCGCTCGCCGCCTCGTGCGCGTTGACGATCAGGTTCATCGCGCCCTGGCGGTAGAGCATGACCTCGCGCGAGCGGTGCCGCGCCACCGCGGCGAAGCCCATCTTCTGCAGGAGCGCGCCGAACTGCTGCGGCTGCGAGGTGGCGTACTCGACGAATTCGAGGCCGTCGATGCCCAGCGGGTTGGACGGCTCGGGCAGGGCTTCCTTGACGGTCATCGCGCGGCTGCTCCAGAATTGGCGACCTCGTTAATTCTAACTTGCGATGTCGTCAATTCCAAGGCTCGCCGCCGCCGAGCGCACCGCGGCGATGCGCAAGCCCAAGGACCCGGCAGCGAACCGCGCCAGCATCATCGCCGCCGCCACCGACGAATTTGCCGCCCGCGGATTCAAGGGCGCCGCCATGGATGCCATCGCGGCGCGCACCCACACGACGCGCGCGCTGATCAACTACTACTTCGGCGGCAAGGAGAGGCTCTACATCGCGGTGCTGGAGCAGGTGTATGCCGAGATCCGGGAAGCCGAGGCCGCGCTCGACCTCGACCATCTCGAGCCGCAAGCGGCCATCCGCCAGATCGTCGACTTCACCTACCACTACTACCTCGAGCATGAAGGCTTCGTGCGCATCGTCGTGGCGGAAAACCAGGCACGCGGCCGCCACCTGAAGAAGTCGAAGGCGATGCGCACGCTCAACCGGCCGATCATCGAGCGGCTCGCGGAAGTGATCGCGCGCGGCCAGCGCCAGGGCCTTTTCCGGCGCGACGTCGACGCGGTGGAAATCCACAAGGCGATCGCCGCGCTCGGCATGTTCAACGTCACCAACCGCTATACGTTCGGCGCGATCTTCCAGCGGGAGATGGGCAAGCAGGGCGACGTGGCCCGCCGCCGCGAGGTCGTCGCCGACATGATCCTGAGTTACCTAACCAAGGAGGAGAAAAAGCGATGAGCATGAACCGCCGTACGGCGCTGAAGGTCGGCGCCGCCCTTGCCGCAACCGCGGCGATCCCCGCGTGGGCCCAGGCCAAACCGACGCTGCGCTTCGCCGCCGTTTTCTCGGACAAGGATATCCGCGCCGACATGATCCGGATGCTCGCGAACGACGTGGCCGCCGACTTCACGATCGAGCCGTTCTACAACGGCGCGCTCTTCAAGCAGGGCACCGAGCTCGTGGCGCTGGAGCGCGACAACCTGGAGATGGGCAACATCGCGCCGCAGGACTTCTCCAAGCAGATGCCGGCCTGGTCGATCCTCACCTCGGCGTATCTCTTCCGCGATGCGGCGCACCTCAATGCGTTCTGGAGCGGCGAGCTCGGCGCGCAATTCAAGAAGCAGGCGGAGAGCCAGCTCAAGGTCAGGATCCTCGGCCCCACCTTCTTCGGCACGCGGCAGGTCGGACTCAAGCCGAACAAGAAGATCAGCACACCGGCGGACCTCGCCGGCGTCAAGCTGCGCATGCCACCCGGCGACGCCTGGCAGCTCCTCGGTCGCTCGCTCGGCGCGAATCCCACGCCGATGGCCTACGCCGAGGTCTACACGGGCCTGCAGACCGGCGCGATCGACGGTCAGGACAATCCGCTGCCCAACGTGCAGAACATGAAGTTCTACGAGGTGATGTCGCAGATCGTGATGACTTCGCATCTCGTCGGCTACGACCTGCTCACGGTGAACCTGAAGACGTGGAACGCCATGGGCGCGGCGAGGCAGAAGAGCTTCCAGGCAGCAGCCGACAAGGCGATCGCCTGGAGCGCCGCAGAGCACCAGAAGCGCGAGACCGAGCTGGCGGAAGGGTTCCGCAAGCAGGGGCTGCAGGTCTATGCCCCGAACCTGGATGCGTTCCGCGCGCACGCGCAGAAGGTCTACCTTGCCTCCGACGAGGCAAAGGAGTGGCCGAAAGGGCTGCTCGAGAAGATCAACGCGCTGAAATAGATGTTCCGCTGGCTGCAGCGCAGGGCGGAGAACATCGCCGCCGGTCTCCTCGCGGCGATGTTCATCGCCTTCATCGTCCAGGTCGTCTTCCGCTACGTCTTCAACTTCCCGGTGGGCTGGGCGGCCGAGCTGACGGTCGCGACCTGGCTGTGGCTCGTGCTGTTCGGCTCCGCGTTCGTGCTCTCCGAGAAGGAGGAGATCCGCTTCGACCTCATCTACAGCTCGGTGCGGCCTCGCGCGCGCATCGCCATGGCGATCGTCGCCGCGCTCGCCATCATCATCCTGTACGCGGCATCGCTCAAGCCTTCCTTTGACTATGTCACCTTCATGAAGGTCGAGCGCGCCTCGTATCTCAGGATCCGCATGGACTGGATGTATTCCATCTACATCGTGTTCCTGGTCGCGATCATCGTGCGTTACATCTGGTTGCTGACGCGACTGCTGCGCGGCAAGGATCCCGAGGCTGCAGACGTCACGAAGGTGAGCTCCGGGCTGTGACCGGCGCCTTCGCGCTGGCGCTGATCGCGATCGTGGCCCTGAGCCTGCTCGGCCTGCCGATCGGGCACTCGATGATCGCGGCATCGATCCTCTATCTGTACGTGAAGGGCATCGACCCGGGCACCGCCGCCGAGCAGCTCCTGAACGGCATGTACTCGAGCTATCTGCTGCTCGCAATTCCGCTCTTCATCCTCGCCGCGGAGTTCATGAACACCGGCAGCATCATGGACCGGCTGCTGCGCTTCTGTAACGCGCTCGTCGGACGCTGGCGCGGCGGCCTCGCCCACGTCAACGTCGTGCAGAGCGTCATCTTCGCCGGCATGTCGGGTTCGGCGCTCGCCGACGCCGCAAGCTCGGGCAAGGTGATGCAGTCGCTCATGACGCGCGACGGCCGCTACACGCCGGCGTTCGCCGCCGCCTTGACTGCAGTCTCATCGGTCATCGGCCCGATCATCCCGCCGTCGATCCCGATGGTGCTGTATGCGCTGATCTCCGATACCTCGATCGCCTATCTTTTCCTCGGCGGCGTCATTCCGGGCCTGCTGATCGGCGCCGCCCAGATGGGACTGATCGCCGTCACGGCGAAGAAGCGCAACTTTCCGGTCGAGGCCGCCGTGCCGCTGCGCGAGCTGCCGCGCGTCACCTGGGAGGCGTTCCCGGCGTTGCTGATGCCGGTAATCCTGTTCGGTCTTCTCTATTCCGGCGTCACCACGCCGACCGAGGCCGCCGCGGCAGCAGCCGCGTATTCACTGCTCGCGTCCGCCATCCTTTACCGCGGCGTGGGGCCGCGCGATATCTACCGCTCGCTCGTCGTCAGCTCGCGCATCACGATTTCGATCGGCATGCTGATCGCCGGCGCGCTCGTCTTCAACTATGTGGTCACCGTCGAGAATATCCCGAAGACGGTTGCCGCCATGTTCAAGGCGCACGAGCTCTCGCCCTTCATGTTCCTGCTTGCCGCGAACATCCTGCTCCTCGTCCTCGGCTGCTTCCTCGAGGGCACGACGATCCTTCTGGTCATCGTTCCGGTCCTGCTGCCGACCGCGGCGGCGCTCGGCATCGACCTCGTGCACTTCGGCGTCGTGGTGGTGGTCAACATCATGATCGGTCTCGTGACGCCGCCCTACGGGCTGCTCCTCTTCCTCATGGTGAAGATCGGCGAGGTGAGCTTGACCGACCTCGTGCGCGAGGTGCTGCCGTTCCTCTGGGTCATGATCGGCGCGCTCGCGCTCATGACGTTCATCCCGGAGATCGTGCTCTTCCTGCCGAAGCTCTTCGGCTACAGAGGCTGAAGTGCTGTTGCTCGGCCTGATCGGCGCGGGCATCCAGCGCTCGCGCTCGCCGGCGCTGCATGAGCGCGAAGGGCAGGAGCAGGGACTCAGCCTCGCCTACGAGCTGATCGACCTCGACAGGCTCGGCGTCGGCAACGAGGCGCTGCCTCGATTGCTGGCGGAGGCGAAGCGGCGCGGCTTCGCCGGCCTCAACATCACCTATCCCTGCAAGCAGGCGGTGATCCCGCTGCTCGACGAGCTCTCGCCGGATGCGCGTGCCCTGAACGCGGTGAATACGGTCGTCATCCGCGACGGCCGATGCACCGGCTACAACACCGACTGGTCAGGGTTTGCCGAAGGCTTCCGTCGCGGTCTTCCCGATGCCAGGCTCGACCGCGTGGTGCAGCTCGGCGCGGGCGGCGCCGGCGCCGCGATTGCGCATGCCGCCCGCCAGCTCGGTGCGCGCGAGCTCGCCATCTTCGACATCGACCCGGCGCGCGCCGCCGGGCTCGCCGCGAGCGTCCAGGCGACGGCCGGGACGGATCTCGCCACCGCCATGGCCCGCGCCGACGGCCTCATCCATTGCACGCCCACCGGCATGGCCAAGATGCCGGGGCTGCCGCTCGACGCGAAGCTGATCGAGCCGCGTCACTGGGTGGCCGAGATCGTCTACGTGCCGCTCGAGACCGAGCTCCTGCGCGTCTCGCGCGCCAAGGGCTGCCGCACCGTCGATGGCGGTGGCATGGCTGTCTTCCAGGCTGCCGGGGCGTTTCGCCTCTTCACTGGCCTCGAGCCCGATGCCGAGCGCATGCTGCGGCATTTCAGGTCCATGGGCACCTAGGAAAAACGCCACGTGAAGCGCTATCTGGGCCTCGCGCACCTCACTGCGCTCGAGCTCACGCCCGCCGAGCTCATCACCACCGCCGCCGCCGCCGGCTACGACCGCGTCGGCCTGCGGCTCGTTCCGGTGGTCGGCCAGGCGTTTCCGCATGCGCCGCTCGATCTGCCGGCCATCGAGCGCGCTGTGGCCGAGACAGGGCTGCGCATCTACGACATCGAGGTCTTCCGGCTCGAAGCGAAGACCCGGGTGGCCGAGTTCGAGCCGATGCTCGAGATCTCCCAGCGACTTGGTGCGACCGAGCTCCTGGTCCATGGCGCCGACCCCGACCCCTGGCGGCTGACGAGCACCTTTGGCGAGCTCTGCGATCTCGCCGCCCGCTACCGGCTGTTCGCGAGCCTCGAGCCGATGCCCTGGGTCGATGTGTCGAACATGGCGAAGGCGCTGCGCGTGATAGAAGGCGCCGGCCGGCCGAACGGTGCGCTGCTCGTCGACGCGATCCATTTCTTCCGCGGCGGCAACCGTCCGGCCGAGCTCGCGGGCGTGCCGCGCGAGCGGCTGCGCTATATGCAGCTCACCGATGCACGCGCCGAGACTCCGGCCGACATGCAGGAGATGATCCGGCAGGCGCGCGGCGATCGCCTGTTTCCGGGCGAGGGCGGGCTCGACCTGCGGGGGCTGCTGCAAGCGATGCCGGCCGACCTGCCGATCAGCCTGGAGATTCCGTACGCGAAGCCGATGCCGGCGCTCGAGCGGATGCGCCGGGCGCTCGCGGCGACGAAAGCGATGCTCGATGCTCGGTAAAGCGGCGGTCACCATCTGGTGCGACGTCGCTCCCGGGGTGCGCGAGGAGTTCGATCACTGGCATGCGCACGAGCACATGCCGGAGCGGCTTTCGATCCCGGGATTCCTGCGCGGCTCGCGCTGGGTGTCGGCCGATGGCGGCAGCTACTTCATCCTCTACGAGCTGGAGAGCGAAGCGACGCTGACGGGCGCCGCCTACCTCGAGCGCCTGAACAACCCCACGCCCTGGTCGCGCAAGATGATGCCGCACCATCGGAACATGGTGCGCGGCCTGTGCCGGGTGGAGGCAAGCTCGGGCCGGGCACGCGGACAGTGGCTGCTCACGGCGCGCTCCCGCAGCGCGACGACCCTCGACCTCGCTTCGCTCGCTTCGCGCAAAGGCATCGTCGCGGCACATCTCCTGCATGCCATCGGCACGCCGCCGCAGACCGCCGAGCAGAAGCTGCGCGGCGGCGACGCCTCGCCCGACGGGGTGGCGCTCGTCACGGGCTACGAAGAAGCTGCGGTGCGAGCCGCCGCGATCGCCGGTGCCACAGTCGGCCTCTATAGACTGGCGTACATCCTTTCCTAGCATCAGCGGGGTCAGATATGGAACCGGAACGCGACGCGCGGCTTGCGCGCATGAAATGGCGCGCGAGCGGCCTGCTCGTCCTCGCCGGCGTGCTTTACGCGGGCGCCCAGGCCTTCGAGCACCGGTATCCCTGGCTCTACTGGCTATCGGTCACCGCCGAGGCGTCGATGGTCGGGGCGATCGCCGACTGGTTCGCGGTGACGGCGCTCTTTCACCATCCGCTCGGCATGCGCTACATCCCGCACACCGCGATCATCCCGCGCAACAAGCAGCGCATCGCGGCGGGTCTGTCCAATTTCATCCAGTCGAACTTCCTGACGAGCGCGGCGCTCGTGCAGCGCATCCGCGACTTCCGCCCGGCGCGCACGCTGTACGGCTGGCTGATCCGGATGGACAACGCGGAGGCGGTGGCGGGCTACGTCGTGCGCTTCACGGGCCACGCGCTCGCGGCGCTCGACGACGCTCGCGTGCGCCATTACCTGCAGCAGACGATCGCGCGGCGGCTGCGCGAGGCCGACGTCGCCGGGGCGGCCGCGCAGCTCATCGATGTGCTCACCGAGAACAAGCGCCACCACGAGCTGCTCGACGCCGCGCTGCGCGCGCTGGACGAGGTGCTGGCGAAGAGCGAAACGCAGGCCTACATCGCGGGCGAAGTGGCGAAGAGCGCCCCGCTGCTCAAATGGCTGTCGGATTGGCTCGGTCTCAAGCTCGACGACCGCGCGGCGCTGAAGATCGTCGAGGTCGCGGTGAAGAAGATCTCGGAGGTGCGCCACGACCGGGACCACGAGCTGCGCAAGCGCTTCGACGCGTTCGTCGCCGACTTCGTGCGCCGCCTGAAAGCCGACGACGCGTTGCGCAGCCGCATCCACCGCCTGCGCGACGAGGCGCTGGAGAGCGACGCGCTCGGCCGCTACATCGCCAGCCTGTGGACCGAATTGCGCGAGTGGCTCGCCGCCGAGCACGATCGCAGCCCCGCGTCCCTGCATCAGCGCGTCACGGCGATGGTCGAGTCGCTCGGCCGCAGCCTGCGCGCGGACCAGGCGATGCAGCACTGGATCGACGAGCAGGTGGTGCGCAGCGTGCCGGAGCTGGTGGAGGAGCACCGCGCCAAGATCGGCCGCTTCGTCGAGGACCAGATCATGAGCTGGCAGGAGGAGAAGCTCGTCGCCGAGCTCGAGCGCCACATCGGCCCCGACCTGCAATACATCCGGATCAACGGCACGCTGGTCGGCGGCCTTGCCGGTCTCCTGATAGCGGCGTTAACTCAGCTCGTTCGCTAGATCGGCACGCAACTTGCGGCACTCTCCGATTCGAAGAGCAACAAGGAGAGCGCAATGGCCCTTTTTACAGAGCGACGCGTCGCGGAGAACCGCTCCCTCATTCCGGCGAGTGGAGACCGCCGCCGCAGCTCGAGCATGACGGAGCGCGTAAATCCGGCGGCCGAGGAATCGTTCTGGCGGCAGAACTACATGCGCGAGCCTTACTACGAGCGGGGCTATTCCTTCGATGACTACCTGCCGGCCTACCGCACCGGCTGGGAAGGGCGCTTGCGCTACGCGGGCCGCAGCTACGAGGAGTGCGAGCGCGACCTGCAGCGCGACTACCAGAGGAACCGCGGCAAGTCGCAGCTCGAATGGGCGAGGAACCGGCACGCCGTGCGCGCCGGATGGGATCGGTTCGAGCACACCGATCCGTTCGAGCGCAGCCAGTAACTAGGTCTTCAGGAAGAGCGTCACCAGCGGCTCTTTGCCCCGCTGCGCACTCCAGTGGCCGTGCAGGTCGGCGTTAAAAGTTGCGCCGGGCGGAAGCAGGTCGGCCGCGTAGAAGTGCTCGCCGGGCTTGAAGGTGCGGCTCACATCGCGCACGCCGATCTCCATCTCGCCCTTCAGGATGAACACCCATTGCGGTGCCGGGGTGCAGTGCCACTCGCTGCGGAAGCCCACCGGGCTGTGGCGCAGCTGATAGCCGGAGGAGGCGAGCACCTTGGAGAGCAGCGACTGCGGGTTGCCCTCGGTGAGCGCGACCTCCTCCTCCTTGAACCGGGCGCGTCCATCGCGGTCGGTGTAGAGCACGACCTTGGTGAAGTTCATGCGCGGTATTTCTCGATGGCCTTCGGATTGAGCACCATGCCGTGGCCCGGGCGCTCGGGAATGCGCAGCAGGCCGTCCTTGCACTCGGGCAGCGCCTCGAAGAGATCCGGCGGCGCCCAGTCCATGAATTCCACCAGGAAGCCGTTGCTGAGCGCGCCGACGACGTGGATCGAGATTTCGTGGATCAGGTGCGGCGTGAGCTGCACGCCGTGCGCGGCGCAGAGCTTGCCGATGCGCAGCGTCTCGGAGAAGCCGTTCGCGCGGCACACGTCTGGCATGGCGAAGTGCAGCGCCTTGCGATCGAGCAGCTGCTTGAATTCCCAGCGCGTGTAATGGTTCTCGCCGGCGGCGATCGGGATCTTGATGCGCGCCGCGACGTCGGCGTAGCCGTCGTAGTCGTCCGCCAGCACCGGCTCCTCATACCAGAGGAGGTCGTACTCCTCGAGCAGGCG
>Ga0134121_10001327_pt1 | contig 23376 bp, 18 predicted proteins | sample KB301_FD_96463 | JGI IMG/M metagenome (GOLD analysis project Ga0134121, IMG submission 96463) | Terrestrial soil microbial communities without Nitrogen fertilizer from Kellogg Biological Station, Michigan, USA - KB3-0-1 | ecosystem: Environmental > Terrestrial > Soil > Unclassified ... | reverse complement strand
GGGTGGAAGATTGCAGATCGTCCATAATCTTGCGAAGGTCGCTGATGGATGAATCAATCAGGTTTAATGAATTTTCAATCAGCGTGTGATTACCATCTACACCCGTATTATTCCTCAGGTTATTTATAAACATGCGTGCCGTGGAAAGCTGTGCACCTATATCATCGTGCAATTCGGTGCTTATCCGTTTACGTTCATTGAGTAACGCCTGCTGGCTTTCAATTTTCTTTTTCAGCTTGAAGCGGTTAAATAATAATCCGGCTAATACAAAAAGAATTACACAAAAAATGATGACGGAATTCCGAATGAGTTGTTGCCGTTGAATTGAAGCTTGTTGTATTTCACTTTTCTGTGCAAGCAGTATCACCTCTTTGTTCTTTACCTCTGCTTCAATCTGTTTTTTCTCTAACTCATCTTTTTGTTTTTTCAGTTCCAGATCTTGTAACTCCTTTGTTGTATTGAGCAGGACAATTTCATTTTGCTTTTTCTCCGTCTCAAGCTTTGAAGCCAGCATTGATGTGTGTTCCTGCTTTACCTGCAGTGCTTTGATTTCATTCTCCTTATTCAGCGCTTCAATCTCATGGTCTTTCTTTTCAGTTTCGTATTGGATTTCTAAACGTGACATTTCATTGTTGCTTTCTTCATTTAGAATGCTGTCTTTGTAGAGGGTGTACAATTTGTAATGCTCCAGTGCCAGCGCGTAATTACCTTGGGCACTATCTAATTCAGACAAGGGGCCGTAACTGTCTTTTATTATTTCCTTGCTCCCAATCTCTTTTGCCAGCAATAGTCCATTGTTTAAATATTGAAACGCTTCAGCAAATTTTTGATTTGCTGACTTTTCATTTTCTAAAGCAGCTTGTTTACCAAGAATATTCCCGATTCTATTGTAATTACGAGCACTAAGCCGTTTATCCCCTATTTCCTGACTAACCTCTAAAGCTGCTCTAAAGTTTTTCAAAGCTTCGGAATAATTACCCTGCATTTCATAATTATTGGCAATATTAATATAGGAAATCGTCATGCCAGGTCTATCACCAAACTCATTCTGGAATTTTAATGCTTTAAAATGATTTTCCAGTGCTTCCGGATATTTGCCCTGGCTTGTAAATATATTTCCGATGTTGGTGTATGAATCAGCAATACCTTTTTTATCCCCGAGTTCTTCATAGATTTTTAGCGCAGCGAAATAATTCTTCAATGCTTCCGGATAATTTCCCTGTTGTTGATAGATAACTCCGACGTTGTTGTAAGCCATAGCCATACCATTTTTGTCTTCTATGCCCTCATAAATCTTCAAGGATGCCAAATGATTTTTCAGGGCCTCCGGGTAGCTACCCTGTCCATAATAAATAAGACCAATGTTGGTGTAAGCATTGGCAATGCCCTGTTTATCGCCAATCTCTTGCTCGATTTTTAATGATGTATAATGATTCTTCAATGCTTCCGGATAATTTCCCTGATGAAAATATATAGCTCCGATGTTGTTGTAAGAAACAGCAATACCCTGCTTATCTCCGAATTCTTCCTTGATTTTTAATGATGCATAATAATTTTTCAATGCTTCCGGATAATTTCCCTGTTGTTGATAGATACCTCCAATATTGTTGTAAGTACGAGCAATACCCGGTTTATCCCCGAATTCTTCCTGCACTTTTAAAGACGCAAAATAATTTTTTAATGCCTCGGAGTAATTGCCCTGATTAGCATAGATAAGTCCAATGTTGCCGTAAGAAAAAGCAATGCGCTGTTTATTCCCGATCTCTTCATATATCTTTAAGGATGCCAAAAAGCTTTTCATTGCTTCCGGATAATTGCCTTGCTGATGATAAATTGCCCCGATGTTGTTATAAGAATCAGCAATGCCCTTCTTATCCCCGATCTCTTCCCTTATCTTTAAACCGGCATTAGTATTTTTCAATGCTTCCGGATAATTGCCTTTGAAATGATTAACCCTTCCTATACCATGATAAGCGTCGGCTTTACCTTTCTTAAAATTTATTTTGTCTGCCAGTACCAATGCGGAATCTGCATATTGCAACGCCTTTTCATAATCACTTACAAATACAAATTGCTTGCTTAGTATGTTTAAGCAATTCACTTTAGCGGTATCTTCTTTTGAAGTTTTTAAGACGGAGAGAAGGGAGTCTATCTCTCTGTTATATTGCGCAAATAAAACTGTATGACAGCAGCAAAACAGCATCAGGAACAGAAACCGGTTTTTCATTCTTATCATTTTGTTTTTTATGATGAAGAATTGATCAGGCTGTTTAGCAAGCTAACCCGATGAAAAAAACAAAAGGAGTTTTTTCATTCAGAGTTGGGAGTTGAGGAAAACAAATGTAACAAGTTATTAAAGTCAAAGTCGGTAATTATGGCCTGGAAAAGGACTGGAATTAATGAACTTCCGAGCTTACATTTTCTCAACCACAAAGTGATAACCCTTCCCCTTCAAAGTAATGATCTCGATTCCTTTGTCTTCTGAAAAATATTCGCGCAGCTTGCGGATATAAACGTCCAGATTTCGTGAATGAAAAAATGAATCGTCCTCCCAAACCTGCAGGAGTAATGCACGGCGGTCAACGGTTTGGTTGATATGCTGTGAAAAAATCTTCAGTACTTCTGCTTCGCGGTTTGAAAGCTTAATGATGGAAGAAGGTGAATGCAATTCAAATTTTTTCGGAAGGAATTTAAAGCGACTCAAAATAATTTCTTCTTCGTCACTATTTGAATTTTGTATGGAAGCAAGTTGCATCTGGTTGTTAATCCGCACGACCAGTTCCTCCATACTGAAGGGTTTGCGTAAATAATCTGTTCCGCCGGACGTAAATCCTTTTACCACATCTTCAGTTTGAGTTTTTGCAGTGAGAAAAATGATGGGAAGTTTTTCAAATCGTGTTCGTATTTCTTTTCCCAACTCATAACCATTTACATGAGGAAGCATGATATCGAGTACGCACACATCAGGTGAAAATATTTTGAAAGAATCCATGACCTTGTTGCCATCCTTTATCAGCATCACTTCGAAGTTGCGTTGTTCCAGCGTTTCCGAAACGATTCTTCCGAGGTTCGGCTCATCCTCCACGTAAAGTATTTTTCTCTTCATGATTATTTCATTGTAAGAAGTGCTCAACTATTCGTCATTGCGAGGAGCGTGGCGACGAAGCAATCCCCAACGCTTTGCCATAATTCGGGGGATTGCTTCGTCACACCTCCCCTCAAATCTCTTCCTTCGTTCCTCGCAATGACGGTTTACCCTTTTGGAAATCGCAAAGTGAACTCACAACCACCACTTGCAAGATTTCTCAGCGCAACACTTCCTTTATGCTCTTTCATCACCTGCGCAACATAACTTAAACCCAAACCATAACCCTTCACGTCATGATGATCATCGGAAGGGATACGGAAAAATTTTTCAAATACTTTATCGAGATATTCTTCAGGAATTCCGGGACCGTTATCAGAAAAGGTGACAACAGCGTCAGAAGTTGTTTGTGAAAGATGAATTAAAATCTCAGGAGCATCTTTTCCGTACTTCAAACTATTGTCAATGAGGTTGGCAAAAATTCCAAGAACATTCGTTGAGTCGGCATTCACAACAATTTCTTCCGAATCAGAAGTGAAATGAACAGATGCATGGTGTAACTGCAGTTGCCATTGCAGTGATTTCAATGCCTGATCTATCAGCGATTTGAGATTGGTATTTTCAAATTCAAAAACCTGTTTGCCGTTTTCCATCAACACACCGTTCATCACCTTATTCACTAATGACTCAAGGCGATTCATTTCCTGCGTTGCCATACCGAGATAATCATTCATCTTCTGCTCTTTCTCAGCCGGGCTCATTTCTTTCAGTGCCTCAAGCGCAACCTTAACCGTTGCCACAGGCGTCTTCAACTCATGCGACACGTTGCTGATGAAATCATCTTTCATTGCTGACAGGCGAAGTTGATTGCGCAGGCTTCTGAATGAAAAAATGAATGCAGCACTCGTGACTAACAAAAGCAGCAAGCCAAATAAGATTTGCGGAAAAATTTTTCCCATTATGAATCCGTTGTAATCACGAACCACCGCTCCGTACGGCTTCTCCAAAAAATCACTCTCGTAGTAAAATTGCGCCGGCGGCAAATTGGTGACAGGATGTTTGCTCACCCATACCGTTTTCACTCCAAGATTTTCTTTCTGCAGATTTTCAGCAAAAAACTTTTTCAGCATGGCGGTGTCACCGGGCAACACATGCTTTTCAAAAACATCCGGGTTACCGTTTTCATCTTTCACGCGGGTGATGAACATTTTGACTCCACGGTAGAGCAGATCATGCGAAGAGTCAGATTCGACTTTCACTTCAATATTTGCTTTGTGCGGATGTGAAGCACCATGAATTGAGTCAATGAGGATTGCGCTATCCTCCGTGAAAATCTCCATGTGAGGTACACTGTGATCATCTGACGACAAATCCCCTTTCACATCCACGGTTCGAATCTTGAAACCTTTCGGGCTGTGCAAAATCGGTTCGATATATTTTTTCGAGATGACTGAATCCATCACGCGCGACCTCGCTTCTGCAAATTGCTGATCGAGATCTTTTTTCAACACAGCTTTCTCCCCGTTGAATTCTGATTGCAGCCACCGCATCACAAACAACATGATCAGCAACTCGCTCACAATCATGAGCGCACTGATGCGTGTTATTTTTTTCTGGCGAATCATTTTTTGTTATTCTCCATTGTCATTCCGATCCCGATCAATCGGGATCGGAATGACATAGACATTGAGCAAAAGTAGAATCATCACACTTCACTTCATTCATCATTAACCTTAATTAACCTTAATTGGATTTGCATTAACCCAAATCGGTTTTGGAGCAGGATACATTTGCGCAAAACTTATTCTCATGATACACCCGATAACTTATTTAAACGGAGCAGCGCGAAACTTTCTGCTGCTGATTACATTTCTTTCGGTAAACATTATTGCGAATGCCCAAACTTCAGGCACTGTAAAATATGAAGAGCGCGCAAAGCTGCACTTCAATATTCAGGGCGATGCGCCGCCACCTGTGAATCTTCCAACAGAACGCACTACCCAAACCGTATTGTATTTCACACCCGACGCCTCTCTCTATGAAGCTGCGAAAGGACAAAACGCTCCCGATGTAGTGAATGAAGAAAGCGACGGCAACAACGTTCACATCCGGATGGATGTGCCGGACAACAAAACGTTTTGCGATCTGAGGAACAGCAAGCGCATTGATCAACGTGATTTCATGCAGCGAAAATTTCTAATCACCAATGATCTTAAAATTTCTGACTGGAAACTAACCGGCAAACAGAAAATGATTTTGAATTATCCGTGCCAGGAAGCAACGCGACAGGATAAGGATCGCAAGATCACCGTGTGGTTTACGTCGGCAATTCCTGTATCATCAGGTCCTTCTGCCTATTGTGGCTTGCCGGGTTTGGTTTTGGAAGTGATCATTAATGACGGCGATCAAACCATCACAGCAACTTCTGTCACTTTTGAAAATGTAGATGCATCAGTTCTTGTAAAGCCGAAGGAGGGAAAAAAAGTATCACAGGAAGAGTATGATAAGATTGTCGCCGACAAGATGAAAGAAATGGGAGTGGAAAATGGCAACAATGTGATCATTCGCGTCAACAACAATTAGCAGCCCACAGCATGAAGAACTCAATCACCTTGCTGCTGTTGCTGATTTCATATTCAATCCTGGCGCAGCATGCTTCGACATCGCTGAGCATGACAAATTCTCTGAAGGGAAATGTAATGGATGAAAAAGGTCAGCCACTGACTTATGTAACTGCCGCACTTCTTCATCCGAATGATTCCACTCTTGCTTTTTTCGGAATCAGCAACAGCGAGGGGAATTTTGAAATCAAAGGTGTGACAGCGGGGAGTTATTTACTGCAACTTGCTTTCATCGGGTTCAAAACAAAATTTCTCTCTGTGCAATTTCCTTTTCAGAATACAAATGATTTGGGAACGATTGTGATGGAATCTTCTCCTGTGAACTTGAATGGAGTTGAAGTAAAAGCAGAACGTATTCCCTTACAGTTGAATGGTGACACGATTGTGTACGATGCGGGTGCATACAAAACACAACCCGATGCAAGTGCAGAAGATTTGCTCAGGAAACTACCGGGAGTTGAAGTAGACCAATCGGGAAATATTAAAGCACAAGGTGAGGATGTGAACCAGGTGCTGGTAGATGGAAAGGAATTTTTCAGCAGTGATCCGAAAGTGGCAACCAAAAATTTGCCCGCTGATGCGGTAAGCCAGGTGCAGGTGTTTGATAAAAAATCTGATGAAGCAGATTTCACCGGGATTGATGATGGCTCACGAAGTAAAACTATCAACCTCTTGTTGAAAGATGATAAGAAGAGCGCATGGTTTGGGGATGCGCAGGCAGGATACGGAACTGACAATCATTACCAGACTAACGAAAAAATTTATCGCTTCACCCACACGGATCAGTTCGCTGCACTCGGTATGCTGAACAACATCAATCAATTTGGTTTCAGCTTTCGTGACTACATTGATTTTAATGGCGGCATCGGGAGCTTGATGCATGGTGGCGGCGGTGTTCGCATTGAATCGGGCGGTGAAGATGATCTGCCGATTGATTTCGGTCAGCCCGTGACGGGATTGATAACTTCAGGCGCTGGAGGATTGAATTACACCCATGAGACAAAGCCGGGTAATCGGATTAACATCAGCTACCTCGCGAATGGATCTGATAAGCACCTCATTCAAAACACTTTCACACAAAATTTTACCCCGGACTATTCATTCACGAGTAATAGTGATCTCGATCAAGAGACGAAGAATTTTGCGAATCATCTCAACATCAACTTTCGAAATAAACCCGATTCTACACAAAGCATTTTTGCAAACTCCACAGCGTCACTCACAGGCAAGAAAAGTGATGGCAACTCTTTTACTCAAAACTATTCTGCCGATTCACTTACCAATACACTTTCAAGCAACACCCTTGACCATACATCGGGTGTGAAAGGAAATGCTTCTGTTAACTACATCAAAAAAGGAAAGAGTGATTGGCGGGTGTTCAAAGTGGGATTAAATTTTTCGGGATTCACTTCACTCTCTGAAACTCAATGGCAAAATGTGACACAGCTTTTCAGCACGAATGAAATTATTCATGATGATCAGTATCAGAATACCCGCAACCATCAGCTTGATCTTTCAGGAAGTATTTCTGCGCTGCGAAAAATTTCGGAGAATTATTATTTGGAGCCGCTCATAAAGGTTGGTGGAAAGAATGAAGTGCTGAATCGCGGGCAGGGAATTCCATCTAATGATAACATTCAGATTGATTCCCTGAGTCCTGATTTTTCGAGAAGCAATCAATGGGTCCAGCCCGCTTTCGGTTTAAAGTACACCTCGGAAAAAACACAATGGAGAATTTCATTGGGAGCTGAAGAAATTTCATTGCATAATTCGTTGAATGGCGCTCATGCTCAGAAGAGCAACTATTATTATTTCACACCACAATTTTCATTTGAGAAAGAACTGAAGCGTGGTAAAAACATCCGGATATTTTATGAATCACAAGTGAACGCACCCGGCGCTACTCAACTTCTGCCGGTGGTGAACAATAGTAATCCGTTGGAGCTTTTTTCAGGAAACAGAAATCTTAAACCTGAGTATAGTCACAATCTTTATTTCAACTGGATGCTGTTCGATCAGTTTTCTTTCACTTCGCTGTTCACCAATTTCAATCTCGGCTACACGAAAGACCGGATCAACTGGTCCCGAACCATCAATCCGGATCTCACACAGTCACTGACGCTCGTGAATGTACCTTCTGATTACACAGCATCTGCAGGAATTGATTTTTCAACTCCTATTCGTTTTTTGAAATTGAATTTTCATACGGGAATTGATGAGCGATATAACCGCGGAATCAATTTCGTGAATGAAGCAGAGAACACCATTAACAACTTTAGTCACCGGCTCAGCTTGAGTTTCGATAACCGAAAAAAGGAAAAATGGGATGTGACATTTGGCGGAAATGTGCAATTGTCCAGCGCCACGTATTCAGTGCAGTCAGAAATGAATAATCAGTATTTCAACTGGTCTTATTTTACTGAAGTGCATTTCAGTCCCAATGATCATTGGCGGTTTTCATTCTATGCTGATGTGTCGCATTACACGTCACAAAGTTTTTCTCAGAATATTGATGTGCCGTTGTTGCGTGCAGAAGTGGTTCGCTATTTTCTCAAATCGAACCGCGGTGTAATCACACTGACTGGTTTTGACTTGCTGAATAAAAATTCCGGCATCGAACGAATTAGTGAACTGAATTATTTGCAGCAGACACAGTCCAATATTATCGGAAGGTACTTTATGCTTTCATTCAAATACCGCATCAACAAGTTTGATGCAGGTAATGGTGGAATTGATTTGAAGGTGAATGGGAGGTGAGAATATTCTAATCAGTTCGTTTTTCTATCCATAATAGGAATAAAGAGGGCTAATGAGAACAGAGCAGGAAGCCAGCCTAGAAATTCTGCATGAAAGTCTTTAAGTAAATTTTCTAAACTCGGGCTCGTATATGACAACACATCAATTACTGCCCACAAGCAAATACCAATAAAGAAAATCACAGACAATATAGCTGCTTTAAAAAAAATTGAAGTAGTGTTCATTAGAGTCATTTTCTTTTTAAGCAGTTTAAAAATAAGCACCGCGATAAAAGCCGGAATGAGGAGATTGCCAAAGGCAAGGAAAAGTGCGAGGAATGCCATGTCGGGGTCGATCATTACATAGAAGAGAAACATAACAATACAACTTATAACGTCTGCAAGCAATGTCAATACAATAATTCGTACCAAAATGCTCAACATGGTTTCTGACGTTATTTGCCCATGCCGTTGTTAGTCCTCAACCAACAACCGAAGCGCCGGCGCTTCGTCACAAAGCTACGTAACTACAAACGAGCGCCAGAGTGGTTCGCTATTTTCTCAAAGCGAATCGGGGAGTAATCACATTGAGTAGTTTTGATTTGCTGAATAAAAATTCGGGAATCGAACGAATTAGTGAACTGAATTACTTACAGCAGACACAGTCCAATATTATCGGAAGGTACTTTATGCTTTCATTCAAATACCGCATCAACAAGTTTGATGCAGGTAATGGTGGAATTGATTTGAAGGTGAATGGAAGATGAATCGTGCATTGTCTGCTGTAAAAAAATCTATGAGAGCAAAAACAGAATTGTCTTTTCTAAGAGAGAAATCAAAACGAAAATTGTAATCAACCACCATGTTTTTGATGTAGGAGCGTACTTCGCTCTAAAAGGCTTAACCTGCAAGACAAAAAATATTGTGAGGAACAATAAAGAATTGGCGCTCATTGCAAGAACATAGCGAACCCAATTGTCTATGTGATGTATTCTATCGATGGGAATCCAAAACAAGGTTCCGGCTGAGAGAGAAACTATTAATGAAACTACCCATCCTATTCTCCTGCCCATAAGCGTGAACGATCCAGCAAAGATTGATGCTAACGATAACAGAAAAAGCCAATGAAAGCCTCTTATTATTTTGAACAAAGAAATAGACTCCCAAGTCAATGAACCTGTTTCTAAGGCTCGTCTGATTACACCAATAAAATTTGAGAGAGAAATAATTCCGTAGTACATACCTAAACAACCACAGACAAGGAAAAAAGCTGCAATTATCTTTTCAACGAATAACAACTCGCGAGTCGTAATAGCTTTAGGATGAAACATCTTTACACAAAGCTACAAGCGATAAGCAGATCAACAAGAGCGAGGTAAATGTTGTGTCGAAGTGTGGAGTTGATTGAATGAGTGCGGCGGTCGGTTGCTGCCCGCAAAGGTTTAACTGCAAAACAAAAGACTGGGGTAGTGAGGAGATTTGTTCTATTCACATTCGATAAATTCTTTCTCCATTACTAAGTCCTTATTTAACTCAATTGCTTTTTCATAATCCAAACAGGCCTCATTCCTCTGACCAAATTGCCATTTCGCTTTGGCCCTATGAAGTAGAGCATGACTGGGATTCCCTAAATTATCTACTGCAATATTCCAGTCAAGAATGGCGTCCTGATAATTTCCAAGTTCATAGTAAGAATATGCTCGCATATCGTGAAGATTAACAGAAGAGTTCTTGTCTGCATATTTCAATGCTGTTGTAAGATCCATAATAGCTTTATCAAACTGCTTCGTTTGTTGGTATAATCTGGATCGGTTTCGATAGGCTTGCCAGAATTTAGGATTTAATCTAATTGCCTCTGAATAGTCAACGATACTTTTCTGTATTTCGAAAGAATCAATTTCAAACATATTTGTTTTGAGTCTTTCATTTGCCGAATAAAATAAACTATCCGCCCTTTCATGATTTTGCCCATTGCATGAAACGAAAGTTAGCAATGAAATTACAGTTGCCATGAAACATCTGATCATCCGCTCTTTGAAGCTTTTGGTGTGCTCCCACAAAGCTACAAGCGATAAGCAGATCAACAAGAGAATCGGAACGTTCGATCTTGCTCTGGAATTGATTAAGTGAGCGCGGCACTCGTTCATTCCATGCGTGGCTTAACTGCAAACAAGCTGACTAATTGATTTAGTTTAGAAATCTAATCGGTAATAAAAGATCGGTAACCGCCCAAGCTGATAGTTAGTTTGAATTACACTTCGCGAAGGATCATCATCATTGGGGATATACGTGAGTGAGAGAATGTTTTTTGTGTCGAATACATTTACCACATCCAAACCAATTTCATGACTTACTTTTTTCGCATTGATCTTGAAATTGAATTTGAGATCGAGACGGAAGTAGGGAGCGAACTGCAATGAGTTACGGGTTGCATCTGCATAAATAACTTCCTTCTGAATTTCACTAACTGTAGTATCAACCGGCCCATACCAATGCCCGCCTTCATAAGTAATTTTTCCTCCGATGCCAATAGTATTTTTCTTTTGTTTCCCCAATGAAAATTCTTTTGTGCCGAGAAGATTGGCGACGTACTGTGCATTGAAATCAGAATTGCGCCACATTCCATCACTCCCTTTGTATTGTGAATTGAAAAGTGTTGCCGTCACCATGAAAAAATATTGTTTGTAGAAGAATCTCTCGAGCGTGAGTTCGATTCCATAGTTGTAACCAACGCCTTCATTTACCAAGGTGTCAGGAAAAAATCTTGAGAAGCCAACTCCCGTATTGATGAGCGAGAACGAAGAAGAGTCTTTTTCAACCGGAACATCAAACAACCATTGATAATACGCTTCAACTTTCAAATAGAAATGCTTCGCAAAAAGCTTACTGTACGATGCGACATAATGCAATGACTTCGTGAAACCCATACCAATATTATGCGGTGGCAGCGGATGGTTGAGAGAATCCTGCAAGCGATAGAAGTACAGATAAAGATTCTGCTGCTGAGAGTGCAACCCCGTTCCAAAGGTAATCAACTGATCGTGCCCAAGATCATATTGAACACCGATGCGCGGCTCAAAACCGGAAGTGCTGTTGCTGAGTTCGAAGTACTGTGCATGAACACCGAAGTTGAAAGTGAGCCGATCCGTCGGCTTGAACTTGAACTGAATGTATGGCTGAATGAGAGCGGTATTCCCTTTACTGTCCCAGCGTGTTTCATACTGATAATAGTACGCTGAAGTTGTGTCAAGGATTCTCGTCGAGTCAATGTAATTGTAAAGAACTTCATCAGCAGTGAATCCTGCCTTCATAATAAACTGTGAACTGAATTTATGATTGATGAACCATGCAGCCGAAATTCTTGATTCTTTGAAAGTGTAATCGAGAATCGGCAGCAGTGAATCCAATACATAGGTGCCATCACCTTCAATATGCCGGTACACAAGATCATGATGTGCGACTACTGAATTCCCCTGTGCAGCGAGCGTCATCTTCATATATGTGTTTGCAGAAAAAGTTTTTGAATAAGTCACTCCCGTGATTCCCATCTTCGATTTGAAATACTGATCCCGGTCACTCTGCGCATAGAGATCTGCTTCCGGTTTTTTCTGGTCGCTGATGAGAATGGCTACATCGCTCAATCCTCCCATTCCGAAAAATGCCAATGAAGAATTTTTATTTAGTTGGAAATTCAATCTGAAGAATCCATCCTGGTATTTTGGAATTGAATTCGTTCCGATGTCTATCTTCAGCAAATCAAAAAGCTGAAGCGTAGAGTAGCGATAGGTTGCAAGAAAAGATGACTTATGATTTTTTGAGAGCGGTCCCTCAGCCAACGCTTCAATACCCAGAAATCCAAGTTGCCCGCCAAACTCATACTTCTCATTGTTGCCATTGCGCTGATACAAATCGAACACCCCGGAGATTGTATTTCCAAACTCAGCAGGAAAAGCACCGGTGAAAAAATCAGAGTTGCTTAAAAACTTATTGTTGAGAATGGTGACCGGGCTTCCCGTTGTTCCGGGAATGTTGAAGTGATTCGGATTGAGAATCGGAATGCCTTCCATCTTCCACAAAACTCCGCCTGGAGAATTTCCCCTGATCACAATATCGTTTCGTGAATCATCGGCGCCCTGCACTCCTGCAAAGTTCGAAGCCATGCGTGCAGGATCACCGCGGCTGCCGGCATAGCGATCTGTTTCTTCAATGGTAAATGGTCGCGCGCTCAACGTTGCCATTTCATTTCTTGTCTCACCGTGTTTGAAAGCACTCACCACCACTTCATTGATCTCATGCACTGACTCATTCATCGTAACATTCAGCACCACTTCTTTTCCTGAAGTCACAATTACATTGTCAATGGTTTGCTCTTCATAACTCACATAGCTGAACTTCACCTTGTTTCTTCCAACAGGCACGCCGTCCATCCTGTAATTTCCATTCTCATCGGTTGAAACAACTTTTGCGATTGCACTGTCTTTGTAGAGAATCACATTCACACCCACGAGCGGAAATTTTGAATCGTAATCGGTGACGGTGCCGCGGAGAATTTGGGTTTGTGCGAATAATGAATAATGAAGTAACATGAAGATTAAGCCCGCTAGAATCTTTCCTGAGTTTAGCATGTAATAATTATTTGTTGACCTCATTGCAACCTGATGTCTGTAGTTATATCCCGGGAAAATACTAAACGTGAAGGTGGGATCTCTGAATGGCTCCCGTTGCATTTTATGGACGATTTAATCCTGAAAATTTTTTTTCAAATTACAGTCGTTCCCTGCGACAATTTATGGTTTCTTGTCGCTACGTGTATGAAGTCTGCATTTATTTCATCACGTCGTACGCTGCCACCTTCCCGTAAACAAATGAGCGGTCGTTGTCGAAGATGTATTTGCTCAGAGATTCATTTTTCCGAATAACGGATTGCAGGCTTTGTGGCACTTCTCTTGAAATCATCAGGTTTCTGAAAATAATACGCGCATGAGGACGAGCGGTGCGAATAACTTCTTTGAATAATCGCTCTGTTTCCTGCTCACTCATTAGCTCGCAGATATTCGATAAGGCGAAGCAGCTGATGCTTGCCACCTCCATGGATTGCAACCAGCTCTGCGCGTCCAGGGTGATGATCTTCATGCGATCCACGCGCGATTTCAACAGGTTAAAATTTTCTTTCTTCAGGTAATCCGGAACTGCGGATTCATTCCTGTACCTGCCGGTGAGATAGAGCGACAAAAAATAATTGTTGTCCACCGGAAGATTCCGGAAGGCTTTCTTCGAGCGGTTATAAAAACTTTCAGCAAATGATTTGCTTCCGTCGTCGAAATGAAAATAATCGGCGGACAATCCCCTTCTTGCCAAAACCCTTTTGTTAAATAAAATTTTGAAGAGGTAGCGAAAGCGTTGTGTGTTCCATACTGTGTCAAAATATTGTTCCTGTTCCTTTTGTGATTTTTCTTTTAACAAACCTTGTACGCGATTCTTGCCCTGCAACACAGTGATAAATTTTCCGGACATTTTAATGAACCGCTCATACTTTCCATTCATCAGTAAACCCTGCTTCAGCAAATCCTGTTGGCTGTTCCAGAAATTCAAAGCATCAGGACTTAATTCATTTGTGAGTTGCCGGTAGATCGAAAGACGATGATCACAAGGGCGCAATCCCATGAACATGATAAAAGCATCGAAGCTCAGCTTCTTAATGGCAGCAAGCTTAAGCTCCATCAGGTAAGATTGTGTTGGATTGATGTCAACACAGTAAATCACAGAAGGATCAAACAGCAGAAACCCTATCGCATTGCATCCTCCGGAAGTGATGCACATCACTGCATCGTCCCGCTGAATATTCAGCGCTGCATGGTCGCTTGCCGGATCTTCCCAGTTATGCGTGAAGACTAACTTAAAAAGTGCTACCTGTTGCTTCTCATCTTTGCTCATGTCCTACATCAGTTAGAAGTCCACAAACCATTGGCATTGTACAATGGCGACAGTTCAATTCCATGCGATACCGCCTGGGCATGAATCAGCTCCATAGCATCCATGGAAATATTTCCCTTCCCTTTTGAGAACGACTCGATTCTATTTTCAAAGCATAACACGAACGCTTCGAGAATACATCCATGTACAATATAGGGTGCCGGAAACTTGTAGAACAGATCGGTGTAATCTGGGATAAACTGAAAACCTGCGCGAACGATGCCCATTCCTCCATGAAAAAGTTTTACCTCGTCCGCATTGATATTTACTTCGAGGTTTTTCGGATAACCCGCATCACAGATCAGAACACCACGCTTTAAATTTTGAAGCTGCAGTTCTGTAGCGCTTGCCACGCTGATGATGATATCGGCTTTTGAAACCAGGCTTTCAAGTGAAGCAGCATACTCAACATCGAGATTTTCTTTCCGCAACTGTTCAGCCAGTGCTGACAGGCGATTCTCATTTCGGGCGCATAGCAGCAGTTGATTCACTTTAGGAGAAAAATATTTCGAAACAGCCTGTCCAATATCACCCGTAGCGCCAATCACCAGCAGATTAGCCGATGAAAGATGAAGGTTCATTTCCCTTGCTGCCTTCTCCACTCCCTTCACAATAAAAGCAGCAGTGAGTGTATTGCCTGTGGTAAAACACGTGCCGTTCATGTTGATGAGGTCGGTGTTGCCCTCAATTACGATAGAGGTGAATCCGCCGAGTGATGCAATTCTCGCACCCCGCTTGCTCGCCAAATTCGCGGCCTCTTTCACCTTTAAAATATTCGACCGGATGTGTTGCGCATCGAGTGTATCCGGAGCTATAAATGTTTCGATGTAAACGCCGTTCAACACTTCACCGTTACTGGAGCTGATTCTGATTTTAAAAAGATCACGTGGCGGGATAAACGGAAAGATGCTTCTCACCTTCTCTTCTGAAAGCGGCTCCATTTGTTGTTTCCGGATGGTATTCACAAAGCCCGTTACCTGCTGCCAGCTTTCCTGGTGGCCGATGAGGGCGAAGTCTATGCCGGCAGGTTTGCGATCCATACAATTGATTTTTCACCCGGGATGCCAATGTTATCAAGTGCGCGCGCGTACAGTGCAAAGGCATTGCCGCGCAGGGTTTCGATGCTGAGGTCCAGGTGATGCAGGGAATCTTTCATGCACGAACCGTTGCATACGCCACAATGACCCCGCAGGTCTGTCGTAGCCGACCACTCAGCGAGAATGGACATGCATTTATAGTGTACCTCTTCAAACTTTGCAATGAACTCATCCGGATTTCTTTCCAGCTCAGCTCTTAAAATATCAGTTGAGTGTTCGAGGTGCTCCTTCTCTTCATCGGATGTGGCGAGAAATAATTCACCGATCTCTCCTCCGATGGCACGTCCTGTATCACGGTACATGGAGACTGCAAATGATTCGAGCATCACTTCCTGGATGATAAGGCAGGCGATGAAATCTTTTTTGCGTGCATACTCAAGAAACCGGTCGCGAACATTTTTCCAGTAGACGCCTTCAATGTTCGTAATTGTCTTCAATCCGTATTTGGCAGCAAGCCCGAGGAATCCTTCAGCATGCATTCGCTCGCTGTTTGCATGTTCAACGGCTTCCATCTTTTCATGTACGTCATCAACGGTTTCGGCCAGCGCGGCAAAGTTTGACATGCCGACAATTTCTCCGGTGATGGCTTGCGAGAAAACATCGGTGATGATATTCATTTTGTCAATGTCCATTGAAGGTTGAATGAGTGTTTCCATCGTGATGATTGGGTTTTTGTAATGATTATGAAATGCTTTTTGTGTTGACTTGATTTTACACTAATGAATAATCCTCGTACATCACTCCTCTTTTTATTGAATCAATCAGCGATTGATTCTTTTTTAAACTTGTGATCATTGCATGTGATCGAAAGGTGAATTTCGGGAAGCCTTTTACCTGCGCCGTCAGTGGATCTTTCTCATGCACTCCTAAAGCGAGGAATGAATAATTCTTATTGTAAACCAGATTTCTTCCGTATTCAATCAATTGCTTTGCGGCAAATGTATCCTTTGCAACAAAGTATTTAGCGTACAGCATCCTAACCGGTTGTCCCAGTTCGGGTAAACTGCTCATGCCGATAACAGGACGCAACAACTTTGCTAATCGCATCAGGAACTTCATGCCCGCAGATACACCGACTACTACGTTTTGTTTCCACGGGAGCGTGTCTTGCAGGCATATTGCGCCCACAAGTTGGCCAGCAGGTGAACGCAACCCGATGTTCGTTGTATGGCGCAGTTTCCCCTCATTCACTACGGCACCAAGCTGAAAGTTGGAGTAGTGATGATTTAGAAATTGGCGGAGTTCATCCCCGGACGGAATTTCCAGCATGGTAAAGTCATTCTTTCTGATTTTCTTTTTGAAGGCGACAAACTGAAAAACGTTGAAGCTGCCTGCGTACTGAAAGGGTGGTATTTCCAATCGCCCGTCGAAGAATGGAAACACAGGATCATTGCCATCGGCGGCGGTGCAGAAAAACAAATCGGAATTCGCAGAGGCTGCATATTGCTTTAGCCCGTCTATCATCTTAAGTGAAATGCGCAAGCCGCGATGCGCAGAATCTATTTTGAAATCACCGAGGTAATACACTTCGTGAATTTGACCGTTGATGTAAACCTGCTGGCGTGAAACTGAAATGCATCCGACAATCCTGCCATCCACTTCAGCTACCAGCACGTTGCTATCACCGCGTTCATTCAGTAAGCGAAAAAAATCCGGCTTCCTGTCAATGCGCAATGAGATGGTGCCCAGCATCGGCGTAGAAGCTGTAAGAGCGATTAACTGCTCATTATCGGCCCGGGTGGCAAACCTAATGTTGAGCATGATGCGGTTGGTGAAAAATTTTCTTCTTTAGTTATAAATAATTTTCGTTTTCCTGTATTGAGATGCTATATCATTCAGACTTGTTCTATTAATCTTCCGTCTTGTAAATGATGTACCCGGTCAGCAAACTTTGTGATCCTTTCGTCATGACTGGCAATCACTACGCTGAGCCCATCTTCCTTGACGCCGTTGTGAAGAAATTCAATGATCATCATCCCTTGTTGTGTGGCAAGACTGCCGGTGGGTTCATCTGCAATAATCAGTTGTGCTCCGTTTGCGATGGCGCGCGCGACGGCGACACGTTGTTTTTCTCCCTGACTTAGTGTGGGCGGATAAGCATGCGTGAGATGACCGATGCCAAATTTTTCAAGACACTCAGCGGCATGCTTCCGGGCTGATGTTTTTGGAATGCCGGCAAAATGCATGACCAGTAATACATTGTCGAGCACGTTGAGAGAATCGAGCAGGCAAAAATTCTGAAAAATAAATCCCATGCGGGCGGCTCTTGTTTTTTGCAAAGCGGTTGGCGAATAATCCTGCACTCTTTTTCCGAAAATGTATGCTTCTCCTCTCGTCGGTTCCTGAAGCCCGGCAAGAAGAGTGAGCAGCGTGGTTTTTCCGCTGCCGCTTGGCCCCAGCAGCAATACCAACTCGCGGGGGTTTACACGGAAAGAGACGTTGTCCAGCGCTACGGTTTCTTTTCCGGAGCGGGAAAATATCTTTGTTACCTCCACCAATTCTGCGCTACTCAAAGTGTTGTTCATCTTTATCTGAATACTTCAATCGGGTAAATTCTCCGTTGCCGGAATAACGGTAAAATGGAACTCAATAAAATAATCACAAGCAAGGCGACTGAGATGATCATTACCTGATTCACTGAAGAATGAACTGACATTGTCGGAGAAAATTTTTCAATTGCTTTCAACATCGGTTCAAGCAACAAAACGGCAATGATCAATCCGCTGCCTGCCAGTATCAGAGACTGCTTGATGATGATTCCGGAAACAAAACCATCCGAAGCCCCCAGTGCCTTCATGATTGCATAATCCTTTTGTTGTTCGAGAACGTACACCGACAGGATCAAACTTAGAAGGGCCGTTAAGACAATTCCGCCCAAAACTCCGATCACGTATAACATGGGAAGCACACCCGTTTCTGCCTCATGAATATTGTTGTTCAGGAAGGTTACTCTGTCAAACACAGTGAGATTGCGCGATAGGGATTTTATTTCTTCTGCAACGGAATCCCCATCGGCTCCGGGCTTGAGGAAGACCTGGTAGCAGGAAACAATTCCCGGAAAGCCGATCATGTCACGCGCTTTACTGAGAGTAATAAATGCGAATTGAATCACGAACATGTTGGTCCCTCCGCTAAGTCCCGCGACCACCAGCGTGTCATCTTTGACTATCAGTTTGTCTCCGATATGCATCTTATATTTCGCAGCAAATGCATAGTCGAGAATTATCTGGTCATCTCTGCTCAGCGTGTCGCCTTCGATGATTTCCGGTGGCCCGCCCTTTCCTGTTTGAGGATCATAGCCCGCTAAATACACGGAGGCGGCATTGTCGGGTAAGATGAGCATTGCCGTAAAGAAAAGTATGGGTGCAATTGAATTCACACCTTTTACATCGCTTATCTGATTTCCGTAACTGGTTGTTAGAATAGAAGTGTTGCGCAACAGGTTCGCGGCATTCCGTTGCAACACCCACAGGTCTGCATCATTCTCGCGGATATAGCGAACCGTACCTTCAGACACCCCATGGTAAATCGCAAAAAGAAAAAACATCATGAGCAGGCAGAGCGACACTCCGAATGCAGTGATGATGAACCTCAGATATTGATTCAGCAAAGTTTTTAGAGCATACATGTTATTTGAGTTAAGTTCCCAATCAAATGTAGCAATGTCATGTTGAAGCTGCTTTCAAGTTTTTCGAATGAATCTGTGAGATGCTTATTTATTATCCCTCTATCCCTTTGGAAATGACAATTAATTTTTTTGAAACTACTTGATGATCTGTTTTTAGTTGAAGGAAGTAAATTCCCGGCAGCAATTTCTCATCAGAGAAGCTGATCTGATGATCTCCTTCGGAAAACATTTCATTGCTAATGATTTGAAGTTTTCTTCCGCCTATATCATGAAGCTCGATTGTAACCTGTGATCTTTGCGAAAGTGAAAATTGAATGGATGATTTATCAGAGAATGGGTTGGGAGAAATGAGAACAGTTACTTCATTCGTTGTATTATTTTCCTGCACCACACCGGAAGGAATGCCAAATTCAAGTCGTACGACCCATGCATCGTAGTTGCCATGGTTACCGGTTACATCACCATCATTTGAATCGGAATATCCGCAAACGATATATCCTCCGGATATCGCCGGCATGACGGAAAAAGTTTCTTCATCATTCGATCCACCCAGACATTTTTGCCACAAGAAATTTCCTGATTCATCTACCGAGGTGATCCAATAATCCTCTCCGCCATGGTTTCCGGCCACGTCACCATCAGTAGAGGAAGAGATGGCAGAAACAATATAACTCCCATCTGCATTTTCATATCCCGAATTGGCATAGTCCGATGACTCTTCTGAACCAGAACCACCCAGGCATTTTTGCCATAGTAAATTTCCTGCGCTGTCTAACTTTACAATCCAGGCATCAATGCCCCCATGAATCCCGCTTACATCCCCGTCATCTGAATCTGTTTGCCCGGTTCCAAAATATCCGCCGTCAGAAGTTGGGAAAATTTTCAGTTCGTCCTCAGAAGTTCCCCCTAAACATTTTTGCCATTCGATACTGCCGGAAGCATCCAGCTTTATAATCCAGGCATCATCACCTCCATGATTACCACTCACATCACCATCATCTGATTCTGATAATCCTGAAACAATATAGCCGCTGTCGGCAGTTTGATAACACGCCACACCAAGGTCATAAGCGGAGCCACCGAGACATTTTTGCCATTGCAGGTTTCCACTATTATCGAGTTTCACCACCCAAGAGTCTTCATAGCCATGATTGTTGGTTACATTACCGTTTATGGACGCAGCATATCCGGTAACAACGTAACCTCCATCAAAGGTTTGACGGAGAAAGAGCGCCTGATCATAACTGGTTCCACCATAACATTTCTGCCATTGAAGATTGCCTGCACTATCCAGCTTGATCACCCAGAAGTCATTTTCACCATGATTGCCTGAAACATCGCCATCAAAAGAAAATGTATAGCCCGCCGCGATATAACCTCCATCGCTGGTCACCGATATATATACGAGTACATCATCAAAAGAACCTCCATAAGATTTTTGCCATTGCAGGTTTCCGTTGCTATCGGTTTTTATAATCCAGGCATCAGTCATTCCGTGATTAACCGTTACATCCCCGTCAGTTGACTCTGAGAATCCCGCACTGATAAAACCACTGTCAGCCGTTTGCACAATACTTAATGCACCATCATCTTCTGATCCTCCAAAGCTTTTTTGCCAGGCAATACCCGGAGCTTGCGATTTGCAAACAAGCGGAACTGAAATAATAAAACACAAGCTGAGGATTGTCATTTTAGTCTGCATGTTCACACCTATTTTTTAGTTAGTCGATTGGAATTTCAATGACGGAGGTGCCGCAAATTGTTAGCGGGCCATATAATTCTTTTGTATCACTGTGGTGTATTCTATACTCAACAGAACCCATAGTATTCGGGTAGGATTCACCGAAACCTTCATTGTATAATGTATATATAATACCATTGGAAAATGGCCCCGGGAATGCCACCATATATGGAAAATCAGGAATGATCAGGAATAATGTATCGGTATTGGTGAGAGTGTTGCTTACAGACAATGAAACATTTATGGTGTCTCTTATCGTATCTATCAATTCCAGGTTTTCAATCTTTGTATTGATGGGAAGCATGGAATAGCTTATCGAGAAAGGTATTGACCAAATGATAGGACCGGTTATTCGGTATCCGATCTTCATTGAGGAGCAAAAACACTGAGTGGTGACGGAGGGTGTCAATTCAAAATTACCCTGTGAATCTGTTGTGCAACTATCCAACACAACCACTGAGAGATAATAGTTGCCATCCCATGAAAACAAATAAAGTTTTCGATTACTCATGGGATTCATGTTGCAGGAAGTATAAGCCCTTCCGGAAATTGTGTTCTTATTGCCTTTGTCTTTTTTGCAGGAAGAAAAAATCCCGGAGAACAAAATGAGAATGAGAAAAAATGCGGATGTTGTTTTCATTTTATTTTTTTTAAAACTAATTATTGTCTGACAAGTTTTGTTTGATAAGAAAAATTCTCCATGATGAAGGAAGAAAAGAATTCCATGATAAAAACAAAGACTATTAGAAATGCAGCTGCTTTATTCATGATGGTATGAGTTTAAAAATTTTTCTTCAGGCAATATTTCGTCAAGGCATATTTACGCTCATTGAAGTTTATTTTATTACCGTTGATCTCAAATTTCCGTGGCAAAGAACCAAAAGCAGCGCCGGCCCCGGTACCAAGTAAACCAAAGGCGATCGTGAAAACAGGCGTTAGTGGAACCTCTTCACCGCTTCCAACAAAAGGAATTTCGTTATAAATATTTTTAGTTACATTAATAATGGCATCTATAAGCAGGCCAAACAACAATCCCGTTCCGCCACCGATGAGTGCGCATTCTTCAGGAGCACTTCGCTTTCTAACTTTGATTATTTGTATATCGCGATAAGAATAAATCGTTAACGGTAGTGAATCACGAAGCAAAAAGTCTTTTTGAGCCGCTGTGTTTTCAGTGTAAAGCGCCACCATGGAATCATTCACCGCATAAAGAATTCCCTTCACGGTTTGATTATTCTTAGTTACGATTGTTGCAATGGAGACTTTTGCCTTGAAGCGGACGCTCTGTGAAAAACTTCTTTGAAATGTAAAAACCAGCAGGATGGTGCTTGAGATGCAGAGAATATAGCGAGGTGTTTTCAAGTTAAGTGGTTGCAGCCACGACGGAATTTTTAAGACTGATTTAATCATGTTGATTCATTGAAGAGAGGTTAGCAATGATTTATTATTTAGTCCTTAATCAGTACTGGTCTTCTTTGGCGGTGGAATGGTAAAAGCCAATCCGAAGTTGACATTGGCGTTCTCCTGTTGAAGATCCGGTGCGGTAAGATTAAATGACCCACCCACTTGCAACTGAAGTTTTATATACTTATATCCCAACCGAAGTGTAGCTGCAGGTTCTGCTAATAATGAAGAAGAATGATCGTGAATGTAATCGAGATTTTTAAGCTCAAATGAATCACCTACATACGATTGCTTTATACTCAGGTAATTCAAGCTGGCCATCCGGGCGGAAAAAATAAATTCTACTATTGAATTTCGAAAGCCAACTGCCGGCTGGACAGAGAATCTAAAAAAATCAACATTGGAATAAGAAGAGCTGTTATTGGTATATAAATTCTTGATGCCACCATAACCCAATTGGCCATAGGTTTCAAAAACAAAATGCTTTCCGGCAGGATAGAAGTAACCGGCACCCCCTTCGAGCATTGTGCCGTGGCCGCTTCCATATTCATCATCATCGCCGCCGCCGGTAACAAAGTTGAAAACGCCTCCCACCCGATTTGTGAATGCATGAGCCCCCTGCAATTCAAAACCGCTCCACTCGTCACCGGTAGAAAGAGCAAGATTGATTCTTGATTCTCCTTTTTGTTGAAATACAGGAACGTTCTGCATGTTAGGAGCATAGTAATAATGGGTGCAACCGGAGAGAACCAGTAAAGCCGTAATCAATGAAATTGCAAGCGCGAAACGTATTGATAAAATTGCTTTCATAACGGAGACTTTTTTCCTTATTAATTATCTGCATCAGTATTACTACAATTCTGCTATTCAAGAATTATTTTGGTTTTAAATTCCTTGTCTGAAGTTTTTATTTCAAGAAGATATATACCGGCCGGAAGATGGTTTCGCCTGACAGTGAAGGTTGTGGTCTTAATTAGTCGTCCCTTAACAATTCCTGAAACGTAGGCCAGTAAAGGTTTTCAAGACAATGGTGTGCAAAAAATGATGCAGGGATTTTGAAAGAATCTTTGAAAACCTTGCAACTTTGCACAT
>Ga0134121_10001326_pt1 | contig 23379 bp, 22 predicted proteins | sample KB301_FD_96463 | JGI IMG/M metagenome (GOLD analysis project Ga0134121, IMG submission 96463) | Terrestrial soil microbial communities without Nitrogen fertilizer from Kellogg Biological Station, Michigan, USA - KB3-0-1 | ecosystem: Environmental > Terrestrial > Soil > Unclassified ... | reverse complement strand
CGACCGCCTCACCGAGCTGAACCCGGTGGACCTCGCGCGCATCGTTGATGCGCTCTCCTACCGCGAGAGCGCGGAGATCGTCGCCGCGCTCGACGAGGAGACCGCCGCCGAGACCCTCGAAGAGGTCAGCGACGAGCGCGTGGCCGACCTCCTCGAAGGCATGGACCAGGAGCGCGCCGCGGACATCCTCGAAGAGATGACCCCGGCCGCCGCCGCGGACGTCCTGGAAGACCTGGACGACGAGGTCGCCGAGCAGCTCCTCTCCCGCATGGAGCCCGAGGAAGCCGCCGACGTCCAGACCCACCTCGCGTTCGACGAGGACAGCGCCGGCCGCATCATGACCACCCACTTCGTGAGCGTCCCGGCAAGCGCCACGGTGGGCGACGCCCTGGCTGCGATCCGCTCGCTGGAAGAGGTCCCCGACCCCCTCCTCGCCGTCTATGCCGTGGCGCCGGACGATCCGGGCGTCCTCCACGGGATCGTGCGGTTGCGCAACCTGATCGTCGCCGATCCGGCGACTCCGCTCGCCGCGGTCATGGACGACGACGTGCCCACGGTCGGCCCCAACGACCGTGCCGAGGACGCCGCGCGGGTGCTCGCCGAATACAACCTGCTCGCCGTGCCGGTGCTCGACGACGAGACCCGGAAGCTGATCGGGATCGTGACCGTCGACGATGCTCTGGCGGTGCTCCTGCCCGACGTGTGGCAGCGGCGCGGCGCCCGGAGCTTTGCCGCGTAAGGTTGCAATGAAAAGCCGCCGGTTTTGGCCCTATCTGAGGGCCCTGGGGCCCGGCCTCCTGGCCGCCGCCGCGGGCAACGATGCCGGCGGCATCGCGACCTATGCCTCGGCCGGCGCCTCCTACGGCTACAGCCTCCTCTGGGCTCTGGTCCTGGTGACGATCTGCGTCGGGATCGTCCAGGAGATGAGCGCGCGGATGGGCACCGTCACCGGAAAGGGGTTTTCCGATCTGGTCCGGGAGAGCTTCTCGCTGCGCGCCACGGCGCTGATCCTGCTGACCCTGCTGGTGGCGAACGCGGGGATCATCGTCTCGGAGTTCATCGGGATCGCCGCCGCGGCCGAGCTGTTCGGGGTGAGCCGCTACATCGCCGTGCCGCTCGCCGCGGTCCTCGTCTGGCTGCTCATCACCCGCGGCTCCTATGGCTGGGTGGAGCGGATCTTCCTCGTCCTCTCCTTCGCCTTCCTCGCCTACATCGGCGCCGCCTTCCTCGCCCGGCCGGACTGGAGCGAGGTGCTCCGGGAGACCGCGCGGCCCCACTTGCGGACCGAGGTGGGCTACCTCTACGTGCTCATCGCGCTCATCGGCACCACGATCTCTCCCTACATGCAGCTCTACGTCCAGTCGTCGGTCGTCGAGAAGGGGGTCACGCCGGCCGACTACCGCTACACACGCTTCGACGTGATCATCGGCACCGTCTTCGCCGGGATCGTGGCCGCCTTCATCATCATCGCCACAGCGGCGACCTTGTTCCCGCGGGGAATCACGGTCGAGACAGCCCAGGACGCGGCGCGCGCCCTGGAGCCCGTCGCCGGCCGCTTCGCCCAGGAACTGTTCGCTCTCGGCCTCCTCGGCGCCTCGCTCCTCGCGGCCGGAGTGCTCCCTCTCGCGACGACCTACATGATGAGCGAGGCGTTCGGGTTCGAGCGGGGGGTATCGCGCTCCTGGGAGGAGGCGCCGATCTTCATGGGGCTGTTCACCGGCCTGATCGTGCTCGGCGCCGGCGTGGCGCTCATCCCCGGCCTCCCGCTGATCCAGGTCCTGATCGGTGTCTACGTGCTCAACGGCCTGCTCCTCCCCGTCGAGCTGTTCGCGATCCTCCGGCTGGTCAACGACCGGGAGCTGATGGGCCCGCACGTCAACCACCCGCTCCACAACCTCCTCGCCTGGGGCATCGCAATCGTAGTCAGCCTCCTCTCGCTGATCCTGATCGTGCTCACGGTGCTGGGGTGGTTCGGGGTGGTATAAGGGTTCCATGCTGGAGCCCCGGCTCGACCAGCTGCCGCCAGCCCAGAGGAGCCTCTGGCCGAAGCTCTCCGAGGTACCCTCGGGATTCGTTCTCTATGGAGGAACGGCTCTGACCCTCCGGCTAGGTCATAGGCCGTCGGAGGACTTCGACCTCTTCGCGAACGCTTCCTTCCATCCGGATGAGCTCGAACGGGAGATCCCGTTTCTGAAAGGAAGCGTCCGTCTCCAGTCTTCCCCCAATACACTGGTCTCGCAAGTGATGCTTCCTGAAGGAACCACTAAAGTGTCGTTCTTCGGAGGCCTCCCCCTCCGTCGTGTGAAGGACCCGGAACCGACTGCTCGAAACGGGCTTCCCATCGCCTCACTGCTCGACCTGGCAGCCACCAAGGTCAAGGTGGTCCAGGATCGGGCGGAAGCCAAGGACTACCTGGACATCTTTCAGATCTTGGAGGAGGGAATCAATCTTCCCCATGCTCTGGCCTCAGCTCACGCTGTCTACGGTGCTGTATTCAACCATCTTCTGAGTCTCAAAGCGTTGAGCTACTTCGGCGACGGCGATCTTGGGACTCTACCGGAGAAGGTCCGTACGCGACTGGCAGCTGCGGTCTCCTCCGTCGATCCGACCCGCCTCCCGGAGGTCGCCCCTCTCCCCGGAGGGCTGCTCCATGACTGACCTCGAGAAGGTCGCCAAGCGCCTCTTTTGGTGGAAGCCTCCCACCGAGGGTTTGGCGGATCCTCACCGGTTTCTCGCCCAAGTGATGGTCTACGGCACTCCTGAGGATCTGAAGGTCGCACGCCAGCACTTCCCGGAGAGCGCCTTCCGAGAGGTCCTCGCCGATCCTCCTGCCGGGCTCTTCGATCCACGCTCCTGGGCGTATTGGCATCTCGTCTTCGGGCTCGAGGCGCCTCCCGAGCCACCGCGTCGCCGCCTTTGAAGTCCCCCCTCCCCATCGACGACGTCCTGCCCGAGCTCGTCGGCGCTCTGCGCGCCGTCTCCTCGGCAGTGCTCGTGGCCCCCACCGGCGCGGGCAAGACGACGCGGGTGCCTCCGGCCTTGCTCGCGGCCGGGATTGGCGGGGACCGCCGGATCGTGATGTTGGAGCCCCGGCGCATCGCCGCCCGTGCCGCAGCCCGCCGTATGGCGGAGGAGAACGGCTGGAGCCTCGGTGGCGAGGTGGGCTACCAGGTGCGCTTCGACCGTCGCGCCGGACCCTCGACCCGCATCCTGGTGGTGACCGAGGGGATCCTGGTGCAGATGCTCCAGGCCGATCCGTTCCTGGAAGAGGTCGGCGCCATTCTCTTCGACGAGATCCACGAGCGCAACCTGCAGACCGATCTTTCCCTTGCCATGGCCCGGCGAGTGCAGCGGGAAGTGCGCCCGGACCTGCGCCTGCTCGCCATGTCGGCCACGGTCGATCCCGGACCGATCGCGGAGTATCTGAATGCCCCCGTCATCGAGAGCCGGGGAAGGCTTCATCCGGTGGAGATCGAATATCTCGATCCGCGGCGAGAGCGGGGCGAAGAGCCGCCGCTTCCCGCCCGGGTCGCCGTCGCGGTGCGCCGGGTGCTGGAGCGGAGCCCCGGCGACGTCCTCGTGTTCCTCCCCGGCGTCGGCGAGATCCAGCGCTCCGCGGAGGCCCTGACACCGCTCGCTGTCGAGCGCGACCTCGCCGTCCTGCCGCTCTACGGCGACCTGCCGCCCGAGCGGCAGGATGCGGTCCTGCGCCCCCTCGACCGCCGCAAGGTGGTGCTCGCCACGAACGTGGCCGAGACCTCCGTCACGGTCGACGGCGTGACCGCCGTGGTGGACAGCGGTCTGGTGCGGCGGCTGCGCTACGACCCGGCGACCGGGCTCGACCGCCTGGAGCTCGGGAAAGTGAGCCGTGCCTCGGCCGACCAGCGGGCGGGACGGGCGGGACGGCAGGCGCCGGGCCTCTGCCTCCGGCTCTGGGGAGAGTGGGAGCACCCGGCTCTCCCGGAGCGGGAGACGCCCGAGATCCGGCGAGTCGACCTCGCCGGTCCGGCGCTCCAGCTCCTCGCCTGGGGAGAGGGAGACCCGTCCTCGTTCGAGTGGTTCGAGGCGCCCGAGCCGGCGGCCCTGACCGCGGCCATGGATCTCCTGCGCCGGCTCGGAGCCACAGGTCCGCACGGACTGACACCGACGGGAACTGCCATGGCCCACCTGCCGGTCCATCCGCGCCTCGCCCGGCTCCTCATTGAAGGGCACCGCCTCGGCCACCCGCGCGAAACCGCTCTGCTCGCCGCTCTCCTCGCGGAGCGCGATCCCTTCCCGCGCAGCCCGCGCGCCGAGCGGGGCACCGGTCCTCGCCGCTCCTCCCGCTCCGACCTCCTGGACCGCCTGGACGCCCTCGAAGCCTTCGAGCGCCACGGCCGTTCCTCCGGCCCCGACCTCAATCCTGGAGCCGCCCGCTTCGTCCTCCAGGCACGGGACCAGCTCGCTGAGACGATCCGCCGCGAGCTGGGTCCGCCCTCCGGCACGAGCGAGGATCGCGATGAAGCCCTCCTGCGCGCCCTTCTCGCCGCCTATCCGGACCGCGTTGCACGCCGCCGGGAGCCGCGGAGCCCCCGTGCCGTGATGATCGGCGGCCGTGGCGTCCGCCTGGCCGAGGAGAGCGCCGTGCTGGAACCAGAGCTTTTCCTTGCCCTAGATGTCAGCGGTCTGCAGCCCGAAGCCCTCGTCCGTCTCGCTTCGGAGGTCGATCCCGCCTGGCTGCCAGGTGACGCCCTACGGACCTCGGTGGAGGTCGAATTCGATCCGGAGCGTGAGAGGGTCGTGGCCCGAAAGAGGACGCGCGACGAGGATCTGATCCTCTCCGAAACCGAGGCACCACCCCCGGCCGGGGAGGCCGAACAGGCGCTCGTCCGCGCCGCCGCCGAGAGACTCGACCGCGCCCTCCCCTTGGACGATCCGGAGGTCGCCGGCTTCCTCGCCCGCGTGCGCTGCCTGCGTGAGTGGATGCCCGAGCTCGGCCTGACCGCCTTCGACACCGGAGATCTGTTGGATCTCCTCCCTGCTCTCGCCGCCGGCAAACGCTCGTTCGCCGAGCTGCGCCGCGCGCCTCTCCTCGACGTGCTCCGGGGAACGCTCTCCTGGGAGCAGCTCCAAGCGCTGGAGCGCGAGGCGCCGGAGCGGCTGGAGGTGCCGAGCGGCAGCCGCATCCGCGTCGACTACGAGCCCGGCCGGCCGCCGGTCCTCGCCGCACGCATCCAGGAGCTCTTCGGCCTCGCCGAGACCCCGCGCCTGGCCGCCGGCCGGGTGCCCGTCCTGATGCACCTGCTCGCCCCGAACTTCCGGCCGCAGCAGGTCACTCACGACCTGCGCAGTTTCTGGGAGAACACCTACCCGCAGGTCCGCCGAGAGCTCCAGGGCCGCTATCCGAAGCACGCCTGGCCCGAAGATCCCTGGACGGCGAAGGCGCAGAGGAAGCCGGTCAGAAAATGAGGATCTCTCCGATTCTCTTTGCCACTTCCCGCGTCCGCTCCAGTGCCGCCACGATGTTGCGGAACCTCTCGATCTCGGCCATCCTCAGCCGCATCCCGGCCCGCGCGGCGAGCCAGCGGTCGAGCACCTGGTAGCCACCGATGCGCTCGTACCAGATCGGAATCTCGATCCCCTCGAAACAGAGAGCCTCGCCATCCAGCAGCACGCGCCTCTCCTCCGGCCGGTAGACGCGTGCCCGTCTTCCCGCGGCGAGCGGCCGGTCGCCGTCCCCAAGGAAGCGGACCGGCGAATCCGCCAGGCGCGGATCGCGGAGCAGGTGGAGGCCGATCAACTCCTCTCCGAGGCCAGCCAGGCGATCGAAAACCTCCCGATCCGGCGGAAACGGGATCCGTGGGAAATCCCTCCGCAGCAGATCCGCATAGCGCTCCCGATAAGAGGGAGCCCAGAGCACCGCGTAGACGTACGCCATCACCTTCTCGGGCGCCGGCTCCTCTCCGTAGAGGTCACCAAGGAGGTGCCTCACCTGCGGCGTCAGGTTCGACGTCCGCTCGCCGGCGAGCGCTCCGGCCGGCTCGCGCCAGAGCGGAAAGACGTAGTTGACGTCGTGCGCGCTCACCGCCTTGTGACCGGCGAGTTGGTCGGTCACCAGTGCCCCCGCCTCCTCCTTGTGCTGGCGCGGCACGATCAGCGCCAGGTTTTCCCCTTGTCGCATGTGCCGCAGGACCGCCTCGCGCGGCCGCTCCAGCACGTAGCCGGCGGCAAAGATGTGCCGGAGGTCGAAGGGGCGGGCCAGGAAGGTCGTGATCCGCCCCTCCCAGGCCGTGTCCTCCCGCGCCCGCCGCAGCTGCTCCCGAGACAGTTTCCAGGCGGCGAGATCGACCCCGGGACGACCGCCGGCCTCGCGCAGCATGAGCTCGCCGCGGAATTCCCGGACCCGCCGATGCAGGCGTTCCCGGTCCACATCGGTGACCAGGGCATCCCGTCCGGTGATCAGGCCGGCCGAGAAGAGATCGAAGATCTGCGGCAGCGGCAGGCCGCGACGGTACTCCGCCTCGACCCCGGCGTCGCGTCGCACGAAGAAATAGGCCGGCCCCTGCGGCTCCACTTCGGTCCAATCGGTCGACTCCACGTCGCGGCTCGCCAGCCACCGCAGCTTCTGCATGCGGCCTCCCTGCAGGTCGGCCCGTGATACCTTTTTCTCCAGGCTTGGCCGCTTGACCAGCAGCACGATCGCCATCCCCTGCTCGATGCCGAACACGTTGGCATCCGCCGATCCGTCCGGCCGCTCTTCGCGCCGCCTCCGGTTTCCGTGCAGATCGAGCACGTAGACCTCGTCGAAGGTGCACAGGAGCGACCGCCGCATGCCGCGGAACGTGGCGCCATCCAGCCATCCGTGATTGGTCACGAAGCCCACGACCCCCTCGCCGTTCTGGTCGATCTTCCACTGCGCGAAGCGGAGGAACTTCACATAGTCGTCGCGCAGCCATTTCGGATTGCGCTCCCGGAGAGGCTCACCATCCACCCGGAAGTATCCCTCGTCGGACCTTCCATCCTGGAGCCGATAACCCTGGAGGAGGTCGTTGTAGGTGGCCTCCTGGTTCGCCGAGTGCCCGGACCAGGGAGGATTGCCGACCACCACACAGATCCGCTCCTCCTGCTTGACGCGGTCGGCTTCCTGCGACTCGTGGGCCAGCGCGTCGACATACGGCAGGGGAGTCTGCGCGGTCTGCTCGCGGTGGAGGGCGTCGGTCAGGTAAAGCTGGACCCGCTCGCCGTCCGATGGCCGATGGCCGAGTGTCCCGAGCGAGACGCTCATCTGCAGGTGCCCGATGGCATACGGCGCCATCATCAGCTCGAATCCGAAGAAGTGGGGTAGCAGGTGCTCGCGTACGAGAGCCGCGACCGCCGCGTCGCCGCGCTCCTGCCGCCAGGTCTCTGCGGCGACTCGACAGGCTTCGACGACGAAGGTCATGGTGCCCGCGGCCGGATCGAGCAGACGCACCCCGGGATCGGCGAGCCCCAGCGGCCGGCCGAGGCGATGGCGCAGCAGGAGGTCGACCGAGCGGACGATGTAGGAGACGACGGGCAGAGGCGTATAGAAGACGCCTCGGCGCTTGCGCAGGTCGGGATCGTACGAGCGCAGGAACGTCTCATAGAAATGAAGGATCGGGTCCGTCCCTCGGAGCGGCAGCCGGCTCGCCGCCCGGGTCCGGCCGAAATCCGGAAAGGATGATTGCCGCAGGAGGTCGACCAGATCGTCGACGATCCATCCGACCTCGGCCGGCATGGGACCCACGGAGATGTACCGGAAGACGTCGCGCAGGATGCCGCTCGACAGCGGAACCTCCTCGAACGCCTGGACACGGTCGAAGCTCTCCCGGAGGCTCGACCAACGGGCGGCGAGGAGGCCATAGGCGATGGTCTGGGCGTACAGGTCGGCGAACTGGGGAATGTCGAGCTTCGAGAGCAGGTACTGCCGGAACGCCTGATAGAACCCGGAGAGCCGCGACACCTCGCCGCCTTGCTGCTCCCGTTCGAGACGCGCGGCGATGCGCGCCGCGAGAACGCGCGCCCGGCCGGCCAGGCCGACCGCCAGGGCTGCGGCGTCCGGCGAGCGTGGCGCCCGAAAGGCCAGGAAATCTCCGACCAGGGCCTCAAGCTTCTCCTCCCCGTCCGAGGCATCGATCCGTACGGTGCCCACCCGCGCGCCGCGGCGGTAGAGGCGGATCTCGCAAAAATTAGTCAGGAGGAGGTTCGGAAAGGTCTTCCGGTACCGCTCGAGCTGCTCCGAGACCTCGGCGCGGTCGAGATCGGTTCCCGGCCGTTTCGCCTCGATGTACCCGACGATCCCGTGCTCGCCGTCGCGGATCTGGAGGTCGAGGAGGCACTCTTCGGTCTTGCGCGGGATGACGATGGCGCGCACCCCCGGCCGGCCCAGGCGGACTGCCAGCGCTTCGACGAGCGCCCCCAGGAACGGATAGAACGTCTCTTCACGAGCATCGCCGCGCCGGCTCTCCTCCTCCACCCGTTCGCGGTAGACCGAGAGCGGATCCGAGCCGGGAGCCGACGCAGACAGATTTCGGGTCGGCCGAGGGCGTAGCGCCATCGTGCCGAAGAATAACCCAAAACGGGTACAGATGGACGGAAGATGTTTCTTCCGAAAGCTACTTCTTCTTTCTTCCCTCCTCCGCGGCTCGGGCGGCGAGCCACTCCAGAGCTCCCGGCGTGGCCTCCCAGGTCTCCCGGCCCGCCGCGGCATAGGCCTGAGCCTCCTCGGCGCTCCCCGTCCGCAACAGTCTGCCCGGAGGCTCCATGGACGCGGAGCCCGGCTCGAGGAGCGCCCGGATCGCGAACGGATTGGCACCGACGGCTTCATCCAGGAGCTTGCGGGCGGCTGCCGAGTCCCCTTCGCGGCGAAAGGCGAGGAGCACCCGCGGCAAGGTCCAGAAGGCGGATTTGTCCCGATAGCGGCTCAAGAGCTCCTGGAGGTCATCATGCCGCCGCAGGTTGAGATAGGCATCGGCCAGGAGGTACCGCGCCCTGGCGCCATCGGGTCTGTCGAGACGCAGCAGCTCCCGCAACGGCTCGACCGCTTCCGCGAAGCGCCGGGCCTGGTGGAGGGTCACGGCACAGCGGGAGAGGGCGCCCAGATAGGCAGTCGTGTCGCTCCCGGCAATCTGCCCGGCGAAAGCGTGGAAGACGGCCCGCAGCTCGAAGCGATCCTCGCGGAGCTCCACCTCGACAGCCTCACGGCCGGCCCCCTCTGCGAGAGCCGTCCGGATCTTCTCGGCGACCTCCAGATCGGTGGTCTGGATACGTTCCGGCCGGTATCCGGTGCGACGCGCGAGCTCCGGCAGGGCATCGACTGCCAGGTCGCCCTCGGGCGTATCCGCCACCCGCGACATGGCGATCTCTCCGGTCGGAAGATCCAGGCAGAGCGCAGCCCAGACCATCTCCAGCCGGGGCGCGCTCCCCACGTCGGCTTTCATCCACAAAGGCAGGAGAAAGAGGTCCACCTGCCACACCGCTCCAGGCTGCCGCGGAACCGCCCAGAACCCCTCCAGATCGCGCTGCTCCATCGCGTCCTCCTGCGCGCAGTGTAGCGCAGGAGCGAGACTTGTCACAGCAGCGGCGGACTTTTCTTCTCGGGAGAGATTTCCCCCTCTCCCGGGAGGGCGTGAGTGCGTGTGGGAGAGGGGGCCAGGGGGTGAGGGGCCCCTAACTCTTCTTGTACTTCACACGGATTCCCTCGGCCGCCTGCTTCGGGTCCATCTTCTTCAGCGAGTCGAGGGTGTACTCCCAGATGAGGGTATTGCCCTCCTTGCGGTGGGCGTTGCTCTCCAGGACCTGGAACGGGGCCTCGATCTTCCAGGCGATCCGCAGCCCCTTGAACGCCTGCTCGAGCTGCTTCTCCATCTCCGGCGAGACCTGGCCTTCGCCGCCCATCTCCTGCTTCTGCTCTTCCAGCGGGTTCTTGGGCTTGGTGGTGAGGAGGATCGTGTTCCCCTGCTCGGTAATCTCCAGATCGCCGAAGGGCGTATCGAACGGGTTCTCCGGCGTGGGCGGACCCGGCTGCGCTTCGGCGGCCGGTTTCGGCTCGGAGAGCTTGACCTGCTTCAGCTTGTGGACATCGTCGAAGCCGAGGGTGAAGGCGGCCAGCATCTTCAACCCCTGATCCTGGAAGCTGCTGTCGAGGAGCTTGACGCCAGGAGGCAGGCTCTTCGCCAACTCCGCCTTCTGCTTCTCGGGGTCGGGCTTGGTCTCGGTCTTCTTGGCGTTGGCCAGGAAATCCTGCTTGGCCTTTTCCAGCTCCGCCGCGGTGGGCTCCCCCTCCTTCCCCTCCATGGAGCGCTGCATCATCAGCATCATGTAGACCATCGGCTCCAGGTCCACCTTCATCGAGAAGCCGGCCTTGCCGGAGAGGTCCTTCTGCAGGACCAGCGACTGCTCGACATCGAAACATCCGGTCAGCAGGAGACACCCCGCCAGACCGAGCCCCAGGCTCGCCTTCCGGTTCATCACGACCTCCTTATCGGACAACAAAGGCGCGCGGGGCGTCAGTGCGCCCGCGCCGCCTCTTCCATCTTCTGGGCCTGAAAATGCGTGGTCAACGGCTCGACCAGCGGGTCCAGGTCCCCTTCCAGGATGGTGGGGAGCTGGTGGATCGAGAGCCCGATCCGGTGGTCGGTGACGCGGCTCTGCGGAAAGTTGTAGGTGCGGATCTTCTCCGAGCGGTCGCCGGAGCCCACCATGCGCCGGCGCTCCTCGACCATCGCCGACTCCGCCTTCTCGCGCTCGATCTCGTAGAGCCGCGCCTTGAGCACGCGCAACGCTTTCGCCTTGTTCTTGATCTGGCTCCGCTCGTCCTGGCAGCTCACCACCAGGCCGCTCGGGATGTGGGTGAGGCGCACCGCCGAATAGGTCGTATTGACCCCCTGGCCGCCGGGACCGGAGGCGCAGAAACGGTCGATCCGCAGGTCCTTCTCGTCCACCTCGACCTCCACGTCCTCGGCTTCGGGGAGCACGGCCACGGTGACCGCCGAGGTATGGATGCGGCCCGCGGCTTCGGTGGCGGGCACGCGCTGCACACGGTGGACGCCCCCTTCGTACTTGAGCCGGCTGTAGGCGCCCCGGCCTTCGACGATCGCCGAGATCTCCTTGACGCCGCCCAGCTCGGACTCGGAGAGATCGATCACCTCGATCCGCCATCCCTGCCGCTCGGCGTACCGGGTGTACATGCGGAACAGCTCGGCCGCGAAGAGCGTGGCCTCGTCACCGCCGGTTCCGGCGCGGATCTCCAGGACCACGTTGCGCTCGTCGTTGGGATCTTTGGGCATCAGCTCGACGCGGAGCTTCTCTTCGAGCGCGGCGATGCGGGAGGCGAGCTGCTCGCGCTCCTCGCGCGCCATCTCCCACAGCTCGTCGTCCTTGGACAGGCCGGCGAGCATCTCCTCCGTCTCGTCGCTCTGCTGCCGGACCCGCTTGTAGTCGCGATACAGCTCGACCACCGAGCTGATCTCCGACAAGGCCTTGTTGGTCTCCGCATAGGCCTTGTGGTCGGTCAGCACCGACGGGTCGGCGAGGCGCTGGGTCAGCTCCTCGTGAGTCTTTTCCAGCTGTGCGAGCTTCTCGATCATGGCACGGACCTCAGGCTGCTCCGGCGAGGAGGCCCTCCCAGGGGAGCGCCTCCTCGGAGAACGATACGACGCCCTCGGCCGGAGAGGCTAGGCGCTGGGCTGATTGTAGCGGCGCTTGAAGCGCTCGACACGGCCCGCGGTGTCGACCAGCTTCTGCTTGCCCGAGAAGAACGGATGGCAGGCGCTGCAGATCTCCAGACGGACCTCGTCGCTGGTCGAGTGGGTCTCGAAGGTGTTCCCGCACGCGCAGTGCACGGTCACCATGTGCAGAGTCGGATGAATGTCTTTCTTCACGGCTCGTTCCTTGCTCTTGAAATGTTCCCCGGTCATGAGGGAACGGGAAGCCTAAACGATGAGCGGCCTCTTGACAAGGCCGCCCGCGAGGGAATCAACAAGAAACGGGGGGATTTCCTTCCCGCTACAATCCCGCCATGAGCTTCCACGACGACTGCCTCGTCCTCGACGGCCACACCGACGTCCCCACCCGCCTCTGGGAGTCGCCCGTCGATCTGGGCGGGCCGCAGAAAGATCGCCACCTGGACCTGCCGCGCCTCCGCCAGGGAGGTGTGGACGGCGTCGTCTTCGCCCTCTACGTCCCCCCGACGCTCTCCCCCGAGCTCGGGTGGCAGCACGCACTGGCGCTCCATGCCGCCACCGAGCGCGCGCTCGCGCCGCTGGCCGGAAAGATGGAGATCGTCACCACGGCCGAGGACATCCGCCGGGCCGCCTGGCGCGGCGTGGTCGGTGTGCTGATCGGCCTCGAGAATGGGCGTCCACTGACCATCCCCGGCACCCTCGATACCTGTGTCAAGCTCGGGGTCCGCTACGTCACCCTGACCCACAACGGAACCCACGAGTGGTGCGACTCCGCGACCGACGCGCCCGCCCACGGCGGCCTCTCCGGCGAAGGGGAACGGATCGTCCGCGAGCTCAACAAGCGGGCCATCGTGCCGGATGTCTCCCACATCTCGGACGACGCCGTGCTCCACGTCCTCGACGTCTCCAGGGCCCCGGTGATCGCCAGCCACTCGTCATCCCGCGCGATCTGCGACCACCCGCGCAACCTGCCCGACGCCTTGGTCCGCGAGATCGCCCGCCGGGACGGCGTCGTGATGGCCAACAGCTACCCCGCCTTCGTCGATCCGGCCGCCATGCAGGCCGCCCGCGAGCGAGGCGCGCTCCTCATGCCGGTGCTCCAGGAAACCGAGGACGCCTACATGGCCGATCCCGGCAAGCACTGGGAAGAGCGGGCGCGCCTCTTCGTCGATCATCCCCTGCCCGAGATCCCGCTCGACCGCCTGGTCGACCACCTCCTCCGCCTGATCGACCTCGGAGGGGAAGAGCACGTGGGGATCGGCACCGACTTCGACGGCATGCCCGACACCCTGAAGGGCTTCGAAGACCCCTCACACTTCCCCGACCTCACTGCCGCCCTCCTCGCGCGGGGCGTCGACAAGGCCGGAGTGCGGTTGATCCTGGGGGAGAACTTCCTGCGGGTGCTCAAGCGGGCGGAGGCGGTTTGATCCGATCCTTGACAGAACTACGGGTAACCAGTAGTCTCGCCGCGGATGGATTACGAGTGGGATGCCGCCAAGGCTGCCGAGAATCGCCGCAGGCACGGCATCGATTTCGTGGATTCCATCCCAGCGATCGAGGATCCGAACCGCCTCGAGGAGGTCGACACCCGATTTGAGTACGGAGAAGAGCGGATACGCAACATAGGCTTGGCAGTCGGCAACGTCCTTTTCGTCGTCACGACCATGCGCGGTGACAAGACGTCCCGCATCATCTCCGCCCGGAGGGCCACACGACATGAGCAAGACCGGTACTACGCGGGTGACCGTGAAACCTGGTGAGGCGCCGCCTCGCGGCGAGACCGACTGGACACGAGTGAACGCGATGACAGACGAAGAGGTGCTGGCGGCGGCCCACTCCGATCCCGATGCGCAGCCACTCGACCGGGAGGCATTGGCGAAGATGCGCCGGGTCTCCTCTGTAAAGGCGTTGCGGCAGCGGCTCGGCATGACACAGGCCGAGTTCGCCGAGGCCTTCAGACTGCCCATCAGCACCCTCCGGGATTGGGAACAGCATCGCAGCACCCCCGATGCACCGGCCCGCGCGTTGCTTCAAGCTATCGAGCGCGAACCCGAGACGATGCGACGCCTGTTGTCTCAGGCGGCCTGACACTGGAAGCTTGCCGCGCGCTCGTCGCCGATGCCTTCACCAAGCCCCTATGAACCTGCCTCTCTATCAGCATGCCGCCCTGAGGCTCCGTTTCCCCGAGTACAACTTCACACAGGGAGACGTGGCTACTCTATTGGACTACGTTGCTCATCTCGGCGGAGGCGAGAGGGGATGCGTGGTGAAGGTTTTCGACGCGATCGAAGGCTCGATCGCCGTCGTAGTGGTACGGGAGTCAGGCATTGAGGGATTCCGGGCGGATGAGGCCCTCCCGTCGGTCATCTCGCGAGAGGTGCAATAGCTACGCCAAATCCTAGGCCAATCGCAGAGCATAGGGGACTGCGCTGGCTAAGAACCGCCCTCCATTCATTGGTGCTTTCAGGAGTGGACAATGCTTTCTTTCGCGACTGAGTTTCCGGTAAATCATGAGCACCCACTGATGAGCTTTCTACAGGCCGTACAAGAATGGGTTCTCGGCTCACCTCATACAGTCCTGAACCTTAAAGATTTTGAGGGAGTCGGAGTCCCAGGAGAATGGAACACTCAGCGAGCAAATGAGCGCGTTGACATACTGAGTCTTTCATCGCCCAGTCAGGACTGGGCAGCTGCCAGATACACGAAGACCGACGGCGCGCTGGAATGGGTGACAACTATTATCTTCTCGCGCTTGGCTACAGATTCATGGGTAGGGATTCGCGTTGCTTGTGAATCTAGTCATCCCGCGGTCCGGTTACCTCCGGCAAAGAAGCCCGTAGTTGTCCGTACACTGCTACAGACCCTCGGTGGCGCACAGGACGGATTGCTTCGTGTCGGCAACACACCACACAGGCTTGAAAACGTCGACATCGACATTGCGGCACGGCTTATCTCCGGAAGTTCCGAATGTAGATTGCCAATCGTGTACGTCAGTTCGGGATACCAAGGTGACTACATCGTAAACTCCGATCGCTTGGCCAGCGAGCTCGGCGGAATGGCTCATGTGGTTCTTGAGCCAAACCGCGCGTTCTCCTTACGCTTAAAGCTTGAAGTCGGGTCCGAAAATGTCTATGGGGGGACCATAGGTGTCTACTGGCCCGACGGCGCGGGTCGGCGCTCCTTCTTTCTGGGCAGGGAGTATGAGTCTTCAGCAGAGATTCAGCATGCCGTCGTTGAGGAGGTTAGATCCGCGCTTGCAAACAGACGTCCCCTTGATCGCTGCACGTGGGCGGCCGTCCAGGCGTTAGTGTCGCGCAGTACATTTGAAGCACTTAGGGCTGCCGGTTCACAGGAAGTAGGAAAATATGTTGAGGAGTTTGACAAAGAAATACAAGCGAAGGCTGAACAGCTCGAAGATGCTGAAAGGGAAATCGCTAGGCTTCGGGCTGAGATTCGCAAGTACGAAACCCGCACGCCCATCGGTTCAGGACTTGCACTCCGAACTGGGAAGGAGCAAGATCTTTACCCAGGTGAATTAGCCGGCATCGTCCGAGAAGCAATCCAGGATGCCTCAACCCGTGTTGTCCAAGACAGCCGTCGTGCACACGTGCTCTCAGCAATCATGAATGTGAACGAGGTAAGTAGCGACGCTGAGCGCATGCGAGAGGAACTCAGAGATCTTCTCCGTGGTTTCAAGGGCTTGGACGCAAGAATCCGCCGAGGTCTCGATAGAATGGGTTTCACGATTTCCGAAGAAGGGAAGCACTGCAAGCTCGTTTTTCAAGGAGATGATCGGTATACATTCGTCTTGCCGAAGAGTGGCAGCGACCAGAGAGGTGGCCTGAACGCTGCAAGCGACATTTCGCGCCTATTGTTTTGAGGCTAGCTGCCCTGGTTGGTTGCTCTTATAGTGCCGGACATCTCTCACGTCTCGGACGATGCCGTGCTCCATGTCCTCGACGTCTCCAAGGCCCCGGTGATCGCGAGCCCACTCGTCGTCCCGCGCGATCTGCGACCACCCGCGCAACCTGCCCGACACCCCTGGTCCGCGAGATCGCCCGCCGGGACGGTGTCGGCCCTGGGCTTTCTAGAGAGCTCTGCTTTTCTTGTGGCGCCTGTTGTTGCGGGAGCACCTGCTATTCCTTCGAACGCTCCGCGGCAACTTCCAGCGGGCGCTTTGGCGGAAGCGATACCACCTTCCGGCCGCTCTGCCGTTCTTGCTCCTTGAGGTCCTGGAATATCCTTTCCAGGTCATAGTCGAAACGAGCGGCATGCTCCTCACGGACCCTTCGGACTTCTTCGACGATCGGGTCATTCCACATAAGATCACGCTCCCATCAGTTCTTCCGGGGTGCAGATGATCGGTGGCTCGTACCCTGCTGCGTGGCATATCTCTGCGACGGCTTTTTGCATCTGCGCGTTGGCGATGTGCTTGCAGTTCCAGGTCAGCAGGTAATCCATACCGTGAACAGTGGCGATCGCAATATGTGACGCATCTTCTGCAGCTCGAGCCGGGATCATGCCTCGGTGCCATAGTTGTGACGACGATCAGATCTCGACTCAACCTGGCGGCCAGGTAGCTCACGACTGTGGTCTTGCCGTAAACTCTGTCTTTCAAATCGCTTAAGCCTCCTCGCACAGCGATCAGTCTAGCAGACGCTTTTCCCCTCGTCACCGGACCTGGGCCAAGCCTCCTTCCACGTCCCCATCCGCCCACCGGGGGAGAGTCCAAGATCGTCCCCCTTCGCCGTCGCCGGCGTCGTCTCAGGCCCCTTCGGCATCTTCCGGGGGACACCAAAGGACCGGACCGTGGGCTGACGCAGCCTCGCTTCTCCTTGGTCCTCCTGGCCTGCGGTCGGTTCCTCAGCACCTCTGCCCGCCGCATCGCCTGCCGAGTCCTGGCCGAAGAGCTGGCGTCTCTGGAGGTCGCCTGGTCCGCCACGGAACCTTCCGGCGTCACCGGGCCGGGGATCGAGACCGCCCGGTGGCTCCTCCAGTGTCAGCGCCGATACGAGCTTTGAAGTCTTGTGGGCCGGCTTTCGGGCTGGCCCCTTACTCTTTAGCGAACCCTGATCTTTTAGGTGGCGCCTGTTTGGCGCCGTACCAAATGACAACCGGTGATCGATGGATGCGTTATACTCCTATCATCTCGCTGGCCTGCGCCCAGGGGCCGGCAAAGGGGACCTTGAATGTACGCCGTCTATAAGCTCCACGCCGACGAGCTCGACCAGCGATTCCTTGATACGCTCAAGAGCCAGTTCCAGAACCGCGAGATCGAGATCGCGGTCTCCGAGGTTGTTGAGAGCTCCGAGGACGAGACCGCCTATCTCCTTCGGTCGCCGGCCAATCGCGAGCGGCTGTTGCGCGCCATCGAGAACGTAGCCCAGGGCAAGAACCTTGTCGTCATTGACTCCGGCGATCTCCCGTGAAGAAGATCGCTTTCGAGAAAAGTGCTTTCGAAGACCCGAACCTCTTCGTCACCAATTGCAAGGCCACTGGTCCCGCCGTATCGATAGCGAGCATCGCTTGGTCTACAGTGTGGACAAGGATGTCGTGACGATCGTCGCTTGCAAGTACCACTACTGATTCCTGTTCGACGCAGAGTTCCCTGGAACCTGTCCGGCCAGGGAGCCGAGCCGCGAACCTCATGAGGGCGCAGGCCAAAATGGAGGCCCCGCCCAAACCGGGATCTCCCCCGTGGACACCGGCGCCTCCAACATTCCATCCACCCGGCAAGGCACCAGCCATCCGGGCCTCCACGCCTCCATCCGCGAGCGAAACTCGCCGGCTACCGGGGAGATCTCATCCAGAAATGCGCGCAGCGCCGACTTGTGGCCCCTGCACCTGGCCCTCAACCTGTCCTCGGGCTCCGGGGCAAACGCGACCACCGGATGAACCACCTTCCGTGCGTACCCCAGGACCGCATAGTGGATCACCTCCCACCCGAGAAAATCCTTGAACGTCCTGGGCCTCAGCTCCTGATCCACGGCCAGGATCTCCCCTCGCGCCTTGGGGTTCTTCTTGAGGATCCGCTCCAGCGCCTTGTCCCAGTACATCTTGAGGAGACGCACCTTCGTCAGGCCGGAGATCTGCGTCTTGTTGTCGAGCAGGAACACGTCGAAGAGATGGCTCATCCGCTCTCTGTACTCCTCCGGAAAGCGGAGCCTGAAGAGGACATCGAAGTTGAGCTGCTTCAGAATCTCGTCTGTGCGCTTGTCCTGGGAGACGAAGCGGGTCAGACACAGGTCGAACAGGTCGTGAGCCGCCGGGTCCGTCGCCGCCCGAAGCTCCTCGACGCGCCGCTGGAGGCTTGTCAGCTCGAGCTCCGGAGCCTTCTCGAATTCCTCCCTGATGAGCTGCATGAGCACGCTGCCAACCTCGGCGGCCTTGAGCGACGCCATGCTCTTGGGGTAGACCGGCGGCGCAGGAACCCGGGGCGGCTCGATGCCGAGCACGTCGAGGACCGCCAGCGGCGTCATCTCCAGATCCGGGAGGCCGCCCTCCGGCGCGAGGCGCAGGCGCTCCAGCGACGCACGAAAGTTGTCGAGAGCGGCCGCCTGCCTCGGGTCACACAGGAGGCGGAAGATCCGGCTGTCGAGCAGAAAGCGGAAAGGCCTCTGCCGCCGGCCCCCTGGCCCCCAGCGGGTCCTGCGGGCGACCAGATCGGCCAGGTCGGGCGGGGTGAAGGGGGAAGAGCCCACGAGGCGTGCATGATACCTCCGGCCAGGGTTCGAGCCTGGAGCCCTACGAAGAACACCTCTACCGCTTCGCCGGTGCCCGGTCGGTGGTCCTGGCGAAGGTCGCCGACGAGATCGAGGCGCAGCTCGGCGCGTGGCGCGGGGAGAAGAGCGAATGAACCCGCCACCTCTCACTTGGACCAAAGCCACCTTCCACGTCCCCGTAGCGGAGGACGAAGAATGAGCCGCCGCACGTGGACGAGCGAAGCCGTGATCCCCTACTCCGTCCGGGCCGATGTCAAGCAGTCGGCGAAGTGGCGGTATTGGGACATCGGTCAAGGGGTTGCCGACTCCCGTCTTCCTGGCTCTTGCCGCCGACGTCTACGCCGATCATCTGAAGAGGGTCCATGCCCGGTTGAAGCGGGCCGATGAGCGCCGCAAGGCGCAGCCGGCGGAGGTCGAGTAGCCATGCCCCGCATCCCGACTCCGCTCACCTGGAAGCGCCGCAACTTCGCCGTCTTCGAGCCTCTGGGGATGGTCGACCGGCTCTACGCCGTCGCTGTCTCCGGGCTCGTCTCCGGTCCCTTCGCCATCTACAACTCGCCCCACGGGAGGGGGTTCGTCCTGATCCACCTGCCCTCTCAGGGCGAAGATCATCGACCTGGACATACAGAATGCCTGCAAGGACGCGGCGGAGAAGTTCGCTGCCCTGGACCTCAACTGGTGGACCTGCCTCCCCGAAGAGGTCATCGGCCCGGACCTCCAGGAGATGCGGAACATCCACGAGCGCCTGAAGCCGACCCTCTGGATCGCCAGTGATTGGGGGAAGGGGGACCGATGAAGACTGCGTGCTGCCAGCGCGGATACGAGCTGTGAACCTTCTGGGGGCCGGCTCTTGCCGGCCCCCTCCTTTAAGACAACCGACGACCCTTACTGGCCGTTCCCCATCGAGGACCGCCGTTCTCCACGCTTGACCTTCCTCTCCTGAACGCTTTTCCCTCCTCCGCCTTGAATTACGCGGAGGTTCTTGGGCGTTTCCGCAAGAGGCTCAGCCCCCACATCTCGGAGCTGCTGCTGCAGCGCTTCCCACCATCTATCTGAGATTTTGCCTTCTTCCCTGAGCCGGGCAACAACTTGGTAGGGATGAAGCAGCAGAATGTATCCGATAGATCTGTTCCCTTTGGGAGCGACCTTAATGAAACCCGCCTTTTCGAGAGACCGGATCCGTTCTTGCCAGGTGCGGCGCCCCCGCGAGGTTGTATATCCAGAGGAAAACGCATGTTCCTCTTCATCGCGAATCTCTACAATCCCTTGGTAAAAATCTCGAGACAGGAGATCGAGATAAACCTTTGAGCAATCCTGCTTTCCCATCAACGACTTGTCACTCGTCATATGGAAAAGCAGAGGGAGCACTCGCGGAGCGCACCAGTATCCCTTTCCTTCTGAAGGACCTTTCCAAACACTCTCTTCAGAACCCGGCCATAGTCGTTCTCTCTGCTCTTCTCGACGCTGATCCTGCTTGGTTTTCGGCATTGTGTTACCTCCTGCGAACTCCTTTTTTCGCTCTAGGCCGCTGTTTTCTCGCCTTATCAAGACGGGAGGAGCGCGGCCTCAACCCGTCCCCAGAAACGGAAGGGCGAGTCGCGCGCCTCGCCCCAATCCCGCGCTTAATGGCCCGCCGATACAAAGGGCGTAAACCATCAAGCAGGAAACAGCATAGCCAATAAGCCCCTAGGCTTGCAAGGACTTCTGTTCGCATTGGGCGATGGTCTTGGCTGCGCTTCAAAGGCTCTCTCCTGCATGCAAGAGGCTCTGTTGCGCGCGTCGTTTGCTTGGAGCGGCAAATTTTCGCGGGGCAAATTCAGTACACATAGGCTTTGGGGCGCTATCGCGGTATCCAAGTCATCCTTGTATCTATAGTGTCCAATTAGTCTCCACGTCTGCGGGCGGCGGACGAGCGAACCTCGCGGCTCCCTCTTCCCGCCCTCCGAACCACCAAAAAGACAGCCGGCCATTCGGACGGACGTCTCCGGCCCCTGTCGTTGGTCGGCGCTCCTGTCCCCGCGGTCCCCTGTCCTCTCGACACCCCGCCCCTGTGGCGTCGCCATCCTCCTCCCCGTGAGGCCCCTGTGCGGCCCCAGGTCGTCCAGGCGTGCCAACGGCCATCCACCTGCCGCCTCTAAATTTCTTTGCTGGAGTGCTTTGCGTGGTGCCCAGGGACGGAATTGAACCGCCGACACCGTGATTTTCAGAGCATGATTACGGGCGCCGGCTTCCTGCGGCCCCCATTCTTTAGCGACCTCTGCTCTTTTGGCACCTGTTCAGCGCGGGAGGCAGCCTCGCAGGCCCATCCTCAGAGTTCCGTCTCCTCTCGTGCCGCGCCGCTCAGCCGGCCGTCGTACGAGGAGAATTGGACCGGCTCACCGAGACCTCCACTGGCCAGGTGGAGGAATGAGGCCAGGTGGAGACTGTCGAACCCTCGGAGGGCATACTTCTCCGTCAGATCGCCTGCGGACCGCCAGATGTCCGGTGTGACCTCGAGGGCGAAATACCCCGGCCAGTCTTCCTCTAAATTGGCCTTGCTCAGAGTGTGCTCCTCGACCGTCAGATTCCCTTCACGACAGAGGCGCGCGAGAGCGCTCCGTGCCTCGGGATAGGCGATCACCGAAGTACAGATGAGCGACGCTTCGGCAACGAGACTCTCAACATCGCGGGAGCCGCTCTCTTCGACGTAGAGCTTGATGAGGCTGCTGGTGTCGAGGTAGAGGATCAACGCCGGTCTTCCAGGACCATATCCGACGCGCTTTTGCCACGGTTTCGCGGCCTCGGGTGGGATCCCCTGGGCTTACCGCCCCTCCAACGGGCGGCACCGCTCTCGACAAGCTCCCAGACTCGTCTTGCTGTCTCGCTCTCGCTTCCCTCGATCGGGATCAACAGAGCGATGGAGCGGCCGTGATCGGTGATGACGATCCGCTCCCCTTCCCGGGCCCGCTTCAGGTAATCGGCCAAATGCTCTTGCAGGATTTCGACGCCGACTTCCATCATAATCACCAAGTCTACCAGAAGTAAGGCACCATGCACTTGCGCGCGGCAGCGTGATGGCTGTGCTTGGAGAGAGCCAGCCAGACGTTGCTATCGCAGAGGGTCACGGTGCGCCGCGGCCTCCTCTTCGAGAACGGCCCGAAGAGGACCGCGCGTGCCTTCGTAGAGCACCGGAGGCGACGCGCTACGGGTGTCACACTTCGAAGTATGGACACTCCGAGGGGATCGAGTCCATACTCCAGCTTATGAAGTCACTCCTTGTAGAGGTGGACGATGAATTAGCGGGCCGCTTGGAGCGGATTGCTCCCGCCCGCCCTCGCCGACGGTCGGAATTCGTTCGAGCTGCGATTTTGAAGGCGCTCTGGGAGGCCGAGGAACAGGCCACGGCCGAGGCGTACGCGCGCCAACCCGACAGTCCCGATGCAGCGTTCGATCCGACCGTCTGGGAAGGCCGCGGTGCCCTGGGCGAGCGATGAGGCAATACGAGATCTGGTGGGCCGACCTTCCAGCTCCAGTGGGGCGGCGGCCCGTCCTGCTGCTGACGCGTTCTGCGACCCGGGGCTCTCGGACTACATTGCTCTGGACGACGACGGCCGGCCTGCGCTTATCCACACGCACCCACCAGACTTCACCCGGCCTGGCAGGGGCTCACCAGTTGTCGTTACGGTATTCCTCGGCCATGCGCTTCTGCTGGTACTGCCGCCAGCTCTCCTCGTCGTCGGCAACGTCCCAACCATGCTGGTCGATGTACCGCCGGATCTGGCTCTGGATCTGCTCCGCCTCGAGCAGACGGGCCAGCAAGCCGGACCGGGTGGTGCCTCGACGCTGCGCCTCCTCATCGGCGAAGGCAAGAAGGTGATCGGGCAGGGAGACTCCGATCTTCATGAAAGATAGGGTAGTACAGTCCGTTGAGGCTTACCCGACACTGCGCGAGGCACACCACGAGCCGGCGCTCCACGTTGCATGGAGCCCTGCTTGAAAAAGGCAGGGACCGGCCCCCGCGGCCCACGGGCCGGTTCCCCCAAGGCGGAGAGACAGAGTCGGGGGTGCCTGCCCCCGGCGCTCTGCTGCTTCCTATGTCAAAGAGCCTGCCGCTCTCCGGCTTCACACGCCCGGAGGCTTCCTGGATGCAGGAAGGAGCGGCATCGGGCAGATGATGCCGCATGAGATGCAGGATGTCAAGAGTGGATCTCGGCAGATCCAGCTAGAAAATGCACTTTACATCCCTCCTTTCTCATCCCAAAAGTCTCCAGAAGTCGCCGTAGATCCCGGGACAATGCCGCGCCGTCTGCGGATGTGCGGCGACTTCTCTGGATCTGCGGCGACTTCTCTGGATGTGAGACGACTTCTCCAGATGTACGGCGCCGTCTGGGGATGCACGGCGACTTCTCTGGATATGGCGCGCCGTCTCCAGATCCACGGCGCCGTCTGCGGATGCGCGGCGACTTCTCTGGATGTGGAGCGACTTCTCCAGATGTACGGTGACTTCCCTGGATGCGTGGCGCCGTCTGGAGATGCAGGACGACTTCTCTGGATGTACCGCGCCGTCTGCGGATATGGAGCGCCGTCTCCAGATCTACGGCGCCGTCCCGGGATATGGGGCGACTTCTCCAGATGTATGCGCCGTCTGCGGATGCGCGACGACTTCTCTGGATGTGGGACGACTTCTCCAGATGTACGGCGCCGTCTCTGGATGCGGGACGACTTCTCTGGATGCGCGGCGCCGTCTGCGGATGTGGAGCGACTTCTCCGGATGTGGGACGACTTCTCCAGATCTACGGCGCCGTCTCTGGATGCGTGGCGCCGTCTGCGGATATGGGGCGACTTCTCTGGATGTAGCGCGACTTTTCCAGATATACCGCGCCTCAATCCCGATACCGTTCGGATAAGCGCAGGTCCAGGGAAGAAGAGGCCGGCTTCGCCGGGACCCTCACCCCCGTCCCCTCTCCCACACGCACTCCCGCCACCCGGGAGAGGGG
>Ga0134121_10001325_pt1 | contig 23410 bp, 19 predicted proteins | sample KB301_FD_96463 | JGI IMG/M metagenome (GOLD analysis project Ga0134121, IMG submission 96463) | Terrestrial soil microbial communities without Nitrogen fertilizer from Kellogg Biological Station, Michigan, USA - KB3-0-1 | ecosystem: Environmental > Terrestrial > Soil > Unclassified ... | reverse complement strand
GGCGGAGTCCTTGATCGAGCGGATGCGGTCCACCAGCAGGGTGAGGATCTGCCGGGCGTCATACTGCTCGCGGAAGAAGCGCCGGTCGAGGGCGTCGAGCAGCCGTCCCCGGTAGCGCAGGCCGGCGGCGCCCACGGCGGCCACCGACGCGAGGAGCAGCACCCGCGGGCCGGAGATCAGATCGTCCAGTTGCTGATGGCGCCCGTTGTAGAAAAAGGCTACCAGCGCCATGACGGGAATGGCGATCACCGCGATCACCGAGTAGCGGGCCAGGAGGTACTGGAGAGCCCGCCGGGCGATGAGCCGGACGTCCAGCACATGATGGACGAAGACGGCGTACGCCGTCGTGACCGGCAGCGACAGTGCCGGCAGCAGTGCGACCAGTATGGTGACCAGATGCCGTCTGTCGTTGGCGATCAGGTACTTGTGGTAACCCGGCGCGAACAGCTCCAGCATGATCTCGATGGCGGCGGGGCCGAGGGTTATGGCGATGAGCTGCAGGAAGGCCCGAGCGCGGAGTCGCTCGGGCCCGAGACTGGTGCGGGCTCGCCAGAGCAGGAGGGCGAAGGCCACGCCGGCGAGCCCCATCACCACGGAGTAGTAGGCTCCCTTGCCCCTCTGCGGCGTGAACCAGACCAGCCATGACCAGGCTCCGCCGAGGTCCAGAGAGAGGTGGAGGGCGGCGAATTGCATCAGATTCAAGAGGAAGAGCAGGATGCCGGCGACAGCGCTCACGCGCACGAAGGTCTGGAGGCGGCGGCGTTCCGGTAGCGACACCGGCGGTTGGGGAAAGTCGCGGACGAAGCGCCAAAGGAACCAAGCCATGAAGGTGGCAGGCTGAAGGGCGCCCGCCAGATAGAAAAGGTAAGAGCCCGGATGCGTCGTCAGGAACGCCGTGATTGGGCGGCCGGACCAGTTCGTGGCGGTGACCAGGAAGAAGCCTCCCAAGGCCAGGGCCCGCCGGTCTTGACGGCCACCCAGAAGTAATAGGACGCCCGTGGATCCGACGGCGATCGCGAACAATCCATAGAGGATATAGGGGAAGCGGGGATCCTTCCCGGCCTCGGTCCCATAGGTGGCGAAGAACGCGGCCAGCCCCATCGCCAGCTTGAAGGCAGCCAGCGAAGTGACGAGCCGCGACAGGACCGATTGTTTCAGCAAACCCCCTTCACGCGCGGAATCATGACAGAGGCGGTGGCGGCGGCGGGCACAGCTCCGTCATCGAGACGATCTGTACCGTCGAAGCCGAGTCATAGACGTCCTGCGGACTGATCGTCGTATTCCCGGTGCTCGTCGCCTTCAATGCCGCCAGGCTGCCGATGGCACGGGCGCGTTCCAGCAACTGCCCCGCCTCGGTTTCCCATTGCGTGTCGATGATTGTGGGTGTGATCGCGTCGAAATACCATCGCCGCAGCTCAAGCGCCGCGTCCTGAGATACGCGGATGGCGCCCGTGCCCTGGCCGAACGCAACCAGGACTTGGGCCATGATGCCCTCTTGTGTATAAGCCATGTTCTCTCTCCTTGGGCGAAATCACCGCCCTGATGGTTGGGACCGCCGTCACGGAATGGGGCGCCGGACAATCACAACAGATTCCAACAAACGACAATGTTGCAGAGGTAGAGACGATCATAAGCCCGAATTTCTCGTCTCGTCAAGCTTCAGCAATAAGGAAACGAAAACTTGCGATTCTGTTTAGCGGAAAAAGCCACTGTAACATCAGGGATTAGAAATATTTTCAGGCGGCGATACGGAGGCGCAGAGCGGACAGGCGTTCCTTGAGCTCGCGGGCGCTCGCCGGGCGGCGGCCGATCGTGCGGTGAAGGGCCGAGCGGAAGAAATCGCCCAGCAGCGCCTCGTGCTCCGGCAGCACCTGGGCGAACTCGGGAACCCGGCTGTGGCGGATGCGGTTCATGAGCTGGTGGAGATCGCCGCCGCTGAAAATCTTTCGCCCCAGCAAGCACTCGTACAGCACGATGGCGAGGCTCCAGAGATCGAAGGACGTGTCCGCCGGCTGGCCGTTCAGCGCCTCGGGTGAAAGATAGGAGAGGGTGCCCACGAGTTGCTTGGACATCGAAGCCGACGTGGGGGTGTGATGCCAGAGCGAGGTCGGCGGCAGCACGGAGTCGTCCTCCGGGTCGTCGGGCGAGGGGATCTCGGTGTCGCGGCGCAGGTCGAACATCACCCGGGCGATACCGAAGTCCATGAGCTTGGGTACGCTGTCCCGTGTATAGCCGATGTTGCTCGGCTTAATGTCGCGGTGCAGGATGTCCGAGGCGTGGAGGTGCTCCAGGGCCTCGGCCATGGCGAGCCCCAACTCGATGGTCTCACGGGCTTCGAGCCGCTTGGTCTCGATGCGCTGGGTGAGCGTGCCTCCCTCCAGCAGCTCCATGACCAGGATGGGCGTACCCTGCCAGGTCTCCATGCCGTAGACGGGAGCGAGGTGCGGGTGGGACACGGCCGCCGCCGTGCGCGCCTCCCGCCGCAGCCGCATGGCGTCCTCGGGCGAGACGCGGCGCAGGGTTTTCGCCGCCACCGGCCGGCCCAGCGACAGGTCGGTGCCGCGGTAGACGACGCCCATGCCGCCGACGCCGATACGCCTCTCGAAGCGGAACTTCCCGGGCAGCACGTACGGCACGTGAGAGGGCTCCAGGCGCCGGCTGCAATGGCTGCAGAAAACCGTGAAGGCCGCGTACAGCCGGCCGCAGTTGGGGCACTCCTTGGCGAGATCGGCGGCGAGGGCGGCCGGCTCCGGGAAGGGGAGGACGGCCTCGCGGTCCACCGGCTCCTGCCAGCTCTTGTGCGAGGAGCCCAGGGAGCGGCTCTGCTCCAGCTCCAGCACCCAGGCGGCGCTGCTGCCGATCGCCCGCAGGAGCTGGCGGTCCTCCTTGAAGAAGGGGAGGCCGCTCTTCTTCTCTCCCAGGCCGATGAGGCCCAGCAGCGAGCCGTCCCGGGCGAGGATGGGCGCCACCAGGCGGAAGCCGCTGTCCACCAGCCAATGGCGGTCCTTCTCCGGAAGCTTGGCGAGCGGCGAGCGGGAGTCCTCGAGGTCCACCGTCAGCGGCTCGCTGGCGCTGGCGACGAGCGAGGCGAGTGGCGCGGAGGCGTCCAGCCGCCGCCCCCGGACCTTGGGGTCCGTCAGCAGTCCCGAGCGGGGCTCGAAGGCCATGAGCGATACGCTCTCGGGGTGAAGGGCGAGGTCGACCTCCCGGCACAGCAGGTTGGCGAGGTCGAGCACCCCATGGGTGGCGCGGATGCGCTCCACCAGCAGGGTCAGCGTCTGGCGGGCGTCATATTGCTCGCGAAAGAAGTGCCGGTCAATGGAGTCGAGGAGCGTCTTGCGGTAACGCAGCGCCGCGAATCCCACGACGGCGGCGCCGGCGAGCAACGGCAAATTGGGTCCAGAGAAGATCTCATCGATCCGCATCGTCCGGTGCAGGAAGAGATAGACCCCGAGCGCCACCAGCGGCACTACGGCAAGGCCGATGGCGGAGTAGCGGGCGAGAGCGTATTGCAGGGCCTTCCGGGCGATCAGGCGGATGTCGAGCACGTGGTAGACAACCACCGCCGATCCCGTGGTGAAGGGGACCGAGCAGAAAAGCGCGAACAACACCAGATAGGACCAGGTGGGGATCTCCGCCGAGCGGCCCAGCACCGACAGGGCCGCGTCGATCAGGACGTAGAGGAGCAGCGGCGCCATGCCCGACAAGGCGAGGATGAAGACTCGTGCCCGGCGAGCCTCGGGCTCACCCGTCTCCCGCATCCGCCACAGCAGGAACCCCAGGGCGAGGATGGCGAGGCCGAGCACGACACTGTAGTAACCGAAGCTGGGCTTCACCGGGGCGAAGCTGCTCAGGGGGATTCCCGGCGTTCCCCAGTTCCGGACGACGTTGATCGGCAACTGGATTCCTTCCAGCATGAACAGAACGCCGCCCGTCACGAGGGAAACCAGGGTTCCAGTGCTCAAGGTTCGCCGCACCCGGAAATCGACGGGAGGAGAAGGGAACTCCCCCACGAAACGCCAGAAAAAGTAGGGCAGGAAGGCGTCCACGTGGATGCTGCTCAGTATCAGGGCCGGCAGTCCGAGGCCCGGGGAGCCGGCGGCGACGAGCCGCAGAAGGAAGCGGTTCGAGAACGCCGTCGCCAGGAGGACGAAGACCATCCCGAGACAGGCGGCCCGCCGGTCGCGCCGGCCGCCCGCGCGCAGAAGCGTGCCGCCGAGCGCGTAGGCGCTTAAAGGGAGAAGCAGAACGGGGTGGGGCAGAATGGTGTCGCCCGCCGCGTCCTCGGGAGAGAAGATTCCCCAGGCGAGGGCGCAGAGGGCGAGCAGGAGCTTCGCGCCGACCAGGACGAGCAGGAGGGTTTCCCAGTGCTTGCTCTTCAACAGCCGCTTACCTCCTGCGACAGGACGGAGCCACTAGCCGGTCGGCGGATCAGGGCAATGAGGGCAGTCGGACAGCCTCTCCACCGTCTGGACGGCTACCAAGAGGTGGCTCGTCTTCTTCTCGTTCTTTTTCTGGTAAGCCATCTCGCGGCCGATCTTCTCGAACCGCTTTTTCAACTTCTCGCCGTCCTTTGTGTCCCAGATCTCCTGTGGAGAGGTGGAAACGTCCGTCTTCTTTTTCGCGATCCAATTGTAATACCAATTGTGCAGGTCAGACTTCTCCTCCTCGGTCAGCGCCACTCCGGCGCCTGTGCTTACCGCCTTGTAGATCTCCTCGATGATCTCATCTTGAGTCGCCATCAGTCCCTCCCAATTGAAAGTCGCAGGTTGAAAGTACCGGTTGCGTGGCTACGGCTGAGGGGAGAGACGCTGGCTGCGGAGCTCTACGATCAGGACGAGGCTCGGCGAACCGGACCGGAAAAGATTATCGGTTGCCTACGAATTTTAGTTCAGGGAGAGCGGAAGGGTCAACTTGAGAGCTTCGCGAAGGCCGGAAACCGCCGGCGGGCACCCCGGAGGGCACCCGCCTGCGAGGGGTCGCCGTCCTAGTACTTGACGCTGCAGCCGTAGGGGTGGGTCGAGGCGGGATCGGGGCTCTTGCCCGCCTTCTGGGCGTCGAGCCCGTGCCCCACGTAGCCGACGCGCTCGGCCTTGGGCTTGCGGCCCGGAGGATCGTCGTCGATCGCGCCGTTGTAAGCGATCTTGCCGTTCTTGTCGATGATGAACATGTGCGGCGTCGTCTTGGCGTCGTAGGCGTGACCGGTGGCTCCCGTCGGGTCGGCCAGCACGGCGTAGTTGATGCCGTTCTTCTGGTTCCACGCCAGCTCGTCGGCCGGCTTCATGTAGTCGCCACTGTTCGGGTTGGTGCTGTTGACCCCCAGCCACACCACCTCGCCATACTGCTTGGAGAGCTCGATCATCGTCTTCTCCCGCGTGTGGCGGGCCGACACCGGGCAGTTCGGGTTCGCCCACTCGAGCACCACCGTCTTGCCCTTGAGGTCGGCGAGCGACCAGGTCTTGCCGTCCATCGCCGTCAGCTTGAAGGCGGGGGCGACGTCGCCCACCGCGTTGCCGGCGAAGACGGGGGCGGCGGCGAGGCTCAGGATGGCCAGGCTCAGAAGTGTTCTACGCATTTTTCTTACCTCCTGGAATCGGGTTGTTCGGTCCTGTGGTCAAGGTTGTGGGAAGAGGGGCGGCCGGCCACGCCCGCGGTGCCAGGCGGTTGTGATCGGCCAGCCAGAGCGCCCCCGCGGCACAGGCCAGCAGGCCCACGGCAAGGACGGCGCGAAACGTACGACCGCCGCCTTCGCGGTGCCGCAGCCAGGCGAGCAGCGACATGGCGAGCAGGGTCAGCTCGATGAAGGCGATGCCCTCGGCGCTCACCTGGTGGGACAGGGCGTAAAGCACCCAGAAAGCCCCGGCGCCGGCGAGGAAGCCGAGCCCCTCCCGCACGCGCGGCAGCCAGCCTCCCGCCTCCCCGGAGATCCCGGGTATGGGGAAGACTCGCAGCAGAACCGGCACGACGGCGAGGAGCAGATAGGGAAGGGCGAGGCCGAAGCCGGCGACGGCGAAGACGGCGGTCACCGTCGCCGGACCGCGGCCCAGGGCGTAGCTCACGGGCTCCCGGAGCTGGGGCACCGGCCAGGCTAGAGCGAGCGGCATCGCCACCAGGCCGGCGAGCAGGTGGCGGCCCGTGCCGGAAGTCCCTATCGAGCCCGCCGAGTCCGGCGAAACGAGCGGCACTTCCACCACGCCCCAGAGGTTGAGGGCCACCAAGGCCGAGAGCACGGCGAGGAAGGCCACCAGCACGGGCTCCTGAAGCTGCGCTCCCCAGCCGGCCGGCAGCCCGGCGCGGTGGGCGGCGACCGCCAGCAGCGCCACGAGCCAGGCGGCGCCCACGATACCGGTGGCCGCGGCGGCTGCGCCCTCCCGCACCTTGCCACGCTCGCCGGCCCGCAAGACGAAAAGCTCGGCCAGGAGCAGGGCTAGCACCGGCGGCATCAGGTTGAGCAGGGCGCCCCCCAGAAAGGCCGAGAGCAGGAGCCGGGCGAGCCGCTCGCGGCTGGCCGGCGGCTGCGGAGAGCTTCCGGTGGCCGGGCCGGCGACGCCCCCCGAGACCTCGACGTCGCGCCGGGCTTCGAGGCTGAAAGGGTGCCCTTTCGCCTCCAGATGCGTCACCGTCCAGGCTATCGGAGTATGGGCGGGCAGCGGCTTGTTCGCCTCCTTCGGCTTCATCGCGACATGGAAGACGACGCCATCGGAAACGACCTTCATGCGCGGCCGGCCGGCCTCCAAAGCGTCGTTGGTCTCCAGGAAAAGGTCGGTTTTCGCATCCGCCCGGGCGCCGCGAACGCGAATCTCCAGGTCCGGGAGAGCCGAGGGGTTGGCGTCCAGCGCCACCTCGGTAGTTACCCCGGCCATTGCTCCTGCCATCTCCCCCACCCCCTTCGGCAGCCGCTCCAGAGCGGATTGGAGGAGAGCCGCCGTCTCGGGGTCCGGCAGGGCCGGAATGCCCACCGGCTGGTCGAGAGTCAGGGTGTACCGGAAGGGGATGCAGTCCACCTGGCAGACGAGGTAGTCGAGATCGGCGGTGATCTTCAGCGTATTGGGCAGCGTGTTGGGAGCTCCCTGGGCCGCTGGCGTGGGAGAGGGGGTGGAGGCCGGAGTCGGAGCGGCGGCTGGCTGAAGGCGCGCCCGAATCGGGTAGATCACCTCTTTCTCGTAGCCGAAGGCCACCAAGCCGCCGGGCAGGTCGAAGCGCTGGGGAGCCGGCCACTGGATCTCGGGCTTGCCCAGGACGTCCTCTGGCTGGAAGGTGACGGCCGGCGGGTAGCCCGCGTCGCCGCTGTTCTTCCAGTAGACGTGCCAGCCGGGCTTGAGGCGGAACTGGAGGCCCATCCACATCTCGCCGGTGATCGGCGCAACCTTCGCGGCGGTGATCAGCCGCACCTGCGACGGATCGTTGACCGACCACGCGCTGGCGGCACCCTGGGAGGCCCGCGGAGCCGCCAACAGGGTCAGCGAAGCGGCGGCGGCGACCAGGACGATTCTGGGGGCGGTCATGGCTTTTCAACCAAACTCCGGCCGCGGCGGCTAGAATTCCGCTCCGGGCCTTCTTTTACAGGAGGTTTACCGACGACTCCCATGCGCGTCCACTTTACCAATCTCGGCTGCAAGCTCAACCAGGCGGAGATCGAGCGCCTGGCCCGCGAGTTCGCCGCCGCTGGATACGAGGTGGTGGGCACCCTGGCCGAGGCGGAGCTCCACGTCGTGAACTCCTGCACGGTGACGGGGACCGCCGCCCGCAGCTCCCGCAAGGCGGCGGGCCGCGGCCGGGGACGGCTGCGCACGGTCCTCACCGGCTGCTGGGCCACGGAAAGCCCGGAGCAGGCAGCGCGGCTCGCCGGAGTGGACCTGGTGGTGCCGAACGCCGAGAAGGATCGTCTCCTCGCCCGCGTTCAGGCAGCCTTCCCGATGCCCGAGCGAGCCGTGCCCTGCTCTCCTTCGATGGATAGCCACACCCGAGCCCTGGTGAAGATCGAGGACGGCTGCAACATGCGCTGCGCCTTTTGCATCATCCCGTTCACCCGAGGCCCTCAAGTCAGCCGGCCGCTCGGCGACGTGGTGGCGGAGGTGGAGGCCCGGGTCCGCGAGGGCTACCAGGAAGTGGTGATCACGGGAGTCCAGATCTCCGCCTGGCGCCGGGAGGCGCATCGTCTGGGAGATCTCGTCGGAGCGATCCTTGCCGGCACGGCCGTCCCGCGCCTGCGCCTGACCTCGATCGCCCCCTGGGACCTGGACGAGCATCTCCTAGACCTCTGGTCTGACCGCCGTCTCTGCCGGCATCTCCATCTCTCTCTGCAAAGCGGTTCGACGGCGACCCTGCGCCGCATGCGCCGCCCCCACACGGCCGCCTACTATCTGGAGCTGCTGGCCAGGGTGAGAGCCGCAGTGCCGGGAGTCGCCGTCACCACCGACGTCATCGTCGGCTTTCCCGGCGAGACCGAGGAGGAGTTCGCCGAGAGCCTCGCCACCGTGGAAGCCGCCGCCTTCGCCAAGGCCCACGTCTTCCCCTTCTCCACCCGTCAAGGGACCGAAGCCGAGGCGATGCCCGGCCAGGTCGCCCCGGAAACGAAGAAGGAGAGGATGGACCGCATGCTCGCCGCCGCGGCCCGAGCCGAGCAGGCCTTCCACCGCGCCCACCTGGGAACGAGAGCGACCGTCCTCTGGGAAAGGCCGCGCGACGGTATGGGCCACGGCCTGACGGACAACTACCTGCGCGTCCTGAGCGCCGAGGGAGCTGGACTCTGGAATCGCTTCAGCGAGGTCAACCTGATGGGTTTGACGGAGGACGGGGTGCGCGGGGAGATCGTGGGGTGAAGGCGAGCCGTTGGGCTCGACTCACCATCGGCGTTTCCAGCGTCTTGGGTGACGAGAATGATGAACTACGCCCAAAACGAAGACATCGTCTTTCCGCCGCACATAGAAGACGCCAAAGGAAAAGACCCGAAGATTGGCGCGCCGGATTTTCTCGTGAACGACGGGGTAGCTTTCCGGATAGGTGCGAATCTGAATCAGCAGCCGATCCAGTTCATCCCGGAAAGAGAGATCGAGTCCTGGCTTCTGAAGGGCGTACCACTCTTGCGCCTCCAGAACATCCCGCTCCGCCACAGAGCTGAGGCGGGCTCGAATCACCGAGAGGGTGGCCAGATCTCAGCTTTGACTTCGTCCCAATCTCGCCCCTCCTCGGTTCCAGTGCTGGCGAGGCGTTCAGAGAGAAGGTCTCTCTGCCAGGAAGGCAGCGGATGAGCATCGAGGTCGTCCAGGCTGGCCCAGATCGCGTCAGCGACCTCCAGACGCTCGTCCTCCGGTAGCTCCATGACTTCCCGCTGGATTTCTGCCTTGGTCATGCCCTTAGTATAGAGCACTCCCCCTGTCTCTGGAGACCGGAACAATGGCAGATCAACAGGACGAGTTCGAAGCCGCTGTCCTACAGCTCCCGGAGACGGAAAGGGCTCCTGAGTCTGGGGGAATCAGCCGAGGACGAGACGGAGCGAATCTGGGCCGAGGAGGCGGACCGGAGATACCAGGAGATCCGTCGCGGCGAAGTGGCCCTTCAGGATTCGGGCGCTGTCTTCAAAGAAGCCTGGGATAGGAGCCTGCGCGCCAGGAAATGCCGTACGGAGGGGTAGAGACGTTCCCAGCCCGTCCACGACACCCTCCGCAGGCCCACGACGTCGGGACGTCTCCGAGGCGGGAAACCCCGGCCCGATCAACCCCAACCCATGACGGGGGAGGGGCCTTGTATTGAGGAACCGGAAGCGCCGAGAACGAAAGGTGGTATCGCCCCGTCGTAGGTTCATTGTCTTTCAGGTGGTTGTGGCCGCCGCGGAGACGTCCCGCCGTTATAGTCCTGCGGAGGGTGTCGTGGACGGGCTGGGAACGTCTCTACGTCCTTCGCTGAAAAGATGGCGTTTCTGCCGCGCACCCTCCTAGACTCCGTTGACCCGAGGCCGTAACCCCCCATGCCCATCGACAACCACCTCTACGACACGATGGCGGAGTCCTGGTGGGACGAGGGCGGATGCCTCCACATCCTGCGAGGGCTGAACCCGGCCCGCCTGGGCTACATTCGGCGAGTGCTGGTGGACGAGTTGGGGATCGACCTGCGCGGAAAGAAGACTCTGGACGTGGGCTGCGGCGGCGGCCTTCTGGCCGAGGACTTCGCCCGGCTCGGGTGCGACGTCACGGGAATCGACCCCTCGGAGAAGTCGATCGAGGCGGCCCGATCTCATGCGCGGCAGGAGGGCCTTGCCATCGACTACCGGACAGGCACGGGCGAGGCCTTGCCGTTTCCCGATGCCAGCTTCGAGCTGGCGTACTGCTGCGACGTGCTGGAGCACGTCGATGACGTGAACCGCGTCGTCGCCGAGATCTCCCGCGTCCTCAAGCCCGGCGGCGTCTTCTTCTACGACACCATCAACCGGACGTTCCGCAGCAAGCTGGTGATCATCAAGATCTTCCAGGAGTGGAGCTGGACGAGCTTCATGCCCCCGAACCTCCACGACTGGCGGATGTTCATCAAACCCGAGGAGCTGACCGCTATAGTGGCCGGCAACGGCCTGCAAAACCAGGGGATCACCGGCCTCAAGCCGGCGGCCAACCTCCTGCAGACGGCCCTGCGGACGTTCCGCCTGCTCCGGGCGCGCAAGCGCGGGGAGCTCACCTATCTGCAAGCCGCCCGGGGACTCGATCTTCGGGAGAGCCGGGACACGAGCATCCTCTTCATCGGCTGGGCGCGCCGGGTGCGGCGGCCGGGGGCTTGAGGGCGTCGAAGTCGAAGAGGTAGACGGAATAGCGGCCGTCGTGCCCCTCGTTCCTGGCGAACCAGACGGCGGCCGCCGCGCCGCTCGCGTCCCGGGGATAGAACCAGCCCACGACGCCGCGCTCCGGGTAGTCCCGCACGCTGTGGGGATTCGGCGCGCCCAGCAGGCCGCGGACCTCGTCCTGGCTCATCCCCTTCTTCAGTTGGGCAAAGGCCTCCCGCGTCATGTAGCGGCGCGCCAGGGCCTTCGCCAGCTCCTCCTGCAGGCGCGGATCGCCGGGATCGACCGCCAGATCCTCTTTGTAGATGGCGATGGCGCGCTGGTAGTCTCCCCCTTCGTCGATGAGCTGGCGGGCGAGGACGACGTCCTCCTCGGCCTTCATACGCAGGGCCGCCTTCTGGCGCTCGGTCAGCGGCTGGCCCTGCACCGGTGGATCGGCGTTGATGAGCGCGACGAGGCGGCGGTCGAGCTCGCCGGCCAGGGTGAGGGTCTGCCGGCGCAGGGCTTCGCGGGCGGCGGTGGCGGTGGGAGCCGGGCTGGGATCGGCGACGGCCAGCCGGGCGCGCTGCTCCTCCAGGGTCGCGCGGGTCTTTTCAAGCCATGCCCACTCGGCGTCGGCCGCCGGGCTCCGCCGCTCCCCGGCCTCCTTTTTCGCGGCGCCACAGCCGCCGGCGAGCAGGGCGGGTATCAGGAGGGCCAGGGCGCAGACCAGGGCCGTCCCGCTTTCTCGAATCGACTTGTCTCTCATGCCGGCTTGTCTCTCGTGCCTTTCGCCCGACCGTACCATAGGCGCCGAAAACCCGGCAAGACAGCCTCGGACGGTGGCCGGGGCCTTGGCTAAGCCCTTGTCTCAGAGGGATTTTCGGCCGGCCTTCGCTTGACACCGTCCGTCCCGCTACAGAATAATCGAGGTCCTTTAGTTAGATGTGACCCCACGAGGACGGCCGCGGAGAGCAACGGATGTCCCTTTCGGAAAGAATTCAAGAGTTGAATCAGGCGATCGGCTCGTCGGTCGAGCGATCGTTCGCCGAGCTGCGCGAGGAGATCTCTCAACGGCTGCGCTCGGGCAGCGAGGAGATCCAGCGGCGGATCGGGGAGATCGAGGAGATCATCCCCAGGCTGCCCGCCTCCTTCCTCTCTCACGACGACTTCGCCCCTCACGAGCAGGCGGTGGGCTCGGCGGCCCGCCGGAACGCCTTCTCCGATCTTCGGGACGGCATCGCCGCCGTCGACCGCGCCCGCACCCAGGCGGACATCCTCACGGCGCTGCTGCGCGAGTCGTCGCGCCACGCCTCCCGGGCGGCCCTGCTGCTGGTGCGCGGCGGCGAGCTACGGGGCTGGGGGAGCGAGGGGTTCGGCGACGCCGCGGGGGCGGTGCGCGAGCTGGCGCTCAACCCTCAGGAAGGGGCCTGGAACCAGCTCCTTCAAAGCGAAAGCGCCTTGCGCCTCTCGGCCGCCGAATGCGCCGAGCTGTGCAGCCGCATCGAGGCTCCGCTCCCCGAGGGGGGTGTGCTCATTCCCCTGGTGCTTCGCGACCGCGTCGCCGCCGGCCTCTACGCCGACCGGCTGGGTGACGCCGGACTGGACGTCGAGGCCTTGCAGATCCTGGCCCATACGGCGGCCCTGGGGATCGAGACCCTCCCCTTCCGCGAGCGCGCCCAGACGCCGACGCTGAGCCTGGATGGCGGCGGAGCCGCCGCCGCGACTCCCGCCGCCACGGCCCCGATTGCCGCCCCCCCGGCTGTCCCTGCTCCCGAGTCCCCTGCCGCCGCGCCCGAACCGGCGCCGCCCGCTCCCGAAGCGCATCAGGAGCCGGACGTGGAGGTCGAACCGGAGGCCGAGCCGGAGGTCGAACCCGAACCGGAGGTCGAGCCGGAGCCGGAGCCTGCCGCGGAAGCCGAGACGGTCGCCGGCGCGCCCTGGACGGCCGAGGACGAGCAGTCGGCCGTCTCGCTCGACGCCACGGCACCTGGAATAACGAGTTGGGAGGTCCCCGAGCCCGAGCCCGCTCCGGCCTCCCATTACACCGAGGAGCTGTCGCTGGATTCGATCGCGGCGGCTACTTCCGAGGCCTCTTCAGCGGCCGAGCCTACGAGCCCGCTCATCACGCAGCGCGCCGCCGTCGCGCCGATGACGGAGGAGGTTCCCCGCTATCCCCGCTCGGTGGAGCCCGAGGCTCCGCCGCCCGCGGACGCGAGCCCCGATGCCACCGTGCTGTTGCCGCGCTCCTCGCTGCCGCTCTCGGAGCCGGCGCCACCCGCCGCGCCGCCGGCTCCCCCGACGCCCCTGCGGCCGGTGCCGGCGCCGGAGCCGGCACCCTTCGAGCGGCCGGCCCCGGCGGCGGCCCAGGCGCCGGGAACGCCCGAGGTGCGGCCGCCCAGCGGCGTGGATGGTCCAGGCTGGGCCTTCGCCACCACCCGCGTGCCGGTCTCGCCCAACGAGGAGGCCCTGCACGAGGAGGCTCGCCGGCTCGCCCGTCTGCTGGTCAGCGAGATCAAGCTGTACAACGAGGAGCAGGTCGAGGAAGGCCGGCGCAACCGGGACATCTACGAGCGCCTCAAGGAGGACATCGACCGCTCGCGCCAGATGTACGACGAGCGGGTCGATCCCAAGATCCTGCGCTCGACCGACTACTTCTATCAGGAGCTGGTGCGCATCCTGGCCTCGGGCGATTCACGAGCCTTGGGAATCTGAGGCGCGCCGGACGCGTTGCGAAGCTTCAGATCTCTTCGAAGCCGCTGTTCGAGTCGTAAAGAGGTACCCGAAGGTGAGAAGTAGAAAACCGTTCCGTGCCGCGCCTCTCGTCCTGGTCCCCCTTCTCCTGGGCGCCGCCTCGGCGCCCCCGCCGCGCACGGCCGTTCCCCTGCCCGGCCACTCGGACCAGGCCGCTCTCGTCTACGCGGACGCCGCCGCCGCGGTACGCAGGAAAGATTGCCCGGCGGCCTACAAGGCCCTCCAGCCCGTCCTCGCGGGCAAGGGCCAGGAAGCCCGCTTCGCCCAGCTCCTCCTCGGTTTCTACTTCCACTCGTGCGAGCAGGTGGCTTACGCCGAGGACCGCCTCTTCGCCGCGGCCAATCCCGACGGACCGCTGGAGGACTGGCGGCTCTACATCCTGAGCGACGCCGCCGCGGCCCGCGGCCACGTCCTCCTCGCCCAGACCTCCCTCGCCCGCCTGCTGGGCGACTATCCCGGCTCGGTGCTGCGGCCCCGCGCCCTGGTCAAGGCGGGCAACCTCGCCTGGCAGCGCGGCGACGCCTCCCGCGCCCTGGAGCTGGTGCAGGCGGCGCGCGCCGAGGAGTTGAGCGGCGACGAGGCGGCGCAGCTCGAGGCGCTCGCCTGGGAGATCGGCGGCAAGACGGGGGACTCCAGGGTCCAGGCCGAGGCGGCCCGGCGGCTCCTGGTGCGCTTTCCGCCCAAGGCGGCCGAGCTCAAGGTGGCGGAGATGTTCCGCGAGCCCGGCGGCACGCTGGATCTCTCGCGGGCCCTCGACGCCGACCAGCTCAAGCGGCGGGCCCAGACCCTGCTCGACCTGAAGCTGGAGCCGAACGCGCTCGCCACCCTGGACGCCGTGCCGGCGGCCCGGCGCGATCTCGACTGGGTGCTGCTCAAAGCCCAGGCCCTCACCCGCTCCCAGCGCGGTGGCGAGGCCCTCAAGCTCCTTACCGGCCGCGACTCCGCCGAGCCCCGCAAGCAGAGCGCCATCGCCTGGGCTCTCGCCCAGGCCGCGGAGGAGGCCGCCACCGCCCAGCGTGGGCGCGCCAACCTGGCCGCCGCCGATCGCCAGCAACTGCGCCTCTACTCGCGGAAGTGTCTCGAAAGGGTGGCCCAGGCCGGCGCCGACCCTGCCCTCGCGGCTCCGGCGCTCAAGCTGCTCTACGCCGACTACCAGGACGATGGCCTCTTCGACCGCGCCATCGACGTGCTGCGGCGGCTGCGGCGCCTCGACCCGCGGGACACCACGGGCGCCAACAACCTCTGGCAGCTCGGCTGGCGGGAGTACGGCAAGAAGAACTACACCGGCGGCATCGGCTACTGGAGCGAGCTGTTCTCCCTCTACCCCGAGGACGCCAGTGCCCGCCGTGGCCGCTACTGGACGGCGCGGGCCTTCGACTCCCTGGGCGAAACGGAGCGGTCGCAGCAGATCTACACCGAGATCGCCCAGGCCGACACCAACGACTTCTATCGCCGGAACGCCCTCTCTCGCGTCCGCGGCAACGCCGTGTCCGTGTCGGCTCTCGCCGCCGCGGCCCAGCTCCGCAAAGACCCATGGCCGGTCGAGCCCGGCCTCGACCGGGCGCGGTTGCTCTCCGACCTCGGGCTGGACGATCTCGCACTCTCCGAGAGCGAGCTGGTGCGCGAGAAGGTGCAGCCGCGCTCGCTACGCGCCCTGGAGGCGGTGATCCTCTCGCGCCATGGCGACCGCCGCAAGAGCGTGCAGGTGATCCGCGACGCTTTCCCCTCCCTGGGCGGCGCCTTCCAGGCCAACGTCCCCGACGAGGCCCGGCGGCTCTACTACCCCATCGACTTCCAGGAGGCCATCCGCACCTGGTCGGCGCTCAACCATCTGCCCTCGTACCTGGTGTGCGGCATGATCCGCCAGGAGAGCGCCTTCGACAACACCGCCCAGAGCTGGGCCGGAGCCCGCGGCCTCATGCAGCTCATGCCCTCGACCGCCAAGGAGCTGGCGCTGCGCAACGGCCTCACCTACTCGCACGACCTGCTGAACGATCCATCGTTCAACGTGCGGCTGGGCACCACCTACTTCCGTCAGGTGTACACCATGTTCGGCGAGAATCTGGAGCTTTCCCTCGCCGGCTATAACGGCGGGCCGTACCGCATCAAGCGGCTGTGGAACGAGGCCGGTAACGGCGACATCGACCGCTTCCTCGAAAACCTCGGGGTCGAGGAGTCGAAGATCTACGTCAAGCGGATCCTCGTGCTCTCGGACAGCTACCGCCAGCTCTATCCTCAGGTCGGGTGAGGCCAGGCTCTCTGCGCCCAACGCTTGCGGCTCTCCTCCTCGGTGGGCTCCTCCTGGCCTCGTGCCACGCCGGCGGGCCGTCCGAGCCCGGGGGAGGGCCGCCCATCGTGCTCATCACCTTCGATTCGCTGCGCGCGGACGTGGTGGGGGGCCTCGGCGGCGAGCCGCGGCTGACGCCGAACCTCGACGCGCTGCTGCGCGGCGCGGACTGGGGCGGCCGGGCGATCGCGCCATCGAGCCTCGGCGCCGCCGCCATGGCCTCGCTGTTCACCGGGCTGCGCCCCTGGCAGCACCAGGCGCTCCACGACCGGCAGGCCCATCTCTCGAAAGCGCTGCTCACCCTGCCCGAGGCGCTGAAGGCGGCGGGCTACGCGACCGCGGGCTTCTCGGGCGAGACCTCCTACTCCAAGGACTTTGGCTACGACCAGGGGTTCGACCAGCTCGAAGCGCTGGAGAAGGGGACCGCAGCTCTCGAACGGTTGAAGACCCTGCGCGGCCGGCAGTTCGTGTGGATCCACATTCCGGAGCCCGCGGCGCCCTACCTGCGGCGGCCGAACTTCGAGGATCGAATCGATCTCGCGGGGCTCGACCTTCCTCCCCGCGTACAACCCAACGAGCTCGCGCCGTTCCTCGATCCCGCGGTCCCCCTGCCACCCCCGCTGCGACAACGCTTCTGGGCGATGTACCGGCTCAACGTCGCCTTCGCCGACGACCGCCTGGGGCACTTCCTCCAGGCCCTGCGGGACAGCGGCCAGTGGGACCGGACGCTGCTGGTGGTCACCTCGACCCATGGCGAGGAGCTCGGCGAGAAACACCAGATCCTCAACGGCGGCAACCTCGGCCGGCAGCTCCTGGAGGTTCCCCTGGTGGTGAAGCTGCCGGCCGGCGCGAGCCGCCGGATCGCGATGCCGCGGGCTCAGCGGCCGGCGACGGCGCGGATCTGGGCCACCCTGGTGGAAGCGGCGGGCGGCGAGGCGGCGCCCGCAGTGGCGCCCAGCCTCTTCCACGGTCTCTCCGGGGCCTCGGCCGCCGTGCTCTCGGAGCTTTATCTCACCAACGGCACGAACCAGTTCTCCCTGCTGGACGGCGACGATCAGCTCCTGCGGGAGTCGCGCTTCGCGCCACCGCAGCCGGAGTACTACCGCGCCCGTCTGGCGGAGATGGGCCGGGGCAACGCCGAGGTGGCCCGCGCGCTGCTCTCCGAGCCGCCGGAGGCGATCTTCGGCCGGCTCCTCGCCGCCTTCCGCTCCACCCTCCCGTTCACCGGCCGGGGCGAGCCGAAGCTGGCGCTGGAGCGCTGGGGTGTGGGTGGAGGGAGCGTCCCGGTCTCGGACCCGCGAAGGACGGCGGAGCTGGCCCGGTTGCTGACTCAGAGATGGAACGAATTCCTTCCAGGAGAGACGACGCCGGAAGCCGAGGCCCGTGAATGGTATACTGCCGAATTGCACTGAAGTGCTGCACTGAAGTGCCGGGCTCCCCCGGGTCCATAGCTCAGCGGTTAGAGCATCCGGCTCATAACCGGACGGTCCCTGGTTCGAACCCAGGTGGACCCACTTTTGGCACGCCCCAAGCCATGGACTTACGATGAGAATCGCGGCCTCTCAAGGCCGCATGATGAGTGAGGTAGTTTTTTTGGAGAGGAGCGAACACTCTAGATGAGTCAAAACCTCCAGACAATCCTGGAGCTCCAGCAGGCGCTCAGCCAGCTCCGGGACGCCGAAAAGCGGCTCCACGGAATTCCCGACTGGATGCGCGAGCTGCACGAAGAGCACGAAACCAGAAAAGCCGAGATCGACACCATCGAGGCCGCCGCGGCGGAAGCGGCCCGAGAGCGCAGGACAGCCGAAGCCGCCGTCCAGGACTCGCAGGAAAAGCTCAAGAAATACCAGCAGCAGATCAACAAGGTGAGCACGCAGCGCGAGTACGGCGCGCTGCTCCAGGAGATCGACACCGTCAAGGGGCAGATCTCCACCGGTGAGGAGCTGGCGCTCTCCTCGCTCGACATCTCCGAAAAAGCCCAGAAGGATCTCGAAACGCTTCGCGAAGGCTTCCAGGAGCTCGAGGACCGCTACGCGGCCGAGCAGACGCGCTGGGAAGCCGAGAAGCCCGGCATTGCCAAGCAGGTGGAAGGATTGAAAGCCCAGATCGCCACCCTTCGCCAGCAGCTTCCCCGCGGCGTCGTGGCGAACTTCGAACGCATTCTCGAACGGTATCCCGGCGGGGCGGTGGCGCCGGTGCGCATCATCGAGCGGCCAGGACAGAAGCAGCGCGAGTGGCATTGCACCGCCTGCAACTACCGCGTCCGCCCCCAGGTGGTGGTGGAGATCCGCAACGAAGGCAGCCTGATCCAGTGCGAGTCGTGCAAACGCATCCTCTACCTGGAGCCGGCCGAGGCCGATTGATCGACTCAAGGCCATGAACGACGACGCGCCGGTGACGGAGCGCCTCGCCTGGATTCGGAGCCGTATCGAGGAGGCCTGCCGGCGCGGTGGGCGCCCGGCCGGCAGCGTGATCCTGGTAGGCGCCAGCAAGACTCAAGCCCCGGCTCTTCTGGCCGAGGCCTGGGCGGCCGGTTTGCGCGTCTTCGGCGAGAACCGGGTGCAGGAAGCCGTAACCAAGAGCGCCGAGCTGCCGCTTGGCATCGAGTGGCACCTGATCGGCCCGCTGCAGAGCAACAAGGTCCGGCCGGCGGTCGAGCTGTTCCGGGCCGTTCACTCCATCGATCGGATACGAATCGCCGAGGCCCTCGACCGCGAGGCCGCCTCGCGCGGCAAGACGCTCGACGGCTTTTTGGAGATCAACCTCGGCCACGAGGAGAGCAAGCACGGCTTCCACCCCGAGGGGCTGGCGGAGGCTGTGCGTCCGCTGGCCAAGCTCTCCAACCTGCGCATCGCAGGCCTGATGGCGATCCCACCTCCTGGAGAGACCGCCGAGGATTCCCGTCCGTGGTTCCGCCGGCTGCGCGAGCTGCGCGACGACCTCGCCGGCCGCCCCGAATGGCGGGGCTTTCCCGGCTGGCTCTCCATGGGCATGAGTGACGACTTCGAGGTCGCCGTCGAGGAGGGGGCCACCCACGTGCGGGTGGGAAGCGCGCTGTTTGGACCGCGCAAGCCGCGCTGAGAGAGATGTCCTCCTGTTCATGCTAGGATAGCTATCCTTTTTTCAAGGCGTTTCTCAGGAGATCCAAGCATGGCGATCACCCCGCTCGAAATCCAGAAGATGCGCTTCACTCAGAAGATGAGGGGCTACGACGCCACCGAGGTGGAAGGCTTCCTCTCTCTCGTCGCGGAGGACCTCGCCGGCCGCTTGACCCAGATCGAAAAGCTCGAAAGGGAGAACCACCTCTTCAAGCAGCGCCTGGAGGAGACCGAGCACCGCGAGCACCAGCTCCAGCAGACCCTGCTGCGGGCCCAGAAGGTCTCCGAGGACATCACCGCCAACGCCCGCCGCGAGGCCGAGCTGACGGTCAAGGAGGCCGAGATGATGGCCGACAAGATCGTGCAGCAGGCGGTCGACCAGTCCACCCGTTACGAGAGCAAGATCATGGAGCTGCGGGTCGCCCGCCGCGAGCTGCAGCTCAAGTTCAAGAACACCCTCGACCTCTTCCAGCGCATTCTGGAGGCCGAGATGGACGACGAGCGCAGCCCGGCCACGGTCCACGCCCTGAGCGCTCAGCGCAAGCGGCGCGAGGCCGGGGCTTGAAGATGCCGGAGGGCGCCCGGCGTCTCTTCCCTCATTACGAGGACGAGGACCTGGACCTCCGGCACGGCCGCTCGCTGATCCTCAGCCGCCTGCTGGAGGACGGCGACGGCGCCGACCTCGCCTGGCTCACGGCGAACGTTCCCGAAGCAGAGATCGCCGAATGGTTCGGCCGGCATGGCGGCCGCCGGCTCTCCGCCCGTAGCCGCGAGCTCTGGCGCGTCGTGCTCGGCCGGGAGCCCGACCCCGTTCACCCGGAAGCCCGGTCGCTGTGGCCGCTCTGAACCACCTCGAATCGCTGGCCCCCCGCTCCCAGGAGCTGCTGGCGCGTCTCGCTCCTCTGCCCTGGGCGGATGACTTCTACCTCGCCGGCTCGGCCGCTCTCGCCCTCCACGCCGGCCATCGCCCGGTGACGGACCTGGACCTCATGTCCAACGCCAACCGGCTCACCAGCCCGGACCGGCGCGACCTGCTCGCCGCGCTTCTGGCCGCCGCCCCGGAAACGGAGATCGAGACCGCCCGCGACGGCTACCTATTCATCCACGTAGGAGGTGTGGGCGTCCGCTTCTTCTACTACCCCTACCCGCTCGTGAAGCCGTTCGCGGAATTTGCCGGCGTCGGCGGCCTCGCCGTGATCTCCGCCGCCGATCTCGGCCTGATGAAGCTCGGCGCCATCATCAGCCGCGCCAGCCGCCGCGACTTCGTGGACCTCTATCTCCTCTGCCGCGAGGTTCCCCTCGCGAGCCTCCTCGCGCTTGCCGAGGACAAGTTCGGCCACGTCCGCGACTTTCCCCTCCAGGCCCTCAAGGGGCTCGCGGACCTCACCGAGATCGAGGGCGATCCCATGCCCCGCCTCGCCGTGCCGCTGGAGTGGGCCGAGGTGGAGAGCTGGCTGCGAGCCCAGGTGCGCGAGCTGGGGCGCGCCCATGTCGGGCTCAGCTAGAATCACCACCCATGGCCGATCTCCTGATCCACAACCTCGCCGAAGTGGCCACGCCGGTCGGGTCGTCGCCCCGGCGGGGAGCCGACCAGCGGCAGGTGAGCCGCCTGCGCGGGGCCGAGGTGCTGTGCCGCGACGGGCGGATCGCCTTCGTGGGCGACCCTGAGGAGCGGTACCGCCTCTTCGGCGAGCTGCCGGCGGCCGAGAGGCTCGACGGCCAGGGCGGCACCCTGATCCCCGGCTTCGTCGATCCCCACACCCATCTTCCCTGGGCGGGAACCCGCGAGGAGGAGTTCGTGGCCCGGCTGGCCGGTACGAGCTACCAGGAGATCGCAGCGGCCGGCGGCGGCATCCTCGCGACCGTCGCGGCCACCCGCCGGGCGAGCGAGGAGGAGCTGGTCGCCAACGTCCGCCGTCGGATGGACCAGATGCTCGCCTGGGGCACCACCACCGCCGAGGCGAAGAGCGGCTATGGCCTCAACGAACAGGACGAGCTCAAGCAGCTCCGCGCCATCCGCCGGGCCACCGCCGATCACCCGGTGGACCTGGTGCCCACCCTGCTCGCCGCCCACGAGGTGCCGCCCGAGCTGCGGCAGGACCGCGGGCGCTACATCGACCAGATCTGCGACGAGATCGTGCCGGCCACCGCCGAGGCGGGTCTCGCCCGGTTCTGCGACGTCTTCTGCGAGACGGGGGTGTTCTCCGCCGCCGAGTCGCGCCGGGTGCTCGAAGCCGGCGTCCGCCATGGTCTTCGCCCCCGCCTCCACGCCGACGAGTTCGCCGATTCCGGCGGCGCCGAGCTGGCCGCGGAGCTGGGCGCGCTCTCCGCCGACCATCTCATGGCCGTCTCCCCCGCCGGCATCGAGGCCCTGGCCGGCTCGGGCGTCACCGCCGTGCTCCTGCCCGGCACCAGCTTCTTCCTCATGAAGCACCGCTACGCCCCGGCCCGCACGCTGATCGAGGCCGGAGTGCCCGTGGCCCTGGCGACGGACTGCAACCCCGGCTCCTCCCACACCGAGTCCATGCCCATGGTGGTGGTGCTGGCGGTGCTGGAGCTGGGCCTCACCATCGAGGAGGCCTTAACCGCCGCCACGCTCAACTCGGCCTGCTCCCTGGGGCTCGGCGGCGAGATCGGCACCGTCGAGGCCGGCAAGCGGGCCGACCTCGTCCTCCTGGCGGCGCCCAACCTCCTTCACCTCGTGTACCACTATGGGATCAACCCCGTCGCCGCCGTGGTGAAGGGGGGAAGCGTCGTCCGGCGGGCAGCTTGACGTAGAATCGACCCGCAACTCAAACCTTGGAGCCAACGGACGCCGTATCGATCGAGGAGGACCGTCCATGCCATTCCGGACCCTTCCACGCGCTCTCGCCGCCGGCCTGCTGGCCGCGGCGGGTCCGTTTCTCCTCTCCGCCCTCGCTCAACCCAGCCCCGCTCCCACCCCCACCAACCAGGAGCACCTGGAGATCCACGAGGTCGTCACCCCCTCCGGCCTCAAGTACACCGACCTCAAGATCGGCCAGGGCGACGTCGCGGAAACCGGTAAGGTCCTGGAGGTCCACTACTCCGGCTGGCTGGCGGCGAACCGCGTCAAGTTCGACTCCAGCATAGAAGACCGCCCCTTCACCTTCCGCCTGGGGACCGGCGACGCCATCAAGGGCTGGGACGAGGGGCTGATGGGAATGAAGGTCGGCGGCAAGCGGCGGCTCGTCATACCCCCCGAGCTCGGCTTCGGCAAGCAGGGCGTGGGGAGCGTCGTGCCGCCCAACGCGGTGCTCGTCTACGAGTTCGAGCTGCTGGCCGTGCGATAAGCTTGCCGCCTGAAAGGGGGGCAACCCGTTATGGCAGATGCAGCAGGAGAGATCACCACTCCGTCCGGCCTCAAGTACACCGACCTGGAAGTCGGTCAGGGAGCCGAGGCCAAGGCCGGCCAGACCGTCAACGTCCACTACACCGGCTGGCTGGAGAACGGCACCAAGTTCGACTCCAGCCTCGACCGCCGAAGCCCCTTCAGCTTCCACCTCGGCGGCGGCCAGGTGATCCGCGGCTGGGACGAAGGCGTCGCCGGCATGAAGGTCGGCGGCAAGCGGAAGCTCACCATCCCCGCCAACCTCGGCTACGGCGCGCGTGGCGCCGGCGGCGTGATCCCGCCCAACGCGACGCTGATCTTCGAGGTGGAGCTGCTGGGGGTGAAGTAGGCCATCCCGCTCCTGCACCCCTGAGAAGCACCCTTTCCCGAAGAGAGGGCAGCGTTGGCCCCAATTGGGGCAGCCGTGGCCCCGATCGGGGTAGCGTTGGCCCTCGGTTGGGCCGCCATGGCCCCAATCGGGGCAGCGGCAGCCCCAATCAGGGCAGTCGCAGCCCTCACTTGGGCAGCGGGGCCCCCAATCGGGGCAGCGATTGCCCTCAGTTGGGCCAAAGTGGCCCCAATCGGGGCCAGAGATGCCCCGATCAGGGCAGCAGTTGCCCTCAATTGGGCAACCGTGGCCCAAATTGGGGCAGCGGCGGCCCCGATGAGGGCCAACGCTGCCCTCGTTTGGGCCAACGCGGCCCTCTCTTCCGGGAAGGCTCAGAACTTGACGGGTGAGTCGCCGGCCTCGGGGGCAGCGACCGGGGCGGTGTCGGGGACGGCTCCGAGAGCGCGGGAGAGCCCGGGTGACATGACGGGAGGCGCGCCCGGAGTCGGCATGGCGATCCCCACCTCCTCGGGGACGGCCCGCGAGCGGCGGCGGGTCGGCCGGATGTGGAAGCGCACCAGTCCCTCGTTGCGGTGGCCGAAGTGGGAGCGGAGCGCGGCGCGGGCCTTGATGACCAGATCCCGCCCTTGACCCTTCTGGATCCGCAACTGCTGAGTGACCGCTTGGCGGCGCGCCGTCAGAGAGCTCTGCTCGGCGGCCAGCTCCCTCGTCCCCTGGAGCATGGCCGCGACCTCGTCCCGGAGAGGCCGCAGATAGGGCACGTCGGCCACCCAGTCGTCCATACCGCTGACCAGGGTCTCCAACTCATCGAACAGATCCGCGAGAG
>Ga0134121_10001324_pt1 | contig 23422 bp, 19 predicted proteins | sample KB301_FD_96463 | JGI IMG/M metagenome (GOLD analysis project Ga0134121, IMG submission 96463) | Terrestrial soil microbial communities without Nitrogen fertilizer from Kellogg Biological Station, Michigan, USA - KB3-0-1 | ecosystem: Environmental > Terrestrial > Soil > Unclassified ... | reverse complement strand
TCCCGCCGCGCCGAGCGCGCGCTCCAGATAGATGCCGTCCTCGATCCGCAGATGCCCGTTGTGCCGGTAGCGGAACCAGGCCTTGCCGTCGCGGGCGAGGACCTCGGCGGTGAAGAACGTGGTGGTCTTGAGCCCGTTGAGAAGGGTCTCGAGGAAGTCGACCTGGAGGTCCTCCGCGTAGGCGTCGATCCTGAGGCGATCGTTCCAGGTGGTCATCGGGTCGCCGGTCGCCGTCCCGGGCTTGCCGCCCGCCCGCAGCTCGCGTTCCGAGTCGTCGTCGAAGCGCAGCACGGCCTCGGTGAAGTTCTCCGCGAAATCGGGGCGGCCATAGTCGGCCTGCATCAGCTTGCGGTCGAAGGTGTTGGGGAGGGTGACGTGGATGCTGCCGCGGCCGGTGAAGTAGGCGCCGGTGATCCTCCCCGCCACCGGCTGCGCCAGATAGATCGTCCCGTCGGCGAGGTTCATCTCCATCGTGTCGCGCTTCAGGACCAGACCGTGCACCGCGAGGGGTTTCTCCAGGTCGAGGCCGACCTTGAAGAAGTCGTCGAACACCAGCCCCATCTGCTCCTGGTTGGCGATCGGCGAGGCCGGGGCCGGCGGCACGCCGGCCGGGGCCGGGGCAGGGGCCGCGGCTGCGGCGGGCGCGGCGGCCTGCGAGGGCGCGGGCGCCGGCTGCTGCGCCGACGCCGGTCGAGCCGCGGGACCCAGGAGGGCCAGCAGAATGGCGATCCGTGCCAGGGCGACCGGAAGACCCGCGCGGCGCGGTCGGGGCGCGGCGGGATCGGGTGGCGCGTCGGTCGGCACAGCGGGACGGGCCGTCGTTCGTGACATTCAGAGCCTCCTTCGCTGCGTTGCCCGAGATTCTACCATCCGGTCGCGGCGCACGCCCCGGGCGGGAAGGGAGCCGCGCCGGGAGGGTCCCCGAACCCGATGCTATAATCCGCCCCCCGAGCGGAGCCATGGACTACGAACCCATCATCGGACTCGAGGTCCACTGCCAGCTCCAGACCGAGACGAAGATCTTCTGCGGCTGCCCGACGCGGTTCGGGGCGCCGCCGAACACCAACGTCTGCGAGGTCTGCCTGGGGATGCCCGGCGTCCTGCCGGTCCTGAACCGCCGCGCCGTGGAGTTCGCCCTGCGCGCCGGGCTGGCGCTCGGCTGCGACATCCAGCCGGTCTCGGAGTTCAGCCGCAAGAACTACTTCTATCCCGACCTGCCGAAGGGGTATCAGATCTCGATGTACGACCGGCCGCTGATGCTGCGCGGTCATCTCGACATCGAGGCGCACGGCGTGAGCAAGCGCGTCGGCCTGACCCGCATCCACATGGAAGAGGACGCCGGCAAGCTCCTGCACGAGGGGTTCCCCGATTCGGCGACCCGGTCGTACGTCGACTTCAACCGCTCGGGGGTGCCGCTCATCGAGATCGTCTCCGAGCCCGAGCTGCGCTCGCCGGAGGAGGCGCACGCCTACTTCTCGACCTTGCGGGCGCTCCTGGTCTGGATCGGGATCACCGACGGCAACATGGAGGAAGGGTCGCTGCGCTGCGACGCCAACGTGTCGCTGCGTCCCAAAGGACAGACGGCGTTCGGGACCAAGGCCGAGCTGAAGAACCTGAACTCCTTCAAGTTCGTGCAGGCGGCGGTGGCGCACGAGATCGAGCGGCAACGCGGCGTGCTCGAGTCGGGCGGGAAGGTGGTGCAGGAAACGCGCCTGTATGACCCGAAGCAGGACCGCACCGTCGCGATGCGCTCCAAGGAGGAGGCGCATGACTACCGCTACTTCCCCGAGCCCGACCTGCCGGCCTTGACGGTCGAGCCGGCCTGGATCGAGACGGTCCGCCGGGCGCTGCCGGAGCTCCCCTGGGCGCGTCGCGCCCGGTTCGTCGCCGAGCACGGGCTGAAGGAGCAGGACGCCCAGGTGCTGACCACGGAGCGCGCGCTGGCCGACTACTTCGAGGCGACCGTCGCGGCGGGCGCCGGCGCGCGGGGCGCGGCCGCCTGGATCCTCAACGAGGTCCTGCGCAAGACCCGCGAGGATGCCACGCCGATCGCCTCGGCCGCCCTCGAGCCGAAGCGGCTCGCCGGTCTCGTCGGGTTAGTCGACGGCGGGACGATCTCCGGCAAGATGGCCAAGGAGCTGTTCGAGGAGGTCTGGGCGTCGGGGAAGGACCCCGCCGTGCTCGTCCGCGAGCGGGGGCTCGCCCAGGTGAGCGACGAGGCGGCGCTCGCCCGCGCGGTCGACCAGGTCCTGGCGGCGAATCCGGGGCAGGTGGCCTCCTACAAGGCCGGCAAGACCGGAGTGCTGGGATTCTTCGTCGGCCAGGTGATCAAGTCGACCGGGGGGAAGGCCAACCCGGCGCTGGTCAACAAGCTCCTCAAGGAGCGCCTCGACTGATCCAGCTCTTTCACGTCACGCGGCGTTACGGTCCCGGCGCGCCCGCGCTGTCGGACGTCAGCCTCCAGGTGGAGCGCGGGGAGTTCGTCTTCCTGACCGGCTCCAGCGGCGCCGGCAAGACCACGCTCCTGCGCCTGTTGTTCCGCGACGACGTGCCGACCTCCGGCCAGGTCCTGGTCAACAACGAGAACCTCGCCAGCATGCAGCTGTCGCGCGTGCCGTACCTGAGACGCCAGATCGGCGTCGTCTTCCAGGACTTCAAGCTCCTGCGCCGCAAGACGGTGTTCGAGAATGTCGCTTATGCCACCCAGGTGATCGGCCTGCCGCCGAAGGAGCAGCGCCGCCGGACCTATCACGTCCTGGAGATGCTGGCGCTGAACCACCGGCTGCGGCACTACCCGGAGCAGATCTCGGGCGGCGAGCAGCAGCGGGTGGCGATCGCGAGAGCGCTGGTCAACCGGCCGCTCCTGCTCCTGGCGGACGAGCCGACGGGCAACCTCGACCCCGACCTGTCGCTGCAGATCGTCGAGCTGTTCAAGGAGATCAACGCCCAGGGGACGACGGTCTTAGTCGCCACGCACGACCGGGATCTCATCAAGAGGATGGCGCGCCGCGTCCTGACGCTGTCGCACGGACGGCTCCTGACGGGAGGGGAGTGATGGCGCCGGTGCAGGCGTTGCGGCACTGTCTGGTCGAGGCGAAGGACGGACTCGTCCGCCATCCGGCGCTGACCGTGCTGGCCGCGCTGGCGATCGCCGTGTCGCTGTACGTCTTCGGGGGCTTTCTCCTGGTGGCCTTCAATCTCGGAGTGCTCTCCACCCAGCTCGCGGGGGAGATGGAGGTGCAGATCTACATGAAGGCGGGCGCCAGCGAGCAGGAGATCGCGGCGCTGCGCGGCTCGCTGATCGGCGACGAGGCGGTGGCGCACGCGCGCTTCGTGACCGCGGAGGAGTCGCGCCGGAGGTTCGAGACGCGCTTCCCGGGGTTGAAGGATCTGCCGGGCGAGGTCGGCGGCGAGATCTTCCCGCCCGCGTTCGAGGTGGTGCTGCGCCCGAGCTACCAGGACGCCGACGCGGCGGAGCGTCTGGCCCGCGTCTGGAGACGCGCCGCCGGCGTCGAAGAGGTTCGATTCGACCGCGCCTGGTTCGAGCGGCTGGCCGCCCTGCTCTCGCTGCTGCGCAGCGGCGGGTACGGCGTCGGCGCCCTGCTCCTGGCGGCCGTGATGGTGACGACCGGGGCGGTAGTGCGGCTGACCGTCCTGGCGCGGCGCGAGGAGATCGACATCATGAAGCTGGTGGGGGCGACCGCCGCCTTCATCCGCGCCCCGTTCCTGTTCGGGGCCGCGGCCCAGGGACTGGCGGGCGGTCTGGTCGCCCTGGCGGGTCTGCGTCTGACCTGGAGGCTGGTGATCCGCTCCACGCCGTTCCACGACAATCCGATCATGTCGATGGTCGCCGGGCGCTTCCTGCCGCCCGCCACCTCCACGGCGTTAGTCGCGGCCGGTCTCGTCCTCGCGACGGCGGCCGCGGCGCTGTCGCTGCGCCGGGCCGGGGCCGCCCCGCCCGGTTCGTGATCGGCCGTCCTCAATAGTCGATGGCGATGTAGAACTGGCTGATCGTCCCGCTCTTGTGGTTCGGATCGGGGATCCGCTTGCGGTCGGTCGACAGGGTGCAGGTCCCGTCGCCGGAGACGTCGCACACTTCGATGGTGTTCTCGAACTGGCGCGCGAACGCCCAGGTGAGCTGGAAAGGTCCAAGCCAGACGTTGAAGCCGGTGCCGTAGGAAGCGCGGCCGTCGCCCAGCTCGTCGTTCTTCGAATCCCAGAACGAGAATTTCCGGCGGATGAAGTCGGTGCAGCCGGGGTTGGCGCAGAAGACGACGTTCGGGTTCAGCACCCCGTTGTTCGCCGGGGTCAGGTAGAAGCCGACCTGGGGGTGCGCGAAATCGCCGCCCCCGAACCAGGCGCTGCCCATGTCGAAGAAAAAGAATCCGCGGATGTCGCGCAGGACGCCGATCGGAAACGCCAGCGCGTCCACCAGCGGAAAGCGGAACTCGAGATTGGCGAACGCGACCCGGCTGCCGAACATCTCGCGGAAGTCGTAGCCGCGCAGATAGTTCAGGCCACCCAGCGAGTAGACGCTGTATCCATCCCCCTGGCTGATGTACGACGCGACCCGCAGCGCGAACAGCGAGCGGGCCGTGACGTGCCGGTAGAGACGGTAGTCGAGGCTGGTGTTCAGGAAGGTCCCGGTCTGGAACACGCCGGTGTCGCCCGACGAGTTCATGACCGGCGCCCACTGCTGCGCCACCTGATAGCGCTGACCGTGGAACGGCCCCCATTCCTTGTAACGCGTCGTGTCGCCGTCGAAGCTCCAGCCGACGAACGGGAAATTCTCGTCGATCGAATCGAACACCGTGCCCTGGCTGGTGGAGAACGGCCGTGTGCTGCTGCGCTTGAAGTAGCCGGTCTGCGCGCCGAACCGGTAGTAGCGGTTGAACGGCCAGCTCATGCTGACGCCCCCGCCGGTGCTGCTCGACGCCTGGGTCTCTCGGGCGGTGGCCCCCGTATTGGCCGACTGGACGATGTAGTAGTCGCGGTAGTCGACCGCGAACGCGCCCCAGTTCAGCCGCTTCTTCATGTTCATGTACTGGAAATAGAAGTTCGAGAAGGTGGAGACCGACTGGAAGTTGAACAGCATCCGGCGGTCGCCGAGCAGGTCGGAGAGCAGGACCTGGGCGTTGCCGAGCACGGTGCCGTCGTTGGCCACCCCGACCAGGACGGTGGGGGCGTTCTCGATGTGGAAGTGGATCTTGTCGTACGGCACCTTGGCCGAATCGTCGAGCGTGAGACGCAGGGGCGGCTCGAACGGCTGCAGGTCGGGCGGCTCCTTCACCTGGTCGGCCGCGCGCTGCACCGCCTCCGGCGCGCCCGGGTTCAGCCGATAGACGCGCAGCCGCCCCTGGGTGTAGGCGGCGTACGCCACCGAGCCCCGTCCCCCCTCCTCCGGCAGCTCGAGCGGATTGAAGGCGCCGCCGGCCAGGCTGGTGAGGCGCGTGACGTCGCCGCTCTCCAGCGCCAGGGCGTAGAGGTTGTAGATCCCCCCGTCCTTGTCGCTGGTGTAGTAGATGGTCTTCGCGTCGCGCGAGAACGAAGGCTGCAGGTCGTCGCTGTCCCCGAAGGTCAGCTCCACCTTGCGCGCCGGGTCGTTGGCGTCGACCATGAAGATCTTGGTGTAGGGGCCGATGCGCCGGTTGTAGAGCACCTGGGACCCGTCCGGCGACCAGGCCGGGTTGCTGTCGAAGAACGAGTCCTGCGTGAGGTTCTTCGTCGCGCCGGTCTCGAGGTTGTAGGTGAAGATGTCGGTCACCCCGTCCTTGACCCCCTCGAAGGCGATGATGTTCTGGTCGGACGACCAGGAGGGCGACAGCTCGTCGTCGATGCCCGGAATCGACACGCTTTTGACGAGATTCCCGGTCACGGCGCTGTGGATCAGCAGGACGCGCTCGTTCTCGCGGCGCGCGAAGAACGCCACCCGGTCCCCGTCGGGCGACCAGGTGATGTCTTTCTTCCCCTGGAAAGCGCCGTAGACCAGCGATTCGTACTTGTTGGTGAACCCCTTGGTCAGGGGACGGAAGACCCTGCCGTCCTTGGCCGACAGGATCGCCACGTCGAGATCGCCCCAGCGCGTGGTCATCACCGCCAGGAGCTCGCCCGACGGCGACAGCGCGGGAGAGAAGTTGACCACGTCCTCGTCGCCCGGCCTCTTCTTGGCGATCTCGTGGCCGTAGTCCTGCGGCTCCTTCTTCTCCAGCAGGATCGGCAGGTATTTCTTCTGGAGGTACTTCCTGAACTGCCGGTCGAACTCGTCGCCGTCGATCCCGAAGGCGTCCTTGATCGGCTTCTCGATGTTGTTGGTCAACAGGCTCCGGCGGAACTCCGCGATGAAGGTCCGCAGGCCCTCCTGCCCGTACTTTTCCTCGATGAAGGCGAAGGCGGCGTTGCCGAACCGGTAGGTCAGGAAGTTGGTCACCTGGACCCGGTGGATCGGCGGGATGAGGCCGTAGATCACCGCGTCGCGGACGATCATCTTGTCGAGGGACGACTCGTCCTGTGCCAGGTAGCTCGCCATCCCCTCCATCACCCAGCCGGGCGTGTTGGCGCGGAAGGCGCGCGAGATCGACTCCTGGAACAGGATGCTGAACTGGAAGACGTGCGTCAGCTCGTGCCCGAACAGGGTGTACAGCTCGTCGGGCGGCAGATCGATCGGGACGACCATCCGATCCGCGATCGGCTCGGAGAACGCGGCGACGTATTCCGGGATGAAGCCGAGCTCGATGTTGGTCTGCTCGAACTCCATGTGGGTGCGGTAGAGGATCAGGTTGATGCGGAACCGGATCTCGTGGTCGAGGATCTGGGACAGGCGCGTGTACTGCGATTCGGCGAAGGAGACCGACTGCTGCAGCATCGGCTCCTCCTCCGGGTAGTAATAGATGTCGAAGTGCGGCGACTTGTAGATCCGCCAGTCGAAGTTCTGGTAGGCGATCTTGTTTTTTCCGAACGGGAAGAGGGGCGAGGAGCCCAGGGTCAGGGCCGCGAGGAGCGCCAGGATCAACCGCGATGTCCGCACTGAAGCCTCCGGCGCCCGCACCGGTCGGGTCCGAACCCCGATCCTACTCGTTGAACAGCGTTCTCTGCACCTGCCGCTGGCGGGGGGCGACGAGACTGCGGATGTCGTCGCCCATCTGCTCGTACATGTCGAACAGACCCGAGAGGCGATCGAATCCCTTGCCGTTGTAGGTCTTGTCGCCGTTGAAGTGATCCTCCCAGGCCAGCTCGCCGCCGGCGCCGCGCACCAGGAACAGCCTCAGGTCGAGCAGGAACGCCTCGCGATCGACGAACCGCGTCCGTCGGATCCGCTGACCGGTCATCGGAGAGATCTCGTCCATCTGGACGTACCCGGATCGATCGGCGGTCTTGAACGACGTCTCGCCCGCGATGATCAGGTCGGCGTGATAGGTCTCGGCCAGCCGGTGCCAGAACCCCGTGTTGGCCAGGAGATCGCGGATCGGCTGCTCCGGAAGCGCGGGGGGCTCGACGTCGATCATGTCGAGCCCGGCCTTCTCTTTCAGGTCGTGACGCAGCACGCCGACCAGCTCGTGGCTGAGATCGAACTCCGGCACCTCCTCGTCGACGATCATCTGCGTGACCAGCACGCGCCGGATGCCGGTCATGTCGACCTTGGCCGGTTGCGGGACCAGAAGGCTGACGTGCACCACGTCCGATTTCGCCAGCGCCGCGGGCACCCAGAACGGCGCCGTCGCGAGGATCCCCGCGGCCAGGAGGAGCATGGCGGGCACGGCCGCGGCACGGGGAACGGCCCTCCGCGCGGGCGCGCCGCCGGCGCCGGACCGGGCCGCCGTCTCTCGATTCGGGTCGAATGACACAGACACCGGCTATCGCCCGCCCGGCGGAGGCGCCGCGGGGGGGGCGGCGGGCGCGGCGGGCGCGCCCGCGTCCGGTGTCTTGATCTCGGAGTGCATCTGCAGGAACGACTCCTGGTTGTCGCGGATCTCGCGGCTGTCGGGCGCCAGCCGGCGCGCCTCGCGATACTCGCGGTCGGCATCGGCGAAGCGTCCCAGGCTCTCGTAGGCGACGGCGAGATTGTTGCGCAGGCGCGCGTTCGACGCATCGTCCTTCGCGGCGCGCTCCCAGCGCGACACCGCCTCCCGCCAGAGGCCCTGGCGCGCCGCCTCCACCCCGAAACGCATCAGCTGCTTGGGAGTGAGGTCGGAGGCGGCCCGGGCCTGGATGGCGATCAGCACCAGCAGGAGGACGGCCGCGGGCCGGAGGAGGCGATGGTGAGGAATGCGACCGAACATGCCGGCGGAGCGCCTCGGGCGCCGCGCTTCCGTCGGGGCCAGCACGCCGCGGGGGAGCAAGAGGGCGGGAGTATAGCCGAGCGCACCGCCTGTTTCAACGAATCGGCGGCCGATCCGGCGGCGGAGCGCCCCCGGGCCGCGTGTCGAGGTTGACAGGTCTCCGGTTGCCAATAGATTATCTTTCGGCTGCCGGAACCCGCAGGGTCCGGGTCGCGCCGTCAGGGGGCGGGATCACCCGTGTCGCGCATCACCAAGGACTGCTTCGGAACCGTGATCTCCACGCTCACCAAGATGAAGGAGTGCGTCCGCTGCGAGCTTCTGGCGGAATGCCGCTCCATCAACTGGCAGGCGCAGGAGGGCGCCTCGCCGCCTGTTGTCATGCGTCGCGGCGGGCCGGCCTCCGGCACATCCGAGCCTCCCGCATCGCGCGACGACCAGGACTCGGACGCCACCTCCCGCGCCAGCTGACGCTCGCGCCGCGATCCCGATTTCGAATCGTTCAGGGAAAGGCCAGGGTCTTCGGCGCCTGGACCGCGAGATCGGGCTGCCGCACCGCCAGGTCGAGCGCGTGCCAGCCGGCGCGCCCCGGCTCTCCCGGCATGAAGGTGAGCAGGTAGCGATTGCGCAGCGCCTCCGAGAGCGCGTGCAGCGCCTGCGGCAAGGCGGCCAGGTCCGGCGCGAGGAGAACCTGTCCGCCGCTTCTCGCCGCCGTCTCCCGGAGGACCGGTGGGACGCGCGCCTCGCCGGGACCGACGGCGACGACGTAGACGGTGGCCTTGGCCCGCAGCGCTTCCTCGAGACCGGCGGCGAGCGGCTCGTCCTCCGCCGGCGCGGTCTGGGAGGGCTTCTGCTCCGCGGGCACCGGTAGCGGCCCCTTCGCGCCCGGCGGCGGCGTCTTCGGCCCCGGCGGCGGTGCTGTGGGTCCCGCCGGTGCTTCCGGTCCCGCCGGTGATCCGGCTTCCGGTGCCGCCGGGGGTGCGACCGCGATCACCAGGAGCAGGACTCGCGGGTCGCGCCGGTTGTCGAAAAGACGCGCGGCCGCCGCGAGATCGGCCCCCAGCGAGCCGGCGCCTTCCGGCAGGCCGGTCCGCATCGCCGCGGCCAGCGTGGCGGGCGGCACCCAGACGGGCGAGGCGTTCGTGTCGGCCTTCGCGTCCGTGTTCGCGGCTTTTTTCGTGTCCGACTCCGTGCCGGCTTTCGCGTCGGGTTTCGCTTTCGCGTCGGGCTTTGCGTCGGGCTTCCGGTCGGCCTTCACGTCGGCTTTCGAGTCGGCCTGCGGTTCGGCGGCCGCGGCGGAGCCCGGCTTGTCCGCCCAGCCGGCGATCGCCGCCGCCTGGTGATCCGGTAGCTCCCGCAGGAAGGAGGCGAGCGCGGCTTCGGGATGCTCGGAGCGGATCCTTGCGTCGATGACCAGCGCCAGGGAGGCCGGGGAGGGTCCCGCCGTGAAGTGCACGATGGTGCGCCGCTCGCCATCCTCGGTCAGGACGAAATCGCTCGCTCCGAGAAGCGTGACCGGCCGGCCCGCCGCGTTGCGGACCACCGCCGCGATGGTCGCCACGGCCCCGGCGGCCCCTTCGGTCACGTCGACGGAGCGCGAGACGAAGGAGACCTTGGCGCGGCGTCCCTCGTGCGTCAGGGCCCGCACCTCGACCACGTGACGCCGGATGTCGGACCCGAAATCGTGGTCGCAGGAGTACGGCTCGCCCTGGGCGACCAGCAGCAGGCGGCCGTCGACGAAGAAATCGACCTCCTCGATGGCGTCGGCGCGGGGGATAATCGCCTCGATCTTGAGCGTCTGCCGCCCGGTCAGGTAGGGATCGGACGGGCTGACGAGGGCGATCGAGAAGCCGCGGTCGTCCTTGCTGCGCGGCGCCGCGGCGAAAGCCGGCGACGCCGTCGCGACCGCGAAGAGAATCGCGAGCAGGGCGGCGCCCGCGACCGGAATGCGGGCGGGAACGTCGCGATCGGGCATGAAGGGCTCCGGAAGAGGGCGGCCGCGCGGCCGGCCCGCCCAAGATAGGGGGCGCGCCGCCGTCGGTCAAGGGCGCGCGGGGCGCGGGGAGGAGACGCTGGCGACCGGACGGGAGAGCCCCCCCAAAGCGGTGCGGCCGATCAACCGCCTCGACGCGGTCCTGACGGCGCCTCCCTCCAAGAGCGCGACGCAGCGGGCGCTCGTCGCCGCGTCCCTGGCGCGCGGCGTCTCGCGTCTCGTCGGGCCGCTCATGGCGGACGATGCCGCCCACCTGGCGGCGGCGCTTCGTTCGATCGGCGTGGGGGTCGTGATCGACGGCTCCGGTCCGGGTCTGGTCGCGGAGATCGACGCGACGCGAGGCGTCTCCCCGGCCGGCGCGCCGCTCCAGGTCGGCGACGCCGGAACGGCGATGCGCTTCCTGACCGCCCGTCTGGCGGGCGAGCGGGCCGAGTTCGTCATCGACGGCGATGCCCGCATGAGCCAGCGGCCGATCGAGGACCTGGTGGCGGCCCTGCGGGCTCTGGGGGCTGCGGCGTCGTGCGTCCGCGACAATGGCTGCCCGCCGGTGCGGGTCGGAGGTCTGGGGCTTCGCGGAGGGCGCGCCCGGCTGCCGGGTGGCGTCAGCAGCCAGTTCCTCTCGGCCTTGCTGATGGCCGGCCCGATGGCGGAGACCGGTCTGGAGATCGAGATCGAGGGGACGCTGGTCTCGCGCCCCTATGTCGACCTCTCCATCGACATGATGCGGCGATTCGGTGTCGCCGTCGTCGCCGACGGCCCCGGGGGAGAGGCGCGCCGCTTTCGTGTGGCGCCCGGCCAGGCCTATCGTGCCGGAGAGGTCGTCATCGAAGGGGACTGGTCCTCGGCCTCCTACCTGTTCGCCGCGGCGGCGATCGTCCCCGGACGTATCGAGGTCCGGGGGCTCGGGAGCGACTCGCTCCAGGGGGACGTGCTCTTCCTGGAGCGGCTGCGGGAGATGGGTTGCCAGGTCGAACGCCGGCCGGAGGCCGTCGTCGTCGAGGGTCCGGAACGGCTGCGCGGCATCGATGCCGACCTCGGCGGGATGCCGGACGTGGCGCCGACCCTGGCCGTCGTGGCGCTCTTCGCCCAGGGTGAGACGCGGATCGCGGGCGTGCCGCACCTGAGGTTCAAGGAAAGCGATCGGATCGCGGCGCTCTGCGCCTCGATCGTGCATCTGGGTGGCGAGGCCGAGCCGGCGCCGGACGGGCTGCGCATCCGACCGCGACCTCTGCGCGGGGCCGCGATCGACCCGCGCGCCGATCACCGGATCGCGATGGCCTTCGCGGTCGCCGGGTTGCGCCTGCCGGGCGTCGTGATCCGGGATCCCGGCTGCGTCTCCAAGTCGTACCCCGGGTTCTGGGACGATCTCGACCGGATGTCGCGCGCATGAAAAAAGCCCCGCGGGGGTGCACCCCGCGGGGCTCGGTGATGCGACTGCGGGCCGGCGTTAGAAGCGGAGCCGGACCTGACCGTACAGGCGCTGCGCGGAGTCGTCCGGAACGGCGCCACTCGCGGTGAGGGCATCGCCCGGGCTGAGCTCCGAGTAGGCCGCCTGGAAGGCGACGTTCTTCGAGTAGTTGAAGCCGTACCAGATGTCGATGGCCGTCCCGAGGGCGTCGCCGTCCGGGCTGCCCTGGTCGTCATCCGCCTTGTAGTCCCAGTAGGCGACGCCGATTTCGTGGCGGTCGCCAAAGTGGCCGTCGTAGCCGACCGACCAGGCCTTCAGACCGAACCCGGTGCCGACGCCACCGCCGACCAGAGTGGAGAAGGCGCTGACCTGGAACCAGTCACCCATGCCGGTGCGGCCGTGGATGTCGCCGTACAGCGGCGCGAAGCCCTCGAACTTGTCGGTGGAGGTGGGGTCGTCGCCGCTGGCGTACTCGTACTTGCCGTAGATGCGGTGCATGTTCTTCTTCGACTTGAAGTTCCAGCCGACGAGGGCCTCGCCGGCCTTGCCGTTCGCGTCGAGGTCGGTCACCACTCCAGCCGAGGCGCCGCCGGCGATCTTGCCGGCCTGCATCGCGTACTCGACGTTCCAGATCAGGCCGCCCTTGTTCCAGTTGTCGTTGAAGAAGCGACCGCCGAACGTCTGCCACGATCCGCCCAGGCCGCGATCGTTGATATCCATCAGGTAGGCGTCGACGCCCCAGGTCTTGTGGATCGGGAACGTGACGTAGCCGCCGAAGAAGTCGACGTTCGCTCCGTTGCCGGCCAGCCCGGTCAGGCCGGGAGGCAGGTCGCCGAACGCGTTGCCGCCGCCGTTGAAGAACGACGAGCTGTCGTACGGCCGGGTGTACCAGGCCTTGATGTCGACTTTCTTCATGTGCCACATCCCCACGACGCCGTCGTGGGAGATGCCGGCGTACCACTCCTCGTCACCGAGGAGGAACTTGTTTCCGGCCACGATCTCCTGACGGCCGATGCGCAGGCTGAACGACTTGCTCCAGAGCTCGTTCAGGGTGACGTACCCCTGGTAGAGACCCGTGTCCTGGAACGTGCCGTTGCCCGCCCACCGGGGATTCTGGCTGGTCGGGGCTCCGAGGCCGCTGACGAGGAAGCTGGAGTCCCCCCCACCGATCCCGGTCGACTGCACCTCGATGTAGCCGTCGACGTTCTTGGTGAACTTGCCCTCGACCGCGATGCGCACGCGATAAGGCCAGAAGAGACCGCCGTCGGTGGTGTCGTTGTCGAAATCCGTCGCGTTGTTGTCGTACTCGCCCCGCATCCGGACTTCGCCGTGCACCGTGAACGGCTTGTCTTCCTGGGCGAAGGCCTGTGGCGGCGCCAGAACGAGCGCCAGGCCGACGATCAGGAGAGCAGCAAACAGATACTTCTTCATTCCGCGTTCTCCTTTGAAAGGGTTAACTGCTGGATGCACACAAACCACTCCCGAGCCCCTCGATCCCCACTTCGATCTTCGTAAGATTCGACTTGCCGGGTCCGGGCGAGCACACACAGAGCCCGAACCGAACCTGCGGCCACTGCAAGCAAGCTGCCACCGTCGTCCTGGCCGTCGAATGATGCGCAGCGGACAGCACCAGAACGACTTAGGTCACGATTGGCGATTTCAGATTGGGTAATGCGAGAGGCCCACGCGATCCAACTTCGTGGATATTGGATGGATATTCGGAAATCCGGACGTAAGGATTCTCCTGACGCGGTCCCGGCGAAATTTGACGATCGCCAGTCCGGCAATTATATAGAGAGCGTGTCCCACTGCGGGCTGGATCGAGCCGCGCGCGATCTTGTAGGATGCGCTTTTACGACCTGCCCGGCTGACAATTTCGATTGATACGAGGAGGTCTTCATGTCCCGTAACGTCCTCTTGGTTCTGGTCCTCGGAGTGTTGGTCGTGGCGGTGCCCCTGGCTGGTTGTGGCGGACAGGGTTCGAGCCCGCAGGCCCCGGTGGCCGATCAGCAGGCGCCGCCGCCGGCCGGCGATCAGCCAACCGAGCCGCCCCAGCAGGCGGCCGCCCCGGTACCCCAGCCCCCGCCGCCCGCGCCGAAGGCGAGCAGGCCGTCCGCGTCGCACGCGAGCGCCATCCCCGAGGAGGCCCCCGCCGCGGCGCCGGTGCCGCCCGCGCCGCAGATGGTGACCTTCACCATCCCCGCGGGGACCCAGTTCGCGGTCGGCTTCGGCTCGGAGATCACCTCCGAGACCGCGGCTTCGGGAGATTCTGTGGTGGCCACTCTCAAGCAGCCGATCATCGTCGGCGATCGGGTCCTCTTCCCGCAGGGGAGCCAGGTTCACGGCACGATCAGCGACGTGAAGTCGGCCAAGAAGGGATTCAAGGACACCGGCGGGGCGCTGTCGATTCAGTTCAGCTCGATCGTCGCGCCCGACGGAACCAAGGCCGCCATCGCCGCGGCGATGACCAAGGTGGCGGAGGGCAGCGCCGCGAAGAAGGGCGCCATCATCGGCGGCAGCGCCGTCGGCGGAGCGCTCCTCGGCCGGATGCTCGGCAAGAACACCGCGGGCAGCGCCGCGGTGGGCGCCGCCGTGGGCACCGCCGTCGCCGGGACCACCAAGGGACGCGAAGCGGTGATCAAGCCCGAGGACGACCTCCAGCTGTCGCTCGAGCAGAACGCCAAGGTCGCCGTCAAGCGTTAGGCGAGACTCTCTCAGCGGGCCCCGGTCAATCGACGCGGGGACCCGTCTGCGCGCTGAGGAGCTGCTGGAAGCGGGGCAGGCGGCGCAGCCTCTCGAGGTCCGGCTCGGAGGCCGCCTGGTCGGCTGGAAGATAACCGGCCGCGCGCGCGTTCTCGAGACAGGCGAGACTCCGATCGCGCTCGCCGGCGAGGGCGAAGGCCCGCGCCATCCGGTAATGCGCCGCGCCCGGGGCGCGCGCGGGCAGGCTCACCGCAACCTGATCCAAAGCCCGGCCCGTCTCGGTGGTGGCGGGGATGGTCCGCCGGCCACCGTCCGACTGCAGGCGCGCCAGGAGAAGCGCGGTGTCGGCGAGCTCGATCGACTCCTCCCGCGGATCCCTGCCCGCGAGCGCCGCTTCGAGCGCCCGCGCACCGGCTTCGCGGCTCCCGGCGCGCGCCAGCCGATCGGCGCGGCGGCGCGCCAGCTTCAGCGGCGCCATAGGTCGCGAGCAGGCTTCCTTGAGGAGCGCGTCGACCCGCGCCGGCCGGTCCTGCTTCTCGAAATAGTCGGCCAGGTCGCCGTAGGCCCGGAACATCACCTCCCGCCCCCGGGCCGGACCGTCGTAATCGGATGGCACCCGCCCGATCAGCGTGCTCAGGAAGTACTCGGCCTCCGGGGCCCGATCGAGGTGCAGCAGGGCGTAGCCGCGGGTGTACAGGCTCAGGAGGGTCGGCAGCGCGTCGTCCTCGGGAAGCTCGACCTCATCGAGGAAGGTGAGTGCGGTTTCGTATTCGCCGGCCAGCGCCTTCATGGCTGCGGCCCCCTGGAGGGCCCGGGTGCGGGCGAACGAGAACTTGTCGAGGACGGTGTCGTACGCCTTCGCGGCGCGGCTCCAGTTGCTCGACCGGGAGAGCGCCGCCGCGGCCCCGAGCTGCGGCAGGACCGATTCGTGATCGAGGTCGGCCGCCTGCCCGAACATCCGCATGGCGCCCGCCTGGTCCCCCGACTCGCGCAGCGCTTCGCCGAGCGCCACCAGGACCCGCGGCGCATCCGGCTGGAGGGCGGCCGCCCGCCGGCAGGATGCGAGGGCCGCGTCGACGTCGAGACGCTGGCGCTCGACGATGCACAGCGCGAGATGCCCGGCCAGCTCGTCGGGACCGAGCTCGGCGGCCCGCTGCGCCTCGGCGCGGGCCGGCGTGAGGGCGTTCGAGATGGCGAGCGCCGAGGCCAGCGCGGCGTGCGCTGTGGGGCTGTCGGGCGCCAGCTCCACGGCGCGTCGCGCCTCCACGAGCGCCGATTTGAGCCGCTCCGGAGTCTGGTCGAGGCCGAGCGCGTAGAGATAGACCGAGGAACGGGCCAGGGCTTCGTACGCCGGGGCCGAGCCGGGCTCGGCTTTCACGACCTTCAGCAGCAGCCGCCGCGCCTCCGCCTGATCCTCGGGGCGGGGGCGGTCGACCAGCAGGAGCGCGCGGCGCGTGTAGGACGCCGTCTCCGGATCGCGCGTCTCGCGCGGAGGGGGAGCGGGGAAGGGCGCCGGCTCGCCCGCGGGCGCCTGCGTCGCGGGCGCCTGCGCCGCGGTCGGCACGACCGGATCGGCGCCGAAGGCCGGACGGGCGAGGCCCGCGGTCGCGGCCAGGCACCCGAGCGCGAGCGCGAGGGCGCGCGGGAGGACGATCAGGCTTCGGTCGGGGCGAATCGATCGACGAGGGCGCGGTAGCGGGCCCGGATCCGTCCCGCCAGGATGTTCACGGGATGGTCGCGTCGCAGGAACCCGAACACCGGCACGGAGCGCCGGTCGTAGCGGTCCATCTCCTCCATGATCCGGCGGTGACGCGGGCGGAGGATGAGACCCTTCTTGAAGGCCTCGAAGGCCGGTCCCCGCTGGCGATGCCGCAGATGGACGATGCCGAGGTTGCAGAAGACCTCGGCGTCGAAGAAGTCGCGCTTCGCCGCCTGCTCGCACATGCGCAGCCCTTCGTCCGATCGCACCTGGGCGAGGTTCAGGGACAGGCCGAGGAACGACAGGTAGCGCATGTTGGTGTTCTTCTGGTTCTGCGTGCGCTCGAGATCGAGGGCCATCTGGAAGTAGGAGGCGGCCTCCTGGTAGGTCTTGCGCTCGAGGCAGGCCAGTCCGCGCTTGAACGCCTCGGCGGAGGACTCCGGCGGTGCAATGGCCGTCATGGTCTCGCGGCTCTCCCGGGCAGTCTACGACCGACATGGATGAAATATAGGTCGGATCGACCGCCGGTCAACCAATGGGTCCGGCCTAATGGAGTCGCGGCGAACGCTGACGAGGCGAAATCGAGGAGTGGGACCCGCGCTATTCCTCTTCGTCGGATCCCCACCCCATGCCGTACGTGGGGGCGGCACCACCCTCGCGGCCGCCACCCGCCGCGGGGCTCTCCTTCTCAGGAGACGCCGCAGGAACGATCGAGGAGACGGGGCGCGGAGCCGCGGGCGGCTTCGGGGCCCGGGCCGGCGCCGCCTTCCTCGCCGCGGCCTTGCGCGCCGGCTTCCTGGACGGCTTCCGAGCGGTCACTTTCCTGCGCGTCGCCTTCTTGCCGGTCGTCCGGCGTGCCGCTCGCGAGCGGCCCGCCGACTTGCGCTTCGCTTTCTTCTTGGCCACGGTCGTACCCCCTTGGTCGAGTCGCCCGTTTCGAGTGATTCCGGATGAAGCGGTAATTCACCACAAGCCGGGCGATTCGTCAAGCCACGCTCTCGATCCAGACGCGCATCCGCGCCGGATCGTCGGTCATCAGGCCGTCCACCTCGGCGGCGGCGAGGCGGCGCGCCGCCCGCCCGTCGTTCACCGGCCAGACCAGGAGACGGAGTCCCAGGTGGCGCGCGGCCCGCAGGCGACGCGGAGTCGCCAGGCGCAGGTGCGGGTGAAACGACCACAGACCGACGGCGGCGTGGGTCGCGCGCAGGCCGCGCGCGCTGCGCGAGGCCAGCCATCCGAGAGCCGTGCGCGGCATGGCGGCGCGCGCCGCCCGGAGCGCCGGGCGCGAGAACGACGAGACCAGGAGCAGTCCCGGGAAGCGGGCACGGGTGATGACCGCGCCGACGGCCCGCGCCAGCGACACCGCGTCGCCGCCCTCGTCCTTCAGCTCGATGTTGACGGCGCAGCGGCCGCGCGCCAGGTCGAGCGTCTCCGCCAGCGTCGGGACCCGCTCGCCGCGGAAACGCGCCCCGAACCACGCCCCGGCATCCAGGCGGCGGATCGACGCGAGATCGAGCGCCGCGACCGCGCCGCGACCGCTGGTGGTGCGATCGAGCGCCGCGTCGTGCAGGACGATCGGGACGCCGTCGCGCGTGAGCCGGACGTCGAACTCGAGCCCGTCGGCGCCGTCGCCGATGGCGGTCTCGAACGCGGCGAGGGTGTTCTCCGGCGCCAGGGCGCTGGCGCCGCGGTGGCCGATGCACAGGGGCGGGGCGGGCGGCGCGGCGGAACGGCGACCCGCGGCCGCGCCCCGCGTCACGGGAGAGTCGCCTCTTCGACCGCCTTGTCGCTGCGCTTGCGGTCGGAGGCGTTGCGCTGGCGCTTCCGGAGTCGCACCGACTTCGGGGTGACCTCGACCAGCTCGTCGTCGGCCAGGAACTCGACGCAATCCTCGAGCGACATCAGGCGGTGCGGCTTGAGACGCAGGCTGTCGTCGGAGGACGAGGAGCGCATGTTGGTCAGGTGCTTCCGCTTGCAGGGGTTGACGACGAGATCGGTGTCGCGGGCGTGCTCGCCGACGATCATCCCCTCGTACACCTCGACGCCCGGGCCGAGGAACAAGGTGCCGCGATCCTCGAGGCTGAAGAGAGCGTAGGTGACGGTGGTGCCGAGCTCTTTCACCACCAGCGCGCCGCGATGGCGGTCGGGGATGTCGCCGCGATACGGGCCGTACTGGTGGAAGACGTGCGACATGAGGCCGGTGCCGCGGGTCTCGGTGAGGAACTCCCGCCGGAAGCCGAGAAGCCCGCGCGCCGGGATGGTGAACTCGAGACGCACGCGGCCGGTTCCGGCGCCCGCCATGTTGGCCATCTCGGCCCGGCGGACGCCGAGGATCTCCATGACCCGGCCCATGTAGGCTTCCTCGAGATCGAGGACCAGATACTCCAGCGGCTCCAGCAGCTCGCCCTTCGGCCCGCGCCGGTTGATGACCCGCGGCCGCGACAACTGGAACTCGTACCCTTCGCGCCGCATGGTCTCGGCGACGATCGCCAGGTGCAGCTCGCCGCGTCCCGAGACCGACAGCGTGTCGGTCGTCGCGGTCTCCTCGACGCGCAGCGCCACGTTGGCCAGCGCCTCCTTGCGCAGCCGATCGCGCAGGTTGCGGGAGGTGACGAAGCGTCCTTCGCGTCCCGCGAACGGCGAGTCGTTCACCATGAACTCCATCGACAGCGTCGGCTCCTCGACACGGATGGCGGGGAGGGCCTCGGGATGCTCCGGGTGACAGAGGGTCTCGCCGATCTGGATGTCGGGCAGGCCGGCCAGGGCGACGATCTCGCCCGCGGCGGCCTCGCGCACCTCCTCGCGCCGCAGCGCTTCGAAGGTCTCCAGGCGGGTGACCTTCTGGGACTCGATGCGGCCGTCCAGCCTCAGGAGGGCGATCGGCATCCCCCAGGCGATTGTGCCGCGGGAGATCCGGCCGATCGCCATCCGGCCGACGTAGTCGTTGTAGTCGATGTTGGCGATCTGCAGCTGCAGCGGCCCGTCCGCGTCGCCCGGCGGACCGGTTACCTTGTCGAGGATGATGCGCAGAAGCGGCGTGATCCCGGCGGGCGTCTCCTCGAGCTCGCGCACCGCGTAACCGAGCTTGGCCGAGGCGTACATGTGCGGGAAGTCGAGCTGCTCGTCGGCCGCCCCGAGGTTGAGCATCAGCTGGAACACCTCGTCCAGGACCTGATGCGGCCGCGCGTCCGGGCGATCGATCTTGTTGATGACGACGATCGGCCGGTGTCCCATCTCGAGGGACTTCTTGAGCACGAAGCGGGTCTGCGGCAGGGGACCCTCGGCGGCGTCCACCAGGAGCAGCGAACCGTCCACCATCCCCAGGACGCGCTCCACCTCGCCGCCGAAGTCGGCGTGACCCGGGGTGTCGACGATGTTGATCTTGACGCCTTCGAAATGGATCGAGGTGTTCTTCGCCAGGATGGTGATGCCGCGCTCGCGCTCGAGGTCGTTGCTGTCCATCACCCGCTCCTGCACGCGCTCGTTGGCGCGGAACGCGCCGGTCTGCTGCAGGAGACGGTCGACGAGCGTCGTCTTGCCGTGATCGACGTGCGCGATGATGGCGATGTTGCGGATGTCCTGCCGTCGAGGTTGGACGCTCATGGGTGCTCCGGTCTTCAGTCGATGCGGAATCGGGACCGGGGCTTGGCCACGGGCGGGGACGGCACGGCGACGCCGGGACGCTTCTCGAGCATCATCTCGCGCACGCCGCTCTTGAGGAAGTAGAGCTCGGCGATCCGCATCCCGGTGAACATCTTCTCGATGTCGCGGTTCTGGAAGACGTGGTGCGGCATCGGCTTGCCGGAGAACGGCTCCGAGTCGATGCGGGCCTCGTCGACGATCCGGTAACGTCCCGGCCCCGGCGGAACGCCGAGGGTGCGGGCATGGAAATAGGCGAACACCAAGCCTCCCGGTTTCAGGATGCGGGCGATATCGGCGGCCATCGCCCGTCCGGACTCGGCGTCATAGTAGTTGAAAAGGTCCCAGGCCACGATACCGTCGAACGATTCGTCGTCGTACGCGAACCGCGTGGCGAGCGGCGTGCGCTCGGCCGAGCGGTCAACCGGCCGCGCTCCGGTGGGGGCGCCCGCCTGGCGCGCGAACACACGGGGCGGCAGGACGATGTGCCGTGAGGGACGCGCCGGGGTGGCGCCGCTCCGGGTGACGCCGGAAGCCGGCGTCGCCGGGGCCGCCGCGACCGGCGTCGCGCCGGGGCCGGGCGACGTGCTCCGGGCGTCCGCCGGGGGGCCGGTGGGAGCGCCCGGCACGGACTCCGCGGCCGCGGCCTCGGCGGACGGGGTGTCGGCCTCTCCAATCGACGGCAACGCCACGGCGCGATCCGATCCGGGCGCCGAGGTCTTCTCCGACGCCAGCGCGATCAGGTCCTCGACCTGCACGCGGCAGCCGAGACGCGCGAAGATCTCGATGTTCTCGCCCGAGAGACGGCCGAAATCGAGGACCAGGGGCCGGCCACGCGCCGCCAGGCGCTTGAGGAATTTCGGAAAGATATGCGAGCGCTGCGGGGAGTCGGATCCTCCCGACCCCGAGGGGGGCTTCTGGCCCTGGCGCTTGAACAGGTCGAGCATCGGTCAGCCCTGGAGGCCCGGTCGGGCGCGCAGAAAAGGCCGGCCCCGGGCCCGCCACCGTGCGACGTGATTCGTCGTCCGGCGACGGCCCGGGGCGCGGTCGATCACGTTCGGTTACAGACGCGGCTGGCTTTTCGCCGCCTCGTTGTGCGGATCGGGGAGCGAGCGCACCGTCTCCTTGGTGGAGGTGGTGCTCTTCGTCGAGCCGCCGCGATCCATGTCGACGCTGCCCTTGAAGTGCGCGCCGTCGGCGATGGTGATGCGCGGCGACGTGATGTCCCCGAGCAGCCGGCCGCTCGGCGCGATCTCGACGCGCTCAGCGGCGAAGGCGCTGCCGGTCACCTCGCCCGAGACCACGATGGTGCGGGCGTAGAGGTCGGCCTTGATCTTGCCGTTGGGTCCGATGGTGAGGTTGTGCTCGCGCAGATCGATCTTGCCCTCGACGCGACCATCGATGATCAGATCTTCGTCGCCCTGGAGCTCACCCTTGATCAGGATCGAGGCGCCGATGTTCGCGGCGCGCGTGCTCTTGACCGGCTCCGGGCTGTGGTAAACGGGGGTGACGGTTGGCGTTGACTCGGACATCGGACGGGCCCCGGTTTCCTTCTTATCCTTATCCCACATCAACGACCTCCTTCTTCGCGAAAAGGTACGGGAGAATCACGCGCCGGCCCGTGGCCGGCAGGAAACCGCTCGGGAATGAATTCCCTCGTACGATCGAGCGGGATCCTAAGTATTGGGCTTCAAGAGAGCACGATCAAGCCCGATGGAAAAAAAGATGCGGGACTCTAACACGCTGATCCAGGAGCGTCAAGACGACGCAGGGGCTAGAATCGACGCATGCTGGAGCGTTCATGACCCGTTCGCGCGCGTTCCGCGCCGCGCTGCCGCTCGCCGCACTTCTGCTCGGCGCGCCGCGATCCTTCTGCGTCGCGGCGATCGATTCGCTGCCGGCGCTGCTCGCCGACGACTGGGACGAAGCGCGGCAGCGGGCCGCGCAGGAGCGCGTCCGCGCCCTCGGCGCCGCGGCCTGTCCGACGCTCTCGGGCTACTCGGGCGCCCCGGATCCGCGCGCCCGCGAGCACGCAGTGCGCGCCATGGCCGACGCCCTTTGTCCCGACCTGTCCGACTATCGCGGCTTCTTCGCGGACCGCTCCGCCTGGGTCGTCGACGCGCTGATCGACGCGCTGGGACGTCTGCGGATCGAGACGGGCGTGCCGTTCCTCATCGCGCACGTCGACGACCGCCGCCGTCTGGTTTCGGACGACGGGGCGCGCGAGATCGCGGACCAGGCCGATCGGCAGCTGCGGCGGTTGACGGCGCAGCCGATCCCGCGTCTGCCGGCGGTCCACGGCGCCGGTGCCGTGGGAGACCCCGCCGCGTGGCGCGCCTGGTACGCGTCCCACGGCGCCGAAGCGCCCGCGGTCTGGATCGGCTCCGGTCTGGACGCCATCCGGCGCGATCTGGCCGGCGAGAGCGTGACGCGGCGTCTGGTGGCTCTCGACACGCTGGCGCTGGTGGGGACGCCCGGCAGGGCGGCGCTCGCGGAGGCGCTCCGCCGCGGGCCGTCAGACCTCGAGGTCGGGCTCGTCTGTCTTCCGGAGCAGGCGCCGCGGGTCCTCGATCGGATCCCCTGCTCCCTGACCATCACCAACGTCGGAGCGCGCCGTCTCGTCCTGGCGCTCGGCGATGCGGTGGTGCACCTCGAGCTTCACACGGCTCCCGACGCATCCGCGCCGGCGTCATCCGGCCGGAGCCCGGGGAAAGCCGGGTCTTCCAAGACGGCCCCCGCCGGACCTCTCCCCGCCGGCCCGCCCCCCGGCGGTCACCCGCCCGCCGGACACCCGCCCGGCGACCGCGCCGGCGCGTCCGCCGACGCCTCGGGGGCTCAAGACGCCGACCTGGCGCTCCTCGAAGGACGATTTCTCGACCTGTTGCCGGGCGCCTCGGTTCGCCGGGAGGTGAGCGTCGGCCCGGTCAACACCGCCGGCCGATACGAGGTGCGCGCCGGCATGACCGATCTGGCGCGGCCGCTGCTCGCCGGGCCCCAGGGGGCGGGTCCCGGCCCGATCGAAACCGTCGCCGTCATCCGCTTCGAGCCGTAGGACCCCCGCCGGCCGGCCGGACGGGCTCGGGTCTTCACCCGAGACCCCCGGAGGCGTAAACGTATGTTATTCCAGCAATGACGGGACGAATCCGGCCTGTGACCGGGGTAGGGTCTATACCCGAGAGGGGATAGGAAGCCCTTCAGAATGGCGTCGGGGGGAATGATTGTTCTTGACAGAGGGAGTTTTGATTGTAGAGTGATGTCGCAGTAGCAAGAAGACGACTTCGGAACGCACGTCTCTTTCGGGTTCAAACATCGGTCGCCGGATCTCGCCAGGTTCCGGTTCGCGGCGAGTCGGACAGGGCGGGGCCCGGCGGCCGGTTCGAGCTCCCTCCAACGGGCGGGGTCACCTGCCTGTTGACAGTAGGGCGGTGGCTGCGTGAGGCCACCGCCCTTTTTTCATGCCTCCCCGATCCGGGGGGACTCCGCCGTCGGTGGGCCGGACGGGTCCATGCCGAGGAGCCGGCGATCGAGCAGGTGGGCGGTCTTGACGTTGGAGATCGCCTTGAGCAGCGACGACTTGATCCCGGGATGATCGCCGTCGAGCTTGGTGAGCAGCATCTTCATCTGCTTGCGCTTCAGCGACACGTCGCCGCAGGCGGGGCAGGCGCACCCGATGACGGGGAAGCCGGTCTCGCGCGTGAAGGCGATGA
>Ga0134121_10001323_pt1 | contig 23434 bp, 21 predicted proteins | sample KB301_FD_96463 | JGI IMG/M metagenome (GOLD analysis project Ga0134121, IMG submission 96463) | Terrestrial soil microbial communities without Nitrogen fertilizer from Kellogg Biological Station, Michigan, USA - KB3-0-1 | ecosystem: Environmental > Terrestrial > Soil > Unclassified ... | reverse complement strand
TGTAAGCCGCCCGCGATTACACCCACGAGTTACTAGAGATTTCCGGTTTTTTGGTTAACAAATATTCCCTGGGCGTCAGGTGGCCCAGAGACTTGTGTGGCCGTTCTTCGTTGTATTCTTTCAGCCACTTTTCTGTCTGCTCTCTGACTTCGTACAGACTGTGAAACACAAACATGTCGAGCACCGCTTCGCGATAGCTACGGTTGAATCTTTCAATGAAGCCGTTCTGCATTGGTCGTCCAGGCTTGATGAACTCGAGCTGCACGTGGTGTTGTTCGGCCCAATCAGCCAGTGTTGCAGAGAGCATTTCTGGGCCGTTATCTAATCTCAGCTTGCGCGGATAGCCGCGGAGAGCGGCTATCCGATCGAGCGTTCTCACGATCCGTGGTGCCGGCAGATTGAAATCCACTTCGATCGCCAGCCCTTCGCGATTGAAATCATCCACCACGTTGAAGGTACGAAAGCGACGATCACCCCATAACGCATCGCTCATAAAGTCGGCGGACCAACACTCATTCATTGCTTCAGGCACCACCAGCGGTGCAGGACATCTGGTTGGCAAACGTCTTTTGCCTTTTCGTCTTTTGTTCAGTTTCAGCGCGCAATAAATGCGATACACACGTTTGTGGTTCCAACCATGACCCAAACGTCGCAAGCGTCTGAACAACTTGCCGAAGCCTTGCTCCGGTCGTTGCCAGGCCATCTCCAGCAGCAGTTTGATGATTGGGCCATCCGCATTAGGTCGCGGCTCGTAGTGATAGACCGAACGTTGCAGACTAACGGCATTACAAGCGCGCCGTTCACTCAACCCATGCTCTGTTCGCAACACCACCACCAGCGCCCGCTTCGCGGCCGGCTTCAGAGCTTTTTTGCGATCACATCTTTCAGCGCTCGATTTTCCAGCAACAGATCTGCTGACATCTGCTTCAAGCGCCGGTTTTCGTCTTCCAATTCACGCAGTCGCTTGATGTCTGAAGCTTGCATACCACCATACTTTGACTTCCACTGGTAATAGGTAGCGTCGCTGATCTCATGCTCGCGACAGACGTCCTTCACGGTCCGTCCTGCTTCGACCGCTTTCAGGATCGCGATGATCTGATGTTCGCTGTATTTGCTCTTCCGCATCGAGGCCTCCTCGCGTCATATTCGCCCGGAAACCTCTAGTTTTCAATGGCGCGGATCTAAGGGATGCTTACAATCGCTTCACCCAACCGGATCCATACGATGGCAGTTACGACTGGACCAATCCGCAGTCGTTCAATCGCTACGCGTATGTACAGAACGATCCGGTCGGCCGTATAGACCCGACCGGATTAGACCAATTGGAATGGGCAGCATTTAATTGCCAGACAAGATCTGATGTTGGCGTGGGAGTCGTCGATTGGGCTTTTGGCTGGCAAGGACCATGTCCCGGCGGCGGGAGTGGAGCAGGAGATCCTGGCGGCGAATCTGGCGGACCGGCAGTGGAATCACCGCAGAACCCTAGATCACCAACGGATTTCCGGCGCGACACTTTCAACCGGTTCGCAGCTGACATTAACAAATGCATAGGTGAGATCTTTGGAAAAACCGCCAAGAAAATACCAATCCAGACGCTTGAAGTGGCCCCTGACCTGGACGTGACAGTCAATGGACGAGAGCTTGCTAAGAGGTCAGACATGGCCAAGCAGTTACGAAGCGTGCTTGCTATCCCGGACTCGAAAAAAGGCGCGAATGGTACGGTGTTCATTCAAAGTGGAGCTTGGAATACAGCTGACTACCCGCTCGACCTGTTACAAGGAGCTTACATTCATGAATACGGCAACATCCTATCTTCCAGATATGGAGGTGGCGATCCGTATAAGTTTGGAGACAAAGCGGGCATTGGAAATGTCAAAGACAAGGATACGGGTGCAAACTTCCAAAAATGCGTCTTTCCAAGTAGCGTAAAATTTTGATATGCATTACCTTAACTGGAGTACTCCATGTGCCTCAAGTTAGTTTCCATCTTGGCCTCTTTTTTGATTTTGCAGTCTAGTTTTATAGTGCAGAAAGTAGGACGGGATCTGTCCACTTACGATCAAGCGGGACCTTACGAACTCAACAATGATCTCCATCCTCATGATGCGGACAAAATTCTGGGAGAAATCAGGGGATTCCTATGGGAACATTGGAAAGAACGACGCCCTGGCGTGGTTAAAGCCACTTTCTTCTCGATAGAAGGTGATCAGACAACTTCTAGTTTCTTTGTTGAGCCCGATGCGAAGAGCTCGTGGCGCATTTCGGTTGAATCAGTGAGCATTATTTCTGCTCTCCTACCTAAGAGACGTAAACCGCGACGAGAAATCACACATGAGTTTTATGATGAAATAGAGCGTCTTGAGGCAACGAGCGAGAATGCGCCACCTTCCGTACCCATACCATCACATTCAATACGCCAACCGCAGACCTACAGGATTCGTTTCAGAAATAGCCGTACAAACGCAATACGACTCTTCTAGGGGAATTTAGGTAGCAATGATTTCCGGTGCCGCCCAAACCGTTTTGCAGCTGTTGGGGAATATTTTTACAAAGTTATAGCTATAGGGATCCCGGATTTTCCCTAATCAGCCAAGATAGCATTTAGAAAATGAACGCAGTTTTCATCCAGGAGCGTTTTCGCTTCAATAGTATCTACAGGATTCTGCGGCTCGAGCGTTTCTGGTTTCGTCGGAGTGATGACCATTCCCATCTCACCACCGAAGCCATCACCAAAACCACCCCTCCTCTGCGCCGATTGGCCTTACATTGCACCCCCGCCAGGCTTGCGTAAGAAATGGAGTGCCAAAGGATTTTTGTGGTTTGAAGGAATCATCTCCGAGCCAATGCCATTCACCATCGAAACAGATCGCCCAATCTCCAAATGCCGCTGATGCGTTGGCCTTATCCCTTTACCACGAACGTGTACTCTTCCGCCGGACCTGTCGCACCATTAGCAGCAACGCCGCTGATCTCTATTTGATAAAGTCCGCGTGTGAGATAACTTGGGGGAAGCCGCAGTCGAATCACATTGCCGCTATCAAGTTGCAAATTAGAAATCGTGAACGATTCATCTTCTTCAAACCTGCGAATCGTGGCCTGGTAGGATGGAAAGCGCTCTTTTTGCGTCCAAAGAAGACGCAACTCAACAAACTCAGCATTAGCCGGCGGAGTTACTTCATTCTCCGCTTCGGCACTTCGAACTGTTCCCGGCGTTAACGTCACCGAACCCACGGAAGGCTCACGTAACATCGACGGTGAATTCAGTCGCACCAACTCCTGCTGCATCGCGAGATGCGTGTTTCGCTGTTCCCACCTGCTCCTCAGCGCAATAACAGCAACAACGATCGCGATCAGAACAACTGCAGCGATCGGCACCACAGCCACAGGTCTCAGCCAGACGCGCCCAAACAGACGATTCCACCTCGACCCGGCAGCAGCACCAACCCCAGTTGCGCTCGTCGCTGCCCAGTCGTAAATAGATTGCGCGATTCTCAGCTTGCGCTGTTCGGCAGGTGTTTCACCGTACTGCGCAAGAAATCGTTCTCTATCTTCTGGTGTGAGTGAATCGTCCAGGAAATCGTCCAGCAAATGCTGCTCGGCTGCCATCACTCTTTCTCTCGAAAGAGCGCCGGTAACAAACATGCTTTCAAGACGTTGCCGCTCCTGGTCGTCGACCTGCCCTAGTAAAAATTGCCGCAATAGGGCGTCGCTCACGGGCTCTTCGTTCATGGGTCATCCTCCCGACGTCCCCATCCCATTACAATGATTTTTCGCGCGATACGTTTCATTTGTTTTGGGACATGCGATCAATGCAACGTTCCAGGCACTGTTCCAAAGTGACGCGAATCCGAAACGCTTTTACCCGCAGAGTCTCGACGGAGATCCCCAGCCGCTGCGCCATTTCTGTTCGATGATCGATCTTAGCCTGCTTGTCCCGGGCGTAATAGGCCACTATTAGCTCTCGTTTATCTTTACTGAGCTTTTGCAAACACGAGCGCAGGCAATCTTCACGCATCGTCGCAGTTTCCTGATCCGATTGGCGGCGCGGATCGGAGGCCGGCTCGGTGCCCTGCAACGTTATCTGCGTTTTGATTTTTTTGGGGATTTCCTTGATTAGATTTCGCGCGACGCCGTAGAAGTAGAGTTTCGGATCGCCTACATACGTTTTTCTAACGTCATGAACCTTCTTCGCAACTCGATCGAAGACTTCGTCGGTCAAGCCATCAGGATCGGAGCAACGGTTCCAGGTGAATATTTTTGTGAGGTCCTGACGAAGCTGGACGTAGATCGTTCCTGCTACGTCACGATCGGGATTGAGCCAGGCGAGAATCTCATCGAAACTCTCCGGTGGAATTGCCGAGTCTCGCGCCATTCGGAGTCAGTTCTGCCACAAAAAGCCACAAAAACACAAAAATAAGAAGAAAGAGTACGGAGGCGAAATCATCAAAGAGCCTTTTTTGTGTTTGTGCGCATTTTTGTGGCTAAGATTAGACCACACGAAATCAGAAGCAACGACAGCAAAACTATCATACCGAGACTGCGACGCGAATTAGTTTCAATATTAATGTGATTTGTGTACTCACCTTGCACCACAAATCCAGCCCAGTAGTAAGGATTACGCCAACGCTGGTCCTGCATGACTTTCAACTTGGCTGCTCGGAGTGCGGCGGCCGGCGACATTCCTTTTTGCAGCATTGACTGGTACAGATCTTCCATGAGCGCCGCCGTCGCGCGATCGTCTACTTTCCAAAGACTCGCAACAACGCTTCTCGATCCGGCCGAGATGAAGCTGTGAGTTAGACCAACAAATCCTTCTCCTTTTATATCTTTCCCCAATGCAGTCTGGCACGCACTCAGAACCGTGAGCTCAGCCGAGAGGTTCATGTTGTAGATGTCGTGCAGCGACATTACACCATTTTTCTCTACACCATTCTTGTCGACCGTTGTGAGAACGATGCCTGACAATTCCGGATGTTCGCTATCGAGGAATCCGTGAGTCGCGAAGTGAATAATCTGATACTCGCCGAGACGTGCGTTCATGGCTGTCTCTCGGGTGGCATCAAAACCTTTGGCGACCAGCGTGGTACCGCGCGGGGCAGCTTGCGCAATCGCATCGGCCTCTTCGGAAGAATGAATCAGACGTGCCGAACCGCCACCAGGTAGATTTTCAAGCGCCCGGTGTGTCGACTCCGGGCGGTTCTCGTCCGTTGCAGCACTCGCGACTCTGGGAACGAGCGCAGAGTTCTGTACGCGGGCATCGCTCCTCGTAAAAACCGGATCAGCGATCACGGCCGCGATTTTGTCTGTTGCATCACGATTTTTCCTTTCGGCTGCGCGAATGGCCCGCAACGTAGCAATAGACGGCAACTGCACGATCTCGTGGTCGGCTATGAGCCATTTGGATGGACCGTTCGACTCGATCGATGCAAGCGGAGCCGGCAACGCGGCGAACGGAACCAGTTGCAACGCTCCTTCAATCACTAACACAAGCCGTTTAGTACCAAGTTGCGTAGCAATCTGGCCAAACAGCATTTGGTTTAGCTCAGGTGCTTTTTGGAGAAAGAGTTTGTCTGCTTCGTCGACCTGGGCCTGAAACGTAGCGGTGTCAGCTTGTCCCTCGAGTTGCTGTCGTTTGGTAATTGCTTTGTAGACGTCGACTGACATCTTCTCGATGACCTTGCGACCAGGCAGTTCAAAATGTTGAAACGAGTCGGGAGTTACCATCCATAAGTGACTCCGTTCGTCGCCCAACGAGATTTCAAGCAGTACGTCATCGTGAAGCAACTCGTTTTGAATGTCGGAAAGACTGAGTGGCTGAAACTGAGAGAGAGCTAGCGCTCGCGGATTTTGTTCTCGTATCTGTGCCTGTATCCGCTGGTAGTCAGACTTAAACTGGGCGATCTGCTCTTCAAGCTCTGCGATTTCAGACGTTTCTTTGCCGCTCAGCTTCAACCGCCTCTGGTATTGCGCCTGCTTTTGAATCAGACCGCTTAACTCGACCTCGCGCTCGATTAGTTCTTTCGGTGCGTCGCGGCGTAACTCAGCTCCCGATTCTCGAATCAGATCCACAAGCGCGCGCGCGCGGCTCTTCTCACTCATCAGCAACGCTTCAGCAGCGAAACCCTTGCCTGGTCGCGCTCGATCCAATTCCGTCAGAACATCAATACCCACCTCATAATTTCCCCGAACTCCTGAGAAGTACGAGGCGCGAAGATCGGGACTGCCAACGTCCTGCCGGAGCGCCTCGATCTTTTTGAGCGAAAGATTTATCAACGACAAAGCTTCGTCGAGATTTCCGAGAGCTCGTTCGGCACGCGCCAGGTTACAAAACGTAGTGATGATAGTTCTGGTATCGCCGGCCTCCTCGCTGAGCGGAAGTGCACGTTGGAAGGCTTCCCTCGCCTCTGCTTTTTTCCCGTTCTGAAGAAGAAAAGTACCGAGCTCATTTAACGCAACTGCTTGCCTGAGACGATCATTGATGCGTTCATAGAACTTCAATACTGTGTTGTATTGTTGCTGTGCTTCCTTACTGCGTCCCTGTGCACCGTACACGATCGCGATCTCAGTAAGCGCAATCGCTTCTGTACGCGACTGGCCCGTAGCTCGGCTCAACTTCAAACAACGTTCATAAAACGAAAGGGCCTGATCGAGATGCTGCATCAGTCTGTGCATCTGCGCGACTTTGAAGATCGTTCCCGGCTCAAAATCCAATGCGCCTGTATCGCGAAAGATTTGCCAGGCTTTTTCATAGCTTGCGAGAGCTGTTGCGTAATCGCTCAGGGTCTCGTAAACCTGGCCCGTAGCGTTGAGCGCGAGGGCTTCACTCTTTCGATCGCCCATGGTTCGAAAAATTTCAATCGCCTGCTTGCGCAACTCAATCGCCCGGTCTGGCTTTCCGTAGGAAGCATGGGCCACGCTCAGCACGTTAAGCGCCAGCCCTTCACCGCTCTTGTCATTTGTCGCCCGGTATAGCTCGAGCGCCTCAGAGATTTCCCGCATCGCCTTGTCGCGCATGCCTATGTTTCCGGCAATATAACCCGCAAATAAATGCCCCCGGGCTTCACCTTTTCGATCGCCTGCCAGGAACTCGAGCGCACGGTCGAACTGCTCTCGCGACTTCACCATGTCGCCCTTCGAGTAGATCACCTCACCGATATTGCTGAGTATTTCACCATAAGTGTTTTTAACGATCGGGGTTGTATTGGCGTCGACCGGGCCGAGAACATTTATGGCTTTGGTTAGCTCGTCATGTGCCAGCTCGTTCTTGCCGGTGTAAGAGTACAGCCGGCCCATGTGGCTCAGCGCCTTAGCCTCCGCGAGTGGGTCGTGTGCTTTTGTCGCGAGCGTAGCTGCGCTTTGGTATCGACTGAGTGCTTGTTTGTATTCGCTCAGAAGAAAGTAAACGTCGCCGGATTTGAGATTCGCTTGTGAGGCGCTGCCATGATTGCCGAGAGACGACCAACTAACCGCGGCCTTTTCAAACTCTCCAATGGCTTGCCGGAGCAAGGCTTCTTTCCACTCAACGCGCAGAACGCCGGCCTTGTTCATTGCCTGCCGGGCGTCAATGTCCTTTCGGGCCGCCGGCGTAATTGGCGCTAAAGCTTCAACCTTCAATTCATAGGGTCTGGGCGCATCCTTTTTTTCGCGCGACTGGACCTCAATCCGGTAGCTACCCGAAACTTCAACCGGCACTGAGAGCTCAACGATCTCGAAGTCCTCGCTAATGTGCGTCGCTAACTTCGTGTTCGTTGGACCATAAACCACCGTCGTAAGCGCCAGATCGCCTTTGTCGATCGAAAAGCGAAGGAGCGTACCTTCGTTTGCAGAAACTACAAACACTCCTTTAGCGCCGGCAGTGATCTCACGTCGCACTGATGTGCCGGGAGTAATCTGCACCAACTCGTCACTCGCGGTCGTTTCAGTCAGGTCCGGCGTTGACTGGTGTACCGGAGAGAGCTCCAGCAGCACAGTCACACACAAACACACCAGCACTATGCTGCAAAGGCCATGAAGTTTGGATCTGACTTTTACAGCTAGCATTAAGAGCTTCAGTTTTCCTTTGTGGAAACCAACGTGAGACCTTACGGAGAGCACGTATTACTTACTCTCGGAGGAAGAAAGACAGACGGCCTTATTTATCATGTATGCACTACTTATTCAATCTCTGCGTAATCTCTGCGACCTCTGCGCCTCTGCGGTTTGATCGTTTTGCAGATAAGTTCACCGCAGAGGCGCAGAGGTCGCAGAGATTACGCAGAGATACTTTCAGGCTCGCTGATTTGCGCTCATAGGAGCGCGGCAGCCGGGCGCCGCACTCCACAGAGGCGCATAGTCAAGCGGTCGTTAGCGTCCATCGCGAAATGCGTTGCGACGCTCTGTTCGCATGTTACCAGTTTTGCCGAAGTCTCCTCTCCAATCCTCGATGGTGCCGAGTCTGGTACCTGGGGCCTTCGCCTGAGACTTTCGACAAGCTGAGACGGACGAACTACGCTTGAATTTCTTACTCATTGGCATTTTTCTTCTCCTTTGATCCGGTGTGAAGTGTCGCAGTCATTCCACACGTCTACCCTGCCGGGCGTGATTACCTCGCTTGAGCCGTCACGCCTGCGCCGACGTTATCGTTTGAACGGAAAACTTTTAACGTGTGTTACCGACCGACGGGCGGCCACGGAGGGTCACCCCTACAGTTGATCGGCTGATAACGAAAGTCTTGAACACCGTGATCTCGAATCGTTCGTTGGTTAAAAGATCTGTCGGGGAGAGTTTGGAAGTGTTAATTGAATTTTGCGGAAACGAATCTGTCTCATTGATGCCGTCTCGTACAAACAACTCGATTCCCTGCGTTCGTGGCATTCTCGTCAGAACGAGCTCTGCCTTAGCCGAGTTGAAGGCGTCGCGAATGGATTTCCCAAAACCCAGCGCACGATAAAACGCACCTGCAAACGCGACGCTTCCTTTGTCGCCGATTCCCTTACCCGTGCCGACTGAGTAGTCGACCACATCCGCGATCGAGCGTGCCTGAGTCTTAGTAAAGCAGGCATTGAGCAACACCAGTCGGAGATGATGATTGTAAAGAGCTAACACATCAGCGAGACCCTGTTGATCGATCGTTTTTCCACGACCTGGCGCTCCACCGAGAATGATTTTGTGTTTTTTACTCGCGTGGCCGCTGAAATGAACGATGTGTGGCTTGTGCAACAACAAAAGCCGCTGTAGATCGATAGCGCGAGTCGCCGTGTGTTTGTGCAGCTCGAATCGATCGCGATACGGGCCTTCCTGGATTCGTTCAAAGATTTCTCTGGCTTCTTCATCCACCAGTATCCGGCTGGTGGTCCATGGATTTGCGGACAGAAACAATATTCGGATTTTTTCAGTCATCTGAGCCCTCCGTCGTTTTCTCTCCAAGCGTTCTCACAAACACAAGGCGCGGAAACGAAATAAAATCCGTCACGCGAGCGAAAACTTTTTCAGGCAGGAATCAACGGAGGGGTGCTACGGATAGAGCGAGGTTCTCGTTATCGCCAACCAGCATTTGTGGGTTCTGTTGACGCTCCGTGTCAGACAAGACGTTATGACGGACGTACCGAAACAGCTCTCCAACAGTAACAAAATGATCCTCGTTGGTGTCGGCGTTGCCTCGCAGTCCTTCGAGCAGGTAGTAAGTAAAAACTCCGTGGCCGTTACCCCACTTCGAATCTTCCTGTGAGGTTTCGTTCACGTCACTGGAGGTGATGATGGCCCGGCCCTGCGCCTGATATAGCAAGTCCTGTAAATAACGGTTCGTCAGGTTGTTGGCCAGATCGCGCGTGCCTGCGGTCGAGAGACCCGCGCTATGGCACGCATCAACCAGCAGTATCAGGCGCTTCGACCTTACGTTTTGTTCGACGTAACGGCGCAGGTCAGGCATGGCGAGCGCGGTTTGAGGCATCGCATCGACGCTCGTGTCATGCGCGATCAGGTATAGGTTTTGGCGTGCGTTCGGATCGCCATCACCATGACCGGCAAAGAAGATCAGCAGCAGATCATTCTCTGACGCTCTGGCCACAAAGCTCGTGAGGGCACCGCGAATCCGCTCCAGCGTCGCATCTTCATTCGAGAGGAGCAACATGTTCTCGCGCGCGAATCCTCCCGCCGCGGGCTGTTGTAAAAAATCGTAAAGCGTTCTCGCATCAACGTCCGCGTATCGAAGGTTTCGTACGCCTCTCGAGTTATTCCTGTACCTCGAGATGCCTATTATCAAAGCATACTTCTCTCTTACCGGAGTCACGGCCTTCGATGGGACAACTGGAATCCAAACCTGCGTACGAGAGCCTAATCTATCTTCAGCCTCAACCACGATTCGAGTCGCGTTAGCGTTAATCGAGATGATCGTTTCAAAACCTACGCTCCGTTCGGAGTTATTCATGCGAGTCAGTTGACGAATGTTGCGTCCGGGTTTGAGTGGAACGTCCTTGCCGTCGACGGAGACGCGTGTAATGCCGTTGTCGGCGGTTGCGATACCGCTGATCCGAATCTTCATGCGGTTGAGTCGCGGAGAAAACTCGACCGGCCGTTCCGGCTCAAGTAGCACAACCTGCGGAGGCACTTGATGAGTCGCTCCGGGCGCGGGCTCAACGTGATAAGTGAAATCCTGATTCCAGTTTTCAGTGCGCGTTTTGATAACAAAGCTTGAATAGTATTGCCGGCCGCGCCGGTTGCGCGCCCACACCTCGACGGTGTTGCGACCGTTAACAAACTCATATCCCGGCCGAATTCTGAGATTGATTTTTACAATTTTTCCTGCCGCTCCGTTGACAACTTCTGAGATTGCCGCCGTGGCCTGTCCATTGACGCTGGTTTTGATCGCGTCGTAATCGATGATGTCGGCCGTTGGCTTGCGGATATGTACGAATAGTTGGCTTACATTCGCGGAGGGAATGGTGAATTCTCTTTCATGTGAAGGACGAATATCAAAATCCGGTAGCTCGAGCTCGAAGACTACCGGCGGCCCTTCGGATCGCGTAGGTGTCAGTGGGTAGAAAAGAAGGAAAACGAAAGTGGAACAGAGGACGAGAAACAGCGCTCTCGTCCTCCGTGTTCTGTCTAATAGTAATTTTGAACAAACAGCAATCACGGTCTGTTCGGCTTCCTTGTACTGTTTGGAGAAAGTTGTTGTGATGCCGGTATGGGCGCCGGCGCCTGCGGTTGGACCACCGGCGCACTCATACTTGCTTTCTGCAACTCAGAGTGGTTCGGGGCTGTCCACGTCTTATCGCCAAGCAGCCTCATGTATCCGTAAAGCACATCGAGGTTGGGCGGCACGTAAGGTTGATTAGCCTGCATGGTGGCGCGCTTGCGTTCGTATGCAGTGATGTAATTTTTCAGCGATGTGATAGCTTCGGAGTTGCTGTTGGTGTCTTTGCTATCCATGAGCATCAGCGCGCGATGCAGTTGTATTTCGGGTATTTCCTGGCGAGTATCGAGACTGATCGCTTTCAGTAACGATTGCTGTGCGAGCTCAAGCTCTTCCTTTGTGCGACCCACCTGTTTCATAACGCGCGCGTAATAATACGCCGCTAACGGATCATCCGACCTCATCATTACAGATTGTTGCAGATTCTTTCTCGCCATTTGAAACATGTCGTAATAGAAGGCTTCGATTCCGTTATCGCGTTTCAATTCAGCCATGATCAGGTTGAACTCCGGACTTACCCCTTTGAGCTTGTTGGAACTCAGACCCTCCTGATATTGCGCTTGCAGCGCACCGTTGATCAGGCCCTGCGCATACTCGTTTCGCTCTCTAATCCGTTTGCGCGAACCCAGAAAGCCGAGTTGCGTACGGTTATCAACCCCGGCAACCTGGGCCATAGCCGTATACAATCGCGGCACTTCCTGAATGTCGAAAGATTTTCCGAGGGTCGCGCGTAAGGCAAAATCGTCAGCCTCATTTTCCTGTGCGACGTTCCAATCCAAACCGATTTTTTGCGAGTAATAACTGCCGACAGCGTATCCCGTTAGGAGTCCGGCACCAGCGCCGATGGCTGCGCCTTTTCCTCCCGCTGCGACAGCGCCTATTCCGGCGCCTGCCAAACCGAAGAGACTGGCCCATAAGAGTCTCTTCTCTTCCTGCCTTCGGTTATATTCGAGTTCGGCGATGGGCAACATCATTTTGAGTCTCCAGTGGTCCTTATAGACGTGTGCCAGTTCGTGAGCCAGCACATAAGCCAACTGGGCCTCATTATCCAAAAGCGAAATCATACCGGTACTGATAAGCACCGTCCCCGTAGAAAGCGTATGCGCTTCGGGAATGGGATTGACGGTGACCTTAAATGTGTAGAGTTTGTCTGAATCTTCAGGAACGATCTGTTGACCAAGGCGGTTTACATATTCCTGAACTCGTGGATTGTCGTAGAGTGCGCGGCGAATAATGAGCAATTCCCCATCGTTTTCAGTCCGCAGGACTTCTCTCGTATGGGAGGTGTTCAAACGGTATGCTTCGGACGCATGCTGTCTTTGCAGATCCAGATAACAATCGTCTACGTAGTCTCTGAACTGACTATTGCTAGCGTAAAGGTCTAAGGCAAAGTCAGTCAGATTGCTGTATTTCTTCATTTCCCTGGCACGGGCGTCAGATTCCTTACGCTTGCGCTCCTCTTCTTTCTTATTGCGTTTTTCCTCGGCTTTTCGGATTTTCTCTTCTTCTTTCGACTGCGACTGGGATTGGTCCTGCGCTTCCTGGGCCATCGCGATTAACTGTGGGGTTGGGAGCGTGAACAGGAATGTGAGCAGTAAAGCTACTACTCGCCAAAATGGGTGTTTCATTGCGTGAGTCCTCCAAGAGTTGGGTTTAGGAAGGTTGATGCTGTCAATTTCTGGTGAAGCTCTTGTGGAGAGCTATGATGAGAAGCGGTTCAAACTCGGTGTTCGAACGCGTGTAGAAGTTTTGACTCTTCTGGTTGAATTTGATGTGGAAGGCGCGCTTCGAAAGACGATTGACTTTGAACTCTTCAACTTCGCCGTAGTTTATTTTGAATCCGTGCGTCCCTTCAGACGGGACAAACTCGATTCCATCTTTGCGCAGATGCAGCCAGCCGCGGCAGTAATCAGCAACGTAGTCAGTGTTGAATTTTTCGTGTGAGTGGGTGACGAAGAAGGTTGCGCCGCCGCCCGCATTGAAGGCGGCCTTGAAGTCTTCGAGTGCGGTGGTGAAATTCTGGTGGAGATAGAGATTGGCGGTCGCCATGTAGGTCAACGCCTCTGCGTTCTTTGGATCCTTTTCGAGAACCTCTTCGAGTCTGGTGATGGCGTCGTCGTATTTTTGGCGGTAAATGAGATCGAGAATAGACGTAGTCGACTGGGCTGCGGCCACTGCGACAGCAAGCAGAACTGCAATCAATGCGCGTAAACTGTTCGAAATAGAAAACATTTCTGGGACTGCTGAGATACGAGGTACGGGACTTGGGCCAGGTCACTACCACCACGCGAGTGCGGGTGGGGTCTAACTATATGTATTTCGCCGCCGATCCATTACACCCTTTTTGCACAGGATCCACTGTTGGACAAAGTCAGTACCACCTGCGGTAGCGGGTCGGTGCGTAGCTGTGCGGCGATGTACCTCCTCAAGGCGTAAAAGCTGCGCACCCACCCGCTACCGCAGGTGGTACTGACCATGTCCATGAGGAGGCTTTTTTATCTGATATAGGAGAGCAGCAGGTTGAAGAGCAGTCCGTCGCTGCTTCGTGGAACGAGGAAGTAGATCGTCTGTGGGGCTGGGTCGTTGCGGGTTAATTGCCTGGTTCCAGTAGGTGATGCGGCTTCCTGTTCTTCCACAGTCCGAGCCTGGCCCACTCCACCATTCATCTCAAACCGCTCAGTCATTCCGCTCCACTTTCTTTCCCACGCCACTAATTGCGTGTTCGAAACCGGCAAAGGATCATAGGTGAGGGGAAACGAGAGAGGCGCTGACGTGACGATGATCGTGAGCATCTCACCTGCTTGATTAGCTTTCGGGGTTGCCTTGAACGGTTCGTCGTGCTGGGCCGGTATATCGATCAATCTTCCAGCCTCGAGTCGATTGTCTTCACCACGTTGCGGAAAGATCAAATTCGTGTCGCCGCCCGAGCTGCCGTCAGTAAACCAGTCGCGGTTGATCACGTAAAGATAACCAGGCCGCGGCGACTCGATACTCAAACGAAGCAAATCGCCCTCGTGAAACTGCGTGCCGGCTTCGACGCGTTTAGCGACTTCCTTCCCCGATGGTCCAGCTACTCGTTCCACCTTCCAAAGGGTGACACCTGCTTTCAAGGTGCTTGGACTATCTACGTCCAACGCTTTGTCGAGTGGCGGTGAAGCAAGCGTATATCTACGAATTCTTCCAGCACGTCGCCTGGAGTTTGGGCGACTCTTGTTGAAATCATCTGACGTGATCGACCTGTCTTTCGGTTGCTGGGGGTGGGCCACTAACGGCAGCGAGACGGCGAGGATGAGTAGGAAGATTCTAATCACGATGCTCCTGTGTTATCGATGTTGTAACTCAACCAGTCTAACGACCACGCCACCGACACCGCGGACGGTGGTCTGTTGCGTAGGCTTGTCTCTGCTGATTTTGGCATCGGACTCCTGTCTCTTTGCCGTAAGGAATGCCTTGACTGCGTCGAGACTCTGCCCAGTCAACCTTCCACGATTGTTGAAGGCTTCCGCTTTGCCAGACTCGAGTTCCGGGACCGATGCAGTGGACCAGACGATCCACAAATTTTCCGTCCCTGGCTCGCCTCCAAACGTGTTCCAGTTACTTCGCGCCAACTGGTTCGCGCCGACTGATGCAGAGCCTTTATTAGTGCTGGGAACCGGATAGATTATGGTGAAGCTGCTGGCGTTGGCTTCGGGTGTTCCTTCATTGAATACATAGACGTAACCGGGATTGGTGCTTTTGACCTGGAGTTGAAATCTATCGCCGCTGTCGAAAACGTCCTGGCCATCCGACGGGAAAGGAGCTTGAAACGCCATTTTGTTACGCATCCTTTGCACCTTCAGCGAAAAAACAAAGGAGTGCGTCGAAGGCTGAGCTGTTTCAGCCGGTTCCGGACTGCTCACCGGGTCCGGATTCCTCGCGATCTGGCCACCCTGTTTCATAATCCACAAGACCGCGAATACACCGATCAGAACAACTAAGAACACGAGCATAACCATTAGCCGGAGCTTGCCCAATCTGGATTGCCGCTCACGCGCGGCGCTCGAGTCCTCAGGTGTAGACGATTCTTCAATCTCCGAGGTAAGGGTATTCGCACCATCTAATAAATTACTTCTGGGCGCCGTTTCTCCTTCATTCAAAAGTGCGCGGGCCAAAGTGTTGCCAAACTCAGCAGCACTTTGATAACGAGCAGTGCGCTCGAACGACAGTGCACGCAAAATAATCGCCTGCGCCTCAGTTGAAACACTGGCGCGAAGATCGATCGGCTTCACGCGTATACCTTCGCGATGCATCTCGAGCAATTGCGGCGCTGAAACCGGATTGAACGGTCGCCGGCCCGTCAATATCTCGTAAGCGATCACGCCCATCGAGTAGATATCGCTCGCAGCCGTAATTCGCTCACCGCCGCGAAGCTGCTCAGGCGACATGTAAAGCACCGTACCAACCGGAACTTTATCCACCGTGCTCGGCGCCACCACCGAGTCTTTGACTTTCGCAATCCCAAAATCAACGACTTTCACATGCTCTTCGCCTTTGAGCGACTGCAGCATGATGTTGTCGGGTTTCAGATCACGATGAAAAATCTTTTGCTCGTGTACGTGTTCGAGAGCAGCGCCGATCTGCTTCAAAATCACTGCGGCCCGCTCGAGATCCATGCCTTCAACCGGAATCTGTGAGCGCAGGGTCACACCATTGACGTACTGCATCACGATGTACGGCTTACCATCCGGCAGCTCGCCCGCACCCAACACATTTACAACTCCCGGATGATCGATACGCGAAAGTGCTTCTACTTCCTGTCTGAATTTCCGGACAACATAATCATCTGTCACCGAGGCCTCGAGTAGCACCTTGATGACAACTGCCCGGTTGTGAAGCGTCAGATCGCGTGCGAGATAAACCTTGCCCATACCGCCATGGCCCAGCACACGCTCGACCAGATACTTATTATCGATCGTCATGCCGATAAGGTTTTCCGTTGTACTCGCGGATTTCTTCGCACTATCGCTGGAGATGATCTTGAGACCCAACTCGAAGACGGAAGACTCGAGGAAACCCTCCGATGAGTCGTCGGCTTTCAGAAGCGACGTAACCTCACGCACCAGAAAGGGATCCCCGTCACACGCACTCGCGATGAACGCGCTGCGCTCAGACTTGGGCATCGGCAAGGTCGAATAGTAAATTTCCTGAATGCGGTCCCAGACCGGGCGCTCCATTCAAGTGTCTCCTAAAGGTGGGCTCGAAAGGCGAAGCCGCGCGCAGAGTTTCTTTAACGCGATGAGTCGTCAGTTGCGGGCAGCATTCTATAGATGCGACCGACGCCTGACAATCGTCTCTTAACGTAATGGTTTCAGACCACGATTCATTACGGATCAGCAACTGTAGGGGTGAGCCCTCCGCGGCCATCCGCTCTTCGACAAGAAACCTTTTAACAGTTTTCGCCATCTAGATCGGCGGTTTGCTGTAAGATACAAAGGCCCAGACCGACGGGGAGCTCCCATGACCCGGACGCACGAAATTACTGACCTGCTGCAAGCGTGGAGTCGAGGCGACCCCGAGGCGCTCGCGAAGCTCCTCCCACTCGTCGATCGTGAGCTCAAGCGCATCGCGCATGCTTACATGCTCAAGGAACGAGCCGGACACACGCTCCAAACAACCGCTTTAGTAAATGAAGCAATCGCAAGTCTCATAGCCGACGAGCCGATCGACTGGAAAAGCAGAAAGCATTTTTACGCAATCGTCAGTTGGCGAATGCGTAACACTCTCATTGAATACGCGCGCGGCCGATTGACCGTGAAACGCGGCCAGGGCGCGCAACACGTCGACTTTGACGAGACCGTATTCATGACAGACGAGAAGTCTGAAGAGATGGTTATGCTTGATGAAGCTTTGAAAAAGCTCGCCAAATTCGATGAACGGAAAGCCACGATTGTCGATCATCGTTACTTCGGAGGGAAGACCACTGAAGAAATCGCAGACCTTCTGGACGTCTCACCATCAACGGTTGACCGTGAATGGCGGATTACGCGCGCATGGCTGTACCGGGAAATATTCGGAGAAGAAGAGTAAGACTTTCTGACCATTGCCACCGTGCCCTCACGGCGTTATTCTCTTCGGCATTATGAAATCCCTCTTGACACTTGTCTTCGCAACGGTTCTCCTTTCCTTCAACGCACTGGCCCAGGATGCAAGCACCACTGCTTCACCTTCCAGCGTCAAAACTGTGGCGGTCACTCCCTCAGCGAAGGAAGCCGAAGTCGGTCAACAAGTAAAGATCACTGTCGTGGCGAAGGACGCTGCCGGTAACGTCATCAACGAAAAGCCTTCGACCTTCTTCGCCGGACCGTTCGACATCGCGGCGGCCGATGATGACGGCAACGTGAAGCTCTTCGGCGTTGGTGAGGTGACTGTCGGCGCGATCGTTGGCGGCACGCCAGGCTTTTCAACTTTTATGGTGAAAGCGCCGACCGTGAAGACGATTGAGATCGCACCAGTCAAGACGCCTCTCGTAACCGGCGGCAACGTACAACTCGACACCGTCACGCGCATCTTCAACGGCGATCCTCGCACAGGCGTTCCTGTCAGTTGGACTTCCGATAACGCGCAAGTCGCAACTGTCGATGCAGCCGGCGTGGTGACCGGTGTTGGACCAGGAAAAGCTAACATCACCGCCACAGCAGGTCCTGCAACTGCGATGACAACAATCACTGTGGTTAAAAACAATCTCCGAAGCCTCGTTGTGACCGCAGGCGCCAAAACCGCGCGCACCGGCGACGTGATCCGTTTTACTGCCAAGGGTGATCCGAGCGGCGACTTCAGCACACGCTGGTCCGTGAGCGGAAGCGCAGCAACCGTCGATTCGAACGGCGCATTCGTCGCCGACTTACCGGGAACGTATATCGTGACGGCGATGAGTGGAAACGTTTCGTCCAGCGCGTCAATCGTTGTCGCGCCGCGCGATATCGAACGTGAAATCGAAATTATCGGACGCGTGCCGATGAAAGAATATCAGGGCGCGGAACAGTGGATCATCGGCAACTACGCCTACTACTCGACGATCAACGATCGCTTTCTGGTCTACGACATTTCCGATCCCGCAAATCCGAAACTGACCGACACGGTCAAAGTCGATGCACGTCTCGTCAACGACATCTCAACGACCGCCGACGGCAAGATTCTCGTGATCTCGCGCGAAGGTGCGTCGAATCGAAAGAACGGGATCGCGTTTTACGACACGTCTGATCCCGCTCATCCAAAACTGATTTCGGAATACACAGCGACAGTCACGGGCGGTGTGCACAGTGCGTTTGTGGACGGTCACTACGTTTACCTGACCGACGATGCGACTGGCTCGATGCGCGTGATCGATTTCGCGGATGTCAAGAATCCGAAAGAAGTCGCGCGCTGGCAGACCGAGGGTCCCACCGTGACCACGATGACCACGAAGGAGGGCGACCATATCGTCGGACGCTACGTCCACGATCTACAAGTCAAGGACGGTCTGGCGTATCTCGCTTACTGGCACGACGGCCTCGTGATACTCGACGTCGGCGCAGGAATTAAAGGCGGCAGCCCGGAAAATCCGAAGTTTGTCAGCCAGTTTCGTTTTAATCACAATGAGCTTTACGGCAACGGCTGGCTCGCGGGCACACACTCTGTCTATCGTTATCGCAACTACGTGTTCATCGGCGACGAAGTATTTCCGGCCATATTCGACATCAGATCGCCGAAGCGTATTCCGGTGCGCGGCGTGGTCCACGTGATGGATGTTTCAGACATCAACAATCCGCGTAAAGTCGCGGAGTATCCGGTGCCGGAAGGCGGCGCGCACAACATGTGGGTCGAGAACGATCTGATGTACGTGGGTTATTACAGCGGCGGCGGGCGTGTGGTTGATGTATCGGGCGAGCTGCGTGGTGATCTTTATCGACAGGGGCGCGAGATAGCGCGCATCTGGACCGGCGATGCTGAGGGTTTCCGTGCGAATCTAGCGCTTACGTGGGGCGCGCAACCGCACAACGGTCTGATCTACTTCAACGATATCAACTCGGGATTATGGATCGTGAAGCTTGGCGAGAAGATCGACAAAGGTTCCACAACTGCACCCGGCAAATAGTAAGTTGTAGACAGGATTTTCCTGATAATTCTGTAAATCCTGTAATCCTGTCTAAGGCTTTGCCTCAAAAGTCTGTAGTTGAGCTAGGAAAAGGTCAGTACCACCTGCGGTAGCGGGTGGGTGCGCAGCCGTCTGACGGCCGCTGAATCTCCTCTTAGATCAACGCGCTGCGAGCAGTTTGCGCTGACAACATTGACTACTTGAGGGCTACGCACCCACCCGCTACCGCAGGTGGTACTGACCTCTTCCAACAATGATCTCTGACTTTTGAGGCAAAGCCCCTGTCTAAAAACTACTTATAGAAATCGATCCCCGCAGCACCCTGCGCGACATCCAAAGTCGCTACCGTTTTCATCACTGCGAGATCGATCACCTCAACCGTTCCCGGTTCGGATCCAACGCCCTCCACCGTCACGAACGCATAACGATCGTCGGGCGTCACGACCACACCATGCAGCACTTTCCGTTTCGTCGGCAGCCGCATTAACTCTTTTCCCGTTTTCAAATCGTAGATCGATACTGACTGGTCGCGCTTGTTCGTCGCAATCAAACGCGAGCCATCGTGCGTGATATCAAGGTTGTAAACACCCGGTCGCGCCGGAATGCGGCGAACAAGGGACCACGTATTCGCGTTTACCTCAACGATCTCACTCGAACCGTTGCATGCCACATAGATCGATGAACCGTCGGTCGAAGGCTCGGCCCACGTCGGTGAACACGAATTGTCGCCCGGCTTCGGCGGCTCAGTTCCGTGTCCGGCGTTGCCATGCAGCGTGTGTTTTTCCGGACTCATGCGCGGTCCCGGTGGGCCGGGCAGCCCATTTTCCTGGTTCTTCGTGACGATAAAATGCCGCGCCACTTTCAATGTTCGCGTGTCGATCTCGACCAGTGTGTCGTCCATCATGCAGGCTGAATATTGCTTCGTTCCCTGCGGATTCAAACGTGAGCCATGCGGCATCGTGCAGGTTGGTATCCGCGCGATCTCGGTCATCGTCTGTGTCGACACTACTGAAACACTCGATGGCGCCATGTCGCCGTGCAGGTTGAAGTTGACGACGAAGAGAAAATCTCCGCGAGGACTGACGTCGAGCGTTGCCGGGAAAAGACCGAGCGACGCTTTGCCGATGAGAGCATCGTTTTTAGTCGAGTATTTCCAGACGGACCCGAACGGGCGGCCATGTGCAATCGTGACGTAATAAAACTGTCGATCGGGAGAAAGAACGATGCCGTGTGGACCATCAATATCGATCAGCATGTCGCCCGTGTCGATCTGGTGATCGATTTTAATCCCCGCTGGCCCGAAACGTACCAACGCGATCTTGTCCGCGCCTTCTGACAGGACGTAAACGAGATAGTCTTTGTCGGGCTTCGTTTGCGATCGCGCGAAGAAAGGAGAGAACACGATCAAAAGCAGAATGGATGTGTAGCGCGCCACCTTCATTGTGTGAAGTCTACTACTCTTTGTGACCATACCAACAGACTACAAGTGACAAATCCAAATGCATTCAGAAGCCCGTGTGTCATTGCCATTCCCGGGATCGTGATGATTAACGTTTGGGTTGCGAGGCTGTAAGCGTAAAGACACGCGAGCACCATCGCGGCACAACTCGAGATCGCTCCGATCAATAGCAGCATGCGCGACACTGGCGAGTTGATCGACGGCCTTACCCAACCAACCGTGAGCACAGCCAACAACAGCAGGCCAAGTGTCAGTAACAACGCGCCTGCGAATCCGATCCACGGTGAAAACGTAATTCCCGCCGCAACGAGTGGCATCGCCGCGACCAGAGCAAACACCGAGAGTCCAAAAACACTTCGCGGGTAGTCCCGGCGCGAGAGAACTCTCCCGTTCATACCGGCGATGATTGGCGTTGCGAACCCAGCAAAGTGGAAGTGCACGACGGTCAGCAGGACGATCATCTCGCCAAAAGCGAAAGGCTGAATGCCGAGGCGATAGACCACGAGCCACACGCCGGCCACCGGCAAATACAACAAACCGGCATCGAGGCTCAACTCTTCGATACGATGAAAGCCCCTGCCGGCAAGTCTTACCAATCCAAGTAACGCGATCAGTATGTTGAGGATGAGCCACGCTGACGCGAGTGCGGCGGAAAGCACGCCCTTTTGGACGAAGAAAGCTGAGATCGTGATCAACGCGGCGATCGGCTGTGCAAAGACCACCAGCTTGTATAACGACGACCCGCGCTCATCCACCACAATCGAAAGTCCCAAAGGCACGACGACGAGCACCGCCCAAAACACAACCTTGTGGACTAATTCAGCCTGCTCGGAATCGGAGGTGGTAAGTAGAAGAGTGATCAGCCAAACAATCACACCACCCGCAGCGCTTCGTTTGGCAAACGTTGGACAGGAGTTCACGATTTACAGAATTTACACGATTTAATCCTGAGCATCCTGAAAATCTTGTCATCCTGTCCAACAAACTTCACCATCAAGACCGGCAACATCACAACGAGCGGCATCACCAACACAAAACCAAAATGCTCCCAAAATCCGGCCCGGTGAAACGCTCCATTGACGAGGGGAACGCCCAATGTCATCACATAGTAAATAAAAACCGGAAACATCAATAACTTTTTTTCCATCACTACGAACAACAGCATCAAAAACCCAAAATAAACCACGATCCCTTCGAGCCGGTGCAGTTGATTCTCGGTCAACCAACTTACCTCCAGCGAGCGCCTCTGAATCTCCAGCGCGATAACAATCCGCATCGCATTCGCAATCACCGTCGTCGCATAAGCTGTCGCAATGCTGATCGGAAGAAAGCGCCAGCTCACACTCTCAAAACGCCCGTTCCACAATCGTCTCAGCGCCAGCATAACGAACGCCATAATCAGAAAATTCACGCCCGCACATGGCACAGCGATCACGAACGTATGATCGCTGCTCATGTAACCCGTGTACGACTCGAACACAAACGATCGCCCGCTCAACAACTCGACGATGAGTGTCGTCGGAGCAAGTATCCACCGCAACTCGTTCGCAGTTGCGGTGGAGTAATACTGCTTGAGCGCCAGAGCGCACAGCAAAACTATCGCAAACTGTGCGCCCCAGATCATCCTGCGCCTATTCATACAAACCACCTTCGTCGCTTCAGGATCATGATCGTCGCCAGCAGGAGCGTGCCGACCATTAACCAAATCAACTCCGGTTCACTTCCGACTTCGGCGCCACCACCAACCGCAAGGTCACTGACTCTCAGCGGCATCGGCAACGGCTGCTTCACATCCTGCGCATTACCGTTCGGATTGGTCACGACTTCACGAACCGCAATGAACGACGTGTATCGCGTCAGCAAGTTGTACTTCAGACCAAGCCTCGTGACTTCTTTAATGCTCTCTTCCGAAAGGTCCGACGAGCCGTAATCAGACAACTCGGCTATTCGTGACCGCGCCCACAGGTAACGCAACGCACTGTTCCCTTCATCCGGCTGAGCACCAGCTACATCGAGACGACTGACGTACTCGCCCTGACCTGTCTTACCGGTCAACTCAATCGTTCCCGCAACTGGTCCGCGCCATTTACCAAACAGAATGATCGGACGTTGCGCCAGCAGATCAGGAAAGCGCATCGGATTGACGTCGTAAGTGTCGAAGCCGACTGAGCGCACCTGGATGTCAGTCAACACCGGGGTCTGGATGTACTCGCGAAACTTGTCGGCCACGCCTTCAGCTTCCGCTTCTTCAGTGACGATGAACGGCTCGCCCATGCCAGCCTTGGCGATGCCTTCAATCAGGTAACGATTGACCGAGCCGCCGATGCCGAACGCGAAGACGTTGCAACGGTTCAGGTTTGCGCGAATGTGATCGAACACACCTTGTTCACCCGAGACGTAACCATCAGTCACGAGCACGACGCTGCGAGAGATTCCATCCTGTCGTGGCAAGCTCATCGCGTTTTGAATCGCTGCAAGTAGCTCAGTTCCACCACTGCCGCGCTGTTCCTCGAGCAGGTGAATAGCGAGGGCGATGTTCTGCGGATTAGCTTGCAGTGATTGCGGCGAAAGCACTGTCGAGTCGCCGGCAAACAGCACGACGTTGAATAAATCCGTCGGGCGCAGTTTTCCGATCAAGTCTCTGAGCAGTCGCTTCGACGTGTTCAGAGGAAAACCTTCCATCGAGCCT
>Ga0134121_10001322_pt1 | contig 23435 bp, 25 predicted proteins | sample KB301_FD_96463 | JGI IMG/M metagenome (GOLD analysis project Ga0134121, IMG submission 96463) | Terrestrial soil microbial communities without Nitrogen fertilizer from Kellogg Biological Station, Michigan, USA - KB3-0-1 | ecosystem: Environmental > Terrestrial > Soil > Unclassified ... | reverse complement strand
GAGCGACAGCGACATGTCCTTCGACAGCCGCTCGAGTCGATCCGTGGTGCGGTAGCGGGCGTCGAGATCCCCCACCGCCTCCCAGATCCGCCCCCAGCTGTCGATCCGTCGAATCCCTTCGAGAATGAGCTCCCCGGCACTCAGCTTCAAGGTGATGACCTCATCGGTCGGCAGACCTCCCGGGACGTATCGGTAGCGGCCGCGCGTCCAGAGGAACAGGCCGGTGATGATGTCGCGGACCTGCCGGAGCACCCCGCCAACCAGGTCGTGGGGCTGTATCAGGCCGCGCTCGACGAGTACCGTGCCGAGACGCTTGCCACTCTGCACCGATTCCTCCGAAGCATCCATCAGTCCCTCGAGCGAGACGAGACCGCTCTTGAAGAGGACCTGGCCCAGCCGGTCGTCCCGGTCACTCGAGGTGGCGAAGATTGGCCTGCCGTCGCGGATGTAGATCGACTTCTCGCACGTGTCGGTGGTCAGCGTCAGAACGCCCGTTTCATCCCGGCGAAGGATCGAGTAGATGAGGGTCGGGAAGGTGGCGCTGGAGAGGACCCCCTCGCGCACCGGACTCTTCTCTTGTGGCTGCATGGCCCCTCGACTGCTGGAAACTAGGGGCGGAAATACCCCTTGTCAAGGACGGGGAGCCCGGACCCACTTACGGGGGCATCGGCGGGTCGGGGCGGAATCGAGCCATCGGGTGCTGCATTTGGCCCGCGACAGGATTACAATAGTTTCTTGACAGGGTTAGGTCATCAGCGCACGCTTGCGGGCACGTATTCCCGGTGAAGCGGCCGGGGCAGGTCCAGTCGGAGAGATTTCCAGGGATCATGTCGCCTTGGGGGCTCAAGTGATGGAGACGGAAGGGGATATCCGAGGTAGCCAGCGTCTGGGCCATTACCTCCGGCGGCTGCGCACCGGGTACGGATTCTCGCTGCGCCGGGTCGAGGAGAAGGCAAGGGCCGAGGGCGGCGAGATCGACAACTCCCAGCTATCTCGCTACGAACGCGGGATTTGCTACCCCTCGTTCGACAAGCTCTGCCTCCTGGCCAACATCTTTAATGTCTCGATCCAGAACTTCTCGGACCTGCTTGAGCTGGAGCGCGTTGAACCGTTCGAACCCGATCCGCAGTCCAGCTACGAGGCGCTGAGGTCCGAAGGCAACCGTGAGTGGGATGCCGGTAACTTCGCGCGCGCCTACTCGGTCTATGAGAAAGCCCTGGCGCGGCTCGAGTCGGGCCTCGAGGGCGAGGTCGAGCCCGATCTGTTGGCGAGAGGGCGCTTCAATCTGGCCCGCAGCCTGCTGCGCATGGGAAAGATCAGCCTGGCGGAGACCGAGCTGCGCATCGTGCTTCGCAGGCATCGTGACATTCGTCCCGAGACGACCGCGCTGGTCCTGCTCTGCTTGGCGGACGCGCACGACGACAAGGGCGACGGCTATCTCGCGATCCTCGAGGCGGAGAAGTGCCTGCAAATCGCCCGCGCGGCGGGTCACCAGGAATACGAAGGCTATGCGCTGCACCGAATCGCCCGCACTCAGTTCGAGCAGGGCGACTACCCACGCGCGCTGGAGAGCTTCAAGGAAGCACGCCTCAAGCTCGAGCCGACGGCAGGCAAGCATGACCTCGCTCTCATCCGGACGAACATCGGTTTCTGCCACGCGATGGCCGGCAAGATCGACCGCGGCCTGCGCGAGCTGGGTGAGGCGCTGCAGATGGCGCAGCGGGAGGGTTACCGTCGCTGCGCGGCGTACAACCTCATGTACATGGGACAGGTCCAACTGCTGCGCCGTGACGACCGCAAGGCGCGCGATCTCTTCGAGCAGGCCGAGATGATGGCGCACGGCGGCGAAGAGCGGTACGTCGACATCCTGTTCCAGACCGCCTTCCATCTCTGGGAAATGGCCCGCACAGGTGGAAACCAGGTCCAGGAGAAGGTCTATTTCGGGCGCCTGAAGTTCCTCCGCCCTCAGCTCGATCGCCGATTCACCGAAGTCGAGACGTTCGATCGATTCATTGAATCGGGGAAAGGCCAGGTCAGAGCATGAACCGCCGCCTGTCACTCTGTCTCGGCTTGGTTCTCATCCTGCTGCCTGCGGCGGTCCGCGCCGAGGTCTCGGTTCAGCTGGACCAGCAGGGTCGCGTGAAACGAGTCGTCTACCTCACCCGCGGATCCGGGGCGGGGGCCGTGATTTGGGGCCAAGTGCGCGGCCGGCTTCCGCTCGAGGTGATGCTCAACCCGCTGGGCGACAACCTGGGGGACCAGCCACCCGCGATCGCGGTCAATCCCAAAACCGGAGCCCCCATGGTTGTCTGGCCGCAGAACGTCGGCAATCAGATGCGGCTGGTCTATTCGACGTTCGCGGACAAGGCGTGGACTCCTCCCGTCCCCATCGTCCGTCCGGACCTTGTGGGGTCCGATCAAATCGAGCCGCGGCTCCTTCTCGATGCCGACGGCGTGCCCTATCTGTTCTTCACGGAAGCCGCCCACCCCGCACGCATTCTGTTCCTGACCATGTCGCGGGGCACGTGGACGCCTCCTGTCCTCGTGAGCGACGCTCAGATCGACAGCCGGCGGCCTGCGGCATCCCTTGTCGAATCGGGGATGAGGCTGACCTACTCGACCCCGGCCGGTGCCGTGGAGCAGGTCCTGTCCACCACGATGCTGCTCGAAAGTGCGACCAGCCTGATGGACAGCCCGATCCCCCCGGGCGCGGTTCCGAAGCCAACGCAGCCTACGGTTCCACCGACCAACGACCCGGGGGATCTGACAAAATACCGGCGCTAGTCGAAGACGCGAAACGATTGAAAGGCCCGGTCAGTCGGACCGGGCCTTTTCCTTTTCGGGGAGGAGCGACGAGGCGGCCGGCGGACCCTCGTGACGGGCCAGTCTGAGTCGCAGCTGATCACAATCCTCGTCGAGGCGGCGCAGCTGACGACGCAGCTGCCTGTTCGTGATCCTGATCTTGATGCCGTCCAGGATTCCGATGGCGCACGCGAACGCGATGCCGAAGATGGCGGCTGTGGCGATCACCGCTCCCATCGGGGCCGGACCGATGTGCCAGAGAATCAGGTCGACCGTCACCTCCGAGGTGTTGTAGATCCCGACCACGAACAGGACGATGAAGAAGAGACAGACGATCAAATAGACGAAGATATTCATGTCGTGGTCCCGCCGAACCAGCTCATCACGACCGGCCACCGGCCCTGAGCCTTGACGATGGCGTCGATGGCCTCGCGCACCGCGCCGCGGCCGCCGGCGGCGCGGGTGATGAAAGGGACGCTGCGCCGCACGTCGGGGTGGCCGTCCGCCGGCGTGATCGGCAACCCCGCCCGCCGGAGAACCGGGAGATCGAGAATGTCGTCGCCGATATAGCAGACATCCGCGTCCTCGATCCCGAGGCGGACGAGGATACGTTCGTAGACAGGGAGTTTCTGCCGTGCATTGAGGTGGACCTCGTCGATCCCGAGGTCGCGCGCCCGTTCGAGGACGTCCGCTCCTCCCCGGCCGGAGAGCAGGCCGGTCCGCAGGCCGAGCCGGCGGGCAATGAACAGTCCCACGCCGTCCTTGACGTCGAACACGCGTCCGCCCGGCCCGCGGCCGGTGAACGGCAGCCCGCCGTCCGTCAACACGCCGTCGACGTCCATCAGGACCAGCGAAACGCGGCGCGCACGCGGGCGGAAGGGTCGGCGACAGATCAAGAGGTCCTCCTCGTACGGGCTCGGGCGCCTAGAAGAGCTGCGTCCGCCAGAGATCGTGCAGGTGAAGAACCCCCTCGACACGCTTCGCGTCGTCGATGACGACGAGCACGGTAATCCTACGCTCTTCCATGACGCCGAGCGCCTTTGCGGCGAGTTCCTGCCGCTGGATGGTGACCGGCGATCGGGTCATCGCTTCATCGACGGCGCCGGTCAGCGACGCCGGACCGCGCATCATCGCACGGCGGAGATCGCCGTCGGTCAGGACGCCGACCAGGGCGCCTCTCGCGTCGGTGACGCAGGTCATCCCCAGACGTCTGTCCGTCATGATGCGGATCGCGTCCAGGAGGGGCGTCCCCGTGGTCACGCTCGGGATGTCGGCGCCGGCGTGCATCAGGTGCCCCACCGTCGTCACCCGCCGCCCCAGCCGCCCGCCCGGGTGGATGCGCGCGAAGTCGTCCAGGGTGAACCCGCGTCTCTCGGCCAGAGCCATCGCCAGCGCGTCTCCCATGGCGAGCGCGGCGGTCGTGCTCGCCGTCGGCACCAGGCCCAGTGGCGACGCCTCCTCGGCGATCCCGACGTCGAGGCTGATCAGGGCGTGCCGCGCCAGCGTCGAGTCACGATGTCCGGTCATCGCGATGAGCGCGACATCGAGCCGCTTCAGAATCTCGAGCAGCCTCAGGAGCTCCTCGGTTTCGCCGCTGGAGGAGAGGGCGAGCACCACGTCGCCGGTCACCACCATGCCGATGTCGCCGTGCACCGCGTCCGCCGGGTGCATGGAGATCGACGGCGTACCCGTGCTGGAGAAGGTCGCCGCGATCTTGGCGCCGATCAGCCCGGACTTGCCCATGCCGGTCACGATGACGCGTCCCTTGCAGCCGTGGAGGACCTCGACGGCCCGGTCGAATCCGTCCGTGAGGCGCGGAATCAGATCCAGGATCGCGCGCGCCTCGAGCTCCAGCACCTTGCGGGCGATGTCACGGGGCATCAGCGTCCCCGCGCGATAGCGTCGATCGCCACGACCCGCCGCAGAAGGTCGCGCGCGGCGTCGAGGCGCAGCGCATTGGGCCCGTCGCTTCTCGCGTGCGCCGGGTCGTCATGAATCTCGCAGAACAGGGCGTCGATGCCGACCGCTGCCGCGGCGCGCGCCAGGAACGGGATGAAGGCCGCGTCGCCCCCGGATCGATCCCCCAGACCCCCCGGGCGCTGGACGGCGTGCGTGGCGTCCATGACGACGGGCCACCCCATCTCCCGCATCACGACGAGGGATCGGAAATCGACCACCAGGTTCTGATATCCAAACGAGGTTCCACGTTCCGTGAGCAGGACCTTCTCGTTGCCCGTGGAGAGGATCTTGTCGAGCGCGTGACGCACCTCCCAGGGCGAGAGGAACTGCGCCTTCTTGACGCTCACGGCCCGCCCCGTGCGCCCGGCCGCCAGGAGCAGATCGGTCTGGCGGCAGAGGAACGCCGGGATCTGAAGGATGTCGAGCACCGTGGCGGCCTCCTCGGCCTGCGCGGGCTCGTGGATGTCCGAGAGAACCGGAACGCCTACATCGTCCTTGATCCCCTTCAGGATGCGCAGCCCTTCGCGCAACCCCGGGCCACGATACGAGGAGAGCGAGGTCCGATTCGCCTTGTCGAAGGACGCCTTGAAGACGTACGGAACCCCGAGCTCGCGCGCGATGGCCGCGATCGCCCGGGCCATCTTCAAGGCGTGCTCCTCGCTCTCGATGACGCAGGGACCGGCGATGAGCGCGAGCGGGGCGCCACCGCCGATCACGACCCCGCCGCCGATTGGAACCGCGCGCGTCGCGCGGTCCCCGTCAGCGGGCGGTGGTCCGGTGGCGCTTGCAGGCATCGATGAAGCTCCGGAAGAGCGGGTGAGGCTGGATCGGTTTCGACTTGAACTCGGGATGGAACTGGCACGCCAGGAAGTAGGGGTGGTCCGGGATCTCGAGGATCTCCACGAACCGATGGTCGGGCGTCTCGCCCGTGACCCGCAGACCGCGCTTCTCGAGATCCTCCATGTATTTCCGCTGCACCTCGTAACGATGCCGGTGACGCTCGCTGATCTCCGTCCGTCCGTAGGCCTTCTGCGCAGCGGAGTTGGACTTGATGACGCAAGGCCACTTGCCGAGGCGCATGTTGCCGCCCATCTGCTCGACGCCCTCGAGCTCGCGGAGCTTGTAGATGACCGGGTGCGGGGTGTCGGGATTGAACTCGGCCGAATCGGCGTCCTTCAGGCCGCCGACGTTGCGGGCGAACTCGATGACCGCACACTGCAGCCCCAGGCAGATTCCGAAGAACGGAATGCGCCGCTCGCGCGCGAACCGGATCGCCTCGATCATCCCGTCGACCCCGCGAATCCCGAAGCCCCCGGGCACCAGGAGGCCGTGACAGGGTGCCACCTTCTCGGGCAGGCTGCCGTCCATCAGATTGTCGGCCTCCACCCAGTGCAGCCGCACCCGGACGTTGTTGGCGATGCCCCCGTGCGTGAGCGCCTCGTTGAGGCTCTTGTAGGAGTCTTCGTACGCCACGTACTTGCCGACGATGCCGACGACCACCTCTCCGTCCGCGGGGCTCTTGGCGCGCTGCACCATCTCGACCCACTCGTCCATGTTCTTGTCGCGGTACGGCAGGTCGAGGAGCTTCAGGAGGATGGCGTCGAGCCCCTCGCGGGCGAGCACCAGGGGCACCTCGTAGATCGACTCGACGTCCATGGCCGTCATGACGGCCTCCTCCGGGACGTTGCAGAACAGCGCGATTTTCTTCTTGATCTCCTTGGCGAGGAGGCGATCGGTGCGGCACAGCAGCACGTCCGGCTGGATGCCGATGGCGCGCAGATCGCGCACCGAGTGCTGGGTCGGCTTGGTCTTCAGCTCGCCCGCGGCGCCGATGTAGGGCACCAGGGTCAGGTGGACGAACACCGCGTTGCTGCGCCCGACCTCCAGGCGGAACTGGCGGATCGCCTCGAGGAACGGCAGCGATTCGATGTCGCCGATGGTCCCGCCGATCTCGACAATCTGGATGTCGACCCCCTTGGAGATCCGGCGGATGCACTCCTTGATCTCGTCGGTGACGTGCGGGATCACCTGGACCGTCCCGCCGAGATAGTCTCCGCGCCGCTCCTTGGCGATCACCTGCTCGTAGATCTTGCCGCTCGTGAAGTTGTGCTCGCGCGACGTGACCGTGGAGGTGAAGCGCTCGTAGTGGCCGAGGTCGAGGTCGGATTCGACGCCGTCCTCGGTGACGAAGACCTCGCCGTGCTGGAACGGGCTCATCGTGCCGGGATCGACGTTGAGATAGGGATCGAACTTCTGCAGCGTGACGCTGAACCCACGCGCCTCCATGAGCCGGCCAATCGAGGCGGCCGCCAGGCCCTTGCCCAGGGACGACACGACGCCGCCCGTGATGAAGATGTACTTTGTGGCCACGCTCACACCCTCCTCGTTGTCAGGCGCCCTCGCGGAGCGCGGTCTGAACCGCGACGACGTCTTCCTGCGTGTCGACCGCGAGGTAACGGCCGCGGGCCGGGAAGACGCGGATCTTGCACCCTCGCTCGAGCGCGCGGAGCTGCTCCAGACCCTCGATCCTCTCGAGAGGCGTGGGGGGCCAGGAGGCGAACTCCAGCAGGAACTCCCTGCGATAGGCGTACAGGCCGATATGTCTCCGCCACGGCGAGCCTGTGGCGGCATCCGGGTGCCGCGGATGAGGCACCCGCGCCCGCGAGAAATACAGGGCGCGATCGGCCGAGTCGCACACCACTTTCACGACGTTAGGGTCCTCCGCCTCCCGGGGATCGGCGAGCGGCGAGGCCAGCGTGCCCATCGGGGCTTCGGCGTCGGACGCCAGGCCGTCGACCAGGGTGTCGACATCGGCGGGATCGAGCAGCGGCTCGTCGCCCTGGATATTGACATACAGAGCGGCCGTCGTGCTCCGGGCCACCTCGGCCAGGCGATCGGTGCCGGACGCGTGCCGGGAGGATGTCATGACCGCGCGGCCGCCGAAAGCCGCCACCACCGTCGCGATGCGCTCGTCGTCCGTGGCCACCACGAGACCGGCGAGGCGGCGCGCGCGGCGCGCGCGCTCCCAGACATGCTGCACGAGCGGTTTTCCCTCCAGCGGCACCAGGGGCTTTCCGGGGAGTCGGGAGGAACCGTAGCGGGCGGGGATGATTCCGAGCGCGTCGGGAGGCGCCTGTGGCTCACCGGAGGCACGCATCGCGGCATGCTAGTCCAGCGCCGTCGGGGCTGTCAAAGGCGACCACAAGGCCCCGAAACCTGCGAACAGGGGCGCTGCAGGTGATAAAATTTCCCGCAGGACGCGGACGCGCGGTCCGGCGTGGGTTGCGCGGCGATGCGTGCAGAGGTTCCCGGGAGGGCGAGCGATGCCAGGCGAAGTGGAGAAGACTCTCGAATCGCTGGGCTGGAGGCTGCCCGAGGTCGGCAAGCCGACGGGTCAGTGGGTGCAGACCGTGCGCACGGGCAATCTCCTGTACATCTCCGCGAAATATCCGAAGGAAGCCGGCAAGCTCAAGTTCGTCGGCAAGATCGGTCGCGAGGTGACCGTCGAGCAGGGGGTCGAGGCGGCGCGTCTCGCGGCGCTCGGCGTCCTGGCCACCGCGAAGCAGGCGGTCGAGGATCTCGATCGCGTGAAGCGCGTCGTGCAGGTCGTCGGCTACCTCGCGCTCGCTCCCGGATACCAGGACGCGTTCAACGTCATGGAGGGCGCCTCCGACGTCTTCGTCAAGGTGCTGGGCGATCGCGGCAAGCACACCCGGCTCGCGCAGGGTGTCGACGACCTGCCGCAGAACGCCTGCCTCCAGCTTCAGGCCGTGCTCGAGGTCGAATGAACCTGCCGTACAAGCGCCACCTCCTGATCTGCACCGGACCGCGATGCGGCGGCGAGCGCGGCTCGGCGCGGATCCGGCAGGAGTTCAGGCGGGAGTTCGTGCGCCAGGCGATCCCGGCGACCGTCAAGGACACTGAATGCCTCTGTTTCGGTCTGTGCACCTACGGGCCGAACGTCATCATCTACCCGGAGGCCGTGGTCTACAGCGCCGTGCGTCCCCAGGACGTGGCGGAGATCGTCCGCAAGCACCTGGTCCAGGGGCAGCCGGTCGAGCGGCTGCTCTATCGCGGCCCCAAGAAGGAGGATCCGCCGCCCGACGACGAGGAGGATCTGCTCCCTCCCGATCCCGCGGCGGGGATCGTGCGCTGACATGACCACCCTCGCCACCAGCGCCACTGAGGCGGCGACGCTCGTCGATCAGTTCGGGCGCGTCGCTCGGAGCCTGCGCGTCTCGGTCACCGATCGCTGCAACCTGCGCTGCGTCTACTGCATGCCGGAGGGCGCGATCACCTGGTTCGACAAGGCCGGCATCCTGACCTTCGAGGAGATCGTCCGCGTGGCGGGACTGCTCACGCGTCACGGCGTGCGCGAGATCCGGCTGACCGGCGGCGAGCCCCTCCTGCGGCGCGAGCTGCCGCGCCTCGTCGGCATGCTGCGCGCGCTGCCGGGGGTCGAAGACCTCGCGGTCACGACCAACGGCCTCCTGCTCCGCGACATGGCCGGCCCGCTGCTCGAGGCCGGCGTGACACGCTTCAACGTCCACCTGGACTCTCTCGATCCGGATCACTACCGGGCCGCGAGCCGCCGGGACGGCCTGGAACGCGTCCTCGCGGGGCTGCGGGAGCTGGAGAGACGCGGCGCCGTGCCGATCAAGGTCAATGTCGTGCTGATCCGAGGCGTCAACGACGACGAGATCCCGCAGTTCGCGGAGCTCGCGCGGACCCGCCCGTGGCAGGTGCGCTTCATCGAGATGATGCCCCTGGGCGAGGGCGACCGGCACGAGGAGGAGAGGGTTGTGCCGGGCCGCGAGGTGCTGCGACGGATCGAGGCCCTGTACCCGCTGGTCGCGGCCGGCCGCGAGCATTCCGCCGCCACGGCCACCGTCTATCGCTTCGCCGACGGCGTCGGGGACATCGGCTTCATCAACTCGGTCACCGAGCCGTTCTGCGGCGGCTGCGATCGCCTGCGACTCACCGCCGACGGCATGGTTCGCAACTGCCTTTTCGCGCGCGGCGATCGCGACCTGAAGCCGATCCTCCGCGGCGGCGGCACCGACGAGGATCTCCTGGCCGCCGTCCGCGACGAGGTCGCCGCCAAGGGTCCCGGCGGCAGCCTCGAGATGAAGGCGGTCTACGACGACCGGCTGGCCCGGAAGATGTGGCAGATCGGCGGATGATCGCCGGCCCCGACGTTGCTCCGGCGCGCGCCGGTGAAGTACGATCGGACCCGTCCGGCTCCGAGGTGGCGATCATGGAAGGCGTGGGCGAGTACAGCGCGGCGGTGCTCGACCACTACCGCAACCCGCGCAACGTCGGGGAGATCGAGGGGAGCCCGGCGACGGCGCAGGTGGGGGACCCGGCGCACGGCGACGTCCTCCGTCTCGGCCTCCAGATCGCCGGCGGGCGGATCGTCGACGCGCGCTTCAAGAGTTTCGGCTGTACGGCGGCGATCGCGGCCGGCAGCGTCACGACGGTGCTGATGATCGGCCGGACGATCGACGAGGCGGCGCGGGTCACGAACCAGGACGTGATCGACGCGCTCGGTGGCCTGCCGGAATCGAAATGGCATTGCTCGGTTCTGGCCGAGCAGGCGATCCACGAGGCGCTGCGGCGCTGGCGGGCGGCCCAGCCGCAGACGGGAGAGGGTTCATGTCGGTGATCGGCAAGCCGGTGAAGCGTCCCGAGCCGCGGGGCTTTCTGGCGAACACGTACCTGCCGTCGGTGCTCAAGGGGATGTGGATCACCCTCCGGCACATGTTCCGGCGCAAGGTGACGATGCAGTATCCCGAGGAGAGCTGGCGCCTCCCGGACGGCTACCGCGGTCTGCCGGCCCTCGTGAAGGACGACAACGATCGGGTCAAGTGCGTGGCCTGCTATCTCTGCCAGTACGTCTGTCCGCCCAAGGCGATCCACATCGAGGCGCAGGAGATCGGCACCGGGGTCGAGAAAGGACCGCGCGTGTTCGACATCAACATGCTGCGCTGCATCATGTGCGGCTACTGCGAAGAGGTCTGCCCCGAGCAGGCCATCTTCCTGACTCCGGAGTACCGCACCGTGGGTCTGAACCGCGAGGAGATGATCTTCCACAAGGACAAGCTGCTCGAGATGGGTGGCGTGCGTCCCGATCCGATCAAGAAGTGGGCGCGGTTGACGGCGCCCGCGGCCGGCGGGAACCCGCCGCGTCCCGCGGCCCCGGGGGTGGCTCGATGAGCGACGACCCGCGAGACATGGAGTCCTGGATCCTCACGACGAAGATCGCGGACTACGTCGCCTGGGGGCGGAAGAACTCCCTCTGGCCGATGCCGATGGGTCTGGCCTGCTGCGCCATCGAATTGATGGCGATGGTGGCGCCGCGCTACGACGTGGCCCGCTTCGGCGCCGAAGCGCTGCGTTTCTCCCCGCGACAGGCCGACCTGATGATCGTCGCCGGCACGGTCACCAAGAAGATGGCCCCGGCGGTGCGGCGCATTTTCGATCAGATGCCGGAGCCCAAGTGGGTCATCGCGATGGGCGCCTGCGCCTCGTCCGGCGGCATGTTCCGCACCTACTCCGTCACGCAGGGGGTCGACGAGATCATCCCGGTGGACGTCTACGTCCCCGGCTGCCCGCCGCGGCCCGAGGCTCTGATCGAGGGGATCATGCAGGTGCAGCGTCTCCTCGACGAGCGCGCCCGTGAGTCCCGCGGAGCGGCGCCGCGGAGTCCCGCGACCGTCGCAGCGCGTTAAGGACCGCATGACGTCGACGGCCGACGCGTCACTCCTGCCGGCCATCCTCGACGAGATCGAGGGCGCCGGCCCGATTCCGTTCTCGCGCTTCATGGAGCTGGCGCTCTACCATCCGCAGGCCGGGTACTACACCCGCGGGCTGGGTGGCGGCAACGGGCGCGACTATGTCACCTCGAGCGGGCTGCACCGCGCGTACGGCGCCCTGATCGCCCGGCAGGCCGCCGAGATGTGGAGCCTGGCCGGCGCGCCCGATCGGTTCGAGTTCGTCGAGTTCGGTCCGGGCGAGGGATTCTTCGCAGCCGACTTTCTGGCCGCGGCTGCGGCGCAGCCGCCGTTCGCGCGCGCCCTGAGCTATGTGCTGGTGGAGACCAGCCCCGCCCTGCGAGGCCGCCAGCAGGCCCGCCTCGAGCGCCTCCGCCCGGGCGGCGGGGTCTCCGCCATCCCGGTGGCGTGGAGCAGCCTCGAGGAGCTGGAGGCCCGCGGCGTCGGGTGCGGGTGCCTGTTCGCCAACGAGGTGCTCGACGCGCTTCCGGTGCACCGGGTCGTCGGCGCGCCCGGGGGGCCGCGCGAGGTGCACGTGGCGATCGCCCCCGGCGGCGGGCTGCGTGAGGTCCTGCTGCCCCTCTCCACGGACGCGATCGGCGCGTTCCTGAACGAGGGCGGGATCCGGCCGGCTCCCGGTCAGGAGGTCGACATCAGCCTGGACGCCCCGCGCACGGTGGGCCGCTGGGGCCGTCTGCTGCGCCGCGGATGGCTCCTGATCGTCGACTACGGGCATCCCGCGCCGGATCTCTACCACCCGGCGCGGCGTCGCGGGACGCTGCTGGCGTATCATCGACACCGCGCGGGGGAGGATTTCCTGGCGCGGCCGGGCGAGCAGGACCTGACGGCTCATGTCGACTTCTCGGCGATCTCCGCGGCGGCGGTCGAGAGCGGCCTGCGGTTCGCGGGTGACACCGGACAGGCGGAGTTCCTGCTCGCGCTCGGGGCGCTCGAGTTCTTCGAAAAGGCCGATCTCAAGGAGCGCGAGGCGCTCAAGGATCTGATTCTTCCCGATCGGATGGGCGGTGTGTTCCGGGTGATGGTCTTCGATCGTGGCGGGCTGCCGGCTGGATTGCGCGGTCTCTCGGCCCCCTGGCGCGCCGCGGCCGCGCGAACCGGGGAGTGAAAGGTGAAAGCGACGATGACGGACGAGGCCCGCGTTCTCGAGGCGCTGAAGACGGTCAAGGATCCGGAGCTGCACGTTGATATCGTCACGCTCGGGATGATCGAAGGGCTCCGCGTCGCGGGAGGGGTCGTGTCCCTGACGGTCAACCTGACGACACCGGGCTGTCCGCTCAAGGCGCAGATCGAGAGCGAAGTGCGCGCGGCGCTCGCCGGGGTGCCGGGCGTCTCGTCGGTCGATCTCAGGATGGGCGCCAAGGTCCGCCGCAGCATCGAAACCCCGGCCGGACTCATCCCCGAGGTGGCCAACACCGTCGCCATCGGCTCGGGCAAGGGCGGAGTGGGGAAGTCGACCGTGGCGGTCAACGTGGCGCTCTCGTTCGCCCGCGCGGGCGCCGCCGTCGGGCTCCTGGACGCCGACATCTACGGGCCGAACCTGGTCCAGATGATGGGCGTGCGCACGACGCCGGAGATCCGCGATCGCCGCATCGTGCCGGTCGAAACGGGCGGCCTGAAGCTGATGTCGATGGCCTTCTTCCTCAAGGGAGACGAGCCGGTGATCTGGCGCGGGCCCATGCTGCACGGGGCGATTCGGCAGTTCCTGGGCGACGTGGAGTGGGGCGCCCTCGATTACCTGTTCATCGACATGCCGCCCGGGACCGGCGACGTGCAGCTCACGCTGTCGCAGATCATCCCGCTGACCGGGGCCGTCCTGGTCACCACGCCCCAGGATGTCGCCCTGTCGGACGTCCGCAAGGCGGCGGCGATGTTCCGCAAGGTCAACGTCCCGGTGCTCGGCGTGGTGGAGAACATGTCGTACTTCAAGTGCCCGCACTGCGGCGAGCGCTCGGAGATTTTCAGTCACGGGGGCGGGGCGCGGTTCGCCGCCGCCATCGGCGCCCCCTGCCTCGGGGAGATCCCCCTCGACATCGGCCTGCGCGAGGGGGGGGACGCCGGCCGGCCGGCGGCGACCCATGCGCCGGAGTCCCAGCCGGCGCTGGTGTTCAAGGACATTTCGGAGAAGCTCGCGGCCATCATCAGCATCAACACCTACAGGAAACAGGACCATGAGATTGCCAGTGAAGCGTAAGAGCATAGTCACTCTCCCGGCCTTCGCCGCGATGGCCCTGTCGACGGCGCTGGCGGCCGCGGCCGGATCGACCGCCCCCCCGGCCGCGACCTCCGCGGCCCCGGCCTCCGCGGCTCCCAAGGCACCGTCCAGTTCCGCCGGCGCCGGCGTCGTGGCCCGGGTGAACGGCGCCCCGATCCTGCGCCGCGATTTCGATCTGGCGGTGCAGGTGGAGTTCCGGCGCCGCGGGCCGGACGCCCGCCGGCACACCGACCTCCAGGCCGTCCGCGCCGCCGTGCTCGACACGCTGGTCGACAACGAGCTGCTCTATCAGAAGGCCTCGCAGTCCAAGATCACAGTCACCGACGCCGAGACCCAGAAGGAAGTCCAGAAGCTGAAGCAGTCCCTCGGGACGGCCGACGAGGCGGCGGCGTTCATGAAGAGCGCCGGTCTCTCGGACAAGGATCTGGCCGATCAGGTGCGCCGCAGCCTCGTCGTGAAGCGCTTCGCCGAGAAGGAAGTGACCGGCCAGGTGACCGTCACCGACGCACAGGCCAAGGCCTGGTACGACAGCCACCCGGACGAGGTGAAGCGGCCGGAGGCGGTCCACATCAGCCAGATCGTCGTCCAGGTGCCGCCCGGGGCGGACGCCGCCACCCGCGCGAACGCCCGGCAGAAGATCGAGGCGATTCTGCAGGAGCTCCGCTCGGGGAAGGATTTCAAGGAGATGGCGAGGCTGCACTCCGACGGCCCGGAGGCCAAGCACGACGGCGACAGCGGCTGGGTCTGGCAGGGTGGCGGGGCCTTGCCGGCGGTCGAGCACGCCGCGCTGCAGCTCAAGCCGGGGGAGACGACCGACGTGGTGGAAAGCCTGAGAGGGTTCCACATCATCAAGGCGATCGCCCGTCGGCCGGCGGGGCCGGTGCCCTTCGAGGAGATGCACGATCGCCTCGTGACCCGGCTGCAGAACGAGGCCCGCGAGGCGCGTCTGCGCGACTATCTGGCCGGGCTGCACAAGAACGCCCGCATCGAAAAGCTTGTCTGACGCCATGCTGTTGCAGGGCGCGTCCCTCCTCGGCGCGTTTCTGATCCTGGTCGGCTACGCCGCGCACCAGGCGGGCCGGTTGTCGCGCGACACCGCGTCGTACCATGCGGTCAACGCCGTCGGTGGCGCTCTCCTGCTGGTCGTGGCGATCGCGGCGCGACAGATCGGCTTCATCGTTCTCGAGGGCGTCTGGACGGTCATCAGCCTCGTGGCGCTCCTGAGATGGTGGTCGCGTCCGTCGCGCGCGTGAGGCCGGGTCCGCGCGATCCGCGTGCTAGAATGTCCCACTCAGCAGAGGGGAGAGAGCCGATGACGAAGAAAGTCTCCGCGGATGTCGGGCAGAAAGCGCCGTCGTTCTCGCTCATGGCCACCGGGGGGCGAGAGGTGTCCCTCACCGACTACCTCGGTCAGAAGCACGTCGTCCTGTACTTCTACCCGAAGGACATGACGCCCGGCTGCACCACCGAGGCCTGCGCGTTCCGCGACGCCTATCGCCGGCTTCTGGCGCACGACGTCGAAGTCCTCGGCGTCAGCCGCGACGCCCTCGACATGCACGAGCGGTTCTCCGCCAAGCACGATCTCCCCTTCCCCCTGCTCAGCGACAGCGATCACGCGGTCGCCAAGGCCTATGGCGTCTATGGAAAGAAGAGTTTCATGGGCCGGGAATTCATGGGGGTGCACCGCACCACCTTCGTCATCGACAAGAAAGGCACCATCCGCCGGGTCGATCGCAAGATGGACGTCAAGCAGCACGCCGACGACCTCCTCACCTGGGTGAAGAGCGAGCTGGCCTGAGGCGCGGCGCAGGGACGTGCCACACGTCATCGTCGAAGGGGTGCTCACGCTGGGCGGACTGCAGCGCGACCACGTCCCGTTCACCGAGCGCGAGGGCGGGCGGGTCGTGAAGGTCGACCGGTTCTACCTCGACGCCCCAGGACGCGCGGCGCTCCTCGAGACGCTCGTCGTCGACGGCGGGCACACGCAGAAATTCTTCATCCAGCTGACCACCCGCGAAGACGGGGTGATGGTGCGCCTGGAGCCAATGACCGATCCCGAGAAGAGCCCGGCCGTGAAACGCGCCCTCGCGACGGTGGCGCGGCGCATCCGGGCCGCCTGTGGCGGACGCTTCGGCGGCACGAACATCGCCGAGTTCCTCGACGAGCCCGGTCGCCGCGACGGGGCCTCCTGATGCCGATCAAGGCGCGGTGCGGCCGCGCGGACGAGATCCCGCCGGGAGGCAGCAAGGTGGTGCAGGTGCGCGAGCGGGCGGTGGCGATCTTCAACCTCGCGGGAACCCTCTACGCCATCGAGAACACCTGTCCGCACCAGGGCGGTCCGCTGGGCGAGGGGTACCTGGAGGAGAACGGGGTGATCTCCTGCCCGTGGCACGGCTGGACCTTCGATCTGAAGACCGGCGTGTCGCCGCTCGATCGCGACGTTCGGGTCGGCTGCTACCCGGTGCGCGTCGAGGAAGGACTGATCGTCGTCGAGCTGCCGGGTTAGGCGCCGTTCGGGGACCCGGCGTTCCGGATTCCGCCGCCGGGCTCGCGTCGCCATGTGGCGCGATGAATCACCCGGCCGGCGGCGAGGTACTTGGTCTCGTAGTTGGTCAGGCCCGTCGCCGCGTCGGCCGGGTAGATCGGGTCGACCGCGCGGCGCAGCCCCGTGGCCGCATCCACCGTCTCCACGATCGCGTCGAAATACTCCTTCACGTCGGTCGAGACGTTCAGGTGGCCGCCCGGCGCCAGGACGCGCTCCAGGTGGCGCGCCATCTCCGCGTTGAACAGCCGCCGTTTGTGATGCCGCTTCTTCGGCCACGGATCAGGGCAGTAGACGTGCACGCGCTGCAGCGCCGCGTCGGCGATCAGGTCGGCGAACACGTGACGCGCGTCGGCGCGATGGAAGCGGACGTTCGCCAGCCCGAGCTTCGAGGCGCGATCACGGGCGATCCGGAGATGCTTCAGCGACCATTCCAGGCCGAGGAAGTCGACGTCGCGGCGGAGCGAGGCCTCCGCCAGGATGAACCGCCCCTTGCCGATGCCGATCTCGGCCTCGACCGGCGCGATGCGCCCGAAGAGCGTCTCGAACCGCAGCGGTCCTTCGATCTGTCCGGGGAGGATCTCGAGGTCGGGCGGCGCGGGCGTCTCGGTCGGCATGACCGCACCCTCAGATGACGCGCCGGTAGTCTTCGAGCGGGAAGGTCCAGACCCGCTCGCCGCAGTACCGCCGTCCCTCCGGGCAGATCGGCGTCAGACCCGCCATCTCGCGCAGGTTGCAGGGCGGCAGGAGGTAGGACCCGATGCGCGGGTGGACTTCGCGGATCTGCAGCGCCTCGTCCAGAGAGGCTTTCCAGATCTCCTCCTGCGCGTTCCAGCACAGCCGCATGGCGTGCTTGTGGTGCAGGTCGAGAAGGCTCCCCGACTCGGTGAACCGGATCGACACGGCGTTCGGCAGCAGGTAGAGCGCGTGCTCCGGAGGCGTCCCGAGGGCGAGCAGCCGCCGGATCCCGTCCCAGGCCATCTCCATCGCCTCGCGATAGCGCCGCTCGCACGCCGGATCGGTCCGCACCAGCGCCGGGATCTCGTAGTCGGGCTCCGCGCCGATCTGCGCCGCCAGGATCGGGCGGGAAGCGGGCGTCATCCGGTGTCGCTGGTCCTGCGAGTCGCCGGCGTGGCTCATCTTCTTGCGGAAGGTGTAGTGACAGTGCGCCATGGCGCGCGACAGCTTGCTCAGCGTGGTCAGGTTGAGCGCCTCGCCCAGATGGCGGTTCCGGGCGGGATCCATCGACAGGGCGATGGCGTCGTCGTCCGTCATCCGGGCGCGCGGCAGCCCGAGCACCTCGCGCACCGACTGCGCCAGCGTCTCCTCGTTACGGGACGGCCAGTCGACCAGGAGCGACGTGCGCCCGCCGAGGCTGCGGTCGAACTCCTCGCGGAAGGCGCGCCGCCGGCTCTCGCCGCCCGCGGTCCCGCCGTCGCGCGCCTCGATGTCGCTCATGGCGCGCCACTCCGACATCTCGTCGGCCCCGATCGGGCCCTCGAGGATCGCCTGATAGGCCGGGTCGAGACGCAGCAGCTCTTCGACCATCCGGCCCACCACGAGACGCTGCTCCAGCGGCGCGTCCGGCTGGCGGCAGACCCGCCAGTAGCGCAAGAGCGTGACCCCGCTGATCGTGTGGTACAGGTAGGCGAAGGTGGCGACCGGCAGGGCGTAGCGCGCCACCTCCTGCGCCTTCTTCCGCACGTCGCGATCCCAGCGCTCCGCGTGCCGGCGCCGCGACGGGTAGCGCTCGTAGTAGGCCTCGGACGCCGGCCGGTACAGGAGCCCGCACAGGTCCTCGTATGCCCGGTGCTCCCGCTCCACCGTCTCGCGATAGACCGCGAGGGCCGGCCCCGGCAGCGGCGGGATGGCGTACAGCCCCGGCTTCACCGCCACATAGCGCTGGCTGACCTGCTCGGAGTTGTAGAACGGATGGCTGTGCAGGAACGACCAGATGAACTGCCGGCTCACGTTGCTCAGCGCGAACTGGAAATGGGCGTGCTGCAGGGTGGTGTGGTGTCCCGCCTGGTACAGGTCGCGGGCCAGGGCGTCGCGTCGCCGCTCGCGCTCCTCGCGCTCGGCCGGCGCCGCGTCGGGCGCGCCGAGGATCTGGTCGTCGCGCACGATCCCGTTCGGGGAGTAGCAGGTGCGGGCCGTGGCGATGACGTTGTCGAACGGACGGACGAAGGCGTTGCTGATCGCCACCTCGGGCGGTGGCGAGAGGAATCGCTCGTCGCGCGTCTGGGTCTCGGGAATCGTCATGGGGTCCGCCGGCCGGACGCGGGGCGCCGATCCGGGGGCCGATTATAGCGCGGCGGGGGACGCCGTCCGTCCCTCACCCGGCGTCGAGCCCGAGTTCCCGCAGCCGCTTGAGGAACGTGGGATAGGAGATCCCGAGCGCCTGCGCCGCGGCGGTGCGCCGCCCGCCGCAGTGCTCCAGGACGCGCCGCACGTAGGCGCGCTCCACCTCCTCGAGGCGGGGCGGCTCGTCGGCCGGGGAGGCGGCGACCTCGAAGAAGATCCCCTCCCTCTGCGGCGCGGCCACGCGCGCCGGCATCATGACGTCGGCCGCCGCCACGCGCGGACCGGTCGCGAGGATCACCGCGCGCTCCACGATGTTGCGCAGCTCGCGGACGTTGCCGGGGTAGTCGTAGGCGATGAGCGCCTTGCGGGCGCTTTCGTCCAGGCCGCTCAGCCGCTTCTTGATCCGCGCCGCGAAGAACTGGATGAACGCCGCGGCCAGATCGGGGATGTCCTCGGGACGCTCGCACAGCGGCGGCAGCGCGATCTGGAACACCGCGAGGCGATGGTACAGGTCGGCCCGGAAGCGCCCCGCGGTCACCAGCGCCTGCACGTCCTGGTTGGTGGCCGCCACGACGCGCAGCTCCACGGCGATCTCGCGCTCGCCGCCGACCCGCCGGAACCGCATGCTGTCGAGGAACTTGAGGAACTTGGCCTGCGATTTCAGCGGCAGCTCGGTCACCTCGTCGAGAAACAGCGTGCCCCCGGCCGCGGTCTCGATCAGCCCGCGACGCGTGCTGCGGGCGTCGGTGAAGGCCCCCTTCTCGTGGCCGAACAGCTCGCTCTCGATCAGGTCCTCGGGCAGGGCGGCGCAGTTGACCTCGAGAAACGGCGCGTCGGGGTCGGTGCCGCCCCAGGTGAAGGCGTGCAGCATCTCGGCGATCCGCTGTTTGCCCGAGCCGGACGGCCCGGAGACGAACACCGGCGTCAGCGGGCTGCAGCCGACGCTGCGGAGCCGCGCGATCACGTCGCGCATCACGGCCCCCTTCGGCTCGACGGTGGGCGGCCCGGCGCCCTGGTTCCGGGCGATCGCCAGCCGGTCGCGCAGACCGCGCGCCTCGAGCACCTTGCGGATCTTGACGATCAGATCGGTGAGCTGGATCGGCTTGGTGAGGTAGTCCGCGGCGCCCGCCTTGAGCGCCGCCACGGCGTTCTCCACGTCTCCGTACGCCGTGACCACGATCGCGGCGGTCGCCGAGGCGCCGTGCGGCCGCATCGCCCGCAGGAACTCGATGCCGTCGCCGTCCGGCATCCGCCGGTCGAGGATCAGCACGTCGGGCGCCGACCGATCGATCTCCGCCCGGGCCCGGCCGAGAGTCTCGGCGCTGCGCACCTCGAAACCCTCGGCGGACAGGGCCTCCTCCGCCAGCAGGCGGAACACCGGCTCGTCGTCGACGATCAGGACGCTCGCGTTCATCGCTCCTCCGCCGGCAGGCTCAGCAGGAAACTGGCGCCCGGGCCCAGGGTCTCGAGGATCAGGTCGCCGGAATGGGCCAGCGCGATGCGCCGTGACATCGCCAGCCCGATCCCGACCCCGCTCGGCTTGCCGGTCACGAACGGCTCGAACAGGCGCGACCGGAGGCCCTCCGCCACTCCGGGACCATTGTCCGATACGCGCACCCGGGCCGTCGAGCCGGAGCGGGAGACCGCGACGCGGATGACCGGATGGTCCACGGGACCGGCGGAGAGCGCCTCGAGCGCGTTCACCACCAGGTTCGCGATCACGACGTGCAGCAGCGACGGGTCGGCCCGCACCGGCACGGCGCCGGGCGGCGCGTCGATGGACAGGCTCACGCCGAGACGCGCCGCCGCGGCGGTGTGCAGCCCCGCCACCTTCTCGACCAGGCTGCCGAGGTCGACCGGCACCGGACGCGGCACCACCCCGCGGGAGAAGGTCAGGAGCTCGGTGGTGAAGCCCGAGAGGCGCTCGATCTCGGTCCGCAGACCGTCGATGGCGCGCTGCTGGCGCCCGTCGGCCTCCGCCCGCCCTCCCTGCACCACGACATCGAGGCCGACCCGCAACCCGTTGAGCGAGTTCTTCACCTCGTGCGCGATCAGGCTGCTGGCCTCGCCGAGCATCCGCAGCTGCTCGCCGCGGACGGCCGCCTGCTCGGACCGCTCGAAGACCCGGAACGATCGGCGCAGCAGGAGCACGAGCAGGAGCGAAGGCACCAGCGCCAGGCCCAGCCCCAGGCCGAGACGGGTCACGAGGCGCGAGCGCGCCGGCCCGAACAGACGCTCCGACGCCGCGACCGACAGCAGGAGAAAGTCGGTCCCCTGGACCGGGGCGCCGGTGATGACGCGTTCGCGGCCCTCCACCACGCGGTCGGCGATGAACGGCTCGGTGGAGCGATCGGCGATGAAGCCGCGCCACTCCTGGTCGGCGGCGAACGCCGGCGGCCGGGCCGGGTAGATCACCGTCCCGTCGCGCCCCACCAGGAGCGTCTCGCGGTGCGCGCCGGGGTGAATCCCGGGGTTCAAGGTGTCCCCGACGGCCAGATCGATGGCGCCGAGGAGCAGGCCGGAGAACTTCCCCTCCCGCAGGATGGGCGACACCATGTAGAGCAGGGAGTCGCGGGCGCGCTCCGGCTCGACCGGGACGATCAGCAGCGCGCGAGTCCGCAGCGCCGCCTGGAACCAGGCGTCGCCGGCGAAGGAGGCGCTGGCCGGCAGGAACCCTTCCGGCTCGGCGCGCACCAGCGCGCCGTCCGGCCCGACCACCGCCACGCCGACGTTGAAGAACGAGCTGCGCTCGTGCGCCAGTCGCAGCAGGCTGCGCTCCGGCTCGTTGTTCTGGTCGAGCAGATTGACCTCGGAGCGCATCCCCAGGCGGGAGAGCTCGGAGGCGAGCTGCGCCAGGTGCAGTCCGAGATAGTGCGACCGCACCTCGGTCTCCAGCAGCAGCGTGTCGCGGGCGAGGTCCTTCTGATGAGTGAGGTCGGTGATCAGGGCGCCGACCAGCAGCAGGACGGCGACCGCCGCGGTCACCAGGTAGATCGTCAGCACGGCGCGCGCGAAGCGCGCGTGCACGGCGGTCAGCCCGCCCGCCGCCCCCGTCCGTGACGCGCCGCCGCTCATCGTCCCCCGGTGCTCCGGGCGTCTTGTACCACAAGAGACGGACGCGCCGGCGCCGCGGGGACCGGCGCCGGTCTCAGGGCGCCGCCGGGGCGGGGCGCAGCGAGCGGCGCGCCAGACGCTCGCGGACGCGCGCCGCCCAGTAGTAGGTCACCGGCAGGATGATCAGGGTCAGGGCCGCGGCCGACAGCGTGCCGGCGACCACCACGACGGCGATCGGACGCTGTGTCTCGCTGCCGATGGCGTGCGACAGCGCCGCCGGCAGGAGGCCGAGGGAGGCCAGAAGCGCCGTCATCAGCACCGCCCGCAGACGGTCCCGCGTGCCGGAGACCACGGCGTCGTACAACGCCTCGCCGGTCTCCAGCCGCGTCCGGATCGCCGCCACCACCAGGACGCCGTTGAGGACCGCCTGGCCCAGGAGCGCGATGAACCCGACCGCCGCCGAGACCGACAGCGGCATCCCCGCGAACGCCAGGCCGCAGACGCCGCCGATCAGGGCGAACGGGACGTTGGTCAGGATGAGCAGGCAGTCGCCGATGCTGCCGAACGCCGAGAACAGGAGCAGGAAGGTGAGCGCCAGCGACAGCGGGATGACCAGCTTGAGGCGCGCCATGGCGCGCTGCTGGTTCTCGAACTCGCCACCCCAGGTGATCTCGTACCCCGGCGGCATCGACACCGCCGCCGCGACCCTGGAGCGGGCTTCGCCGACGAACGAGCCCATGTCGCGGTCGCGCACGTTCATCCGGACGCCGATGTAGCGGCGGCCGTTCTCGCGCGTGATGGCGGCGCGCCCGGTGCCCATCGAAACGTCCGCGACCGCCGAGATCGGGATGAGCGCCCCCTGCTTGAGCGGCAGCATCACCTTGCGGATCGAGCCGACGTCCTCGCGCGTGGCGGAGGGGAAGCGGACGGTGACGTCGAAACGCCGCTCGCCCTCCCAGATCTCCGAGGCGATGTGCCCGCCCATCGCCGTCTCGATGTAGTCCTGCACGTCCGCGAGGTCGAGGTCGTAGCGCGCCAGGGCCTGGCGGTCGAGACGGACGGCGATCTGGGGGAGCTCGCCTGACTTCACGATGCCGAGATCGGCCACGCCGCGCACCGGTGCGATCGCCGCGAGGGTCTTCTCCGCCGCCTGTTGCAGCGTGTCCAGATCGTCGCCGTAGATCTTGACCGCGATCTGGCCGAACTGGCCGGAGATGTTCTCGTTGACGTTGTCGCGGATCGGTTGCGAGAAGTTGTACTCGATCCCCGGCACGTCGCGCAGGTTCGACTCCATCTCGCTCACCAGGTCGTCGAGCGTGCGCATCTGCGGACGCCACGCGTCGAGCGGCTTGAGACGCACGAAGATCTCGAGGTTGCTGGCGAGGGTCGGGTCGGTCCCGTCCTCCGGTCTCCCGAGCTGGCTGAGCATCTCGGTCACCTCCGGCGTGCGTCGCAGGCGCTCCTTGAGCAGGGGCACGAGCTTGCGACCCGACGTCAGGGAGACGTTGCCGGGCAGGGTGAAGGTGACGTACAGCGCCCCCTCGTTCAGCTCCGGGAGGAACTCCGACCCGAGCCGCGGCAGGAGGACCAACGTCGCGAGCAGGGCGCCACCCGCGAGCGTCAGGACGAACTCCGGGTTCAGCATCGCCCAGCGCAGGGACGGCGTGTGCGCCCGCTGCGCCCAGGTCAGGAGCGGCGACTCCCTCAGCGGTCGGGCGTTGCGCAGCGCATGGGGCGACAGCACCGGCACGGGCGTGAAGCTGACCAG
>Ga0134121_10001321_pt1 | contig 23468 bp, 20 predicted proteins | sample KB301_FD_96463 | JGI IMG/M metagenome (GOLD analysis project Ga0134121, IMG submission 96463) | Terrestrial soil microbial communities without Nitrogen fertilizer from Kellogg Biological Station, Michigan, USA - KB3-0-1 | ecosystem: Environmental > Terrestrial > Soil > Unclassified ... | reverse complement strand
TTGCCGCAACGAAACTCTTTCGATTAGCGAATAAAGATGCTAATCTCCCCGCCCGATCAACCGCGAATGACGGAAGCTCTTATGGAACGTAATCCTGCAACTAGTGAACGGCTGCGCCAACTAATGATCAAGCTTGATGTGCAGACCGCCAGCGGCGAATTGCATTGGGAGCGCCAGGCGGGCTCGGCGCATCGGTATGCCCGTTTTAATAACAACCTGTTGATTCTGGGACCCGCGTCACCGTTAAGCCAAAAGAATGTGCCCCGTTACCTGTTCATCACGCCATTTGATTCACCCGATTGCATCGAGGTGAATTCAGACGACCCTGAGCTGGGCGCTGCCGTCATAAAGCTGGTCGAAACGGTGGAAAATGCGAGCCGGCACGAACCGGCCACCGATCCGTTCGCTATTACCGAACAGCTGCTCGAGCGAATCGAGAGCTCTTGATACACGTAGTTCTCATATCAATGAAAAGGGACTAGACACATGCCCGCAGACATGACCAACCTCAGTGAAGAAGCCCTCAGCCTCTCTCGCGTTCCGCTCTTCAAACGACTCGAGCCGCACGAACTCGAGAAGTTGGCCGAGGAAATCGATCAGGTTAATTATCCGGCCGGCGAAACGATCTTCAATGAACACGACCGCGGCGACGCGCTCTACATTTTGGAAGAAGGCTCGGTGCGCATCTGGGTCTACGACGAAGATGTAAAGGACGTAACCTTAGCCGAACTCAAGCCGGGGGATTTCTTTGGTGAGCTGGCCGTCCTGGATCGTGGCGAGAGATCGAGCAGCGCCACGGCCATCACTGACATTCATTTACATCGCCTGAGCAGCGATGACTTTCAACAGTTTCTGCTCGAGCATCCGGACGCTTCGATTGATGTGATTTGCGAGATCGCCGCGCGTATGCGCCAGACAAATCAACTCGTTTCCCAACGTGCCGCGCGCAATATCAACGTCGAGATGGAGGCCAAGTCTACGATCGGGCAGCGCATCGCCGATAAGGTGGCCTCGTTCGGCGGTTCGTGGACGTTCATCATCATCTACCTGTCTTTTCTTGTATCGTGGATGGCATTCAACACCTTCGTGCTGGTTCATTACGGTCGCGGCGAAGAAGGCGCCCAGTTCGATCCTTATCCATACATCCTGCTTAACCTGATGCTTTCGATGACCGCCGCCTTACAAGCACCAATCATCATGATGTCGCAGAACCGCGCGGCCGAAAAAGATCGTCTCGCCGCTGAGCAGGATTTCAAAGTGAACCTCAAGAGCGAGCTCATGCTGGAAGAATTGATTCGCAAGCAGCGCGAGCGCGACAACCAGATGGATAATCTCAACGCCGCGATCAAGACGCTCCGGACCGCGATTGACGGTCATAACAATCCGCAGAGCTGATCGACCGAATCCGGCTGTTTCGCAATGCGGATTTCTCATCCTGTTTCAATCACGCTCAGGTTCGTACGTCGGCGGCGCTTCTCCCTGCTGATATTGGGGTTGCTGCTTTGCTCTGGATCCGCCTTGGCGCAGCAGCCCTTCATCACCGACGACACCGACGTCACGCCACGCCACAAATTTCACTTCGAGTTCAGCAATGAATTCGATGTGTTACCGCGCGCTTCGTTCCCCAACCTGAAACAGAACACCGCTGACGCTGAACTCGATTACGGCCTCTTCAGGAATTTTGAAGTGGGCATCGAAGCGCCGGTGCTCACCATTGTGAACGATCGTTCAGCTCCGTTTCGCCGGCCAAGCGGACTCGGCGATGTGAATCTATCTTTCAAGTACAACTACCTGAACGAGCATGAGGGGTCGTGGCGGCCGGCGCTGGCCGTAACGTTTAACCTGGAATTGCCAACTGGTGATGTGAATCGACAACTCGGTTCCGGGCTCGCGGACTTTTACGTCAACAACGTCCTGCAAAAATCGCTGACGAAGAATACAAAGCTTCGTCTGAACGGTGGTCTGCTGTTTTCCGGAAACGAAACTACGGGGGTGATCGGTTTGAAGAGCCGCGGCTTAGTTCTTACCGGAGCGGCGTCGCTGGTAAAACAATTCACGCCGAAGTTGGATTTGGGCGTGGAAGTTACCGGCGCGGTTACGCGCAATCTGCAATTGGGTAAAGGTCAACTTCAAACCATGTTTGGCGGTAACTACGCTCTGTCGAAAAAGATGACCTTCGATTTTGGAATTGTCGGGGGGCGCTACGCCGCGAGCCCGCGCCTGGGAGTGCAGCTCGGCGTCTCGGTTGATTTTTGATTACGGCTGATTCGGCCGTCGCTGCGGGTTGTTCACCGGCTGAGTTTTCGTCGTCGGTTTGGCGGCCGTCGTACCGGTTCCGGCAGTTCTTCCCGACCGTGTCAAGGCGATTCGTTTCTCATTTCCGGTGGGCTGCGCCACAGTCACTTTGATCGAACGATACGTTCCATCGTGGGCCTTGTTCGTCGGATCGTAGCTGATCACATACTGGGTTCTTAGGTCGCGCACAATCTCGTTGGCAATCTGCGGTAGCTCGGAAATCGATTGCGGAAAGAATGCGCGGCCGCCGGTGTCGCTCGCCAGCCTGTTCAGGAGATTCACCGCCTTGTCGCGCGGGCTTTTGCGAATCAAGCCTTTATCGGCATCCAGTTCGTTGACGAAACCGATCACAAAAATCTGTACGTCTTCTTCCCGCAATGTCTGAAAGAGCTGCGACTCCTGATAGTAACTCGCGCGATCCTCACCGTCAGTTACCACAATCAGCGCGCGTCGTCGCTTATCGTCATCGCCACCCTTCTTATAATCGGCAACGTGTTCCGCAGCGAGGTAGACGCCATCGATGACCGCCGTCTGTCCACCTTCGATGTAAAGCGTGTCGAGTCCATCCATCAAAGCGTCCTTGCTCGGCGTAAAGTCCTGGATTGTCTCAATCTTGTCGCTGCTGATGAACCGTTCCAGAAAAGTTTCGTCGCCCTTCTTGTTGCTGTTGATGATCGTCTTGGCTGCGTCCAGCACTTGAGTGAACTGCGGGCGCAATGAACCGGAAGTATCGACCGCCAGGCCGTAAATGACCGGAACCTCTTCTTCGGTGAAAGAAAAGATCGGCTGCGGCACACCGTCTTCAAGGACCTTGAATTCGTCTTTGCCCAATCGATTGATCGGATGATTGTTGCGATCGATGACGCGCACGTGCAGCGTGACCAGTTCCGCGTTCATCACCAGGCGACTGCCCTCATCGATTTCGGCCGCATTGGGATCGGGCGTCGGTGTCGGCTTTGGCTTCAGCACCGGTGGTGGCGGCGGCGCGCCCAGTTGCGGCGCGATGCGGCGACCAGGACCGCCCTGCGGAACCGGGGTCGGCGTCGGAGTAGCTTGAGCCTGCTGCTGCGGTGTGTACGCGGTCGTGGTGCGGGGACGCTGTTGCGCGCTGGATCCGGCAACGACCATTAGAGAAACCAAAAACGCGAAAATCGCCAGCGAAACTAACAAGTTGCGGCGCGGTTTGAGCGAATTAAGACGAAACATCATTGACTAAACCTTCTCTGAATAAAGAACCAATGTCAAACGATTTTCGCGGCTGGGAGCCAGGTTCTTGCGTGTAAAGATGCGGAAGAGGCGGGGAGAAGTTGGCTGAGTTTTGAAGTGCGGCGGCTTGACGCCGCTTTTCCGAAAGCCGGCCTGTTCGTACCCGAAGCGGACCGGGGTCCCCGCGCGGGCATCCCGCGTGGGGTGGTGGATGCGACGGGATCAAGTAGCCCTACAACGCCTAATAAGATCCGCTCGCTATCGCTCGCGGTACCGACATACTCTAAAGCTCCCCGAAGCGGTGCACTCCAAACTACTTCGGATTCGCGATCGCGAAATATCCTTCTTTGCTACGCACGAACAGGCGCGGCAGACCCCGCGGCGGATGCACCGTCACTTTGATCTTGTGCCACTTACCGTCGCTGTTGAAGTTCACCGGCTTGTAGCCAATCGAATACTGGTGACGAAGCTCCAGCGCGATCTGTTCGAAGATGTCATCCATCTCAGCGCCGCTGCGTGGGTAGAAAGCCTTACCGCCGGACACCCCGGCGAGTTCATCCAGGATGCCCTGGCCTTCCATGCCCAGCGCGCTGCCGACATCGCTGCCGCCGAGAATGCCGATCGCGTAAAGCACCACGTCCGACTCTTTCAAAACTCGACGCAGCTCGTTGAAGGTGTAACGCGAGTTATTGTCCTGGCCGTCGCTGATCAAAAGCAGCGCGCGCTTCGGATGCGTGCCTCGCTGCACGCGCTCGACTCCGAGATAGCAGGCATCGTAGAGCGCCGTGTTGTTTTTCGTCTGCACGAACGTGAGCTTGTCGAGTACCGCGTTGCCATCGCGGGTGCGGTCCATCAGCAACTGGGCGCGCGAGTTGAAGCCAATCAGGAAATATTCATCGCGGTCGTGGCTGGTTTGAATGAAGTGGGCCAGAGCATCGCGCGCGCGCCGAACCTTCTCGCCGCTCATCGATCCGGATACATCGAACAAAACCCCTACCGAAACGGGCGCATCTTCATCGCTGAAAAACGTAATGTCCTGCTGCGACTTATCGTCAAAAATATTAAACGCTGTCTTGCCCAATCCCGAAACGAAACGGCCGTAGATATCCGTCACCGTCACGTTGAATGTGATCAGGTCCGTGTTAGTGATAATGGGACCCTTTTCGTCGACTTCGCCCTGCGGCAGCAGAATCTTTGTCGATGGCTGTTGCGATTTGTCAGGCGGCGTCGGCGCAGCGGCCGGCTGAACAGTTAGAAGTTCCTTCTGTTCGCTTTTCTGTTCAGTTTTCTTGGCGTCTTTTTCCGCAGGCTTTTGCTGTTGCGCGGTTGATGTACCTGTCGCGACGAGTGCGGCGACGACCGCGATGGAAGACAGCAGCATTACGCATGCTGCACGGCGAAACGACCTCATTGGATTACCCCCGGTCTCAGGCGAAACAGATGGCGAAGGCAGCGAAGCAGGGAAATTCAGGCTCGTCGGGCGGGCGAGCATGGCATTCATCGCAGATCGAAAAGGTTTCGCCTTCACTGATCCACTGACTCTGCGTTGGCTTCGGATGACCGAGCCGGCGCAGTCTGTTAATTCAAAACCGATCGTTGCGGGGAGACGCTGCGTGCGTCTAATGCAGTAACTGGTGCCCCGCATTGTAGGACAGTGCTGCGCGGGGCGCAAGACCAGTCTCAACTATGCGGTTGCTAGAATCTTGTTTTTTGGTAGAGGCTCTATCTGCGCCCTCAAAGTTCAGCGAGATTTCTCTTGATGCGCTCTGCAGTCTTCGGGCCGATCCCATCAACCACCTCAAGTCCGCCGCCCGCGGCGAACTTCCGTAAATCATCAAGCGAAGCGATTTTGAACTTCTGATGCAGCAGGGCTGCCGTTTTCGGACCGACACCGGGCAGAGCCAACAAATCCAGAACGGTGGCGGGAGTTTCCGCGGTCAATCGCTCCCAGGCGTCGAAGGTCCCTTTTTCGATCAGCTCGACAATTTTTCCGGCGATGGCTTTGCCGACCCCGGGAAGCTCCTGGAGCCCGGCGGCGCCTTCATGCTTTGCAATCTCAGCCATGGGCGTGGGCCAGGTCTCGATGGCTTCAGCGGCCATGCGATACGAACGTAACCGAAACGGATCCTCGCCGCGCACCTCCATCAGCGAGGCCATCTGATTGAAGCGACGGGCTATGTCTTCATTGGTCATAAGGAACTGTCAGATCGACACCCTGAGATCGATAAAGGGCTTACTGCCCTGAATCGTAAGGGGTGAGTAACGATTAGTAAATGACGGATTTGGAGCGCGGTGGCAGAGCCGGCGCACTCCAAACTTAAAATCTGCAACCTTTTCCACTCTGCTGTCACTTACTTGAAAGTAAACCGTCAACCGGCCGAGAATGTCGTGCGGCATTCCCAAAGGGCCATGCAATTCAACTCCAGGAGGACGCCATGGAAATCATTTCGCGCCTGCGCAATCACAGTGCTCGACTCATGAACGATCGTCGATTGAGGCTAATCGCGGTTCTGGGGATGCTTGGAATGTTGTGGGCATGCTATCCAGTCACCGACACAACTTATTCCTATCCTCAGGACGCAGGCACGGGCCAGTGGTTGATTGAATTCCGCACCGGCGAAGAAAAGATTCATATCGAAATGCGTTACGAGCGTCATGACGCAAAGGGCAATCACACGAACAGTCATGGATTCACGATCGATCCTGCGCGTTTGAATGGCTTGACCCGCGAGCAAGCAATGTCCGGCGGTATGCACGTGCAGTTCCAGTTGCAACGCGACGCGGGCACTTTCAATTTCGAGGGATGGTTCAAAGATGGAAACGGATCGGGCCATTTCACCTTTGCGCCCAACCGCTCATTCGCGGCTGACCTAAGCGCGCAGGGATTCGGCCAGGCGACCGACGAGCAATTGCGGTCCCTCGCGATGAGCGACACCGGCTTTGCTCTCATCAATGAACTCAAGGCGCAGGGTTACGATCGGCCCAATATCGATAAGTTGGTCAACATGGGAAACCATGGCGTGAGTGCGGAATATGTTCAAGGGTTGAAATCGTACGGCTACCAGGTAAAGACAATCGATAATCTGATTCGCATGAGAGATCACGGCGTCAGCCTGCAGTTCATCAGCGAAATGGCATCGCTGGGCTATCGGAACCTCGAGCCGGACGGATTGATTCGCATTCGGGATCATGGCGTGACGCCGGAATTCATCAACGGAATGACCGCGGCTGGATATCCCCAGATGTCGATTGACGAATGGGTCACGCTTCGCGACCATGGCGTGAACACCGACTACGTTAAAGAACTCGACGCCCTGGGTTATGCGCGTCTACCGGTAGATCAGTTGCGAACGATGCGAGATCACGGAGTCGATCCGAAATTCATCAAGGATTTTACAGGGATCGGTTATGACAAGATTGGCGTCGATCAACTCATCCGGTTGCGAGATCACGGAGTGACTGCGTCCTATATCCAAAAGATGAAAGATCGCGGCTACGCCAACTTGAGCCTCGATGAATTCATTAACTTGCGCGATCGAGGCACGCGCGAATAAACCCGACCGGTAAACGTAGCCCCGCAAATCAATATCCAATGGCTCAGCTTGACTTGTTCTGGCTGAGCCATTACTAATTCCGGCAAGCGATAAATCTTCCCCGCTAATAACTAACGGTTAGAGGAAACCAAATGAGATTCAAGAAACAATTGTGCGCGCTCGTCGTCGCGCTGTTCAGTTTACAAACTCTGCAATTCACTGCGCGCGCAGACGAAGGCATGTGGCCCTTCAACAATCTGCCCCGCGAAGAAATCAAACGCAAGTATGGCTTTGAAGTAACCGATGACTGGCTCAAAAAGGTGCAGCTCGCTTCGGTGCGCTTTAATAACGGCGGGTCGGGATCGTTTGTCTCGGCGAACGGTCTGGTGCTGACGAACTATCACATCGTCGAGGATTTTGTCGGCGAGATGAGCACGCCGCAGAAGGATTATGCGAAGGAAGGTTTTGTGGCGCGCGATGCGTCGCAGGAGATGAAGATTCCGAATCTCGAATTGAATGAATTGATCAGCATCGAAGATGTGACCGCGCGAGTTAATGGCGCAGTCAAATCGGGTGCCTCCGATGGCGAAGCGCTCGCGGCGCGACGCGCTGAGATTTCGGCGATCGAGGCTGAATCGACCAAAGCGACCGGCTTGCGTTCAGATGTCATCACTCTGTATCAGGGCGGGCAGTACAATCTTTATCGCTACAAAAAATACACGGACGTGCGGCTGGTATTCGTGCCGGAGTTTCAGGCTGCATTCTTTGGCGGCGACCCGGACAATTTCAATTTTCCCCGCTTCAACATCGACATGGCGCTGGTGCGTGTCTATGAAAACGATCAACCGGTTCACCCGACGAGCTACTTCAAGTGGTCGAAGAGCGGAGCGAAAGAAGGCGACCTCGCTTTCGTTATCGGCCACCCTGGATCGACCGCGCGCCTGAACACAGTGGCCCACCTGGAAGAGCTACGCGACACGAGCATTCCGATCATTCTGCGTCTGTTAGAGCATCGCGAGGCTCTGCTGAAGAAATATATGGCCATGGGCGAGGAACAAACCCGGCGGGCGCAGAACGAACTCAACAGCGTACAGAACAGTCTCAAGGTTTACCGCGGACAGTTGGCGGGTTTGAAGGACCAGACGCTGATGAAACGCAAGATGAACGATGAAGCAGCTCTGCGGAAGTGGATTGCCGCGGATCCGGAACGACAGAAGAAATACGGCGACGCCTGGGACGCAATTGCCAAAGCGCATGGCAATTATTCGACATACGCGCGCGAGCGAAGAATTTTCGATCTGGGCGGCGGCTTTAACACCACGCTGTTTGGTTACGCGCGGACGCTGGTGCGGATGGCCGTGGAAAAAGAGAAGCCGAATGCCGAACGCTTGCCCGAATTCACCGACGCTCGATTGGCGGCCGTGCAGATGGCTCTGGCAGCCGACACGCCGTTCTTTGCTGACTATGACAAATTGAAGCTGGCGGATTCACTGGCGTACATGGTCGAACTCTTGCCGAACGATCCTTTGGTTAAGCAGATCATGGCCGGCAAGACGCCGGAACAACGCGCGGCTGAGTTGATCGATGGCTCGAAGTTGAACGACGCAGCTTATCGCAAGCAGCTGGCAACTGCTGATCGAGCTACGATTGAGGCATCAACGGATCCCATGATCGTGCTGGCACGAATGATCGATGCCAAGGCGCGCGAAATGCGTCGCCGGTATGAAAACGAAATCACCGGCGTCGATCGCACCAACTACGCGAAGATCGCCCACGCGCGTTTCGACAGCGAAGGCACGAAGATCTATCCCGATGCGACCTTCACACTGCGCTTGTCCTACGGCGCCGTGAAAGGCTACAGCGAAAACGGCAAGCGCGTGACGCCGTTCACGACGTTGGGCGGACTTTACGATCGCGCGGCCGGTCACAAGTATGCGTTTCCCTACAATCTGCCGCCGCGCTGGATGGACAAAAAGGCTTCGATCGATTTGAAGACTCCCTTCAACTTTGTTTCGACTGACGACATCATCGGCGGCAATTCCGGCTCGCCGACCGTCAACAAAGAAGGCGAACTGATCGGTTTGATCTTCGACGGGAACATTCAGTCCCTCGTCGGTAATTTCATGTACGACGAATCGGTGAATCGCGCGATTTCTGTCGATGTGCGGGCCATGCGCGAAGTGCTGCGCAAAGTGTTCGACGCGAATGAACTCGCGGAAGAGCTGAACGGTTAGCTCGATCGAGTTACAGAACCGCGAGTGGTAGCGAGTGAGATCTTGTGAACGAACCACTTTACCGCTCGCTTCCGCTTGCGGTTCTGTAATCTCCTAAAACCCAAAGATCAAAGTCATCTTCACCGCCCGCGGCGAGCCCGGCGAGATGTTGTTATTGCCGTCAGCAGTCAGGTAGTACTTCTGATTCAGAAGATTTTCGAAATGAGCCTGGAGCTTCCATCTTTCGGCCAACCGCACGTACGCCGCGACATCGACCTTTGTGTAGCCCGGCAGCGTCACCGTGTTATCGATTGCCGCAAACATCTCGGATCGATGAACCACGCCCAGACCTAACGCCAGTCGCTTCACCACCTGATACTTATTCCAGAGCGAAAAAGTATTGCGCGGCACGAGCGCGACTTGTGCGCCTGCGCGGGCGGCAATCGTGGCGCTGCTAATGAACGAGTTCTGATGAGCGTAACCGCCGGCGATCGACCATGAACGGTTGATGTTGCCGCTGACGCCGGCTTCAAATCCGTTCGACCGCTGCGAACCCGTTTGCAAAATGCGTGTCGGATCGTTCGGATCGGTCGCCCGTGTGTTTGTGCGATCCTGCCGGTAAAGGGCAGTCGTCAACGTCAGGGTCGGACGAACATCCCACTTCGCGCCGACTTCATAGTTCGCGAATTGCTCGGGCTTCACTTGTTGAGTAACGGTCGTGAGGGAAGAAAACTGATCGCCGGAACTCGGCAGATAGGAAACGCTGTAGCTGCCATAAAGCGAAAGCGGCATCAAGGGCTTAAACACAATGCCCAGACGAGGAGACACGAGCCGATCGGCGCGCCGAAGATCTTCGCCCGTGCGATTGTTGTGGAACTTCAGATCGAAATAGTCAAAGCGCACTCCGGCAAGCAACTGCACGCGACGTGATAACTCGACTTGATCCTGAATGAACGCCGCCGCAAGTGTCGTCGTCAGATGATTGTCCGCATCCGTGGCGCTCTGACGGAAAGACACCGGAACACAAGTTGTCGGATCGGTCAACGAAACCTGAATCGAGGTCGAAGTGTTACTGAAGAAACCTGTGTTGCGGAAATTATCCGTCTGTTGACGGCCGGCTTCGGTTCCTCCAAGCAGGGTGTGTTTCGCGCGTCCGGTCTTCGCGACATAGGTTAGGTCAGTCTGATCGAAAAAGTTCTGGCGCTGGGTCGCGTTGTTGTAGGCAGTAAGTGTGGCCAAAGTCTTCGCCGCGTTAACCGCACCCGGTACGTAATTCTGGTAACCACGATCATAGTTCCCAACCAAACTGCGATTTCTGATCGTCAGCTTGCCCATCTGATGAGTAACCAAAGTTGACCAGAGATCGACGTTTGCCCTGACGTGGCTGTCGTTTGGATTCCCAAAGTAGGTTTCGATCGGAACATCAATTGGCCTGCCCGCAAAAGACGGCATGCCGCGGTCCGCGACGCGCGTATCGTGCAAATGCTCGTACGCGACGGTGATTGTCGTATTGGCGCCGGGAACGATCGTCACGGTGGGATTGAGACCGTAGCGTTCCAGATTCACGAACCGCCTGAAGCTGCCTGAATTCTCGTACACGCCATTCAAACGCAAAGCGAGTTTTTTGTTAATCGGCTGATCGATATCGCCGGTCACTCGCCTGTTTCTGAATGAGCTGCCATCGATTGTGAATTCGCGCAACCGCGTAAAGCCCGCTTCCTTCATCGCGCGATTCAGGATGCCGCCGCCACCGCCACGGCCGAACGTCATCGCGTTCGGTCCTTTGAGGACTTCGACACGATCGACATTGTAAAGATCGCGGTAATACTGAACGTCGTCACGCACGCCATCGCGAAAGAAGTCGGCGCTGGTGCTTACCCCGCGAATCACAAGCTGGTCGCGATTGTTCTCACCTTGATGAGAAGTAATGCCGGGCACATAGCTGACAACATCAGCGATGCTCTCCATTGATTGATCCCGGATCTGCTCTTTACTGACGACGGCAATAGACTGCGGCGTGTCACGTATCAGAGTGATGGTGTGCGTCGCACTGCTGACGGCGCCGATTTGATAACCGCCCAAATCCGTTACGGTAACGGTCGCGCTGGCTATGGCAACTTCCAGCATGACTTCCAAGGTTTGACCGGGTTGTCGAGCATCAAGTTTCGCCGTGCTGTCGAGGAATCCTTCGGCCATCACTTTCACGCTGTATTCACCGGGTTCGAGGCTCAGCGAAAAGTCCCCGTCTTGATCCGTGACTACGTCAACGGACGGATGAACGGATCGGGCCGAGACTCGCGCGCCGCGAATGACTGCCCGGTTCGAATCCATCACGCGGCCTCGGACCAAAATTTTCTCGCCTGACACACCTGGTTGCTGGGCCGGGCAGACAAGGCTCGATGTAAACAACACGCCGAGGAAAATCGCGATTACGCAGCTTCCCCTGGATTTCACTGTGATTTCCCCATTTCGACTCAGTTATGAAATTGAAAGTCGTTTTCATAACCTTCGACGGATTATAGGCAGTGCAAACAAGGCGGTCAAGAATGAAATCCAGGCTTTTTGTGACCAGGGTCACCCCCGAACCGAATTCCCGCTCCAAGCCCGATCGGGCAGGAATATCTGAGTCGAGTCATTCAAGTCCTCAGGTCAGCGCTTTTCGTGAAGTATTCGCAAGAATTTGGGGTACTTGAATCAAGTCTCTTTGGATATCCGAGAGTGATAAGATTACCGACAGAACAGATGCCGGCGACCAGAAAGAAAAGCGTATCCTCTTCGCCTGGGGTAAAGCTCACGCGTCCCAAGGAAGGCCCGTCACTGTCGACAAAGGAATTCCTCGCGCTGAAAAAGCCCAAGGGCGATCTGGTTTTGGAAGTCGGACGCGAGCGCGTTTCATTAACGAGTCTCGATCGCGTGTATTGGCCGGATGAGAAACTCACAAAATTCGATCTGCTCTGCTACTACTTGCGAGTCAGCAACCTCATCCTGCCGTTCCTGAAGGATCGACCGGCGATCCTGCAGCGTTATCCGCGCGGCATCAAAGCGCCGATGTTTTTTCAGCAGGACACGGAAAGCGCGCCCGCATTCATCAAGACCGTCAGCCTGGTGAATCAGGAGGGCCGGGAGGTGCGTTATTCCGTCTACACGACGGTTGGCTCGCTGCTTCACTTCGTGAATCTCGGCACGATTGAGCAGCATCCGTGGCATTCGACTTTGCAGCATCTCGATAAGCCGGATTACTTCATGCTCGATCTCGACCCAAAGCAGGCGCCGTGGCAAAACGTTTTGGAAGTGGCTTTGGTTTGCAAAGAAGTACTGGACGAGCTTGGCTTGCCGGCATTTCCCAAGACCTCCGGATCGTCAGGCATACACATCTATCTTCCGCTCAAGCCTAAGTACAACTATGGAAAGATCGCCGCGATAGCTGAAGGTCTGGCGGCTGAAGTCGCGCGCCGAGCGCCGAAGATCGCCACGGTTCAAAGATCTTTAGCGAAACGTCAGAAGCAGCAAGTCTATGTTGATGCTATGCAGAACGCGCGGGGCAAGACGATCGCCGCGGCGTACAGTGCGCGGGCAAAATCCGGAGCGACCGTGTCGATGCCTTTGACCTGGAAGCAGATCGAAAAGGGGGTGAAGATTTCTGATTTCACGATCGAAAATGTGCCGCAGTTGAGTAAGAAGAGCCAAACGTGGAAGGACTTCTTTGAGAGTCGTCAGGAACTGAAGCTAGGCTAGACAGCTCAAGGCTGCGCCAGTTTTTTCTTTCCCGCGACCGCATCCTGGTAAGCGCCGCCATCGATCGGCCCAATCTTAATCGCGGCATCAAACTCTTTCATGGCTTCGTCGTTACGTTCGAGAAAGGCGAGGATCCTGCCCATCGATTCGTGCGCATGCGATAACAGCGCCCCGTCGATGTCCGGCGACGCGGCCGCCACCGCCAGGCGATAATTCGCCAGCGCGCGATTCAATCGATCGGCCTGTTGCGCATCGTCCGTGCTATCCCGTGCCCAAAGGCTCGCAGTGCGACCCAACGTGAACAGCAGCCGCGCGTCCCCGGGATACTCGAGCATAAGCGACTTCAATTGCTTTTCGGCATCTTCGTAGTGGCGGGTTTGCAGTAGCTTCTCGATTTCCGCGAGCGATCGGATCAGCGCAGTGTTGCGCGTTCCTTCCACCGCTTCGCGCGCTTCGGCAGACGGATCGATCAGCCACATGGAATAACGTGGATGCGCCTTACGCGCTGCGATGGCCCGATCGCGGGCAGCAGAAATTGTTTCCAGTCGCTTACTCTCTTTAGCAGGATCGATGCCGCTGATCATGTCGCCGAAAAAGTTTGCGATGTCGAATCCTGAACTTTGGAAATCGCGCAGTTGATCGGCAAAAAAGAATGCCAGCGGAGCGCCCTTCTCGTAATCGTCGGCCAACTCAGCAACTGATTCGTCGGCTATTGCCGCGCGGGCAGCCTCGGCCTCTTTCGCGATGGCCGCTCGCGAGGCATCGTCTTTGGCCTGCTGTAATCGCGCGCGCTGAATTTGGGTAACCAATTCATACCGATTCGCTTCGACGTAGCGCGCGTCGGCCGCCGCCACCAAAGATTTTCCCGTGACGATGAACACGTCGGGAGAAACGGTGGCGCCGGATTTCGTCCGCGCATCGATCACCTGCTTAATTTGATCGCGCTGAGTCGCGACCTGCTTGTTGAACTTCAACACGAGCGGATCGATCACGAATTGCATGAAGCCCCGCCGTAATTCGGATGACGTCGGATCAGTTCCTTCGGGAACGATCGCGTAATACTCATCCGCGATCACGCGAAAGTTGATCGTACCCGGCGCTGCCAGCAAGTCGGGAACGATATAGAAGTGGCGCTCGTGCTCGCGCGTTGAGTACGCCACGACGTTCTTGTTTTTCTTGTCCGGACTCTTCACCCGCACGCGTTCCGTAGTTACGGTAATCGGACGTGTATGCAGGTACGATAAGACGGAACGAACCATCTCCGCGGTCAGCGGTCGCAGCCGATCGCCTTCTGCCTGATAGGCGCGCATGTAAGACGCCAGACGTTCGTCCATGCCCGACTTGCGGTAGAACTCGCGCACCAGCGGCGCAAAGTCGAGCACTTCGAGCACGCCCGCCGGCAACTCCTCGGATCGCTCGGGACCGTCCAACAATGGCGGTTGTCCCATCGCGTACGCGAGCGAAACATAACGCGCGGCTTCAAGTGCAGCCCGCGTCGCGTCATCTGTGGGAGTTGCCGGCGCAGATAGCCTATTGCGTTCGTAAAAACTCTTCAGACGCTGGCGCAGATCCGCGTCGAGGTTCACTTGATCCTTTCGCAGAACCGTTTGAAAGGGCGAGGGCGCTCTCCCGGCTGGCGTGGAATCGAAACCGGCAGCGTCCAAAGCAGCCATCACGATGATCAAGCGCGCATCGGGCTGAACCTTGACGCCGTACGCTGACAGATCGAACGACGTCGTTGGCCCGGGCTGGGGCGTCGGACTCTGTGCAGGCTTCGCCGTTTGCGCGAGTACAACACCGCCAAAGACAATTAGAAATGCGATTGGTAGAGCTGGTCTGATCATTTTGCCGATTACTTGAAGAACTGATCGAAGGCGCTATGTTAACTGAACGCCTTCCACCATCAAAACCATACTTCAGATGTGAATTGAGAAATAGCGGATGCCACGACGGCTTTTTGGAGTGCGGTTTGACGTTGCTTTGTCATTCTTAATCGGCGAAACGAAGCAAGGACGATAAAAAAAGCGCCGTCAAGGCGGCGCACTCCAAAATCACACGTCAGGAATCCAGAACTTTTGATTGTTTACCTCGACAGGCTTCAGGCCGCGTTGGGGCAGCTCGTTCTCTTTGAGTCCCAGAAATGTGAAGTGCGGTAAATCGCTAAGCACCGTTTGAAACCAGCCGTGGTCAGACATGATCTGCCGCACGCGCGCCTCGAGAAACTCATTCGCATCGAAAGCCAGCATCGCGATGTGTTGCGATGTGCCGGGCGCGGCAATCGAATAGAGCACCGACTTCGACAAGTCCTTGCTGAAGAAAATCCCCTGCTTTTCCAGCTCTAACACTTCCGGCACTTGTTGATTGATCGGAAGTGCGCGCAGGCGGTCAGCGTCTTCCGACTGCAAACGCCCGACGTTGGTCCAATGCTCCAGCGCCGGCAGAAATCGCGAATTCCACAATCGCAGTGTATCGGCATAACTGCGACGCGCCGCTTCCGCACCATCGCGCGGTGTGATCTCCAACCCTTCAGCCTGTGCCGCAGCACACGCATTCACCAAAGCTTTCATCGCCGCCGGCTGCAATTCAATAACTGCGTCACCGATCGTCGCCGACGTCACGCCGGCTGCGTGCTGAAATTCGGAGACTTGATCTTCACTCGTGAAGACGCACGCCGGCGGCGGCAGAATGTCGTCGCTGCCGACGAACATCGCGCCATAGTCATGCAGCACGCGGAGGGCTACCTCGTCGCCCTCAGGACAGATGTGCGCTAAAGTTCGGTCACGTTGGCCGAGCGAATCGTGAAGCGTGCGATAGAACGGGGATGAGGGCGAACCGGACATGAGCAAATGATACGAGCCTACGTAATAACGAGCAAAGACAAAACTGCGGAGCTGCGAGATTGAGATGAAATGAGATTATCCATCTCAAGGTACAATCGAGCGAATGGCTATTGGCGATCTAGCGAAACAAATCATCGCGCTGTACGAACGTCACGGGTGGACGCTAAAGCGGGCCTTGCTCACCAGCGAGACGCGCGCGGCGATCGACGACAACCTCTTCGACAATGCGGCGATCGCCGATTCAGACTTTGACGCGTTGTGGTTCGCGCGGCCGTCATACGCAGAACGTGACGCCTGGGAGTTGCGCCTCCTCGCGGAACAGCAATACTCGCTGTTTGAAGCTTTCGAAGCTGACGAGTCTGAAGAAGATCGCGACGAAGCGCGGCTCGAAATGGAAAATCGAATGCGTGAGTTCGCAAAAAGTAAGGGAGATTGACTGCGACGTTTATCAGCGCTTTCCCATCTTAACTGGAATCTTAAGTTGCTGCGTATCGCGAACGAGGACGACGTTCACCGTGCTATAGGGGATCGCTCGGCGAACTCGCATCAGGAATTCTCCGCGGTTACGAATCGGCACCCCATCAAACTCGATGACGACGTCGCCGGTTTGAATTCCAGCCAGAGCCGCGGGACCGCTGGCGCTGAGAACACCAAGCTTCACACCGGAAATGTTCTTGCCCGCAACGTGCACAATTTTCGTCACCGTGTCCTGAAATCCCAGTGAACCGTAACCCGCAGATCGATTTTCAAAATTCTCTGCCAGGAGTTCGAATTGATCATGCGAGATTGTGGTAAGTGACGTTTTTCTGGTTTCGCCATCGCGCAGGTACGTAAGTTCGATCTTTTGTCCCGCGGGCGTGTGTCCCAGAAGGTTCACCAGATCATCGATACTCCGCACTTCATGACCATCAACAGCGGTGAGAATGTCGCCGCCCAGCAGGCCGGCTTTGTCAGCCGGCGAGTCGGGAGGGTAGACATTAAAGAAAGTGACTCCGCCATCATTTGCATTGGCGAGTTCTGAAACGCCCAAACTCGTTTCAATAATCGATTCCGTTTGGGTCCTGGATTCCGGCGGACGCTGTCTGCGCAGCGTGCTTATCAGGAAGCCCGCGACGAACAAGGCCGCCAGACCCAGGAAGATCCAGGTCATCCCGCCAGCGCGCCATCTGTTTTTCGGCTTTGATGAGATCGTCTCGTGCTGAGGCCGCATACCCGAGACCTTTAGGCTTTACCGATTTTCACCGGAATTATCATCCGCTGTCCCTCACGAATAATCCCGAGGTCAATGGTTTTGTAGGGAATCGCGCGCCGCACCCGAGACAGCAGTTCCTCTGAGGTGCGAATCGGCACGTTGTCGAAATCGGTGATGATGTCGTTCTTCTTGATGCCGAAAAGATCCGCCGGACCGTTCTCATCGACGTAGTCCATGCGAACTCCGAAAGTCTTGGTTGCGGGATCCTTGACTGGCGTCGTCCGATCACTCTCGAATCCAAATTTGCCTTTGCCTTCCGGACGCCGGTTGTATTCGCGATCCAGCCGATTGAGTTCATCACGCGAAATCGTGGTGAGTTGCGTGGTATGCGAAATACCATCGCGGAGATAGATAACTTCGACCGTCTTACCGATCGGGGTCTTGCCGAGCAGGCTCATGATGTCGTCATCATCCCTGACCGCCTTACCATCAAAAGTGGTGATGATATCGCCGCCCACCAGGCCGGCTTTGTCCGCGGGACCGCCCGGCGGTTCGACATTCTTGAAAGTGGCTCCATTATCGACTGCGTCAAAATCATCGACGCCGGCATACGATCGCGTCATCGCAGCTGTAATCGAAGGGCGCGGAGAATTATTCTTCCGCACCAAACTCATCAAGCCCCCCACCCCGAACAATCCTGCCAGACCAATCCACATCCAGGTGGTGCCGACGAATCCCATTCGCCTTCGTCGCTTGAACTTGCCGCCGGATTGTTGCATCAGGGGCGCATTGGCGCTGGGATAAAAAGGCGTGGTGCCCGTGGCCCGCGGACGCGCGCCGGGCAGTATTTCGGTCGGCGTGTATTCAGCCGGACCTTCGCCGAGACGATTCCCGCAGTTGCGGCAAAAACGCATGTCGCGCGGCATCGCGGCTCCGCATTGCGAGCAAGTCTGTTCGCCGGCGCTGAAATTTTGCTGAGGCTGCATAACTAAGCTAGCTCGGGGGCACGATCCAAATGAACTGGCAAAAATTATACGTCAGGTCTTAGGGATTGGTTGCGTATTTGTGAGACGAGCCCCCGCGGAATGAACGCACCTTTGCGAATCCATCCTCAACAGTTATAGTCAGTGAACCCGGAAACAACCGTAAGGCCGAAAATGGAAGTAACAAAAGCTCTCGCAGCCCTTCAACCTCTCTATGGCAAGGGCAATGTCGAAATCATCACTCGCGACGGGCATCGCGTGCGCGGAGTGGTGCGCAGCATGAAGACCACCCAGGCCTTGACCACCCCCAGCGTCAAGGTCGAACGTGCCGATGGCGAGGTGGTGAAGATTCCCTTCACTTCGATTATAGAAATCATCAATCACAACAGCCGCGGGCAGTAAGCTGTAAGCAGTGAGCAGAGCTTTTGGCGGGCTGCTCAGCGCTTAACGCTCACTGCCCATTGATCCATGTCGCTCGAATTTGCCGTCGAATATCCTTGCTCGCTACGCGCGCGGTATAGCGAACCGCATCTGCGCGAGTGGGGCCGTTTGAGCAACCTGCACACGATTCTCACGACCGGCGACCAGAGCGTACCCAGCCCGGACAAAATTCAATGGATCGAAGAGTCGAGCGCGAATATCGATCAGCTTCAGCACGAGACTGCGATTTGCGAACACTGCCCGGCGCGTTTACCGGCGGACACAGCCGGTGAAGGTGAAGCAGTAGGATGTCTCGGCCGGATCAATTATCCGATCGATGCGCACTTTGAAAAGTTTATCGCCAATCGAGTGCAACTGGTGCTCGACACGGTCGACCCGGAGGACCAGCCGCGCTTGATAAAGATCCTCATCGATCCGGAATCGCCTTTCGATGGCGAAGCGACCAAGGAACTACGGCGCGTGACTACGTCCGATGGTTTACGATTCTTTGAACTACGCCTGCCGATCAGATTAAGCCGGGCAGGAGCCCATCTGACCATGGACCACGTCTTCGATTTGCTCGCGGGGTTTCGGTCAGAGGATGCGGGAGTGACCGGCTATACGCGTGAGTTTCCGTTGGCGGCTACCGGCGATTACTACGACTTCCTCGATTTGATTTTGCGAAACGATTTGAGTGAGCTGGAACGCGAACGCCTGAATCTGCGGAGCCGCGCATACGCTCAGTTCCTGCGATTACTTTCGGCGATCGAGCGCGCGGAAGCGCTGGAGACGCGCGTCCTGGTTGATTAAGTAAGAATCTCTCTCGCGGCGCGCTGACCACTTTGAATTGCGCCGTGCACTGTTCCGATGTGACCGACGCTCGTCGCCTCACCCGCGAAGAACAATTTTCTATCGATCGGTTCTGAGAGAATCCGCTGTGCCTGAAGTCCGTCAACCGGAAGATACGCATAGGCACCGCAGGTGAGTGGATCGCTGCGCCAATCATGCAGATAAAAAGTTTCAAGCTGCGTGAGAATCTCTGAAGCCGGAAGGTTGAAGATGCGCGCGAGTGAGGCAATGGCGTGATCAAGTATCGATTCGCCCACCAACGGCGAGAGTTCTGATTGCTGCTTTCTGTCGCCCGCTTCACGGGCTTCGACTTTATCAAACGACGGTGTCCCAGCACTAAAGTGCTGGGCTACTTTCAATCGTCCGCTACGCGGACGCAAAGCATCGGCCTGCGCGCCGCCGACCCATCCAACCAGCAAAGGCGCGCGAACTGGTGCTTGTGTCCACCAAGTCGGAAACGGCAGTCCGGGAAAATGAAAGAATCCGGCCTCACGAAAACTGACTTCCCTTCCTTCGTTGTCCCATCGCTTAACTGTTTCCCAAAACCGCTCGCGGAAGAGAAGATTGATCTTGATCACGTTTCCCATCGCCAAGGTTCGAATTGCTGACCGCTTTCGGTCAGACAGCTCAGGCACGAATCGGATACCACCGTCGTTGGCGGGTTTCTGCAACAGACTAAGCGGCAACGTGATGACGACCTCAGACGCGCTAAAGCTGGATTGCGAGCCAGTGCTGATCCCGCCGTCCCCAGGATCTGAATCGTCCGATCGCTTACAACTCACCTCCAAGCGATCATCTTCCCACCCTATGTCCTCTACCGTGGTGTGCAGATGAAAAGTCGCACCGTAGCTTTCAGCCTCCGCGCGCAGAGCTTCCATTAAGGACACATATCCATCAACGAACCGAAAGGCCCGGTCACCGTCGATTGCGTCGGCAGCTTCAGTGGCGACGACCAAACCGCGAATTCCGATTCGTTCGATGCTCGCCGCGTGAAACCCTTCGACGTAACGCGTGACTATCGCTTTGGCGCGACGCGTCTCTTCATCATCCGGAAGTTGATCAAGAAACTCTTTGAGTGACTGGTCGACGTGCGATGCTTTCATCTTGTCGAGCAGACGCTTAATGTTCTTCCAAAACTCGCGCGACTTGCTTAGCTCGCCATCTTCGAAATACCAGTGGCGCTCCCGCACTTCGTAGAGTTCGAGGTTCGCAGCGCGGGCCAACTGCCAGAGCTCCGGCGATTTGCCGTGAATAAACTCAGCGCCATATTCAATTGGAACGGGGTGATGAGGATCTCTGTGGGTGAAGACGCGCCCACCAATGCGTCCGCGAGCTTCGAGGACGATCACTTCGCGGCCGGCTTTACCGAGATCTCGGGCAGCGGCAAGACCAGCCGCGCCCGCGCCGATCACGAGAACTGTCTGGGAATTCAAGCCTGGCTCCGGTTATCGATTTGTTTTGTCGGTGGGGCAAAAACTACTCAGCTATTCACCGGCTCAACCGCTTCACGTGGCGCGAGATGGCTCGCCGCTTCGTCGGTGATGATGCACAAACCGTGATGTCCTTCACTGCCGAGGCGATGCACCAGCCGGCGCGCGTCTTCATGCGTCAGGCCGCTCGCTTCACAGCCGCGCTCGCTGATTACTGACCATCGGTTCGCTTCGAGTTCGCTGCTCATATGACTTAGGCGGCACACGCATCTTGCGCGTGACTTCACGGGCGGGACGCCCGTGCCACCATCAACGTCCTTTGAATTCCGGTTTGCGCTTTTCCAGAAACGCCCTAACGCCTTCGTCTTTGTCTTCACTCGAAAACACGAGCGCGAAGAGATCGACTTCGCGGCGCAAACCCTCGTCGAGGTTCGATCGCGAAGCCAGCTTGACCGCTTCTTTGGCGAGACGCAGAGCGATCGGACTCTTCTCAGCAATCCGACTCGCGATCTCCATGGTCTTCGTCTCAAGCTGATCCGCCGGCACCACGTGATTCACCAGGCCGATCGCGAACGCAGTTTGCGCGTCGATGATCTCACCCGTCAGGATCATCTCGATCGATTTGCCTTCGCCGACCAGACGCGTGAGGCGTTGGGTGCCGCCGCCGCCCGGAATAATTCCGAGATTGATTTCCGGTTGCCCAAACGAAGCTTTGTCACTGGCGATGCGCATGTCGCACGCGAGCGCGACTTCACAACCGCCCCCAAGACAATAGCCATTCACCATTGCGATGATTGGCTTTGGAAAACCATCGATGGCATTGAACAGCGATCGATCCAGCATCACTTCGCGCTGCTGAATCGCGGTGCGCTCAGCAAACTCAGCAATGTCCGCGCCGGCGATGAAAGCTTTGTCCCCGGCACCCGTCAACACGGCAACCCGAACAGAATCGTCTGCCCGAAGTTCATCAAGAACCGCCGCGCCTTCCGCACGCGTTTGAATGTTCAGCGCGTTGCGTTTCTCGGGGCGATTAATCGTGACAATGGCCACGGCCCCGCGCCGTTCAACCAGAATGGTCTCGTAAGAATTGCTCACCGGTTGTAGCTCCTATGAAATTTTCAGAGAGTAAATCATAACTATTTGCCATTTGTCATTTGAGATTTGTCATTTGCGAATTTTGCCACAGCAAGAGCGAAGTGAGATGAGGTCAGTACCGCCTGCGTGAGCAGGTGGGACAAAGACGCCCTGTTCATTCGCTTACGCGAATGGTACTGACTCCGTGCGCGCAATTCGTCAATGACCAATGTCAAATGACAAATGGCAAATAGTTCTTTGGGTTTGCCCTTGGATTAAGACTATTACTCGCCCGGCGCGGCCGCTTGTTCATCGGCGACCCAGGAAACGAACAGGCGGGTCCAATTCTCGGAGGGTTCGGCGATCTGCACGCCGACGCGCGCCGTGCCGTAAATAGCAGGAGACAAGCGCACGACGGTGGCGGTCGCTTCAGTCGGCGAGCCATCAGGTCGATGGGCTCGAATGTAGAGCTTCTCGCCAATGCTGACTTTTTGATTCAGGTGAAAGAGGGCGCCCGAGGTGGAAATATCATCGGTCTCAGTGGGCTCGCTCCAGGCAGCGCCGTCGTCGGCTCGACCTGAGACTACGATCGGAAGACGAAGCGCCATGCGCAGCGCAAAACGTCTCTCTTCGTTTTGGTAAGGCGTGCTCATAACGGTCGCCACGTTTTCATCAGCCTCTTACGAAACGGATTGCGATAATACCCGGTTACGATGAATTTCTTACAAGGTCGCCGCGGCTAGCGGTTCCGTGCCGTCGCTCCATTTGTAGAAACCCTCGCCGCTCTTCTTGCCCAGCTTTCCTTCGCGCACCATGCGGCGAAGAATCTCCGGCGGCCGAAACGTTTCCGAGCCCAGCTTTCCGTGTAAATACTCAGCAATACTTAGCCGCACATCAAGGCCGACTAAATCCGTCAAGCGCAGCGGCCCCATCGGATGGTTATAGCCGAGTTCCATCGCAGTGTCGATGTCACGCGCACTGGCGACGCCCTGCTCGACCATGCGCATAGCTTCGAGGCCCAGCGTCACGCCCAAGCGGCTCGAGGCGAAACCGGGGACATCGCGCACGATGATCGGTTCTTTCTTCATGCGCTGCGCGACGGCGCGCACGGCTGCAATTGTTGATTCGCTGGTGCGCGCGCCGATGACAATTTCAACCAGACGCATGAGATGGACGGGATTAAAGAAATGCATCCCGACAACTTGCGCAGGCCGCGATGACGCTTCGGCGATTTCGTTGATCGAAAGCGACGAAGTATTTGTCGCAAAGATACAATCGTGCCCGACGATCGCTTCAGCTTCGCGCAACAGAGTCTGCTTTAGATCGAGATTTTCGGGCGCGGCTTCGATTATCAAATCAACGTGGCGAAGATCTTCAATTGAGGTAGTCGTTTGGATTCGCGCGATTATCTGATCGCGTTCCGCTTCCGTAACCTTGCCGCGCTGAATTCCTTTTTCGAGATTGCGGCTGATTGATTCAAGCCCACGCGTAGCCGCTGCTTCATTCACGTCTCTGAGCACCACGTGGTAGCCCGCCGCGGCCGCAACTTGCGCGATGCCGTGGCCCATCGTGCCCGCACCGAGCACACCAATAGTGCTAACCGGGGGCGGCGAGGCAACCAAAGTTTTTCCGTCCGAGTCTGTACTCAACGTGGTTCTAAAAAATGCAGTCGAACGTTGGTGGAATGCTTTCAGGTCA
>Ga0134121_10001320_pt1 | contig 23474 bp, 16 predicted proteins | sample KB301_FD_96463 | JGI IMG/M metagenome (GOLD analysis project Ga0134121, IMG submission 96463) | Terrestrial soil microbial communities without Nitrogen fertilizer from Kellogg Biological Station, Michigan, USA - KB3-0-1 | ecosystem: Environmental > Terrestrial > Soil > Unclassified ... | reverse complement strand
GCTTCATCAACGATGCGCGCGGTCGGGTAATCGTACGCTGTCAGACAAACGAGACGTTCGCCACGTTGTTTACTTAACCGCAAAGACGGTGCACTGACCTTTTCCGGCCGTTCAGGCTTCAGATAGGGCATGATTGGTGAGCATTATAACGGGAACGTCAAAAGGGGGGAAGCGCGCGGATGATGAGCGCTATGTTAGACAGGATTTCAGGATTTTCAAGATTGACAGGATTTTTATCTTGTTAACCCTGTAAATCCTGTAATCTTGTCTAAGCCTTCCACCGAATCACGCTCGACGAATCTTTTGTTTCTGCAAGCAACTCACGGATTGTTTTTCCGAGCACGAGATTCGGGACGAGTTCTGCCAGTGGTACGAGCACGAAGCGTCGCGCGGCGATGCGCGGGTGCGGGAGTTTCAAAAATTCGGTATCGGATTGCGCGTCTTTGAATATCAGTAAATCGAGATCGATCGTGCGCGGACCCATCCTGACGTCGCGCGTTCGTCCCAGTGCATACTCAATACGCAACAACCGCGCGAGTGTCTGTTCCGGCGTGGGAAGCGTCGAGCCGCGCAGCTCCGCAACCATGTTGAGAAACGCCGGCTGCTCCTCATACTCGACCGCCTCGGTTTCATAAATGCTCGAGAGTCGAATAACATCCAGGCCGGCGTCGAGCATGCCACGCACAGCGAGCAGAAGGTAGCCGGCGCGATCGCCGAGATTGGAACCGAGACTGACGTAAGCGTTTTGGATCATTGAGCGATGTCCCAACTGCTGACCTTAATCTGGCTTAAATGGCGACTGTTGCGCAACTCGCTTCGCTCGTCGAAAGCTGTCGTCAATCGCGTGGCCTCGATTCTCGGCATGCTGATCGCGCTGTTTTTAGCGCTCGTCGTGGCTGTCATACTCGGTTTCGCGGCATACGCACTCAGCCAGCCTGACGCGCTCGGCAACGAATTAAGACGCACCGCTACTCGCGACGCCTCGGCTTCTGCATCAGCGGAGTTCATATTCTTTTCAATCTTCGGGCTCATTTACCTGATGTGGGCCACCGTGCCTCTGAGCATCGGCGGCAGCAAGCAGTTCGACGCGGGCAAGCTGCTGATGTATCCGATCACGCTGCGCAAGCTGTTTGCAGTCGACTTCCTCAGCGAGCTGACAACGCTGCACTCAGTGTTTGCCATACCTGCCGTGATCGCGATCTGCACCGGTGTCGCGTTCGGCACGGGCAACACGACGACGGCTCTCCTCGCTGCGGTCCCCGCACTACTCTTCGGTATCGCGCTCTCGAAATGGCTCTCAACTACGATCGGCTCGCTGCTGCGTCGCAAACGTGCGCGTGGTGAAACGCTCGTGGCGTTGATCGGCGCGATTGCAGGTCTCAGCGCAGCAGTTATAGGACAGATCGCACCGATACTCTTCAAACACGCCGAGTCGATTCAATCGTTGCGCTGGACGCCGCCCGGAGCCGCGGCCTTCTTGTTAGTCGGCCCTGCAAACGACACCGCGGGATATGTGCTCGCTTTCATCACGCTGAGCGCGTATGGCGTGGCGTTGATTATTTTCACTTATTGGATCGCGCGTCGCGCCGCACTCGGAATGGAAGGGAAACGACGGCAGAAGGTCGTTGTTGCCGAAACTGCGACTGGTTACTCCGGCTGGCAACTGCCGCTTGTCTCGGCTGAGCTTTCAGCAATGGTCGAAAAGGAAGTGCGTTACCTGATGCGCAATGCACAGGTGCGAATGATGGCGCTGATGCCTCTGATTCTGATCGTCATTCGCGCTGTGAATGCACAGAGGTGGGGAGCCGCGGCCAGAACGGCGCCGCCTGGCAGTTTTCTCACTTACGGCTCGGGTTTGTTGGCGACTGGCGGGGTGCTTTACGTGTTCCTCATTCTCGCAGGCTTATCGTGCAATCATTTCGCTTTTGAAGAAGGTGGAATGCGGACTTTGATCCTCTCGCCGATCGATCGCCGGAAGGTTCTGCTCGGGAAGAACATCGCGATCACGATGCTGGCGCTTATCTTCGCCACGATCCTGCTGACGCTGAACACGATCGTGTTTCGCGATCTGGACGTTTCGAAACTGTTGTTCATTGGTTTGAGTTTTGTGAGCTTTGCGGCGCTCAGCTCGATGATGGGTAACTGGTTGTCGATTCGTTTTCCGAAGCGGATGAGGTTTGGGAAGCGGTTGAATGTGTCGGGCGTGGCGGGGCTCTTGTTGATTCCGATGGTGATCGTGCTCGGCACGCCGCCGGTGCTGGCGACGCTGGTTGGTCTGTATATGAGCAGTCTGTTGTATGAGTATGCGGCGCTGTTTGTTTGCGCGGTGCTCGCGATCGGGCTCTATTTTCTGATGCTCAACTTTCAGGGAAGATCACTGGCGAAGCGCGAGATCGATATTCTCGAAGCAGTGCGCGAGCCTTCGGACTAGTAGAGCCATCCACAGATTACACAGATTTCAAAGACAACTTCTGTGTAATCTGTGGATGGTTTTTGTTACACTACCTCGCCGGTACTTTGAATCTAATTCCAGTGATGCTGCGGCATCCGGGCGGGTTTAGAGCCCCGTCAATACACAAATGGCTCGCAGAAGATTTCGCAGCAACCAGCGGCACGAACCCACCACGGAGCGTTCCTTTCAGGAATACATCCTTTCCACTCCCGCACCACAAACATCTCGCACCGAGCTCCTGCGACTGGTCCGTGGCGGTGAAGACACGTTTCTCGAGCTCAAGGTAAAACTCTCGAACACCGAAAAGATCGCGCAGGAGATCGTCGCGCTTGCGAACACCGGCGGCGGCGTGATCGTCTTCGGTGTAAACGATCAACTGCGAGTTGAAGGTGTTGACGATCCGGAGCGAGTTCAGGAAGACCTCGTGCGGATCTGTCGTGAAGAGGTCCAGCCGCGACTCGTTCCTTTCATAGATTGCATCGCACTCGACAACGGTCGACGCATCGTCGCACTCGATATCGAGAGCAAGCGACGCCCTTATCGAACGCGTGACGGTCGCTTTTACCTGCGCATCGGAGCAGAGAAGCGCGAAGCGTCGCGTGAAGAGATCTCGTCGTTATTAGATGAATCAAGACCACTGCGTTATGAAGACGTGCCCGCACTGGGCGCGACGATGGACGACATCGACGAGGCCCATTTGTGGAGCTACCTGCGCGAGTTTGAAGGCGGAGCGTTTGAAGAAGCGACGGTCGTGGGTTATCCGACTGCCGACGTGCTCGAACGAGATCTGTTGCTGGCGACGAATGACGGCAACGACGTCGTGCCGACTGTGGCGGGGTTATTGTTGTTTGGACGTGATGAGCCGGTGGCGGAGTTGTTGCCGCGAGCATCGGTGACAGCGACGCGGTTCTCCGGCGATTCGTTGCAGTCGCCGGTCGTTGAGCGAGTCAAATTCGCGGGGAATCTGGTTTCGGTTTACGAGGGACTCATGCGGTTTGTGCGGCGCTATTGCGACCTGCCTGAAGTGCGTCCGAAGAGCTCGATGTTATCGGACGAGTCGCCGGTGCCAGCGCGCTCGAGTTATCACGGCGGTGTTGTGGCTGAAGCGATCACAAACATGCTCGCGCACAGAGATCTCGCGTTGAGAGATCTGCCGAGCCGTCTGCACGTGTTTGATCACTCGCTGGAGTTTGTGAACTCGCGACGCAGTTCCGGGTTCTCACCTGTAGCGCAGAAGGCGATACGTTATGGAATGCCGGAGCGTTTGAATCCGCGTCTCGCGGCTGTGCTGACGAGTCCTGCGTATGGTTTGAAATTAACGCTGCGGGGATTGCCGTCGTTGCTGCGCGAGGCGAAACGATTCTCGAACAGGAAAGCGGAGATCGTTTCGTTTAACGACGAGTTCCGGTTGAAGATCTACGGAAGTTTTTAGCCCGCGTATGGTGAACAAGTCAGGAAGAGGGACTTGTTCGCCAGCCGCGGGCGCTAAATATTATTGTTTAGAGGTCGCCTCGGGTTTGGGTGAGTTGTAGAACTGGCGCGCCTGAACAACGAACTCTTTATCGTCGTAGGTCCCATCACCATCCACGTCAACCTTAACCTGGAGCTTGTGCTGTTTCCCGTCGCGCACGTCACCCGGATTGAATGCGAGACTGTACTGACTACGCAGCAGAGCGTTGATGCTGCCGAGCACCTTCGGCAACTCTCCTTCGAAGGTCACCGGAAAATACGCGCCACCAGTTTCCTTCGCGAAGGTCTGCAACGTGTTGTCCGCTTGCAGGAAGGTCATGCGGCCCGGCATTCCGGTTAGACCGTCGGTCGCAGGCAGTGAGTCGCCGTAGATCTTCTTGAACAAGTTCGCGGTGCCGATGATGTAAACCGGAACACCCGAGTTCTGAAGCACCTTGCGCGCATCGCCGTAGTTGATCTTGCTGAACGTGTCGATACCGGAAGCAACGAGCAACACCGCGCGTCGTCTTCCCTGGACTGACGCGAGACCCGCATAGTCTGACTTGTCAGACTTCGAATCTTCGAGCACCACCGAATCACCACGCCCACCAACAAGCACAAACTTCAACGCGTCAAACAAATTCGTCTCGCGAAACGCCGGATTGTTTCTCAGCAACAACGTGATCACTTGTTGCAGTCGACCCGGATCGTTCGTGAAGTCTGTCAACGGAGTCGGACGAATATCGAATGCGACCACCGAAACGTAATCGTCAGGTGGCTTGATAAACTGCGAAAGGAACATCGCGGTCGGGCGAATCACTTCGTACGTGCCGGGCTCGTAACCACGGGTGCCGGCGAGGCCAAACATCTCAGACCACTTGCTGTACTCAACCACCATCGCCACAGTGATCGGCGCTTCCGGCGTTGAGAAGTTTGTGATCGTTTGCTGTTGGCCGTCGGCGAAGATGGCGAAGTTGCCCTTCTTTAGATCCGTGACGATCTGGCCGCTCTTCTTGTGATAGACAACAGCGTCGATGTTGACGATCTGGGTCGTGGTGACGACTTTCTCGAGGTCCTGTTGCTTGGAGGGCGGCTCGATGTCTTTGGGAAGCGGTTCCTGGCCCTGGTCGCCTGGTTTGGCAGTTTCAGTTGGGCGTTTGTTTTTCTTCTCGTTAGATTGGGGTGGCTGACGTCTGGACTGCGACCACCCAAGAGGCATGTTGGCGCCGAGCAGCAATAACGAGAGCGCAATAGCAAAAAGCGGATAAGAACGTTTAAATCTCATAATCTCAACTCCCGAAGGACTAAGCAGGTAGGTTGGCGCCTGCGGGGCAGGCTTCCAGTTAGCTATCCGTCTCCGAGGCTAGTTCCGTGTGATGCGACGGCGTCAACGAGCGTTTGCCGAGTTAACGCCCGCTGGCTTCTGCTTCGATTACGATATCGTAACTTCCGGTATTATCCGTCAAATCGCCCTCATTGACACCTAGAAACAGCACACCATCTCGCTGCGCCACGAATTCTCGCCGCGGGCCGATGACGATGAAGTCGTCGTTGTCGTCACCAATGACGGCGATGAGCGCGCCGGTCGCTTCATTGCGCATCAATTTGTCCGCGTCCGGAATGTTGTTCAATCCGCCCGGAGTCGAGAAACGTCCGCGACCGAGCGAAACACGACCAGAGGCACTGATCCGCAGTCGCTGTCCCTTGCGCACGACGAGACCGCTGTTGGTCCAGCCGTTGTTGGAGTTATCAGCCCTGACCCCGACTTTGATAGTAAAGAAGGTCGGATTGGCAGGAGACGAGACAGGTGACGACTGGATCGTGCCGCGATCATTGTCCGGCTGGTTGACAGGATTTGACGGTCGAGACATGGTCGGTGGCGGATTGTTTCGCGCGGTGCTGTCGTCCATGGTGCTGGGGCTGCCTGTGTTGCCGCCCCCGTTGTTTGAGTCGAACTCGATCGATTCGACGTCTTCTACATAAACGGTGGTTTGCCCGCGTCTGCCTCTTGCGTTTCCACCGATCAGGATAGTGAATTGCTGGTCCTTAAACCCGATCACCTGTCCGCGAATAACACTTCCGTCTTTGAGACGAATGGTGTCAGCGAGCAGAGGCGTTGAGATCGAAACCAGCAGCAAAGTGGAGAGCAGAAGTCGAAATGTTTTCTTCATGATACTTCTCCCAATATGGGGGCATTCCGTTGACGGTTTAGCAAGACTCGGATGCTTTTGCAAGCGGGAGAGTGCGTGGGAAGAAAACTGATTAAGCCACAGAAAGGCGCAAAAAGCACAAAATATTTTCTCCCCAGTCATTTTGAGCTTTTCTTGCCTTCTGCGGTTGGTTTTCTTTGCTGTCTTGAAACCTCGCTTAACGACCATTCATTATTTCGTACACGTTGACGGGATCATGTTCATGCTGGTCTTCGGGTCTCTTGCAGAGTAACTTGCTAAAAAATTCATCTCCTTGAAAACAATCCGAATTTCCCAACGACTACTCATCACATACACAAAATTTTACCCTGCTTAACGCATTTTCATATTGGGCACGGACTTTGCACCCGTCACTCGCGCGTGCTCAGAGTTTTGTGCGCACGCGTAAGTAGAAGTCAGCGGGATAATCCAAAAAAATAGATCATAGTAGGGCGCTCGTCCTCACTGTAAGGATACGACTGTCTTTCTGACGCTGGCTTCAAAAACGCACTTCGCTCGTGGCTGTAACGACACAGTTGGGGCGTTGTGCCCGTGAATGAAAACAGAATTAGGAGATTCAGAAATTATGACGAAACTAAAATCGTCACTGATCGTGAGCCTACTCTTACTTCTCTTGCCAGTCGTATGTTTCGCACAAACGACAGCTTCGACTTCAGCCGTTACTGGAACCGTAACTGATCCCACGGGTGCAGTAGTGGCTGGAGCGACTGTGACATTAGTCGACTCGAAGACTTCGCAGGAAAGAACGACGACGACCAACGATCGGGGCGTTTATTTGTTTGCACAAGTTCCCCCAGGGCAGGGATACACGCTTAAAATTACTGCCACGGGATTCGAGACTCTGGAGCTGTCGGGGATCGCGCTGGGTGTAGGAAACACCGAAACTCACAACGCGCAACTGACTGTTGGCCAGGTGTCCACAAGTGTTGTTGTGACGGCTGAAGCCGCCGCGACACTGAATACCACCGATGCCAGCATCGGTAACGTTATTGAAGAGCGCCGAATGAAGGAACTCCCCATCCAGATTCGTAGCTCGCCGGCCTCGCTGATCGGTTTGCAGCCCGGTGTTGTCGGTAACAACGTCGGCACTGGCGCCACCAACCGCGTCGGTTCTGTGACCGGTTCGCGCGCCGACCAGGGCAACATCACTGTTGACGGAATCGATGCGAACGACCAGGCCACGGGCCAGGCGTTTGCAACCAGCGGCAATGCTCCGATCGATGCGATTCAGGAATTCCGCACGGTCACCGCGAATCCTGCCGCCTCAGAAGGTCGCAGCAGCGGTGGTCAGATCGAGCTCGTCACCAAGAGCGGTACGAATGACTGGCATGGTTCGCTCCGCGAATACAATCGCACTGCGGCGACTACGGCCAATAGCTTTTTCAACAACCGCAGCGGCATCGCCAGACCGCAGCTTACCCGCAATCAGTATGGCGGCAGCATCGGCGGTCCAATCTACCTGCCCCACTTCGGAGAAGGTGGCCCTTCGGTTTGGGAAGGCAAGGACAAGGCATTTTTCTTCTTCGATTACGAAGCGCGACGCGATGCACAGGGCATCACCTATGCTCGCACGGTCCCGCTTCCGCACTTCCGAGAGGGTGGCCTCGCTTACGTGAACGCTGGTTGTCCAGCCAATTCACGACTCAACACTAACCCAAGCTGCATCACGATTCTGACGCCGGCCCAGGTGGCGGCGTTTGATCCACTGCACGCTGGTGTTAACCAGGCGCTACTGAGCTTCGTTCAGCAACGGTATCCGCTTCCGAACGATCTCACCGGCGGCAATGGCGTCAACACGGGAGTCTTTCGCTTCAACGCGCCTTCTCACCGTGCTGACAACACGTACACCGGTCGTGTTGACGTGAATATCACCAATAACCAACGACTGTTTGTTCGCGCCAACAAAGTTAGCGCGGCCCAGACAGACACCGTGAACTCAGTTGCCGCGCAGTTCCCGGGCGATCCGGAAACAGCTCAGATTACTACCGGCGACTGGGCCTTTGCTGTTGGTCACAACTGGACAGCGAGTAATAACTTCGTGAACTCCGCGACCGTCGGTCTCACGAAGTCCATTCTCGGCTTCCCAAATCTATTCCATCCGTCTTCGCCACAGTCGTACACGTTCACGCCACTGACGGCGCCGTTTGCCGGTTTCTCGACTCAAGCTCGTGAAGTTCCAGTCTGGACCATTCGCGATGACGTGAACTGGACAAAAGGCACGCATGGATTAGGGTTTGGCGCTTCGGCCAAAGTCATCACTCAGAGAACGAACCTGACGAGCGACTTCAACTTCCCGACGGTAGGACTCGGCGGTAATTTCGCTTCCAGTCTTGGAAACGCCCTTGTCCGTCCGGGAAACCTCAATACAGGCGCCACCACGCGAAATGCATACGACTCCGCGTTGGCGTTCCTGCTGGGCACCATTCCATCGGTGGCCACGAGGTTCAATTACGACTCTTCCCAGGACGTTCTTCCGCTAACTACCGGAAGAAATCGTTCGTGGCGTTATAACGAATATGAACTTTACGCCGGGGATAACTGGAAGGTGCGTCACGATCTCACGCTTACGTACGGAGTTCGCTGGCACATTTATCCGGCGCCGTATGAAACAAACGGGGCCCAGTCGATCCAGAATCTCGACTTCGAGACTCTGTTCAACTTGCGCCAGCAAAACGCCGCGGCTGGAATCGCCGGCGCGTCGGCTGAACCATTCCTCGTTTACAGTCTGGGCGGTAAGGCAAACAATGCAAGACCGTTCTACGACACTGAATACAACAACTTCGGACCACGCCTGGCATTTGCCTGGAATCCGTCGTTCAAGGGTGGCCCGTTAGGCAAACTGTTCGGCGATCGCAAGACCGTGATTCGCGGCGGTGGGACTGTGACTTATGATCGTCCCGGCGGCGCCATCACGTTCCTTCAGGATCAAAGCACTTACATCTTCGACACAGTTGTAACTACAAACTTCTCGGCGGCCAATGGTTCTCTGGCGCTCCAGAACTTCCCGCGCTTCTCGAGCATCAACAGCGTGCCGATTACGAATGTGGCTCCGGCTGTAACTGTACCATTCACTCCGCGCGTAAATGCGTCTGGCGTGGGAACGGGCAGTGCTAGCGGAAACACTAACTACGCGGTCGATCCTAACTTCAGAATCCCATACTCGATGCAGTACACCTTCGGCTTCCAACGTGAGTTGCCTGGCAACTTCATTTTCGAAGCCTCGTATGTTGGGCGTCAGGCGCGCCAACTCTTCACTCTCGCGGATGCAGCTCAGATCCTGGATTTCAAAGACGCTGCTTCCGGCCAGTTTATGCTTGCCGCCTTGAACAAGCTGCAGGATCAACTCAATGCGGGTGGCGCGATTACGCCGCAGCCCTGGTTTGAAAATCAAATTGGCGCGGTGCTCGGTGGACCACAGAATTGCACTCCTGCATTTCTCGGCGCCGGCAACACAAGCTGTACCGCATTTGCAGTGAACAATTTCGGGTTCGAGATCTCGATCGGCGATACCGCCGATACGATTCAGGGACTCCGAGCAGCCGGAGCTCTGCGACCGAACGTTGGTCTCAGCTCGCAATTCGCTGTGAATGCATTCGTCACCAACAAAGGCTCGTCAAGTTACAACGGCATGTTGTTGAGTTTGCGGAAACGCTTCTCGAAGGGTTTCCAGTTTGACGCTAACTATACGTGGTCGCACTCGCTCGATAACCAGTCAACCGTTGCAAACACGACGACGGCGGGTGGTTTGATCTGCGACGCGACTAACCTGCGCGTCTGCCGTGGGCCTTCAGATTTCGATATCCGTCATCTCTTTAACGTGAACGGAATCTGGGAGCTGCCCTTCGGTCGCGGACGCATGTTCGGCGGTGATGCGCCGGGTTGGGTGAATACAATCATCGGTGGTTGGGAAATCACCGGTATCTTCAACGCCCGTAGCGGACTGCCGTTCAGTTTAGCGACCGCTTCGTGGCCACGAACCTTCATCTTCGACGGCGCCAACGGTGTTCCCGCGGCGTTGACCGGAGACTTGAGTGTTCTGCAGGGCTCGATCCACGACACTCCGAATGGCATTCAGTTCTTCGCTGATCCAAATGCGGTTCACAATCCGAATACTGGAACTGGCGTGGCGCAATACTTCCGCCACGGTGAGGCCGGTAGTCGTAACGCCCTGCGCTCGCAGCCGTTCTGGACTGTTGATACGGCCCTTCTGAAGAACTTCAGATTGCCGTGGTCTGAAACACAACGCATCCAGATCCGTTGGGAGTCGTACAATCTGTTCAATCACAACGTCTTTGCACCACCGGCGGTTATCGACATCGGGTCCCAAAACCTGGGTCAGATCACTGGCGTGCAGAGCACGGCTCGTGTAATGCAGTTTGGATTCAGGTGGGAATTCTAGTTAAACTTGACTCTCACTGAGTTTATGGGGCTCCCGAACCTGGGAGCCCCTTTTTGTTTTTGTGGACTGCAACTGCTTCCTGAGTAAAATGATCTGCGCCATGAAACTCCAAAGACAAGTTGCTCAATTAGTATTGCTGGTGCTGATTGCACTTGTGACGTCCACGCCGGTGATGAGTCAGGCCGGCTACGTGTTGTGGGGCGACGTCAAGATTGACGATAGTAAGGCTTCAAGCCCGGGACCTTCGAGCGTGACGATCATCTTGTATGACCGGTCCACCAAAATCGTTGGCCGTCTCACTGTCGGCAATCGTGGACGTTACCGGTTCTCGAATTTACGTGGAGGAGAATACGACATCGCTGTTGAAGCCGACGGAAGCGAGATCGCGCGCGTGCGTCTCGAGCTCACCGGAAGCACGACCTCAGATATTCGTCAGGACTTTGATTTTGAATGGAAAGAAAGATCCGGCGGTAGATCGAATCCTACCGGCGTAGTTTCAGCCATCGACTTTTATGACCGTTCAGCGGCGAACAAGTCGTTATTCGAAAAAGCGCACACAGCGGTTGAGAAGAAAGATTATGCAAACGGAGTGAAGCTGCTGAATCAGCTCGTCGAAAACGACGCGAAGGATTTTCAGGCGTGGACTCTTTTAGGCACTCTTTACCTCGTCGAGGAAAAACGCGACGACGCTGAAAAGGCTTATGCGAAGGCGATTGAGATCAAGCCCACGTACGCGCTGCCCTTAATCAATCTCGGCAAGTTGCTGTTGACGCAAAAGAGATACGATGAAGCGGTCGAGAAGTTAACACGTGCTGTCGAGCTGCAACCGCAGTCGGCTGATGCGAATCTGTTTCTGGGTGAGGCCTACCTTCATTTGAAAAAGGGATCGAAAGCGATTCCTTATTTGAACGAAGCCGGGAAGCTCGGGAACATCCAGGCCCATCTCGATCTGGGCTGGCTCTACAACGCGGCCGGATTGAAAGACAAGGCCGTCGTCGAATACGAAGAACTGCTCAAGAAAAAACCTGATTACCCCGATCGAAAAAAGCTGGAGCAGTACATCAGCGAAAACAAGAAACACTAACTCTCTGCGTAGCCTCTGCGTTCTCTGCGCCTCTGCGGTTAATAAGCTGATCATTACCGCAGAGACGCAGAGAACGCAGAGGCTACGCAGAGAAGAAGGATAAATACATATGCGCCCCATCAACAGACGAAGTGTGCTCTCATTTAGTTTTCTATTTCTTGTTTGCGGAATGTTCATCGGCTTTCCGGTTCACGCAGACAAACTTTCAACTGAAGAGCTGGTCACTAAACATCTGGCAGCAGTCGGTTCTAAGGACGACATCACCGCGAGCCACACGCGCGTCGCAACCGGATCGACGCAGGCACGTTTGCGTCTGACAAACACTGCCATCGAACTTTCTGGACCAGCCCAGATCGCCTCCGACGGCGACAAGTTCCTACTCGCAATGATTTTCCAGTCCAACAACTACCCGCATGAAAAATTCTCTTTCGACGGCGATAACCTCGTCATCGGAGTCCTGACACAAGGCGGGCGCTCGTTGCTCGGAAATTTTCTGAGCTCACAACCGTCGTTGTTGAAGCACGGATTGATCGGCGGAGTTTTGTCGTCAGCGTGGCCGCTATTCAATATGGATCGCAGAGACGCGAAGCTCAGCTATGCCGGAACCGACAAGATCAACGGGAAACCGGTTCATAAGTTGAAATACATGCCACGCAACGCAGGCCAGTTGAATATCACTTTGTACTTCGACGCAAACACGTTTCAGCACGTACGAAGCCAGTATGACTATATTGTTTCTGCTCGTCAGGGCGCGATTGCTGAGACTTCGGTGAGCCAGCGTGACAATCGTTTCAAACTTGTCGAGGACTTCTCCGATTTTCAGCCGACCGGAAAGCTGATGCTCCCTCACACGTACAAGCTCGATCTGACCGTCGAGCTTCCGGACCGAACACAAACACTGGAATGGACCATCAACCTCCAGCAGTTTGCCTTCAACGAGCCCATCGACGCCGCCGTATTCAAAGGCGAATAAGGATTAGATCACAAGAAGCACAAAGTAATCTTTTGTGCTTCTTGTGCCTTTTTGCCGCTTAATTCTGCCTCAATGCCGGCATCGGGATCGGAACGCCGTACGTAGTAGCGCCGATTCCGACGCCACCCTCACAGGAATTCGGTGGCACCGTACAAACACGCCGCGTCGCCGGACACTCCGCGGCCCAGAACATGTATCCGAGCATGCCGCTCGTGGTCCCGGCGCCGTTTGGTGTGACCGTCTGCACGAATGAACCGGTTGAGTTGATCAACGAGCCGGTGAAGTTGACGCACTCAGGCGCGGCCTTCGAACCGGTGACGATGTAAAGCGCGCCGGTAAACTTGGCAGGCGCGAGTGGCAGGATCGGAGGAGCAAACTGCGGCTTGCCGTCCACGTGCTCCTGCCAATCAGCAGTCGCGGTGGCGGCAGAATTAGGCTGCCGCGAAGGAACCATCGCATTAGCGTAATCCAGCACGGGCGTCGACGTGTTCAGCCAGTCAGCAGTCGCTTTGCGCGCCAAATCGATCAACCAGCGATCGCCTGCTGCCAGATCGATCGTCAAACGCGCCGCGTGATTGTTTCCCGTCGCGTCGTACGGGTGAACCGATCGATAAGCATTGATGAACGCCTGCAAGCCGGTAATATTCGGATTCGTGTTTTCTTCGTAGTCGATCTCGAACCCGACGCCGAGACGTTGCGCCGCCTCGGCCGCATTCAATCCGAGCTGCACGGGATTGGTCGCGAGCGCCTGGTTCCACGCGTCCGTATAAGTGATCCCGCCCATTGACAACTGCACGCGCACGCCGCGGCTCTTGAAGTAATCAACCACTGCCTGGTTCATTCCGATCGGAATACCCAGCGACGTGCTCGCATCGTTGGTCTTGTTGAGCAATCGCAGCGGATGCACGAAACTCAACGAGACCAGGTTCACAGACGGTGAGCCATCACCGCGATTGATGAGCCAGCGGTTACGCGTGTCAAAGTCAGTCATGTTGCGCACAGTGGACCACGTGCAAAAATCGTTACCACAATGCCAGGCGCCGTAAACCGACACGCCGGTAAACGCGGCGACTGGTCTTGGTTTAGCGGGTATGCCGATTAAGAGTGAAGCGAAAACGATAAGACTCAGCACAAACATTCTTAGCATTCGATTGTTCCTCCGTTCGTGGATTGAGCAGTGAGGTAGACAGCCTTCTGGGTCTGGGAGCGGAGTGGTGATTAGGCTGAATCTTATGGTATCTCACCGAAATGATCAAAGATTGGGAAGGGTGAGGATATATGGGTGAGTTCTCCAAATGGCTACTCCACGAGGATCAGAAAGAGTTCTTTGACTACGTCTTCGCGATCGTTCTGAACATCTGTTTTCTCGTGCTTGCCACGCTGGTGCTCTGGCCACTTGGAAGGGCAACGTTCGCGTTGAGTTTGGCGAAGGGTTACTGGGTCTTTTGGACCGTTGTGATTATCACGAGTACTGTGCTGGTCCTGATCCAACGTTTTTTCCGAATGGATCTCTATTCACATTTCGACGCGTATGTAATTTCAGGTCTGGTCTTGAGCGGCTTTTTACAACTCGGCTGGTCGGCGTTTGTGGCGCTCGCGGTACGAAACTCGATTACGAATATGTCTGTTTGGATGGCGGTCGTCATGATCACGGTGGGCGTTATTTCCTGTTATGTTGCCGCCGTGATAGTGGGCGCCTTTTACGTTGGTGGCCTTTACCGCCTGATGAGCCTGTTTCTCGGCATTCTCAGTTTCATTCTGTTCATTATCTGGCCCGCCGCAGGCGCTGCAATCTATGGCTGGTTTTTTGATCTGGTACGAAGATTCTCGCCTTTGGGAATCTTTCGATAGGCATGTATGAAGATTGTTGGCTGGGAGGCAGGGACTCGAACCCCGATAGCCAGATCCAGAGTCTGGAGTCCTACCATTGGACGACCTCCCAGCAAGAGGAATTTGAATTTACGTATCGAGGCTCCGCTTGTCAACTGAGGCCGCGGTTGCGTTTCGTCCGCGATCGTTTTGGCGTTTTGCCCGTATGGTATTCCACACCCGTGACATCCGAAAAACTAATGCTTGAATCTGAAGCCATCAAGATGCACAATGTGTCCGCTGTAACTTGTCAGCGGCACACTCCTTAATAACAACTAAAAGACAATCGCCTTTTCTTGAGTTCCCGGAGAAACAACGGATATCGATGGCTGAAAACGAAGACCAGATTGCACAATATCGTCTAAAACTCGAAGAAACTGCCGCATTAGTAGCCCGCATTCGTCACGAGATCAATAACCCGCTAACCGGTGTGCTGGGCCAGGCCCAGCTCCTGTTACGCGAAGACCTGAGCGAGCGCTCGCGCAAGCGTGTGCAGACGATCGAGGACCTGGCGTTACGTTTGCGCGATATTGTGGCCCAGTTGCGTGAGGTGCAGCGGCCGGGCGGCGATGGCGATGATTCCAAACAGTAGTTAGACAGGATTTACAAAAACTAAGACAGTCCTGAAATCTGTAAATCCTGCCCTCTCTTGATCGCGTTAGTTCGCGATCGTCACTTTCTTTTCTTCATCCGTGTAAACCTTGATCGGCGTGCCCGGCTTGATGACCGCGTTCTTGCCCTTCTTCAAAAAACCCAGGGGACCAAAAAGAACGACAAGCGCCACCGTGGTCCCGGTCTTGTCATCGCCTTCCTTGCCTTTTGTGGAGCGAAGCTTGAGCTTTTGATTGTCTACCGTCATCGCCGATTCTACGTGGATGCCGAGTGAGCCACCTCTTCCCATCATCCCGGCCTTCTTTGCTTGCGCCACTGTGCCTTTCACGATGCTGTCTTTGGCAATGACGACGAGGCCATCGATTTTCACATCTTCGGCCACCTTGAACGTGAGTGGATCACCTTCAGCCGCTGTCTTACTTGTAATTTCGTCAACTGTAACGACACTGAACTCCATGCCGTCAGGTATAACTTTTTCCGGTTTTGGAGGATCGTCCGGATGCCGTGTAGCTGCTGATAAGGTTGCGATGTTGGGGGTAATGAAGCTGAGCAGTACGAGCAACATCACGACAGACTGTAACCGCTTTGGGGTACGGGTAGTTTTCTGCATGATTATCTCCTGGGAGAGAGGGTTGATAAATTCCCGCCACGAGAAAGCAGCGGAGGGCGTTTGGTGAGCGATAAAGCGTAAGACTAGAACGACACTGTTTCTTCTTCAGGTGTCTCGACAAGATAAGGACTGACTAATGTCGGTGTTTCTTCGGCGTCTTCCGCCAGCACAGCCTGGATAACAGGCAGGCTCAACGAATGTTTCGTCGTGTTCAGCGGCACCGATTTACCAGCAGCGTAGACTTTGTGGCGGCCATTGTCCTGGTACCACTCAGCGAGGCCCGCCGTCTTGTGCATGTTCTCGATGATCTGCCGCCAGCCCACGCCGGTGTTGTAAGCACAGAATGAGATCTCGCCTTCCTGTGTGCCGTAGGGAATCACACACATCTCGGTGCGACGGAAGTCGTAGTTGAAAAGGTCCTGGAACCACATTCCCTCGACGCAGAGCACGCGCCAGATGTCGTTGTCATCGGCGTTTTTCTTCTGCGCCATCCGATCGTTGCGATCGGAGTTGGAATTGGTTGACGACGGTTTGAACAGGTTAATGATCTGCGAAATCGGAAAACCTTCCGGCGCGAGCGCGGCGTTGAAGTTTCGCATGATCGCCATGCCGAGCTGCGCGTACGAGAGTTTGCGGCCGCGCGCGGTATCAGTGATCACCGCGACGTCCTTCATAAATTGCTCGTAATTGAAAAACTCAAACAGCGATCTAAACTCGCCCGTCTTCTTATTAACCACCAGCAGTGTGAAAATGCCGCAGTTTGGATGGCAGTTACACGATGACCAGCCCCACGGCGCGTCGGCGCCCTGCAACATGTCCATCACGCTCGTGAACGCCGAGTAAGACGAGAGAGGGAACCAGTCGCGCAGCGGTTGAATGTGACCGCCGAGCTGGTTCTTGAGATCGTGCGTCATGCCAGCGAGTGTGTAGCGCCACTTCGTGCGCAGCTCGTCGGAAATATCTTCATCGCGTCCGGTGAACGAAACGGGCTGGAACGCGATCGTCTGCACCTTGTCGATATTCTTCGCGGCAAACTCGACGATCTGACCGATACCATCGTTATTGATGCTGTTAACGATCGTCACGACGAGCGTGACTTTGATACCAGCTTCAGCAAGGTTCTCAATCGCGCGCAGCTTAACGTCGAACAAGTTACCGACACCGCGGTGTTTGTTCTTCTCTTCACTCACGCCGTCAAACTGAAGATACACACCGTGCTGTCCCGCAGCCTTTGCGGCTTTGCAGAACTCGAGATCTTCAGCGAAGCGAATTCCGTTCGTCGCGGCGAGTATGCGATAGAAACCGATCTTCTTCGCGTAAGCGACTGCGTCGAGATAGTAAGGCGAAAGCGTCGGCTCGCCGCCGGAGAAGAGAATGATGACCTGTCGTCGCGGCTTGAATGAGACGGCGCGATCGAGAATCGCTTTCGTGTCTTCGAACGTCGGCTCGTGAACATAACCAACCTGGTTCGCGTCCATGAAGCACGGATTGCACATCATGTTGCAGCGATTCGTCAGGTCGACAGTCAACACAGCGCCACGTCCAAACTTGATATTCGACGTGCCGTGACGATGAACGTCTTTGTCTTCAGCAGCGCGAAAGTCGCGACCGAAGAAGAGCGACTCGATGCGCTCGAGAAACGCCGGGTCAGTCGACATCACATCTTCAAACTGCCCGTGCTTCGGACACGTCTTGCGCATCACGACGTTGCCGTCAGCTTCGAGTATCTGCGCTTTGATCTCACCGGGGTGCTCGAACATCAACGTGTCGAGCGGCACCGCGCCGGTGATCACCGCATTGCGAACTTCTTTTACGCAGGATGGACAGAGACTGTCGGTCTCGCGTGGGAAACCGAGTGGTGGAGCCGTGCGTTCGTAGGATTTGAGCAGCGGACCGGGCGCCCAGTTCGGGCGAATCGCTTCACCTTCGGGTAGTCGCTGGTTGACTGACTGAAACGCTTTCCACGCGACATCCGAGAGACCGGAAATCAGCCGGGAGCTTTTCACGCCCGACAACTTACTTTTTTCTGACTCCCCGCGGCGAAACTGATCACTAAACAAAGGCTTTTCGGTCTCCTGTGGTACTCAAAACACAATAAAGCCCGAGCATCATAAACAGGATTTGCAGGATCCACAAGACGCGATTATCCTGAAAATCCTGTAAATCTGGTAAATCCTGTCAAAAATGCACATCCACCCCACAGCCATCGTCGAAGATAACGTCGAAATCGGGCCGGATTGCGAGATCGCGGCCTACGCGGTCATCAAGCGATACACGCGTCTCGGGGCCCGAAATCGCGTCTTCGAGCACGCGGTTATCGGCGGTGAACCGCAGGATGTGAAGTTCCGAGGCGAGACGAGCTACCTCGAGATCGGCGACGACAACATCATTCGCGAGTACTGCACTTTCCACCGCGCGAACGGCGAAGGCGAGACGACGCGCATCGGCTCGCGCAACTTTTTTATGGTTGGCGTGCACGTCGCGCATAACTGCGAGATTGGTGACGACAACATCTTCGCGAACGAGGTTGCGCTCGCGGGACATATCCGTGTAGAGGATCATGTGTTTTTTTCCAACAATGTCGGCGCGCACCAGTTTGTCCGCATGGGCCGTTACGCGATGATTGGCGGGAAGTCGAAGATCGTGCAGGATGTGTTACCGTTTTTTATCACTGACGGAAATCCGTCGCGGCTGCGTGGTGTGAATAGCGTGGGGTTGCGGCGTGGCGGTTTTTCTGACGAAGAGAGGCGTGCGTTGAAAGAAGCGTATAAGTTGTTATTCAGATCGACGATGCCGATTCAGGATGCGTTGCGCGAACTGGAGCAGGTTAATGATGAGAACGTTGCGCACCTGGTGAGATTCATTCGCAGCTCGAACCGTGGATTCATAAGAGCATGAAGATGACAGTGCAGGAGCTTGCAGAGATCGTGGGCGGCCGCGTTGTTGGCGACGGTGGGACGCGGATTGAACGGATTGCCGAGCTCTTTAACGCGGATCAGAGTGAGATTGCGTACGTTGAGAATGAAAAGTTGGTTGGTGCGGCTGCGGAGAGCCACGCGTCGTGTTTGATCGTGAAGGAAGGGCTGGCTGAGAAGTTTCCGGAGCGGACTTTGATTGAAGTTAAGAATCCGAAGCTTGCGTTCTCGGTAGTTGGTGCGACGCTGCATCCGCCGGTGCGTCGCGAGCCGGCGATCCATCCGACCGCAGTTGTTGCTGATAATGCTGACATCGCATTGACGGCGTATGTTGGTCCGAATGTGTGTGTTGGTGAGTACGCGCGCATTGGTCCGTATACCCGGATTGAGGCGGGCGTGGTGTTAGGCGCGAATGTGAGTGTTGGTGATAGTTGCGTGCTGCATCCGAATGTCGTTTTGTATGACGGCGTGTCGATTGGTAATCGCGTGATTCTGCATGCGGGTGTTTGTCTGGGTGCGGATGGGTTTGGTTATGTACGGCACGAGCTCGGTTACCAGAAGTTTCCGCAGATCGGAACGGTGGTGATTGAAGACGACGTCGAGATTGGCGCGCACACGTGTGTGGATCGCGCGGCGCTCGGGCGCACGCGCATCGGACGTGGGACGAAGCTCGACAATATGGTCCATGTGGGCCACAACTGCGACATTGGCGAGCGCGTCGTGATTGCCGCGCAGACTGGGATCAGTGGCAGCGTGGTGATCGAAGACGATGCGGTGATTGGCGGGCAGGTCGGGTTTGGTGATCACACGCGAGTGCAGAGCGGCGCCGTGATCGGATCGAAAGCCGGGATCTTACCGGGGAAAATCGTGCGGCCGGGCGTTTGGTGGGGCATACCCGTGCAGCCCCTCGACGAATACAAGCGCATGAACGCCCACATGAACCGCCTGCCGCAGATGCGCGCCGATCTCAAGCGCCTCGAAGAAGAGATCGAGGAGCTCAAGAAAAAGATAGATACTTGAGCGCCGTCCAGCGCACAGAACCGAGCGCGGTAGCGCCGGATCAACTTCAATCGGCAAGACCGATCAATTCTTTGACCCGGCGCTACCGCGCTCGGTTCTGTGCGCTGGACGGCGCCCTAAATTCTACTGCTTCGGTCCGATGATCGGACCATCTCCGATCACGAAATACCCCGGTGGTGGGGCGCCGTTGTTGGCTTCGCAGAACGCCTTCGCCGCCGCGGCCTGGGCGTCAACGTCGCCTTTCTTCTTCTTCGGCACTACAACCGTATGACACGCGCGACTCGCATTGCCAAACGGATCAGTAGCCGTCACGACCACCAGATAAACACGGCCGTCTTCTGTATCCACGCGTTCTGACCGCAGTCTCAGTGTTGCGACCGCAATATCCTTCGCATCAGGCGAGTGAACTGTGACCGGCGTGGTTGTTGTCGGCGTCTCATCATTCTCGTCACCAAACACCTGAACACTGAACGTCGCCGGCTCGTTGGCTGTCGCTGCCAAGCCAACGTTGACGAGCTCGCTGTTGATTGGTGAAAGCGACGTGATCGCGACCGACGACGTTATCACTGGCGCGGTCGTGTCGTTTGAAGCGCAGAAGACCGTGGAATTGGAGAACGGCAGCGTCTCGACCACAGCACAGAAACTGAACGTGCCCTCCTGTTGTACGCCGAAGCGCAGTTGCAGATTGATGCTGCTGCCGTTAGCCACTGGCGTAGCAAACGACACTCCACCCGCGCCCAGGCTGCTGTTGAAGCCACCACCGTTTGGTTGCGAAGGCGGTTGCTCGAGTGTTGTGCCGTTGACAACTACGAGGCCTCCTCCGCTCACCGGAACCGCGGTCGCCGTCGAATCGCGCGGCCGCAGATCTGCCGTACCCGAAGGCGACGGGAACGTTGTCAGATCGATGATACGTATGCGCAGGCGGCCAATCGGGAATCCGGTCGAATTGGTAAAGCGCCGGCGCACGGAGATTGTGCCGAACGTCGAGTTGTTTGCTGGGTCGGAAGTGAAGTCGCGCAAAAAGTTTGGAGAGGCTCCGGCGCCAACTCCCGGATCGACCAGGCCGATACCAATCGATGGTCCAGTATTCAAATGACCGGGACTGTTGAGTCCTTCCGGCCCCGGCGCGCCGAGTCGTTGTCCACCGCCGGCGCTCGTGCCGTTCGTATCGACAAACAAGAAGTCCGCGGCGTTGTTACCGGTGTCCTGCGGCAAGCCCGCGCCAGCTCCGAGCGAAGGCACGTTGCGATACCAACTGTAATCGATCGAGAACGGAATTAGAGGCGGCAGCCCCGCTCCTTCTCGATACAACGTGTTGGCTTCAGTTGTTGGACCAACAGCATCCAGCCGGTTCGTGAGGGTGAAGTTTGCCGGATTCGCGGTGCGGAACAGTGCGATCCCTGTGTTATCGGGAATGTTGTTTGTGAACGTTATGTCGCCTAGCGCCGAGGTCCCATCTCCGGCGCGGTAAGCGGCGAGCGAATAGCCGACGGTGTTAACGCCAAGGTAATGCCCGCGCGCGGGTATGATGGTGCCGTTCGGAATAACGAAACGAGCAACTCCATCCGACGCGGCGAGCGCAAAGCCCGGCGAGCCGTCAGAAGTTGCCACGTTCAAGCCGCTGTTGCTGTTGTTGTAAATCTCCACGTACTCGTCGTTCGCACCGTTTGGACCACGCAGCCGAAACTCGCTGATGATCAGCGTGGTACCTCCCGGCGTCGGTGTTGGTGTTGGCGACGGAAGTGGCGTTGGTGATGGTGTCGGCGTCGCGGTTGGAGTTGGAGTCGGTGTTGGTGGCGCGCCGCACGGTCCAACGTTTTCAGTGTCTCCGCCGAACACGACAGGTCCGGTGCCGCCAACGGGTAACGCCTCCGCGACTATGGCAAGCGTGTAACATCCCGTCTGCTGTAATCCCATCAGTAGCTGAACATCCACACTCGCTCCGCTAACGAGTGGCGATGCGACAGAAACAGAATTGATTGAGAGACTACTGTTGAATCCACCGCCGTTTGGTTGCGATGGCGGCTGCTCGAGCGTAGTGCCCTGAACGGTGGTGGTGCCGCCGAGAGTCAACGGAACGACGATGGCGCCTGAAGTTCGCGGTCTCAGATCCGCTGTACCCGACGGCGCCGGGAACGTAGACAAATCGATCACGCGAAAACGCAGCCTCGTGATGTCCTGAGCAGTGGTGTTCGTGAATCTTCGGCGAATTGAAATCGTGCCGAAGGTCGAATTGTTTGGCGGATCGCTGGTGAAATCGCGAACCGTGTTTGGCGAAGCGGTGTCGGGTTGGGCTATATCGATCACCGAAACGCCGATCGGCTGTCCCTGCGTTCGTGGAGCAGATAAATTTTCCGGACCGGGCGCTCCCAGCCGTTGCCCGCCTCCGGCGCTCGTGCCGTTCGTGTCGACAAACTTGAAGTCCGAAGCATTGTCGTTTGTGTCAACCGGCAAGCCGGCTCCGAATCCGCTCGCAGGACTGTTGCGAACCCAACTGTAATCGATCGAGAACGGAGTTAAGGGCGCGAGTCCCGGTCCTTCTCGATACAACCCGTTTGCCTCGCTGGTTGGACCAACAGCATCCAGTCGCGTGGTGCTGTCGAAGTTAGCCGGATTAGAAGTGCTGAACAGTGCGATACCGACGTTGTCGGGAATGTTGTTGGTGAACGTGATATCGCCAACCGCGGTCGAGCCATTTCCTGCCGGGTAAGAAGACAGCGAATAGCCCACGCTGTTCGAGCCGAGGTAATGACCGCGCGGGGGAATGATGGTGCCGTTTGGAATAACGAAACGCACGATTCCATCCGACGCCGCGACGGAGAACCCCGACGAGCCGTCAGTTGCCAACACGTTGATGCCAACATCGCTGGCGTTGTAGAGCTCGACAAACTCGTCATTCGCGCCGTTTGGACCACGCAGACGAAACTCGCTGATCATCAGTCCGGTGCCGCCGGGCGACGGTGTCGGCGATGGAGACGGAGTCGGTGTTGGCGTCGGTGTCGGAGTGGGCGTGGCGCATGTTCCGCCGGCTTCCGTACTGCCGGAGATCATGAAGACACTGCTGCCGCCGACCGGCAACGCTTCCGCGATAATTGCAAACGAGTAACAACCAGTCTGCTGTAATCCCAAAAGGAACTGAACGTTGACACTGCCGCCATTGAGTAGCGGAGTGCCGGTCGTGATCGAATTGACTGAGATACTGCTGTTAAAGCCGCCACCGTTTGGTTGTGACGGCGGCTCTTCAAGCGTGGTCCCGAAAACATTCGTGATTCCGCCTCCGGTCAGGAACACGCCGGTGTTGCCTGAAGTGCGTGGTCGTAGATCTGCGACACCGGAAGGAGCAGGGAACGTTGTTAGATCGATGACGCGGAAACGCAGCCGCGTGATGTTCTGACCGGAGTTGTTTGTGATCTGCCGCCGGATTGAAATCGTGCCGAACGTTGAATTGTTTGGCGGATCACTGGTGAAGTCGCGCACGACGTTGGGCGCAGCGGTATCGGCTTGTAAAGGATCGAGCACCGTGTTGGCGATCGTTGTCCCCTGTGTGTGCGGCCCGAACATGTTTTCCGGACCCGGCGCGCCTAATCGCTGGCCCGCGCCGGCGCTCGTGCCGTTCGTATCGACAAAGAGGAAGTCAGCGCCATTGTTGTCACTGTCAACGGGTAGGCCGGCGCCTGGACCAGAAGCCGGTATGATTCGGGCAAAGCTGTGATCGATGCTGAACGGAAGAATCGCGTTGAAGCCGGCACCTTCACGATATAGCGTGTTGGCGACGCTCGTTGAGCCAACCGCGTCGAAACGATTTGCGAGCGTGAAGTTTGCGGCGTTCGAAGTGTTGAAGAGTGCGACGCCGGCGTTATCGGGAATATCGGTGGTGAATG
>Ga0134121_10001319_pt1 | contig 23481 bp, 16 predicted proteins | sample KB301_FD_96463 | JGI IMG/M metagenome (GOLD analysis project Ga0134121, IMG submission 96463) | Terrestrial soil microbial communities without Nitrogen fertilizer from Kellogg Biological Station, Michigan, USA - KB3-0-1 | ecosystem: Environmental > Terrestrial > Soil > Unclassified ... | reverse complement strand
TAGCCAATGCCGCTGCGATAATTCACTGATAGGACCATATATCCGCGCGACGCGAGGTACTGATTCATCGCATATGAATTGTGTTAGTAGTACATGTAGTGCCAGCCAAGGAGCATCTGTCTCGGGGGCCCGCCGTGCATGAACACCAGCGCCGGCATCTTTCCCGAAACGTTCTTTGGTTTGAAGAGTTGGCCGTGAATTTCAGTTCCATCCGCAGCTTTGAAGATCACCTGCTCAGGGGCGACGAGTTGGGCTGAAGGGAAGTCGCGCGGCAAAGCCTGGGGCGCGAGCGGCTTCATATTCGACCCATCGATGTTTGCCACGTAAGGCAAGAAAGGATCGCGCGCAGTTGAATGAAGGAAGGCGACGCGGCGGCCATTGTCGAACAGCACGGGATACATCTCGATGCCTTCGCCTGCGGTGATTTGTCTGGGAGCGCCACCACTCACGCTGGCCCACCAAAGATGACGACGATCGATGTCGCTCTTGTTCGTGGAAAACACGACGAACGATTTGTCAGGAGGCAGCGCAAGGTTTTCAACTTCGAAATCTCCGGGTGTCAGCGCCGTCAACGCGCCGCCTTCCGCCGAGATCGAATAAAGATGCATCCAGCCGTCTTTCTCAGACGGAAACAGCAATCGATCTCCCGCCACCCAATGCCAGAAATCCCCAACATTTTGCGGATACGAGTCATTGTCTTGATCGCCCGAGCGCCAGATTTGTTTCGCATCTCCCGTCTTCGCGTCGGCTACAAAGATTCCCCAGGGTTGAAGCCGTTCTCGATCCATGGAGAACGAATCCTGAATATTGAACAGCCGAATGAAGGCGATGCGGCGGCCATCTGCGGACCAACGGGGCAGCACGTCCCGATCGACGCTCGGGGATACGAAGCGAAGTTGATTCGAGAGCGTATCGTAAATCGTGATGAATGAGTGGTCACCGCGATTCGAGACGAAAGCGAGTTGCGAACCATCCGGCGACCGCTCTGGCGAATTCACGGTGCCGCGAATCTCAATTAGTCTTCGTTCTTTACCGCCGATGGCTGGTGTGACGTAGAACTTTCCCTCCCGGATATAAACCACCGTGTCGCTCGTGGCATTGAAGCTTGGCGAATCGCCTTCGCCGATAAGCGTCACTCGTCCGGTGCGCGCGTCCGCTACCCATACTTCCTTTTTTGTGCCGGCGGGATCGGTGGTTGGATTCGCATATTCACCGCCCTGGTTCTTCCCCTGCTCGTTGCCTCGAGCAAAGGCAATAAAGTTGCCACTCGGAGAAAGGGCTAAGTCGGTCAACTCGCCACCATCGTCTTTGTCATAATGCGTAAGCTGACGCGCGGCGTACGCCGGCGCTTCAGCGATCCAGATGTTTCGCTTACCTTCGGCGGCAAAGGCCCAGGCCAGTTTGTCTCCGCGTTTTGAAACGATTAGATCCGACGGAAACGGCGCACTCATTACTTGTTCAAGGGTGAAGCTTTGCGCCTGAACACGTAGGGTAAAGGCCAGCGAAACAATGATCGCAAGAAGCAAAAAGCGTTGACGGGTTTTCATAAGGTCTCCAACGTAAGCGATTGTCAGATCGTTTTTGTCACAATCCCCTGAGAAGCGCAGGATTCTAACATCACGGGCGAGCGATGTTAACATTCGTGCCCTCGCCGATACTCTGCTACGATCCATCTCTGAATCATCGTTAAGGTACGCGCATGGCGCACGCACATCATCACGGCGCAACGCATGCCGGCCAGCGGCTGGCCTGGTCAACCGTTATCACGCTCGGTTTTGTCGTGGCGGAGGCGATCGCCGGCTATTTTTCTCATTCACTCGCGCTCTTGTCCGACGCGGGGCACAACTTCGCTGACGCGCTCGCTCTGATCATCGCGTGGTACGGGGTTTGGATTGCGCAAAAGCCTTCTACCGCGCGACGGACCTTCGGATATCACCGCGTAGGCACACTCGCGGCTTTGGTTAATTCTGTTTCCCTGGTGGTTATCGCGTTGCTGATCTTTTGGGAGGCGGCGCAACGATTGGGCCAGCCGGCACCGGTACACGGGACGCCGATGATTGTCGTCGCCGCAGTCGCCATCGCGATGAATACAGCGATCAGCCTTTGGCTGCGAGGCGACGCGAAAAAAGATCTGAACGTTCGGAGTGCCTATATGCACATGATGGGAGATGCGATCTCGGCCCTCGGAGTCGTGATCGCCGGAGTTGTAGTTGCGACCACCGGCGCATCCATTGCCGATCCGCTAGTTTCCATTCTGATTGGGCTGCTGATTCTGGGAAGTAGCTGGGGAATCCTCAAGGAATCGGTCGACGTTTTGCTCGAGGCTACTCCTGCCGGAATGAACCTGGCTGAAGTCGAAGAGACGATTGCCGAGATCCATGGCGTGTTGGCAGTGCACGATTTGCATGTTTGGACCGTTGGCTCAGGGATGATTTGTTGTAGCTGTCACGTGATGGTCAACGAACAGAGCGTCCGCAGCGGTGAGAATGTCCTGCGCGGTGTTACCGAGCAATTAAGAAGCAAGTTTGGGATCGCTCACACAACCATTCAGGTGGAAGTTGAAGGCTGCGATCCGAATGACATGTTCTGCCTGCAAAAGATCGTCCAGCATCGCCATTGATAGACGAAGTCATGCCCACCATCGAATTAGGTTACGGATCGAGACACCTAGACTTCGCTTATGACGACGGGCGTTTTGAAGTACTCGCACCAACTCAAGCGAACCTTCATCCCTTGTCGGATGCCGAGATAAACGCTGCGCTTGACGCACCCATCGATAGCCCATCACTAGCCGATCAAATCGCTGCCGGCGACACGGTGCTGATTGTCGTTTCCGATGCCACGCGAGCCACGGGCAGCGCGCAAATCGTGAACTTGCTGGTGAGACGGTTGATCGAAAACGGCATTGCCGCCGGCGACATCGCGATCATCTTCGCCACCGGCATTCATCGGGCCGTGCGTCCGGACGAGAAAGCGCACCTGCTCACGTCATTCATTGCCCAACGCATTCGCACCATCGACCACGATGCGTATGACGCTTCGCAACTCATTCAAATCGGCCCGATGGAGAGTAGCGGGCCGATTGAAATAAATCGCGCTTTGAAAGAATTCTCGAAAGTGATCGTAACCGGGGGTGTCGGCTTTCATTACTTCGCCGGCTTCACCGGCGGACGCAAATCGATCTGCCCCGGCCTGGCGTCGGCTCGCATGATAGAAGCCACGCACATGCTGGCGCTGGACTTTGAGCGCGGAGGTCGCCGAGATGGCGTCGGCCCCGGCTTGCTTGACCGAAACGCGGTTAGTGAAGCCTGCGAGCACGTCGCGAATCTGGTCAATCCCGCTTTCTCGATCAGCGCGATTGTTAACGAACAGGGCCGCGCGGAAAAAGTTTTCGCGGGCAATTGGCGGGCAGCGCATCGGCGCGCGTGCGAAGAATATCTCTCAACCCATTCGCAAACGATTTCAGAAAGGCGTGATGTCGTGATCGTGAGTTGTGGTGGCTCTCCTCACGACATCAACATGATTCAGGCCCACAAAGCTCTGGACATGGCCGCGCACGCCTGCAATGACGGAGGCACCATCGTCTTTCTCGCTGAATGCGCCGACGGCCTGGGCCGCGACGACTTCTTGAAGTGGTTTGATGCGCAGGACTCGCGCGCTTTAGAAGCTCGCCTGCGTGAAGGATACGAAGTCAACGGTCAGACAGCCTGGGCTTTGATGACGAAGGCGGAACGTTTTCGCATTCGCATCATGACTGACCTTAGTCGCGAACAGACGCATCGCATGCGCATGAATCAAGTGCCATCGATCAGCGAAGCGTTAGCGGACGTCTCGGCAAATACACGTGGTTACATTCTTCCGCGCGGCGCTGCGTTATTACCGGGAGCGCATTCTTCCAACTCAGCTCACGCTTAATCGCGTCCGTTATTACGGAGCTTTCAGCACGATCGTGCGATTACGGTTCCCCAGTCTGAGCACGATCGGATTGTTCACTTGAATGGGATGCTCTTCGCCGTCAACGCTGATGACGAAATTCACTGGAGCGACCGGCGCTGCCGGCGCAGGTTCGCTTGGAGGAACTTGAGTTTCGACGGGCTTCGCGATGTCGACTGTGCGCGTCACGAGGTTCGTCGCGACCACGCGCCAGGTCGAAGGTGTGCATCGCAGACGTAAGCCGGGCGTGTCAACTTCGGCGGATTCCTGTGGCGCGAGCGCATCCAGCTTGAACAAACCTTCGCCGCACCGGGTCGCATTCGCATCGTAGAAAGTCGCCCAGCCGCTGACATAGTTGTAGAAGACCGGCGTGACGTTCTTCACAGCCAGCTTCACATTCGTCACCGGAGACTCATCTGAGCCGTTCAGCACCTGCGTGAGCAGACGTCCCTCAATGGCTGGTGCACCTTTCGCATCAAAGCCCACTGCGGCATCGGTCAAGGCCGAGCGTTGCTCGGTAGATGGTTGAGCGAAAGCCGTACAAGCCAGGACTCCAATCGCCGCGAAAGCCATCACAATTCGTTTCATAGAATAATCTCCTGTCGAATAAACCCGGCCGAGCCATCTAAGGGCGCGCGAAGTGCCTCTCGCTAACGCCGGGCTTCGGACCTTACAAACGCTTCAGCGCATTTTGCGCCAGCGTCTTGGATTTGTTCAATTTAGCTTTTTCGTCGCCGGCTCCGCCAACGCTGATGCGAAAGTACAGATCCTTCTTCAGCACATAGAGCGCGCCCCCGACCCGGCTGCCGATCCAAAAAGCTTCATCCCCGAGGCCGTTCACCTTCTCAGGTTTTGCGGCTTCTTCGCCCTCTTCTTCACGACGCTCGCCGGCTTCGGGCTTCTTTGGTTTGTCCTTATCTCGCTTCTTGTCCTTATCTCTATCGCCCTCGCCTTCACCTGCTTCTTTGCCGAACGTGCGTTCCCAAAAGTCTTTTGGATTCGGCGCGCCCGCCGTGTCCTTGGCAGTCGTCACGTTCACTACCACCGAGTTCACTGAAGTCGGCAGTGCGTAGTAGCACTGGCATACGATGAAGTCCCCATCCTGGCGATCAGAGCGCATGGCGTTGGCGAAGGCTTCGCCCTGCACGGCTTTGATTTCGTCGCCGGTTAGCAAGCTGCACGGATCGACTTTCGATTTCACGGCCGCAGGATTATTTGCGGCAGGCGAAGTCGAAGGGTTCGCGGCCGAATTTGAACTAGAGTTCGCGGGTGAGTTCGTTGTGGATTCAGGTTTTGAGTTACACGATGCAAGAAATAGCAGGCAAAGGATAATGACGCTTAGTCTGAGGTTCATCAATTGGACTCCTCTGAATTTTCCTTACTGCGGGGCCGCATGCGGATAACCTCCGTGTTGGCCGCCGGCCGGTAGGGGCAAACCTGATTCCGGCCATTTCGCTTTGCCTTATATAGCGCTGAATCGGCCATTTCAACTAATTGGATCGGATCTTTTGCGTCCTCGGGATACGCAGCAACGCCGATACTGATCGTGATCCGATGTGTGCGCGGCTCTTCCTCACTGCCGCGACGAACTACGGGAAACTCATGCTTTTCGATGCCGCAACGCACGCGCTCAGCCGCGATCAAGCCCTGCGTGTAATCAGCATCCAGCAGAAACGCGGCAAATTCTTCACCACCGAAACGCGCACCCACGTCGCCCGCCCGCAGGGATTTTTTAATTACGTCGCCGACTTCTTCCAGCGTGTCGCTGCCGACCAGATGGCCATAGGTGTCATTTACTTCTTTGAAGTAATCGATGTCCATCATCAACACGCAGAAAGGAATCTTCTCCGCTTCAGCGCGCGAGGCTTCGCGACGCAGCTCAGAGAAGAATGATTTACTGGTAAGCAAGCCCGTCAAATCATCGTGTACCAGCAGCCGGTGAATTTGCTGTTGATACGCGACATCAATTTCGTCGAGCATTTCAAATCGAATCAGTTGATCGCCGATTTCGAATTTGTCGCCGTCTTCCAACACGGCCTGCTCGATCCGGTTGCCGTTAAGCAGCGTGCCGTTGGTCGAACCCAGATCGCTCAGGTGATAGCGCGTTTCGCCGGTCGCCGGATCGTGATGCGCTGTAATGCGCGCATGAAGGCGCGACGCGCGCGCATCGTTGATGCGAATGTCTGCGTCGAGTGCTCGGCCCACCGTCACCTGCTCCCGCTCCAGCGGAATGGGCACGGCCAATAACTCTCCGCGCAGGAACACGAGCGCCGGCCGGCGTTCGTTGCGCCGGTTATACTGACCCGAAAAAGTATCTATCTCTTCCGGCGGTTGCGTCAGCGACGTATTTTCAGGACCATTTGGCATTCGGGTCTGCGATCCTCCGGCGAAGAGGCACAAGAGGGGAAAAAGAATCGCCGGAGCCGACTGGTATCTTATCGTGACGCTTTACTTGACGGCAATTACTTTCTGGGTAGGAGGGAGAAGCCAAGCTGACGTTTGCGACCACCGAGATACATATTTTGAAATGTTTTGGGAGTTCAATACCTTTTCATGGGCTTGTCCACTCAAGGCCAATGGCATAGTCCCACTGATCGTTTGCTCTTTCTCCGGCATACTCAATAATCAAAAAGTTCTGCTGCAACCAAGCCACAAAACGCAGCGACTTCTCGCGTCACGCACCCGCGAGTGCTTTACTTCCGATTTGGATTTTATGGCTTTGATTTCTGTTTTGGACGTTCTTCCTTTATGGGTAAAGGGTCTGCTGTAATGTGCGGCGTGAAAACAGGGCTTCTAATTTCAATCTCGGCTGGGTAGCGATAAATAGTGGTTAATTCCGATGGAAGAGTTGTTTTAGGCATAATTCTCATTACAAACTTTATGTTCGCGATTCGCTGCTCCTTAGAGTTGCTCGGCTCAAAAAGCCATTGCTTCGCGGCATCTTCAAATGAAGAATCTCTGAAATAAGAAGCGGAAATCATTTTGGCTAAAGTGACTTTCCCTTGAGGATCGATTCTGGCCTCGACAACCACCTCAGCCACCGCAGTTTCGTTAAAAACAAAAGGGATGAATGGGGGAGCCACCGCTCGTATGACTGTCGGCGGCTTCTTTTCAATAGTCAGCATTTCGTGTCCTCGCAGCAACGTATGGCCAGCTAATATGGCGAAGCCACAGAAGGGGATAATCTTCAGAATTCTTATTGAATACATAACTCCTCCCAAGATAATTAAGGCAAGAGCCTATCTCCTTGAGACGTTGGCGTAACATGGTAATGCGACTGTAAAAGTCCGTCCAGAGCGTGTTGATCAACATTCGTCATGCCTCTCTTCCATATTGTGAATCCGCCCGCAAAAGTGAGGTCGTGACGATTTTGGTACTGAGCTATAGCCGCGCTAACATGATACGCTCTGTCTTCGGTTGCGTACGTTGTCGCTGATCCACTCCGGGCTAGATTATAATTGCCAGTAGCGGACCAAACGGCAACGGCGTCCTGTCTATCTGCCACGTGAGAGCCCTCGTGCCCGACTGCCATCACCAATTCTTGCCCGCTCACATGATTACCAATAGTAACTTCAACGCGAGCGCCCACGACGTTATTGTTTTTATCACGCATATACCCGGTTGGCGTGGTGATAGCTCCCTCATTATTCTTCAAGGCACCGGAACCAACGCTAACCCCATTATCGCTTCCTTCGCTGCCGTAGGCATTTCGCGACCGTTGTATTTCGTCTCTTTGGCTTTGCGATAGCGATTCGTCGTTGGCGGCATCATCTAATTCTGCAAGAGCATCTCGGAAGGCTTGTCTGTTTGCTAAGATGTCAGAAATTTCATCGATTCGGGCCTCCTGCTCTTCATCCCTATAGCAACTACGTTGGAGAGAGTCACGTTCCTGCCTCAAGTCGTCATCACTTGCGTCTCCCCCTAACGAACGGCCCCACTTAAATAAGCCTAGAGGGTCAACATATTTCAGAGGATTGTTTGTGGTGTACGAATAACGATTCCAAGTCTGTGGCGACTGAATTGATCCAGAAGACAGCATCGGATCTGCTGAAGTGAATCTTCCTTGTATGCTGGCATAGTCTCTGGCCCCGAAGTAATCCAACCCCGTCTCGTTGTCCCGTTCTTTTTGGGTGAACTTCTGCCGAGTGCTGTCGCCCACATAGCCAAGCTGCGGCGTCCGCCCGCCCTGCGTCGTCAGTTCCTCGCCGAACGGAAGATAGTCGTGTCTGGATGTAGTCGCCAGCGACCCACTCTGATCGAAGATTATGCGCGGCGTGCCGAGTTGATCAGCAACCAGCCAACGAATATCAACTCCACCGCCGCCGCTCTGCCACACAGCCAGAATCCGATCGCGTAACTCCTGAATGTGAACCTTGAGGATCGGCTGACCCGATGCGAGCCCACCAGCATAACTACCTGCGCCTAGCGCTTGGTCGAGCGCGGTGCGCATCTCTTGAATCGGAGCAATGCTGACCGGATCTCCCGGCGCCGCAGGTGCGGCCCAGGGATAGTTGCCGAGGTTGGAATGCGACCTTACGGCATCGATCGCAGTGCGCAATTCGGTGATGTGGACCGAGCGAATTGTTGTTTGGCCAACGACCAGAGGATTGTCCTGGAAAGCTGGTGGCGCACCCCAGCCACCCGTGTTAACCGTCGCCGTAACCAGCAACTGTCCATTCCGATAGCCGTACTCTTTCTGCAACGCGCCGGACGATGCGTACTCGGCAATCAACTCGCCGCCAATATCATAGATCTGCCACGTCTCGGCGCCGCCAGCCCTGCGCTTCACCCGATGACCGTCTCCGTCATAAAAGTATTCGCCGGCGACGTAACTGTTGGCCTGTGTTTCTTTGGTCATGCGATTCTCGGCATCGTACAAACGTGAGACCGCCGCTGCGCTATACGTATCGATGTCGAGATTGCCGGCGGCGTCGTAATGCATCGTGCCGCTTTGTCCGGTCGGAACGATTAGCCGGTTGTTGCTGGTCGTGGTATCGACGGCGAAGTAAGGCTTCGGAATTCCATTGCCATAAGTGTTGGCTGAGTTCTGATCGACAGTGCGGTTGCCGTAACGATCGTAGACATAGCTCTGCTTCCAGTTAGCTGAACCATTCACATTGTCCTCGCGTACCGACTGCAAACGATCGAGCGAGTCGTAACCGTAGAACTGTGAGAACGGAGTGCCAACTCCGGGTATGTAGACATCCTGTTTCTGTAAGTCACCGTTATTATCCGGCATCGAAGATCCCGAGCACATGCCCCAGCAGTTGTTGCTGTAGTGATTGATGATCGCACCGCGCTCCCAATTCGTGTCATTGGGAGTGATGCCCTCGCGAATCTCAGCCAACTGCCCGCGTGAGTTGTAGAAAAGCTTGTTGTAGATTGGAGTCGCCGTGCCAAATTGCTCCTGACTCATGCCGCCCAACGGCGTATAGCTGATGCCGCTGGAATAATTCTTTATGGCGCCCCCATCTCCGAGATTGCCGGTAAAGGCCAGGTGAGTAGCATCTCTATCAGCCAATCGCCCGGCGTTATCGTAGTTGTAGTTAACGATGTGACTCGACGGGTAAGTCATCGAGAGCACCTGCCCGGCCAGATCGTAGCTGTAGCTCATTCCATAAGTTTGCGCGCCAATTGTTTGACCGGCATTCTTAACTCGCCCCAGCGCGTCATAGTTGGTATAGCTGTAAGTCGAGACGCTGGAAACCACTGAACCGAGTCGCCCTTTGCCATTGGCGATGTTCGGATCGTAGTTGTAGGTGACGGCCGGCGTGTTATTGGGATCGTTCTGATAACTTCGGGAAATCACGCGATTCAACGCGTCATAGACATAGTTCGTGGTGATCAAGCGCGCGTCAGTCTTGCTCGTCAGATTACCATTTTCATCATAAGCGTAGTTGACAGTGCCGCTCTCAGGATTCACGGCTGAAAGGAGACGCGAAAGCGAATCGTAGCTGAAGGTGCGAGTCTGCGAACCCTGATACACGTGTCCCAGGTTGCCGAGCACATCGTAATCGTAACTGGTCAGGTAGTTGTAATTCTGATCGTTCGGCGCTTCGTACACCTGAGTCAATCTTCCCAAACCATCGGTCACCCTCTTGCGTTGCTTGCCCGCTTGGTCGGTGACCGTAACCGTGTTGCCGAGGTACGAAGTGCTCACGAGCGCGCTATCAGGCGTGGTCACGGAGATTACGCGGCCCAGTGCGTCGAAGCCAGTGATGGTCCAGATGGCGCTCTCGCTTTGCCATGGACGAAATGGATTGGAAGTCTTGTAAGCTCGAGCCAGACCGTCGTACTGAGTTTGCACTGCGATGTAGTTGCTGGCTCCTTCGTATTGGCGCTTCTCAGTCGTGCGGCCCAGTCCGTCATAGATAGCCTGGCCCTTTAGAACATTGTCTCCGTAGCTGGTCTGATCGCTTGTGAGGGTGACGACGTGATTGGTGTCGTCGTAAGCAAAGGTGGTTTGGCTCTTTGTCGAGGGCGTCGAGTTGTCATTGATCGCCCGGATTGTCTGCGTCGGTCTATCTAGAGAATCGCTGTAGCTGCCAGCCGAAACAACACCGTTCGGGTCTTGCGTATTGACTGGGCGTCCGAGGTAATAATCGAGCTGTGAGAAGAACGTTTGACCCGCCGCGTTGGTGATCAGGGTGGGAAAAGCGTAGCTTGCCTGACCGGCAGAACTAAGCTCGATCGGAGCGCTGTTTCCCGTGGCCTCGCCGTCAGGCGCGCCAAATCGATCGGTGTAATCAAAAGTTGTGGCGATGACGTTGGCCGGCGTGCTGCGGGCGTCGATAGTCTTTACTACATTTCCCGCAATGTCATATTGTGCGTACGCCGAGATGGAACCGAGTACAAGATGATTGGTATTTGGATCCAAAAGATACCGGGTGGTCATCGTCACGTTTCCGCGACTGGCGTAGCTAGTCGAAGTAAAATCTGGGCCGTTGGGGCAATTTAGCGAACTTCCATCACACTCGCCGCTGATGCCGCTGCGTGGCACAAGCGCTTCGTGCAGACAAGCCTGGCCCGCTATGCAAGCTGCATCCCGAACATAATTGTCGTATTCGAAAGTCGAGCGCGCACGTTCAAATTCGTTGGCGTCAAAGACTGCAGTTTGCAAGGGCAGGCTGCGCAAGTGTGCGCCGCTCCAATCCGCATAACTTGCGGTGGTCACGTAATCGGTGTGGCTGTGTCGTGCCGGCGAAGTCGCGCCGTAATCGTACTCGTAGACATCGGTTCTATTATTGAAGCAGTCGTAACCAAAAGTCTGTTTTGCGACTTGGTTCGTATCGGCCAGCGTCAAATCTGTTTCGACGACTCGCGGATTGTTCGCAATGGCGCTGCTCCACGAGCTCACAGTACACCCCTGCTGCCAAACCTGAGTCGTTCTGCGTAGCACCGTACTGCAAGTGGCAGGTGTGCAGTTCGCCGTGTCTATTATTTCCGTTTGGTATTCTTTGCCGTCGGTCCAAACAGGATAGTCGAACGGGCTCACGCCAACGTTATTCCCTGCTATGGGAGAAGCATTAAAATAATGCCTCACTCGGCTAAGTAACACCGTCCCGCTTGGATCAAGTTGATCTACTATGACACTCGATGGCGAAGAGTAAGAGGCGGTCGATGCAAAAAGCGTCTTGCTTTCCTGATTGTTTGCATCGCGGTAAATCCGTTTCTCTGAAACCCTGCGGTAAATGTCGGCTTCACCGTAAACTCCGTCGGGATGTCCATCCGGCGACGCACCGACAAAGTCATATTCAAACATGCCTCCTGTGGGCAACATCACTCGCGCCAATTCGCCATAGACGTTATATCGGAACTGATATTGTCGCGTGTCCGGTAATACCACCGATGAAATTTTGTAGGGATCGTAGGGCGTGCTTACGGAACCATTCAACTCAGGAAATAAGGCCCCTTTCGATTGCACAGTCGAAATGTCCCCCGGCCGATCAGTTCGCAAGACATCGTGAAGCTGTGAGTGATTTACCTGAATAGATCGTTGCGCGCCGCCGAATCCTTTGAAAGTAATCAGATCATAAAAGGTTGTGTGGAAGTCGGCATAGGTGATGGTTATTTGCCTATTCAAAGAATCGGTGATCGACAGCCCTCCGGCGCTATAACTGAAGCTGACTTTGTTGCCGTTTCTGTCGCGCATCCACGAGAGTGAGCCGTTATCGATGCGATATTTCAAGCCATTACGGAGCATGACGTAGCCGGACGGAAACGTTTCGTAAGTTCCCGGAGTGTCGTAAATCGGAGAGTCAGCAACAAACGTCGCTGCCGAGCCGTCCGCCGCCACGAAGACAGTGCCGCGATTGAAGCCATTGCCAGAGCATGAACTTACTTTCTGCTGGCCACCGGTTCCTTGATCGCGAAATTCATATTCTGTTCCATCGGCAAGAATGAAGGTTAACCGCGTAAGTGATTGGTAAGAAGTATTTGGAAACCCGCAAGGCGCTCCGTTCCCGAAACTCGCAGCCGCGGCTCTTCCAGTTAACACCGCAGGGCCATAGTTTGGATTTATGCCATTCCAAGGTTGATCGGTGGGCAAGAAGATCTCCTGGTTATCATTCGATCTATCCAATACACGCCAATGACTCTCTATGGGGACAGTCATGGTGTAACCGGCATCACCGCGCCCACCCACAGCCAGGAGCGGCAGATGAAAGCTCAAGTTACCATTGTAGAGATTGACGGTATCCAGGTCGCTCAATGCGTATGAGCCGGAAGGAGAACCAGGCGTGAGCCGCAACGGCGTGGCTCCGTCGGTCGAACTTGTTTGGCCACTCGCCATGCCCACAAAGCAAAGAATGGTAATCACAAAGAACAGAGCGCGAAATACGTGTATTCGCTCATCTTGTCTAAGTCCGAGTTTGTTTGTCATAACAATGCCTTTTTGAAAGGCGAGGTTAAGTTCTACCAGCTCGCGCAAAACCTTCAATTTGAAGTGATGTTGATATCGCAGCGCCAAGACGGATGGTTCGCCTCGGTCAGCACATACCGCCCGGGAGAGAGGTCTAGATCGTCACTCCAAGTACGCTTTCCCCTCGGCAGACTAATCTCACGCAGGCGCGCTCCATGCTCGCGGTCGAGTCTCAGTTCGACTTGAGAAACTCCACTATGATTATCGAACACGAGGATGAAGTGCTTGTGCGGTCTGCTGATCTGTGAAGGCTCGAATCCGTGGGGCGTCACTTCAATAATTTCGCCTTCGACTCGCTCTTTGGTGTTGTTTAAAATCGCGGTCTTCTCAATTGAAGGCTGCGAGCCGGTTGGCTGCGGCTTCTTCTTCAACCTCGGTGCAATCAAAGCAATCGCCGGTAAAGAAACGATCAGCAGGACGATCAACGTCCATAGAACGCGCTTTCTTAATCTCAACATAACTCTCCTTTTCAATTGCGGTTACTGCAAACTCAACAAGACCAGAATCTCGCCCTTGCCTTGCGTCAGTGGCTCAAGGGCTTTGCCGATGATGGTGCCCGGCATGTGCATCTTGCGTCCGGCAAATTCAACCGGGATCGATTTCATCGCGACGCCGGGAATGTCGCTCGTGACCAGCAAGTCACCGATGTTGATTGGAGCTTTGGTCGCGTCGACCATCACGCGGACGCGGCCGGTGGTAGCGACGAGCACTTTGTCATCGGTCTTTTCACCGAGCGTGATGCCGGGCTGCGCAGAGATAACTCCGGCGACGCGCGTGTCATACGCGGCACTTGAAGCAACGACTTGATTCGATTTGGTTGAATCGAGGACTACGACGGTGCCGGCAGAGAGTTTCTCTGACGATGGCACCCATTCGGCCACGTCCTGGTATTTGGCGTTGACGGTCCCAGTGACGTTTAGATTACCCGTGACACTGACTATACTGGCAGGGCTCAGGGTGATATTGCCAGTTGATCCCACATTGAAATTGCCGCTCGCCACATCATGGTAGATATATGACTTTCGGTTGGTTCCGTTCGGTGTGAGATTTGCACTGTCATAGAACGTGATCTGCGCGTAGTCGTTGGCGGCCAGACGCAATTGACCAATGTATGAAACGTTGCCCCCTTTCAGGTCCAATAACGCTCCCGGACTTGTGTTGCCGATTCCAACATAGCCGGTTTGACTCAAGGTAAATCGAGGCACACTGCCGGTGCTTTCCCAAAACTGTAACGTGTCTCCGTTTGCGCTGTTGTTGTTCATGTACCACTTGACGGCACCATTGACAGCCAGGGCAACGTTCGGGTTATAAGCGGCGGCGGCGTCTATGATGATGCCGCCATTGGTCGCATCGGTCTTCTTGAACCGGGCTATCCATTGCGAATTCACAACCACGTCGAGCGGGTAGCTGGGACTGGTTGTGCCGATCCCGACGTTGCCGCCACTATCTATTCGCAGGCGTTCAATTGAATTCGTCCCGAACACAATCGGCGAATTCATGAAGTTCCAAATCTGAAACGCGTTTGCGCCGCCAACAAAGCTGGTAGCTCCGGAACTGTTTACCGCGAACTTCGCTTTGTAGGTTGAACCCTCGAAGAAGCTCATTACCGTCTGTGCAGAGCCACCGCCGGAGGCGTTGTTTAATCCAATCAACGGCCCATATCCATTCGTATTCACGTAAACGTCGAGCGGATCGCTGGGACTCGTTGTACCGATGCCGGCGTTGCCGGAGCTCGGGAAAGTGTTCTGCGCAATCGTATCGGCACATGTAAAGAGCACCCCTGCTAAGACAAATAGCAGCGCTACTAGATGATTAGTTAGTGATTTCATGTTGACTCCTTGGTTTGGACACCTATTGCAAGCTCAATAGCACCAAAATCCCGCCCTTACCGCTGGCGAGCCGCTCGAGTGCTTTGCCGATAATCGTCCCGGGGCGATGGATTTGAACGCCGCCAAGATTCACTGCTGCCGATTTCATCGCGACGCCGGGACTCGCTCGTTACTAGATCGCCGATGTTGATTGGCGCCTTGGTGGCATCGACCATCACGCGCACTCTGCCGGTGGCGCCGACGAGAACTTTCTCTTTACTCTTTTCACCGAGCGTGATGCCGGGCTGAGCAGAGATCACTCCGGCAACGCGCGCGTCATACGCAGTGGTAGAAGCAACGACTTGATTGGATTTCGTTTGGTCGAGAACTACAACGGTGCCGGCGGAGAGTTTCTCTGACGATGGCACCCATTCGGCCACGTGCTGGTACTTGGCGAAGATCGTCCCGCTGGCGCAGATGTCGCCCTGCACATCCAGCTTGTAAGCGGGATCAGGTCGACCTACACCTACGTTTCCAGAGGCCGTAATTGATTTCAGCCCTTTGAGAATTTGCCGGGCCGTTTCGAGAATCGCTGATGTTCGTCTGGCTCTCGCCATATGCCACCTTCCAGGTTGGGAACTCTGGTAAGCCGGGTAGGGACAAGTTGATGCGAATCCGTGGGGCGGCTTTTATCAAGAGATGAATGAGGCGTCAAGCAAAATTCTTCACGCTCGACCTAAATCAGAGAAAAGAGGGCTAGTTACAGAGTCGTGGTTGTTTACTCGTTTGGCATCTTCACCGGCGCACTCTTATAATCCCTTATCTTCCTAATTGCACTGCTTGGAATAGTCCTGAGGCCAATAAATGGGTTGTACTGCAAGCAAAATTCCACTCGAACCTCTTGTTTGTCCGAATGCGCCCGGCGATCTAACCGTCCAGCGTGTCGCGGAAGCGAAACTGCCGACAGACTGGGGCGACTTTCGCATCATCGGTTATCGCTCGACGATCAGCGATGAAGATTTCGTCGTGCTGGCGAAGGGCGAGCTGCGTCCTGATGTCCCGACGCTCGTTCGCATCCATTCGCAGTGCCTGACCGGCGACGTATTTGGATCGAACAAGTGCGATTGCGGACAGCAGCTACATCGCACGATGGAGATGATTCATGAAGAAGGTCGAGGCGCGATCGTCTATCAGCAACAGGAAGGTCGCGGCATCGGCATCCTCAACAAGATTCGTGCTTACGCTTTACAGGATGAGGGAGCTGATACAGTCGAAGCAAACGAGCGACTCGATCTGCCGGTTGATTCGCGCGATTATCGGCAATGCGCCGAAGTGCTCTTCGATCTGGGCTTGTGCAAGGTGAAAGTCATCTCAAACAATCCGGGTAAGTTGAAAGCTTTGGAAGAGGCGGGCCTGGAGATTGTCAAACGAATTTCCATCGAAGTGGAATCAAACGAATCCGCCGCGAGGTATCTTCGAACGAAGAAGGAGAAGATGGGACATCTTCTGGACCTCAAGGCGAGTTGAGTTCTGGTTAATCCGACCGTTCCTCAAGCACGAGCATTTCTGACCATGAAGCCCAACCAACTGTCGGTTGGTAATTGCGGCCGCGAACAGCTTATTTATTGAATCGTTGCTCGATCATTTCCTTTAATCTTGCGGCGAGTTTCTTGTCCAAATCCTGGAGGGCCGTGTATTGGTCCAGCGCATCGTCTTTCTTGCGGATGGCGACAAAAATAACTCCCAGATCAAAATGAGCATCCGAGAATTTCGGCTTGATCTCTATCGCCTTCTGAAACGCGGCAATCGCATCGCTCACTCGCTCCTGACCAGCGTACACGTTGCCCAGCCCCAGATACGCCCTCTCTTCGCTCGGTTTCAGCTTCGCCGCCCGCAGGTAATGTCTCTCAGCTTCTTCGTAACGCGGCGGCTTGGATTCAAATGCTTCTTTCGCGTATTTCAGTTCTGCTGCCACCTCTGAGGGTGTACCAGTCACGGCTTTACGGATCTCGTCTTCGCTGCGATCCGGTCGCGTCGGATCGCGATCACGACTTAGCGGATCGTCGCTGCGCAGCAGCACGCCGCTGGGTTTCTGTGATTTGGCCGAGGTGGAGACAAAGCAAAGCGCGGCCACAACTATGAACAGGTTCAAAGTATTTCTGGATTTGTTCATGCAGCGATCTCCGCGCTGATTATTGCTTAACGCTGCTCTTCAGCCTTTCAACCTGTTTCTTGACGATGTTCGTGATCTGAATTATGCCTTCGAGATCCTGTGTGGCATTCATGGCCGAGGTCTGATCGATCACCTGCGGAGACTGAAAGATAGGATTCTTCACGAAACTCATCACCGAGCGATCGAGCGTAAGCAGCGATACTTTTAGTTGCTGATCGTTCCTGATTTCGGGCTGGTTAACCTGGGGTGGCTCGGAAAGTTTGGGGAGCATCAAATTCTGCTTCAAGTGAAGTGCTCGTTTTCTGATTTCGCTCATCGCGTCTGCGATCGCGCCATAGTCAATTACGTTACTTACAAAAACGCTTCGCATCAGATCGTTGTTCGTTGTCTGCAGCGTGGAGAAGTCCTTTTTTATTTCCGGAAAAAGATGAATCTGATCCTGTTTGAATTGCTTGTTGATCTGCTCAGTCATGTGCGTGAGGTTCCACTCGCGCGACATGAGGTCCTGCTCGGTTTTTCGAGCGTCGTCGACGCGCGAATTGCGCCCCTGGCCCTGGGCGGTAAACGCGGCGGCGGAAATCAACAGGACAATCCCTAAGAGCTTGACGCCTGCGTCGAGCGATTGCCACGTGCAAAACCTTTTCATTTCAAGAAACCTCACATTGAAATTCCGCAGGAGAGGATGTGCCGGGAGTATACGCAGGCCCGGCGCTCGAAACAACAATTTCGCTCGGCGCCGTTTTGTGAGAGCAGGTAAAAAATAAAAAAGGAGGTGGCCACTTGACCACCTCCGGAGCGTCAACGGACTGTCGCTAAAAGTTGAAGCGCGCCGCTAACTGGATCACCCGCGGATGGCTGGAATAAACCAGATCCGGCCGGTTGAAGACGCCGCTGGCCAGTGCGTTGATGTTATTGATGTTGCTCGCAGGGCCGCCAGTGATGCTGGTTAACTCAGCCCCGTTGACTGAGCCCGGCGTCCACTGCGGATGGTTGAAAGCGTTAAAGAGATCGGCACGTAACTGAAAGTACTTGCCTTCCGTGATATGGAAGTTCTTGAAAATCGAGAAGTCCACATTACGGATGCCGGGCAGTTGCATTGTATTGCGGCCGGTATTGCTGAACGCCCCGGGCCCAGCCTGAATGTATTGAGCGCTGGGGTTGACGACCAGATACGCCACAGTTTGCCCGTCTGTCCGCGTTAGCGCCGTCACCCTACTGGCGGTTCCCGGCGTGCCGGTTGGATTAAGGATCGAGCGATCACCCGCGTTATCCCCGTTCAGGTTCGAGTCAACGCCGCTGCGAATAGTCGCCTTCTCGCCCGACTCTAACGTCAAGGTGCCTGCAAAGTTAAAGCCTCCCAACAGCAATCGCACCAGATGATTTTCGCTCTTGCTGAAATAAGGCATCGTGTAGAGACTCGACACCACGAAGCGTTGGCGACGGTCGAGCGCCGAGTCGGCGCGCTCGCTGCGAAGATTCTGGAAATCCTGAACTCGCCGCGGGCTCAGAATGGTCGAAAATACCTCGGCCGTCGTGTCGTCGATCAAATGGCTCCACGTATAGGACGCGGACATTTGATAGTTCTGCGTGAAGCGATGCGTCAAAGACGCCGACGCGCCGTGATAGATCGAATTGCCGTTGGAAAGAAAAGCCACAACCGGATTGGTGAACCCCGCCGCACTATACTGCGGCAGAATAATCGACCGCGATTGAAGCTGTGACAACGTGGTGGTCATCGCATCGAGCTGGGCCTGCGTCGGAGCCGTAAAGAGAGTCGGTAAAAAATTCCCTGGGCTGTTAAAAACGCGAGGCGTGACGTTGATGCGATTCTGCGTCAACAGGTGAACGCCGCGCGTCCCGAGATAGCGCAGCTCGAGCGACCAGTCCTTCATGAACTGGCGCTGAATACTTCCCGTGTAGGTGATCGCGTAAGGCACCTGCTGGTCGGGAATGAACGTTCCGGTGGCGGCGCGCGCCGCGGCGGCGTTACCCCCGGTCGGTAGCACTACGTTCGCGATGCCGCCATGACCCAGATACGTGCCGGCGGGACAACGCGAATCGGTACTGCTCGTGTTGTTGCAATCGACCGTCTGCTGGAACTGCGGCGGTGACGACAGGATGTAGATGTTATCGAAGATTACATCGTAAGCCATTGAGAAACCGGCCCGGATCGAAGTCTGGCCCTGATTCCCGAACAAGCGCGCCATCCATCCCCCCGTATAGTTAGGTGAGTAGGCAAAGCCGACCCTGGGCGCAAAGTTCTTCGTCTGGCTTTTTGGACTATGGAAATCCAGCAGGCCGGGCACCGTGGAGATCGCATTCAGGTTTTGTTGTTTCGCTCCGAAAGGAACCTCCTGCCACGAATAGTTAAGCCCCAGGTTTAAGGTCAGGTTGGGCCGGAATCGCCAATCATCCTGGACGAACCCAAAGAGCAGGCGTTGATTGCCGTAGTAGGTATTGGCGCCGACGTTACGCTCACCAAAGTCCGGCGCTAAGTCATGCAGGTAACTGTTCAGATCACCCCAATCGTAATCGCCGCGCTGTCGCTGAACGAAACTCTCAGGCGCAATCAATTTGCGAAAATCGCCGCCGAACTTGATTGAATGGTTGCCCTTCAGCCAGGTCACGTTGTCGATGACCTGGTAATTATTCTCGATGGTGAACTGGGGCGCATTCGGATCAGGTCCGATGTCCACTCCGAGCTCATCAACCGACACGTTGGGAAAGTCAGAGCCAAAGCCCGCCAGCGGGAATGCCACATTCGGCACCGGAACGGGAGCATCGGATCGACGAAACGCCAGCCGCACTTCATTTGTCAGGCTCTGAGTGAAACTATGAATATTCGTGTACGAGAAGAGGTACTGCTTCGTCGGCAGCAATGTGAAAAATATAGGTAGCGTGGCCGCAGTATCGATCAGGCCTTCATCATTTTTGATGAAACGAAAGCGATGCTGCGTTTTGCTGGTCTGCGTCCAGTCAACATTCGCCACATAGTTTTTGCGTTCGAAAAAGTTCGGCGCGGGCAGGCTGATACTGCCAATCGGAATGCTCAGCCCACTAACGGTCACACTGTCTGAGGCGCTGGCGGCTGCCGGCACGAACTGTTTCAGCAGATTCAGGTTCGCTGCGCTAAGTCCGGGAATCGTCGCGAGCGTCGCATAGCCCGCGGCCGTCGGGGCAAAGAAGGACGTGCCCGCGGCATCGCCGCGCCCAATGCGTTCAAACGAGCCGAAGAAGAACAGCTTGTTTTTAATGATCGGGCCACCGACATTCACGCCCGTGCGAAAGTAATCCGAGCGTGGCTGACGCAGGACGCCCGCCGCCTCATTAACGTCGGACGGGTCGCGCACAAAGACATTGCCCGGCTGTTTGTTGAGCGTGTCAATGGCATTGAATCTGCGATTGCGTCCAAAGAAATAGCCCGTACCGTGAAAATCATTGGTGCCGCTCTTGGTGGCCAGAATGAACTGACCGCCGGTGGAACGGGCAAACTCGGCGGAATACTGATTCTGAAGCAAGGTGAATTCGCCCACGGTTTCCGGCGAGATGTAAACCTGCGGACCGGTGACTGACTTGTCGTTATTGTCGATGCCATCGACCACGAAGTTGTTGTTGCGTGGACGCTGGCCCCCGACTGAGCCGCCAGAGCCGACGCCGACGCCACCCGAACTTGATACGTTGGGTGCGATCAGCGCCAGGTTATAGACACCCAGACCTGTGCTTGTCTGGGCCAACTCGACTACCTGCCGATCGGTAAAGCTCTTCGCCAGGTTTTGCGTCGTTGTATCAACTAACTCGGCGCCGCCGGCGGTAACTGTCACCGTCTCAGTAGTGCCCCCAACAGTTAACGAAGGCGAGAGATTGGTCGTTTGGTTTAACTGCACCTTAACGTTGTCGATGGTCAGTTTTTTGAAGTTGGCGGCTTCGATCGTGATGCTGTAATCGTCGGCCGGCAACAGGTCGGTAAACTGGAATTCGCCCGAGCCCGTCGTTTGCGTCGTGTTCGAGATGTTCGTGGATTTCTTGGTGATGGTGACTTGTGCACTAGGCACAACGGCTCCATTCGGGTCTGTGACGATCCCGCGAACGTTTCCGGTTGTCACCTGAGCATGTGCGGCGCTGGCAACCAACGTTAGAGTGATCGCCAGAGCTGATATGAGAACCTTCTTCATAAACTTGATTCCTTTCCCAGAGCACCGTAGTGAGCGGCTCTCTGTGTTTGCGGCACACTTAGCCCCAGCTTCGGAGTTCAAAAAGCGATTCCAAACTTTGTGGCAAATGTGTTAAGACCGCTGACTGCTGATATGAGTGCTGGGGTTACATTTGCACGAGGCAATGACGATGCCATGACGACACCGCCTGCGTCCTTCTTGCGAACTCAAAAACATCCGCGCAAATGCAAATTCAAAAATCCGAGGTTTCGGAAAGAGGAATTCGAAATTCACAAGTTTCATCTTTCGCAAATTTGTCACAAGGATTATCTCGAACAGGTTGGTTCGCCAACGGGAGTACTTCTCGAAGACGCCGAGATGGACCATCTCGCAGATCGGGTGGACTTGCGCGATAACGAGGAAACTGGTTACGTCTTCAAAGATTTGGCTTTACCGACGCGCAGAGGAATCACCGGGTAGCGACTTTTGGAATCTGCACCCACTGCATCGCGCTACCTGCGCGACCGCTCTTCAAATCGCGGACGCCTACGCGAACCTGATACAAGCCGGGCGGCAACCACGCGTTGAATGCATAGATGGGCTTTTTCTGATCGGAATTTTCGGGGAGCGGAAAGACGCGCAAGCGCCCAACGAAGCTATTTAGAGGTTTACCCTTGTCGTCATAAAAGATCCCGCCAATGTCCAAATCTGCAGACTGCTTCCCGTCGTTCAGATCAAATGCGAGGTAGTCGCGATTGATGCGAATAGCCACCCCCGCCCTGGTGCCCACACCGGGCATTTGATTCACTACCACTTCGAGCTCGGTTGGTAATTGCATCTGCGAAAGCGGCGCGTCAATCACCGCACGCATATCGTCTTCGCGCGCCTTCTCAGGATCTTTTTCCTTTTTCTTGAGCGACAGAACCGGCAGCGGCGCCGTCTTGAAATAAGCACTGCGTACGCGCACCGTCAGGTCGGGACGGCCAATGATGTTGGCTTCGATATGATTGAACTTGCCGCGCTTCTGTTCTTCAGTGTCAGGCCGCCAGGCGAGCAGATAGTAGTTCGCCGTCTCGTCGAGCACCTTATCGACCCATTCGGACATTGGCGCGTTCGTGTTACGGAACGCGCGCCCGCCCGTATCTCTGGCGAGAGCATTCAAACCATCCTGTGATGCAGCGATCTCGCCGATGACCGAGCTGTGGGTTAAGCCCCCTGAGTCAGTGGGACGATTGTTCGTGACATCGATGCCTTCACTGATGAGACCACGAGCATCGAGCGTGTAAATGACCACCCCGGCTTTACCCGCGGCGTCGGTGATACGACGAATCTTGTCAGGTGAGCCTGTCTTTTTATCGGCCAGGTAGAACCCATCTGAGATCATAAAGAGAAGTTTGCGACCGGGAAGTTGCGCGGCCGTGCGCATCAATCCTTCGAGCATTCCCAAAGTGTTATCGGTGTCCGGTGCGCTTTGGATAGTAATCATATTCGCGCGCTGAACAACCAGGTTCCGCGCGGCATTTATATCCATCACGCATATGGTTTCGCCGCGAACTTTGAAACAACTCTGCTTCAATATTTCCTGAACGTAGAAACTAATAGTGCTTTCATCGCCGTCGCGAATTCGCGACGCGATAAATTCGGACATCGGAGGCTGCTCTATATCCGGTTTGGCGCTGGCGCGATAACTCAGCCGCGCGACAGCCGATTCCAGCACGAGCTTGTCGTCAGTGAACTGCTGGAGAAACCCAATCTGGCCGCTTGATGAAGTAATGGCTACGATATCGTTTTTGGCGATGCCCCCGCCGATGAATTCCAGCAGAGATTTGCGGGTGCGAGCAATGCTTTCGGCGGACAGATGCAGGTCGTCTATGAAGAAGATCACGACGCGACCCGCCGTCCGGATCGTCGAGGCAGGCGAAGCTTCGTTCGGAGTTGTCTGATTGGCTGTTGGCCTGGAGTTATCCCTGCCCGAGGTGACGCGCTCGAAGAACGAAATTGTTTGCGGTTTCTTGTCTACCTTCAGATCAAACTGTTCAGCTTTCAATCCATCGACGAAGCGGCCTTGCTTATCAAAGACCATGACGTCGGTCTGCACCAGTTCGGTGTTGACGCGGATTACATCATCCTGCTCGACCGGCTTTTCGGGCTTCTGCGCGAACGCCACCGATGTCAGCAGCGTCGCGCAGAACAAAGCAGTCAAGAATTTGAAAGAGACGCGCAGCACCATAACGGCCTAGTTATTTCGCAGCTTCTTGATCGATTCCTTAATTCGATCAGCGTCGCGCGCTTTCGGATCAAGCTGCAGGTATTTCTCCAGCTCGTCCGCAGCCTGTTTCTTCTTACTGCCGTCATTCATATAAAGGCCGCCGAGATACTTGTGCGCCAGCGCGATGTTGTCGCCGCCATGCTTAATCGAAGTTTCGAGTTCAGCGGTTGCTTCCTCATAGTGCTTCAACTTGATTAGCGTGACTGCCAGATAGTAGTGCGCGGCAG
>Ga0134121_10001316_pt1 | contig 23515 bp, 23 predicted proteins | sample KB301_FD_96463 | JGI IMG/M metagenome (GOLD analysis project Ga0134121, IMG submission 96463) | Terrestrial soil microbial communities without Nitrogen fertilizer from Kellogg Biological Station, Michigan, USA - KB3-0-1 | ecosystem: Environmental > Terrestrial > Soil > Unclassified ... | reverse complement strand
TCGCTTCTCAATCCTTCCGGCAAATGCGGTACGACCACGTGAACTCCCGGATCCGCCTCCCGCACTTCGAGGCGCATCGAGCAGTTCCCGTAAATCGGTTCTTCTATAAAGAAGACGCGACGCTCTTTGGCACAACGAGACAAAAGATGTTGTGGGCGTTGATACACGAAATCCCAGCGCAAGTGAGAGAAGCAGACAAGGTCTGTCTCACCGGGTGGTAAAACCGAGGATGTGAATGCGTTAGTTTTGTTACTCATCGTTATTTCTCCGTCAACTTCTAAAACTTCGTGAGATTCTTATTCGCGCGCGCACTACAAGCGCGGAGAGCGAGTTTCTCACTTGGCGACTTTTTTAGTGACCGGCCGGGCTTGAGATCTGTTGTTTCACCCGGCCACGATGCCTAACTTGCGGGTTGAGCTGAAGATGATTGCCTTACTTCAATACAACAAGATCTCGCGCTGTTTGCTTCTCAACCGGACCTGAAACGTTTTTCGTCACGTTCAGCTCTTATGGCAAAACCAATGCCGCGGTGAGATGAGTTTAGTTGTTATGTGGTGATGTTATTGTACGCCCACGTACGTTGTTAGTTACGACTTAGTAAAAATTTAGCCGCGGATTTTCGCGGATGAACGCGGATTTTTTATCAGCGTTTATCCGCGAAGATCCGCGGCTAAAATTTTCAGGCAGTACCTTAGCTTCGTAGCTTCAATCTGCGTCGAGCGTAGCCGCCGAGTCCGACCAGCGCGCTACCCAAAAGCAGAATCGATGATGGCTCGGGTATTTGCCCCGGTGTACCAACATCGCTACCTGCCCCAGGAACATTCTGGAACCGCACGAAGACCGCATTGCAGATCTGCGTTTCGGTGAATCCCGTGAATGCTGCTCCTGTAACCGTGAACGACGCGCTTTCCCCTGGTAGGAGTCCATCGTTTACCGACCCGCCCGCGAAGGTGCCTGAAGGTCCGGTTGTGAAACCGAAGTCCAGGACTACATTGTTAAAGCCGGCCGGCACGTTTCCTAAAGCTCCGTCGGAAAAATCGAAAGTAGAACTCAGGCTTGGCGCCTGCATGCCGGTGAAACCATTCAATCCCGAAGCGCTCGCATTTCCCAGCGGCGGCAAATCATAGCCGATGCCGGTAATCGTCGACGTCGAGCCCGGTTGGGTGATAGCCGACGTATTCGTGATTGTAAAGGTGAAGGTGTTTGTTTGAGAGTTGAACTCGCAGACTATTGTCGCCGTTGAAGCTTGTCCGGAATTAACCCCTGAAATGGTAATGGTATCCGCCCGCACGTTTGTGCTGACGCCGCACAAAACCAGTACCGCGGCCAGTGTAAAGATCAACTTGCCGAATCGGGACATGAGATTCCTCCTTGTAACCTTGCCTTGAACGTACACCTCGCCCGCATAAAGATGTTCCAAGTGAGGGGAAGAACTTTGCGGGGCAACTGCAAATCTCACTTTTGGCGTTGTGTGGGCGTGATATTAAAAGCGCGTTTGCCCTTCGTCAACCACTAGATCTCAACGTAACAAAATCTCAATAAGCTCAGAACGGGAAACGCAAAAACGAACCTCGTCTCAGTGAAGCACTTCATTATTTCGTAGCGCCGCTTCTTCATTCAGCGTAGTGAGCCACGATGGTGACCAACTCGATGTACTGTCTCGTCCCTTCATTCGTTCTGTTCCAACTCCGCCTGCTTTCGGCAATAGCCCGTTCGCAAGCGCGAGCATCTGCGACATCGCTTCAGGGAACAAGGCGTCAAACAGCACCGCTATCTTTGCCGGAACTGAGATCACCAGTTCGGCCTGGCCACGCTTGCAAGCGCCAACAATTTGACGTGCTGCATTCTCCGCACTGACTGTTAGCAGCGGCAATGCGTCGCTGATGCTGAACCACGCGTACTCATACTGGTGCTTGCCTTTGAAGTCGGCGTTGCGCGGGCTGCCAGTTCGCATGAGGCCGGGACAGACTGTCGTTACTTTGATTCCGTCTTTCATTAACTCTGCGCGCAGACCTTTCGAGAGTCCGGTGAGTGCAAACTTACTCGCACTGTAAGGAATCAGGTGCGGAACGCTCACCTTGCCGCCGATTGAGCTGATGTTGACTATCCGTCCTGCTCTTTTCTCACGCATCGAAGGCAGCACTGCCATGATCGTGTTGAGCGGTCCCCAGAAGTGCGCCTGCATTGCGAGCTCGAAATCTTCATGCGTCATCACTTCCAAAGGTCCGACTTGAATGACGCCCGCATTGTTGACGAGTACATCGATACTCCCGAGTTGGGTGTAGACATTCGCCACCATCGCCATCACGTCGTGCCTGTTCGTCACGTCGCAACGTGCAGTCATCACTTCAGTGCCAAACTTTTCGAGATCGAGTCGTGCTTGATCGAGCTCTTGTTCGTCACGTGCGCAAATTACGACACGTGCGCCTTCGCGCGCGAACTCGCGTGCCATCACGAGGCCGAGCCCTCGCGAGCCACCGGTGATAAGTACTGTCTTGTCTTTCAGATCGTAGTCGAAGAAATGATTGAAAGCCGACTTGAGTGCATAAGCTCCGGCGCCGATTGCGGTAAGTGTGATGATGTCTTTTCCTGTAAGCATGGCTAAGTTCAAAGCAATTTTTTAGCCGCGCCTAAACCGTCTGGAACCCTATGTGCTTCAACTATCTCTCGACAACAGTCTTGTATAAATATCGGACGGAGTGTGTGGATTACTATGGCAAACGACACTACAGATGTAGCAAAACAAGCTACTCAAACAACCGCGCCTGACAAACTGCTCGAAGGTCTTGTTAACTACGATCCGGTGCCGGCGCCAGTTATCAGTCTTTACCTCGACGCGCGCGTGGATCAGCACGGTCAGCGCACCTTTCTTCCTTTCGTACGCAAGCAACTCTCGGAGCGAAGCAAGTCATACGAGAACAATTCAGACGAGCAGAAGAGCTTCGACGAAGACTTCGTGAGGATTGTGCGTTACCTCGAAAGCGAGGTTCCGCCGCCAGTGCAGGGAGTCGCGATCTTCGCGTGCTCGGCTGATAGTGACTGGTTTGTAGTCGGACTCTTTGAAGCGCCGTTCGAACGCAACCGGTTGTTCGTATCCGATCGACCGCATCTCTATCCACTCGCGCGGCTAGTCGATCAATACCGCCGTTATGCAGTGGTGCTTGCCGACACGAATCGCGCGCAGATCTTCGTCTTCGCCGCAGGCCGCGCGGTCGAGCAGGAGGAGGTACAAAATGTGAAGACGAAGCAAACGAAGGTCGGCGGCTGGTCACAGGCGCGCTACCAGCGACACGTACAGAATTATCATCTCCAACATGCGAAGGAAGTCGTCGATGCGTTGGAGAAGATCGTGCGCGATGAGAATATCGAGCACGTAATTCTCGCTGGTGATGAATCTGTGGTTATCCCGATGCTGCGCGAGCAGATGCCGAAGACACTCGAAGAAAAGGTTATCGATGCGCTCAGTCTCGGCATCGACACGCCCGAGCACGAGTTGCTTGCTGAGTCGTTGACTGCGTTTCAACGTCACGACTCGCTCACTGACATGGAGAAAGTTGAACGACTACTGAACGAGTATCGGGCTGACGATCTCGGTGTTGGCGGCGTTGCTGAGACGCTCGCGGCGCTATCGAATGGTCAGGTCGAAGAGATGCTGATCGCGGCGAAGGCAGAGAGTATTCAGTATGACAAGGAAGAAGTCGAAAAGGTTTTGAAGCTTTACGACGTTGATGGAGCGCTGCCTGAAGAGTTGGACCAGCGCACGGTTGCGGATGAGCTGGTGCGACGAGCGAATGTGTTGTCGTCGGCAAGAGTGACGTTCATTGAAGACAGCACGCAGCTCGAGCGGCTCGGTGGTGTTGGTGCGTTCCTGCGCTATCGGATCTCTGAGCCGCAGATGAACGCGGATAAACGCGGATCAGATCAGCGTTTATCCGCGTCAATCCGCGGCTAAATTACTGCTTGATCTGTGATCTCGAGGCCTTTGTCGATGATCGAGAAGGCCTCACGCAGCTCAGCCTCAGTGATGCAGAGCGGCGGATTGGTGAAGAAGGTGTTCCAACGCACAAACGTGTACAGGCCTTCCTGACGGAAGAACTTTCCGAGCGCCTGCATCTCTGGTGCAGCGCTGTTGAATCCGGCCATCGGCTCGCGCGTTTCTTTGTTGCGCACAATCTCGACAATCCCGAAGAGACCGATATTCCGTGTCGCACCCACGGACGGGTGTCGTTGTTCGAGATCCTCGAGTAGCCCGCGCATCACAGTCCCCATGCGGCGCGCATTCTCGATCAGATTGTCTTCTTCATAGACCGCGATGTTCGCCAGTGCGGCGGCGCATGCGAGCGGGTGGCTGTTATAAGTCAGTCCACCGTAAAAGACATTCTTCTCAAAGTGATCCGCGATCTGGCGTCGCATACCAACCGCACCGAGTTGCACGTACGCACTCGACAGTCCCTTAGCCATCGTGATCAGATCCGGAACCACTTTCCAGTGATCGATCGAGAACCACTCTCCAGTGCGACCAAAACCCGCCATCACTTCGTCTGCGATCAGAAGTATGCCGTTCTTGTCGCAAAGCGCACGCAGGCCCTGCATGTAACCATCCGGCGGAATGAGAATGCCGTTCGTTCCGACAACCGGCTCGACGATCAGTGCGGCGATCGTCTTTGGTCCTTCCAACTCCAGAACTTCTTCCGTGCGGGCGAGCACGTCTTCAGTCGTGTCCCAACCTCTTTGAATGCCGTGATAGTAATCAGGAATGCGAAACACTCCGGGGATGCCCGGCTCAGCAGCCCAGCGACGCGGATCGCCCGTCAGTGTCAACGCGCCCGCGGTGCCGCCGTGATAACCTCGATAACGCGCGCCGATCTTGTGTCGTCCGGTGTAGAGTCTCGCGATACGGATCGCATTCTCGTTTGACTCCGCGCCGCCGTTCGTAAAGAAGAACGCGTCGATATCGCCGGGTGTCAGCTCGGCCAGCTTCACACTCAGGCGCGCGCGTACTTCAGTCGCCATGAACGGATTGGCGTAACAAAGCACGTCAGCCTGTTCTTTGATCGCCTGTATCACACGCTCGTCACCGTGACCGATGTTGACGCACATGAGCTGGCTGTTGAAATCGATGAAGCGTTTGCCTTCGGGCGTCCAAAAATAGATACCCTTCGCACGCGCGACGGGAATCGGATCGACAGCCGCCTGGGCGGACCATTCGAAGAGAGTGTGGCGGCGACAGAGCTCGACGATCTGCTCGCCTGTCATTGTTTCGGCAGTGGTTGTCATAATGTTGGGATGCTAGGACAGGATTTCAGGATTTTCAAGATTACAGGATACTCTTCTGCATATGAATAACGGAACCGAACTCTCGCGCGGACGAATTCAAGCGACGGAACGTGTGATCCGTCCACACATCCGTCGCACTCCAATACTCGAAGTCGACGGTGCGGACTTTGGACTCGATTCGATCAGGATCACTTTCAAACTCGAGCTCTTCCAACACGCCGGATCGTTCAAAGCACGCGGCGCGTTCACAAACATCCTTACGCGTACTGTCCCTGCAGCCGGCGTCGTTGCTGCGTCAGGCGGCAATCACGGCGTGGCCGTCGCTTTCGCTGCGATGAAACTCAACAAGCCCGCCACGATCTTCGTGCCCACTGTCGCCTCGAAAACAAAACTCGATCGCATTCGCCGGTACGGAGCCGAGCTCGTGATCACTGGCGATCGCTATGCCGACTCACTCGAAGCCAGCGAAGCATGGACCACGCAATCAGGCGCACTACCGATTCACGCTTATGAAGGCGATGAAACACTGCTGGGCCAGGGTACGCTCGGAATGGAACTGGAAGAACAAGCTCCTGAGCTCGATACAGTGCTTGTTGCTGTCGGTGGTGGAGGATTAATCGGCGGCGTTGCGTCGTGGTATCAGAACAGAGTCAAGGTCATTTCAGTTGAGCCGATTGAAGCGCCGACCTTGCAACGTGCGCTGAGCGCAGGTCAACCGGTCGATTCACCCGCGGGCGGCATCGCCGCTGACTCACTTGCGCCAAGGCAAGTCGGTCAGCAGATGTTTCCGATCGCACAGAAGTTTGTACACAGCGCACTGCTCGTCTCAGATGAAGAGATCATTGCCGCACAGAAGAAGTTGTGGGAAACAACGCGAATCATCGCCGAGCCCGGCGGCGCCACGGCATTCGCCGGTCTTTTATCAGGTCGATACAAACCAGAATCGGGAGAGCGTGTTGGCGTGATTGTCTGTGGTGGAAATACAGACGTGCTGTGAATTAAGCGGCATCCAAAACTTCACGCACTTTCGACGCGAGCGCGCCAGGCGTGAATGGTTTCTGTAAAAAGTTGATCCCTGCCTCCAACACGCCGTGCTGCACGATCGCTTCATCCGTGTATCCCGACATGTAAAGCACAGGCATTCCCGGCTGCTTCGCCACCAGTATTCGCGACATCTCGTTCCCACTCATGCCCGGCATCACGACATCAGTCAACAACAGATCGATCCGATCGCCATTAATTTTCTCGCACAGATCGATTGCAGCTTCAGCGTTTGCCGCCTCTAACACTCGATAGCCGGCAGTCTCGAGCACCTGACGCGCAAGGTTCCGCACGAGCTCCGCGTCTTCAACTAACAGGATCGTTTCGGAGCCACGTGGCCCATCCAAAGCCCCTGAGATACGTTTGTGTTCTTCAGCGTGCGCCGTCACTCTCGGAAAGTAGACCTTGAACGTGGTTCCTCTTCCCACTTCGCTGTACACCCAGATGTTGCCGCCCGACTGCCTGACAATGCCATAAACCATCGAGAGGCCAAGACCGGTCCCCTTCCCCTGTTCCTTCGTCGTGAAGAATGGCTCGAAGATGTGCCGGCGCGTTTCCTCGCTCATGCCGCAGCCGGTATCGCTGATCGCAAGCATCACGTAATCACCCGGAACCACCGAAACGTGTTCGCGCGCATACGCTTCGTCGAGGTAGACGTTGCTCGTTTCGATCGACAACTTCCCACCGCGCGGCATCGCATCGCGAGCGTTCACCACGAGGTTCATGATCACCTGTTCCAGTTGCACTGGGTCGGCTTTGATGTGGTCCAGCTCGTCCTGCAGATTTACTCGCAACTCGACGTCTTCGCCGATCATTCGCCGCAACATCTTTTCGAGATCGCTGATGACCGTGTTCAGATCAAACACTTTCGGCTGCATAACCTGTTTGCGACTGAACGCTAACAGTTGTCGCGTGAGCGAAGCGGCGCGCTCGCTGGCCCTGACGATCTCCTCGACATTGCGTCGCAGTGGATGGCCTTCCTGCAAGTTACGCTTCATGATGTCGCTGTAGCCGAGAATCACGGTCAGCAGGTTGTTGAAGTCGTGCGAGATGCCACCGGCGAGTCGTCCAACGGCTTCCAGCTTTTGCGACTGGAGCAACTGCTTCTCCGTGTTGTACAACGCTTCGAGCGCGTCGGCGCGCTCCTTCTCGGCTACGCTGCGCTTGTGAGCGTTTGTTTGTGACAAAGATTCGAGCTGTCGATTGGCTTCCTCGAGTTGCGCTGTTCGTTCCTGGACTTTGTGTTCGAGCTCGCGCTGCGAGTCGCGCAACTTCTCCACCATCGTGTTGAATGCTTTGGCGAGTTGTCCGACTTCGTCGTTCTGGTGAATATCGACAGTGCGCGAGTCACCGCGACTGATCGCCGTTGCGCTTCCGGTTAACTCGTATAACGGGCCGGTGATATTTCGACTGAGCACAAACGCACCGGCGATTCCCATCACAAACAAAAACAGGCCAATCACTACCATCCGCTTCACGAAACCACTGACAGGCTTGAGTACGACTTGATCCGGAAATTCGATCAACAACAGCCACGGAGTGCCGGCAATCGGACGTGCGAGGCCGATCACTTCGCCATTGCGATCGTAGGTCGAGATGTCTTCTTTCCCGCGAAGGTCTACTGCAGGCTTTGCGACGATGTTCGCGAGGTCGGTCCAGGTCTCGTTGTTCTGGTTGCCGAGATAGAGCGTGGCGCTCGTGCCGAGCAGTCGGGTCATTTGCTGTCTCGTGTCGGCGCTGGCTGCGAGCTTACGCCAGCGGACCAGATAGCCGGCGACTTTTCCGTCTTCACTTTTGATGGCCGCGATGGCTGGAAAACCGATCGTGTCTTTCAACTGCCTTATCTCACCGGCTGCCTTGAACGGTTCAGACGAGACTTGTTTGAACTCGGCCGTTAAATCACCGAGTGGTTTTGTGTCGGCTTCGGGCGAGACAAGTAAGAGCGCGCCCTGTGCATTCCAGACTTCCACTCGAATGGCAATGGCATCCTGCGGTGGGGTGAACTGTTGCACCAGCTTCTGAACGTCGTCTCGTGATGAAGTTTCAGGAGACTTCACGAACGCACGCATCACCGGCTCGTTTGCAACGGTGGCCGTCTTTGTTAGTAAGTTGCTCGCTGATTGCTGCAATGACGTCGAGAGTTGCTGCGTCAGGTTCTGTAAACGCTCACGGCCCACGTCGAGAGCCGAAGCCTTGACCGCGCGATACGACGCCCAACTGCAAGCCAGGATGATTGCCGCCAGGAGGGTTCCAATGAGAATTGGCAGACGATACTTCAAGGAAATATTGGCGAGCGACCAGTTACCTTGCGACTTCCCACCAAGTGGCATCGACACACCTTCCCATGACCAAATCTGCCGTCGAAACGGCTGGGCTTACTTGTGAGTATTCAACTGGGAGATGTCACTCGCTAAGGCGAGTAACGGGAGGCAAGATCGTTTACCGCATTCCAGAGAATAAAATCAGTACGTTTATTGGTCAAGAGGGGATTTTTGACCCACCTCGGACTTCGCAGGCGGCGCGGAGGCCGGTCGCAATGGCGCCATGGACCGTGCCGTGATGTCCTTCGGTGTTCGTGGCCTCGCCGGCGAAGAACAACGTGTCTTCCAAGGGTTGCGACAACCGGGCCTGAGCGTCGAGTCCGCCCACCGGAATGTAGCTGTAGGCGCCCGCTGAAAACGGGTCTTTGTGCCAGTTATGCGTGTAAAAATCGACGAGCGCCTGTTCCAGAAACGACTTTGATGTGCGAAAGATGTGACTGAGCGACTCGAACGCATGGTCTAGCAACGCATCTTCACTCTCGAGCGACAGCCTGTCAGCGCGTGTTCCGCCGGCCCAGCCAACGAGCAGTGGCGCTCTCACTGGAAACTGGCTCCACCACGTCGGCAGCGTTTCGGCGACCGCGTGAATGAACGTAAGGTCCTTTAGCTCGGCCAAATCTTCCCAGAACGGATCACGAAAACGCATCACCACCTTAACGACCTGGCCCATCGCGAGGCTATTCGCCGCGTCCTGTATTTCAGTGAGCGTCGGTGTGAATCGCACTCGCGCCGTTTGCTCGCCGGAGCTTTGCAGCAGCGTCAACGGCAACGTGACGATTAACCGCCGAGCTTTAAAGCTACCCGATGCGCTTAATACCTCAACCTCGTTGCGTTGCCATTTCACTTCCGCGACTGCGGTGTTGAGATGAAAGACCGCTCCAGCCGCCTTTGCATCGTCGTACAAACTCTGCACGATCGGCGCGTATCCGTTCTCAACGCGAAACTGTTTGTTGTCCTCAATCTCTTCCGCCGCCTTATTTGTTTTGTTCAGACCTAAAACACTGATCTGATCGGCGTGTGCGGCGTGAAAGCCCTCCACGTAAAATGTCGCGATAGACTCTATGTCTTCGATATGAGTCTTTCGTCGGTAATGATCGAGATACGCCGCGAAGTTCTGATCTGGTCCGGTGTAGCGACTCATCTCGTCCATCACCTTCTCGACCTTGGACCAGAACTCGCTCGACTTTGTGAGTACGCCGTTGTGCATGTGCCAGTGAAGGTTCGGCAGTTCCTGCAGCTTTAAATAAGCGCGTTCAGCGATCTGTAAAGTCTCTGGCGGCTTGCCATGAACGAACTCGGCGCCGAGCTCGATGGGCCACGAGTCGAAGTGAGTATTAATCCTGCCGCCAATGCGATCGCGGGCTTCGAGGATAATCACTCTAAGTCCTGCGCGGCTCAATTCTCGTGCGGCTGCGAGGCCAGCCGCGCCCGCTCCGATAATCAAAACATCTGTGTCTTCATGCATGCGTTGGTACGATTACAGACATACATGGCGAACAAGATCTGAAAGTCTTGAAAAATCCTGTAATCCTGTTATAACTCCACACGGAGGTACTTCTCATGTTAACGCTCTCACAGCGACTTTCAGTTGTCGCACTTCTCTGCGCGCTTCTGTTCACACCGGTAACAACGACACGCGCCGCGGATTTCAAGCGCGAAGTCATCTATCAAATCATCACTGATCGATTCTTCGACGGCAGCAGCACAAACAACAATCCCTCGCAGAGCTCCGGGCTCTACGATTCAACCAAAACCAACTGGCGGGCTTATTGGGGCGGCGATCTCGCGGGTATTCAACAGAAAATGTCGTATCTCGCCGGCCTTGGCGTAACCGCGATCTGGATTTCGCCCCCAGTTGACAATCTCAACACAAACATTCCTGACGGCGGCGGCAATCCGACTGCTTCCTATCACGGCTACCAGGCGCGCGACTTCAAACGTATCGAGGAACACTTCGGCAACTCGAGTAATACGTGGACCGAGTTTGACAACCTGGTCAGCGCCGCGCACTCAAATGGAATCAAAGTCATCATTGACTTTGCGCCGAATCACTCGACTCAAAACAACGCCGGCGAGTTTGGCGCGCTTTACGACAACGGCACACTTCTGGGCAACTACAGCAGCGACAGCAATGGTTACTTCCATCACAACGCCAACATCTCGGGCGGCGGCTGGGACGATCGCTATCAGGTGCAGTACTACACGCTCTTCGATCTAGCCGACATCAACCAGGAACACGCCACGATGGATGCTTACCTGAAAGCTGCCGCGCAACTGTTTCAACAACACGGCGTCGACGGCTTTCGCATCGATGCAGTCAAACACCTGACCTGGGGCTGGCAATACAGTCTCGCGAATTCGATTTACACCTATGGCGACAGCTTCTTGTTTGGTGAGTGGTATCAGGGCAACACGTCCGACCCGCTCTATCGCGACTCATATAAGTTCGCGAACAAGAGCGGCATCTCACTACTCGACTTTCCGTTGAACACTGCGATCCGCAACGTCTTTGGCTCGAACGCAAACTTCTCCGAGATCGATTCAGTCATCTCGACGGAAGGAAGCAACTTCACATGGAAGGAAGATCTCGTCACGTTCATCGACAACCACGACATGGCGCGCTTCCTGTCGATCAACAATAACAACAATCGTCTGCACGAGGCGCTCGCGTTCACGCTGACCAGTCGTGGCATTCCATGTATTTACTACGGTACCGAACAGTACCTGCATAACGACACGAGTGGCGGCACTGATCCATACAACCGGCCGATGATGACGAACTTCAGCACCTCGACGACCGCTTACCAGCTCGTCAGCAGTCTCTCAACGCTGCGTCGCAGCAACCCGGCGATTCCGTACGGCTCGATGGGCCAGCGCTGGATCAATAACGACGTCTACATCTACGAACGAAAGTTCTTCGGCAACGTCGTGCTGATCGCGATCAATAAGAACGAGACGACGGGCTACAGCATCACTGGCTTGAACACGTCGCTGCCCGCAGGTAGTTATTCTGATTACTTGAGCGGTCTGCTGGGTGGATCATCGATCAGTGTGAGCACGGGATCGGGCGGCAACAATCCAGTCACGACGTTCACCCTTCCCGCGCACACTGTCGCTGTCTGGCAATTCACAGAAGGCGCGTCGACACCGCAGATCGGTTCGATCGGGCCAACGAACGGCCAGTCGGGCGTGAAGGTCGTCATCGCGGGCAAGAACTTTGGATCGACAACTGGCACTGTGAAGTTTGGCACGACTACCGCGACTGTTAACTCGTGGACGTCGACGTCGATCACCGCGACGACGCCATCAGTCACAAACGGCAACTACAACATCACCGTGACGAATTCGAGCAGTCAGGTTTCGAATGCGATCTCGTACACAGTCCTGACCGCCAAGCTGATTCCGATTACGTTTACCGTCAACAATGCTAGTCCGACGCAGGTGGGAGACTACATCTTCCTCACCGGCAACACGGTGGAGTTGAGTAACTGGTCAACGACCTGGGACGCTGCGGTCGGGCCGATGTTGACGCCGAACTATCCGAACTGGTTTCTCGTCGCGTCAGTTCCGGCCGGGCAGACGATCCAGTTCAAATTCATCAAAATCGCTGCAAATGGGGCCGTCACGTGGGAGGCCGGCAGCAACCACTCCTACACCGTTCCGACCAGCGGAACCGGCTTTGTGAACGTCAACTGGCAGTACTGAACACGGGTTCACACGGATCAGAGCCCACGGGTTAAATCCGCGGCTTTGATCCGTGTAATCCGCGTTACAGAAACCTCTTGACACTTTCCTGTCAACGAATTAAATTCTGTTTGTCTTTGTTTTGCTTTAACAGAGACTCTGTCCCTTCCCGATTTTCTCGAGTTCACAACTAAATACTGAGGAGTCAATAATGTCCTTCCCTCTGCTCTCCGGACTGCGTTCCAATGACCTGGCCATCGATCTCGGCACCGCCAACACGCTCGTTTACGCGAAAGGGCGGGGTGTCGTGCTGAGCGAACCCTCCATCGTCGCTATTAATAAGGTGACAAATGCTGTCGAGGCGGTTGGGAAGGACGCAAAGGAGATGCTTGGCCGGACCCCGGGCAACATCGTTGCCATTAGGCCGATGAGAGATGGAGTGATTGCCAACTTCGAAGTGACTGAGAAGATGCTCCAGCACTTCATCCGCAAAGCGCACAACGGCCGCACGTGGGTGAGCCCGCGCGTCGTGATTGGCATTCCGAGTGAGATCACGCAGGTCGAGCGTCGCGCGGTCGAGGATTCTGCTTATCGCGCCAAGGCGTCGGAAGTTTACCTCGTCGAGGAAGCAGTGGCGGCAGCGATTGGCGCCGGACTTCCGATTACGGAGCCGCAGGGCAACATCGTCGTCGACATCGGCGGCGGCACGACGGACATCGCCGTCATCAGTCTGGGGGGCATCGTCTACGCGCGTGCGGTGCGCACGGCCGGCGATGCGATGGACAATGCGGTGGCCGAGTTCATCAAGCGCAAGTACAACCTTTTGATTGGTGAGCGGACAGCGGAAGAGATTAAGATTCACCTTGGCAGTGCGTTCCCGCTGGATGAACCGTTGTCGATGGAGGTGCGTGGCCGCAATCTCGTTGAAGGCATTCCGCAGACGATCACGGTCAGTGATGAAGAAGTGCGGCAGGCGCTGGATCCTTCTGTCTGTGCGATCGTGGATGCGGTGCGTGTGGCGCTCGAGCGCACTCCACCGGAGCTTTCAGCCGATATCATCGATCGCGGCGTGGTTTTGACCGGCGGCGGTGCGTTGCTCGCGAATTTAGATAAGCGTTTGCGCACGGAGACTGGTCTGCCCGTGTTTGTCGCGGACGATCCGCTGACGTCAGTAGTGTTGGGAGCGGGCAAGATGCTTTCTGATTTCGCGCTACTGAAGCGAGTGAAATGGGAAAACACCCTCCAGTATTGAGCCCATGTTTGAATCAGAAGAGCAGAAGAAGCGCGTTGAACTCATCATCACGTTGCTGGCGAAGCTCTACGTGGTGCTCGAGCTCTCTGTCGACAACTGCCCTGTCTGTCACAAAGCCCTGACTCACGACTCCGAATGCCCAATATCCCTCGCCTGGACTCTCTTAACTGAAAACCAACAACACGACGCCCGCACCGCCATCCGCGCCCTCGCCCTGAGCATCGGCACCGATGAGTCCCTCGCTGACCCAATGGTGCACTGAGTTAAGGTCACAATTTGTGACCTTGAAATCACTGCCGCGTTCGATTCCGGCAGCAAGATCGCGGCCTGCCACCGCTCCAGTCGCCAAATATGTATTGACACACTGTGTTATCGTGCTCATCGACCGCGTTTTATACGCGGATTCCTCACTAAGGAGATCCTCACTTGAGCAAAACGATTCAGGCAATTCCTATCGAGCGTCTTCAACGCCACATCTTTATTATTCGAGAGGTTAAGGTAATGTTGAGTTCAGACCTTGCCGATTTATATGGCGTGGAAGTAAAGGTCTTGAATCAGGCCGTAAAAAGGAACAAAGAACGATTTCCTGGCGATTTTGTTTTTCAACTGACTCACGATGAGTTCATCAACTTGAAGTCACAAATTGTGACTTCAAGTTGGGGTGGAGCGCGGCGGGCATTACCGTATGCATTTACTGAGCACGGCATACTTATGCTCTCCAGCGTTCTCAGAAGTCCACGAGCGGTTCAAGTCAATATAGAAATTATGCGAGCGTTCATTAGCCTTCGTGAATTGATTGCGTCAAACGCAACGCTAGCCCGAAAGCTGATTGAGCTAGAAAAGAAATACAATGCTCAGTTTAAGGTGGTATTTAAAGCGCTCCGTGAGATTTTGAATGCCTCACCGCCGGCTCAAAAGCAAATAGGTTTTCGCTCAGAACAGTCGTAAATCTTGTAATCCGGTCCACATATTCTCTTTACAGGTCGTGGAGCTCGTGATACTCTCAATTGCGAATATCCAAACCAAAAGAGGAGCTGCTAATGGGCACAAAGGGGCGGCCACGGCCGGTGAATCTAAGTCGGAAACTTCGTCAGATTAGAATTGCTCTACAGCTTTCGCAGGCGGAGATGGTCCGGCGGTTGGGGTTTGGGGATTCGTTCCACGTGGGACGGATTTCGGAATATGAATCGAACATGCGCGAGCCGTCACTTCTGATACTCCTTGCCTACGCGCGCGTTGCGCGTGTCCATCTGGAAGTTCTTGTCGATGATGCTACCGATCTTCCCTCCAGATTGCCCGGACCGATTATTTACGATCGTCCCCATTGAGAGCAGAGCGGGCGCGGAGCTCGAGTGCGGAGACAGAGCGGCTTTGTCGATGCGCAGGTGGTAACGACTCGATGGCGGTGAGAGCCGCGTTGAAGGCTGCGCGTGCCTCTGCATCCCGGCCAGCGAGTTTCAGGATCTCGCCGCGACGAACCAGCCACGCCTCCTTGCGTTGCGATTGCGCGGTTATTTGATCGAGACGAACAAGAGCGCCATCGTAGTTTTTACGACGCAGCTCGAGATCGATCGCCACGAGCTGCAAAGTGACGAGTGGTCCTAGCTTGTTGATGCCCTCGTCGAGTCCACTTAACGCATCGGGAAGCTGCGCCTCGCCTGCGGCGACTACATTGGCGCGTTCAAGGTAGAGTTCCGGTTCAGGAATGGAAGCCAGCGAAAGCGCTCGAGTGAAATCTTTTGCGGCATCTGTTCGCGCGCCAAGTTTCACCAACACGCGAGCTCGCGTAATCAGACCTTCGTAATGGGTGGGCTGCCGGCTGAGAAAACGATCGAGTGTTAACTTTGCGCGCTGAAGTTTGCCAGAATCGAACAACATCCTGCCACGCGCCAGATCGACGATCTGCAAACCGGGCTGCAAGCGTTCCGCTCGATCGTAATCAGCCGCGGCCCGCATCCAGTCCCGGTGCAAACGGTGTAACTCACCACGTTGCAAGTAGAGCGAAGCGTTCTTCGGATCGCGTTTGATCTTCGCCGTGATCGCAGCGATCTGTTCGTGCACATCCTCATGGGCGTGCGCAAACGAAGGCAGCAGCGCCACCACACTGATTACGACCAGCCAGATGAATTTCTTCTGGAACATCATTTCGGTGTCTTCGCACTCGCCGTATTGGAATACGCCGAATTCCCTGCCCCATTGAACGCACGCACACGATAGCTGTACGCGGTATTTTTCGCGACTGTCGTGTCAGCAAACGTCGTCACGCCAGCTCCTACCTGCGCGATCTGCGCGAAGTTAGTGCAGTTCGGATTCTTACAACGCTCGATTCTGAACCCGCTCTCGTCACCGGAGTTGTCGGTCCACGAAAGATTGATCCGGCTGTTTGAAACAGCCGCCGCAACCAGACTCGTTGGCGCCGCCGGCGGCACTGGCACAGCTACGCCCTTAACGATTCTGAAGTAATCCGAAATCACCCCGTTCTCACGCAGAAATTTCGCGTCGAGCGTATCGCCGTTGACGTCCAGCACCATCGACCCGAGATTGTTGAGCGAGATAAACATCGCGGGATGATTCAGCAGTGCACCGGAAATCTGTCCGGAACTCCCGGCCACCGCGTAAACCGCGCCTTCGTGTATTCCTGGACCAAGTGTGGGTTTCGCGTAAGCTCCTGTCCCATCGGGTCGACCACTTCCACCATCCTTCTTCATCCCATTCGTGAAGGTGGACGACACGCCATAGTGACCGTCGATCAAGAATGAGCGCTCGTATGAGTGACTATGCCCGGCGAGCACGAGATCAACTCCGGCTTCTTCGAGAATCGGCAGGAATGTCTGTCGCATCTGGACGAGCTCCGTCTCCGTGTCTGAATTGTGAGATCCCTTGCTGTAAGCTGGATGGTGCCAGAAAGCGATGGTCCACTGCCGCGTCGACGACGCGAGATCAGCTCGCAGCCAGGTTGCCATCGGACCCGTCGACGAGCGATCAGACGTCATCGAATCAAGACAGATGAAGTGAATGTTGCCGTAGTCAAACGAGTAATACTTCTCAGTGCCCGAAGCCATGCCGCCTGCCTGCGCATTCGTCGGGAGCGTAAACATCGCAAAGTAAGGAAGACTCGCTGGAGGATTTGCGGACTGCGCGGTGTCATGATTTCCAAGCGTGGGCCAAAGCACAGACTTGCGCAAAATTGTCGGATACATATCAAACACAGCCGCCTGAAACTCGCTATCAGTACCAGTCTCGTAAGCATTGTCGCCCAGCATCAACCAGAGATTCGTGTGTGTCGAACCGGTGAAGCTGAGATACGCATTGCTAACTGCCTGTGCATTGGTGTTCGCAGTGCCGGAGTCACCGAGCACCCAGATGCGTGTGGGCACGGCGGTGCCCGCGACTGGCGACGTCACAAAGAAGTGATTGGCATCGTTACCAGCCAACGTCTGCGTTGTTGATCCGACTGAGTAAAAATATTTCGTAGCCGGTGAGAGACTCGTGACTAGCACTTCATGCTCCGTCGTCTGTGTTGGATCGTCAGCGACCGAAGTCAAACTGCCTTGCGTGGTCCCAAAACTAACACGACTGTCACTTGCAACATTCGTGCGCCAGCGGACGATCGTGCTGTTTGGTGTTCCGATTTGCAGGTATGGTCCACGCGTTACCGACGCCGAGCCGTCCGAGCCGATCAGTTGCAGATCGAAACTGATATCGGTGCTCGTGCCACCAGACTGGTGCAGCTCCACCGCAAGAACGTTGGCGCCATTAACCAGCAACGAGGAACTGAGCGTAGTTTGCACGAATGCCGATTCATCAGCACCGCCTATGGCGACTGATGCTAACGTGGAAGAACTAATCGTGCCGGTGGGCATGTTCGTGCGCCACACTTCGACACCGTTGATGTAAACAACCGCGCCATCGTCACGCATCAGCCGTAGAGTGAGGGCATTGAACGCAGCAGCACTCGTGACGCTAAAGGCGCGTCGAAAGTATGTAGTGATGAACTTGTTGTTCGTGTCGGGGCCAAAGCCGACTGTCGTCACCTCGTCGCCATCACCGTAACCCAACTGCGCCGCGCCGGATGGCCAGGTTGAATCGTCGAAACCACTCGCGCGCCATGCAGTTCCCTGATTGGAGCCGTTGTCGAGATATTTCCAGATGGCGCCCGTAGGCACGAGTGTCGTGTCTGCCGCGCGTGCGGGAACAGTCAGCACGGCGATGATGAAAGCTAAACGGAGTGCGTAGTTGTAAACGGATGTTTTCCTGATTTGCATGATGTCCATGGCTCGTAATGTGAAGGAAGTCGGGGGTCGTTGTGCGTGCGAAAGAATAGGTCAACAACCCGTCGCAAGTCTAGCGTTAACATGGACTAATCCGCATAACCGGCGTAATCTGTGCCCACTTTTCGCAGATATTTGTCATCAAGAGGTGAGACGTATGTTCCCCGACACACTCAAGTCCAGACTACTTGCAACGCTCTTTTTCTTCACGGTTATCGCGCTAACATTCATCTTCTCGCCCAGCGGAGAAACGTCTCCTGTTGTGCAGGCTTTCAAATCTCCTGGTTACTGCATGGCCGACGGTGGCCCATCCGTTGTTTATTTCAGTGCGATCTACGACACAAAACTTCAGCATCCCGCGAGGATGTCTACTAACGTGATCGCGCGTGAGTTTGTCGAGTATCTGAAAGGACGATACGACTTCAGCCCGACGGGAAGCTTTCCCTCGAGTTGTCCGAGGTTCGGAGACGTCGGTGCGGCTGAAACGAGCAAGCGCGATTTCGAGGCACGCGCGCGGCAGGAAAACAAACAGGTGGTCACTGATCTTTATCTGCCGACAGTTTCGGACGCGCAGTCTATAACTATCGCATGGCCCATCTCAGCGAAGCGCCTGAACCAGTCGCAACTCTAGTTGCTGCAAACAAAGTGCAATGTGTTGAATGCGTCGATCCGACGCGCGTGAGTTTGTGGGTTGAGAATCACGCTGCGACAGACAAGCTCAGTCCCAAAGCAACCAACTGCGCCTCACAACAGGTGATCATCAATCTTCAAAAAACTCCTGAAGCGAAACGTCTTACTGAGTTTTACAAGCAGGCCGTCACGACCTGCGGCCGATAGTCATAAAATCATCGAAATCAAGGCCCTTCTACGATCTACGATAGTATTTCACCTCGACCAAAACCGCGCTTGGGCGAACGTTCAGCTTCGGCGGCGGCAATGGTCCGAACCCCGCCGTTAGAACTCCAGCCTGGAGAAAGAGCCGACGGCGAAGCAGCCATCGTCATATATGTAAATAAGAACGCGGGCCAGAAGCCATTTTTGCCCGATAACATCGAAGGAATTCCGGTGACCGTGGTCTTGACGGACCAGTTCATCGCCTTCTAAGACCTACTTTGGGCCACGGATAATACAATTCCGTGGCCCAAATGAATTTTCTATTTGCGATAACGGGCCATCTCGTTTAGGATACCGTCCGTCTTTGACAACTCAGCAACGGCAACATGCGCGGCTCAGCATCCCACATTAACGAATGATGAGCATCGCCGTTGAGCATGTAAGATTCAGACTCACGGCGAAAGATACTTGCGAACGCAGCCCACTCCCAACTGCGAACAGGCGCCGGATGCAACCATCAGGAGGTCGTTTCTGATGGGGAACCCGCGTCCGCGGCCGTTAAGATTGGCTGAAAAACTCCTGCAAATACGTAACGGGCTGGGTCTCTCACAAACGCAGATGCTCGAGCGCCTCGGACTCGGCGACACGATGCATTACGGTCGCATTTCAGAATACGAGCAGGACAAACGCGAACCTTCATTGATTACCCTCCTCGCTTACGCTCGCGCCGCCAGCGTTCATCTCGAAGACATCGTCGACGACGACTTCGATCTGCCCCGCAAACTTCCCGGAAACGTCAACTACCGCGGTATTACTCGAAGATCTAATCGCAAGTAGAAATAAGACCGGTAGGCCTATTGGACATATACGTCGTAGGGACTAATATGTCTTCGCGGCATGCAAGTCTTCTACACACCTCGTTACTACGCACAGATCGGCGAAGGCCACGTTTTTCCGATTCGTAAATTTGAGCTGGTGCGTGACCGGCTACTGGCCGAAGGAACTCTCGATCCTTCTGAGCTCATCGAGCCATCCCCTGCCCCGCTTGAAGATGTGTTGCTGGTCCATACCGAGGATTACGTCACTCGTCTTTGCAATGGCCAACTAACAACCAAAGAAATAAGACGGCTGGGACTGCCGTGGTCTGAATCACTCGTGCGTCGGTCGTTCTACGCGGTCGGCGGCACGCTCGCCGCAACCGGTGCAGCGCTTGCGGAAGGCTATAGCTCAAATCTTGCAGGCGGTACGCATCACTCGTTCGCCGATCGTGGTGAAGGTTTCTGTGTACTCAACGACGTGGCTATCGCGATTCGATCGATGCGCGCCAGGAACTTGATCCGTCGCGCCGCGATCGTCGATTGCGACGTGCACCAGGGCAATGGCACCGCCACGATCTTCGCCGGTGATGACGAAACGTTTACCTTCTCGATGCACGGCGCAAACAACTATCCACTCTTTAAAGCGCAGTCCACCTTGGATATTGAATTAACAGACGGCACTGGCGACGATGAGTATCTCGAAACTCTTGCCCGTCACTTGCCTGCCGTGTTCGCACACGATCCGGAGATCGTGTTCTATCTTGCGGGCGCCGACCCATTCGCTAAAGACAAGCTCGGCAAGCTATCTCTCTCGATCGACGGGCTGCGCGAGCGGGACGGCTTTGTGCTGCGTGAGTGTTACGAGCGCGAAGTTCCCATCGTGACTGTGATGTCAGGCGGCTATGGCAAAGACATCAACGACACGATCGAGATCCACTGCAATACGATCCGTATGGTCAAGAACGTTGTCGAAGCGCCGGTTGCAACTCGACGGCTCGCCTGAACGTAATCCGCAAAAGCATGCGACGACTCTTTAGAATTTTCTTTCTGGCGGTGCTTGGCGTAGTCGTCGGAATCATCGGTTACGAAAGCATAATGTTTGTGCGCGTGTTGTGGCTGCGGAATAGTAATCCGTCTTCCACTTCGCTGATCGATACAAGAATCAAAGAAGCACAAGCCAAGGGCCAGCAACCGAGACGTGAACAGGCCTGGGTGCCGCTCGACAAGATCTCACCTAACCTGCAGCGTGCTGTGCTCGCCGGTGAAGACACAAATTTTCTAACGCATCGTGGCTTCGACTACGAAGCGATTCAGAAAGCCTTCGAGCAGGCACAACGAGAATCAGCACGCCAGGCAAAAGCTGAAGGTGAAGACGACGATTGGCTTCCGAATCTGCCGGAGTTCAAACGCGGTGGCTCGACTATCAGCCAGCAACTCGCGAAGAACCTTTATCTCTCATCACAGCGATCGTTTTTGAGAAAGGGACAGGAAGCGGCGTTGACGATCATGCTTGAACGCACGTTGACGAAGCGACGCATACTTGAAATTTACCTGAACGTGATCGAGTGGGGCGACGGAATCTACGGAGCTGAAGCCGCGGCCCAGCATTACTTTCACAAACCCGCCTCATCTCTCACGGCGAATGAAGCAGCTTTCCTGTCAGCGATGATTCCCAACCCGCGCACCGTCTTCAACCCCCAAAACAACCCGCGCCGCGTCGCTCGCCGCCAGCGCATAATTCTCCGCGGCATGCCGTACATAAAACTTCCTTAGCCACAAAAGCGGCTATCTTGTTTTTGCGCCTTTTGTGCCTTTTTGTGGCCTTGCTTCGGTGATCGTGAAGGAGTTGATGAAGCGGTTGACGTTGTCGTCTTTTTCCTTATAAAGGACCATGGCGAGGTACAGTTGGCGCTCGTCGTTGATGGTTCTGGTGAATACGCGAACCTTGACGGGAACCGTGCACGAGCTGATGTCAAACTCCAGTCCGGTGAAACCATGCATCGAGATATCTTGCTCGTTTTGCGATTCACATGGGGCAGCCGACGGCTGACCACCCTGGTTGCCTGGGTTGAAAACAATTCCGAAGGTTTGGAGGATAGTAGCCACTGTTAGTTTGATCGCGTCAGCGTCTGACTCGCCGTATGTTGTGCCAGTGATCCACTCAACTACGAAACCAGCGCGGCCGTCGCGGGCTCTGTAAAGATGGCCCATGGCGTCGCGATCCGGTAAATCCATCATCTCACCTTCCTGCGGCACTAATACCGAAAAGCGTTCACCCGCAGGGCGCAACACGTGCCAGTTCCCGCCATTAACAGGAGCCAGGAAGCCCGGAAGATCAGCAAGACCACCATTTCTCGTTGCCCCGGAGGCCGCAGCAGCACGAGAAGCCATCAACGTTAGATTTGTAAGCTCAGGTACCGGCCGGTCTGACGCAGGCTTTCGAGTGGAAACAACTGCATTCAAAGTCGCAGCCGGAGCTTTCCGCATAGCGAGCGCCCTCGCAAACTCCCACGGCGCAACCGGATTCTCCTGTTGCCACAAGCCACGACGCTCATTGCGCGCTGCTTCTTCAGACTGCTGATACACCTCGCGGTCAGTCTCACTCAAACGATGCTGATTGCTTGGATCGACCCACGCCGCGCCATCGCGAATCATCTGCGCGCCAATATCAAAGCCTTCGAGCAACACCCGTCCGTTCACACTATGGTCGCCATCAATACCCGAATATTCGACCAGCACAGACTTGTCGAATACGAGATCCGCGAGATGCTTTCTCGCGACATCACCAAACGCCTGGTTTATCTCAGGCGCATCGACGCCGAGCAGCCTGACACGAACTGGACGATTGAGATTGAAGACCGTGATCACATCGCCGCTGTTAACTTCGATCACTTTGCCAACCAGCGATGCGCCACTTACCGCCACAGCAGACGTACACAAAAAAGCACAAAGGAACACAAAAGGCACAAAATGCCTCAGCAATGCCTCGGTGCCTTTTGTGCCTCTTTGCGGCATTAAACTGCAAACTCTTTCGCTAGTTTCAACTCGGCTTTGCGTAGCTCGAACCGTGCGCGACCAATATTGCCCTGCGAGTTCAGCGCGAGCACGACGAAGTAGTCACGACTCAATAGTCGCATCACCATCACCGCGCCTTCGAGTGACACAACAAGCTCACGCAATCCACCAAGGCCCGTGTCGTTTCCAGCTCGCAGAGCACTACGCACAAGCGTAGTAAACTCAGCCGCCGCGACATCGAGGTTCGCATCCAAGCCTGCTTCGCCGAGGACTTTCTCAACGGCGATGCCATCTGTTCCCATGATGAGCGCACCGAGGCTGCCCTCGGTGCGTTCGATAATGGAGTCAAGCATTTCCTTGAACATGTGGCCCTCCAATTACGGACGTTGACCGCCCAGCGTTCCCGGTCGCGCAGTGTTGGCGCCTGCCGGACTGTTCGGCAGCGGCGCACTCAACAACTGCGGTTGAGTTGACGGAGTGGTCGCCGGTTGTTGCGACTGAGGCTGTTGTTGCAACTGCGTCGGGGTCGGCGTGTTGCTCGGCGGATTGCCAAGCGGCACCGGTTGCGGAATGGTGATCGAACGTTGACCGTTGCTCACGGTTCCCGCAGTCGGCCGGCCCTGGTAATCAGGACGGTAAATGTGCGGAGTGATGAAGAACAGGATTTCGCTGTTCTGTCGTGTCGTCAGTTTCCTCTTGAAGAGATTGCCAACAACCGGAATCGACGCAAGACCAGGCGTACGTTGCTGAGCTTCACCTTCCGTGTCAGCAAGAACACCGCCCATGACCGTCGTGCCGCCATCGGGAACGAGCACTTCAGACTGCATGCGTTGTGTGTCGATACCCGGAACGCCGGCAACCGCGATACCGGTATTCAGCGTGTTGTTTTCGATCGTGACGCGCAGCACAACAGTTCCGGCATCCGTGATCTGCGGCGTGATTGAAAGACGCAGCGGCACGGACACGAACGTCGTCGTTACTACAGCGGTGCCACTTGCGGCC